>ERZ795056.1196-NODE-1196-length-30556-cov-8.181928_pt1 | contig 30556 bp, 16 predicted proteins | sample MGYA00375140_ERZ795056 | MGnify/ENA primary metagenome ERZ795056 (study PRJEB30185, sample SAMN05720227) | activated sludge metagenome | isolation source: Anaerobic digester | place: USA | collected 2015-03-09 ... | reverse complement strand
TGAAAGGATTCGGGTAGTTCTGCATCAAGTTGAATGATTCAGGCATATTGCTGCTTCCTTCAACATTTGAAGTAATATCAAAAAAGCCGGCAACTTTATCCATCAAGGAATTCCTTGCACTTAACGGATAAATGGTTTCAAAAGGAACCGATAAATGAACCAGTTTCCCCGGTTTCGTTCCGTTAGGGAACAATCCGGAATATTGAACTCCCGCACCACCATTTGTAAATGCATCAACATTCTCAAATTCGGCACAAAGAATACTCCCCCCGTCAGGCAGTATTCCGTCGGGGTAAGATACATTATAAGTTCCGTGATTACCGTTATCAAACGAAAAAGCCGGGAGTCCGCTGAATAATCCCGCTTCGGTCGGAACTGCCGAATAACAACCGTTCTGCCCGCCAGCAGCATCTTTAACGTAATTTGCCTTAAGATAATTTTGATAAAAATCTTTACTTGCGGTAGTACCGTTTTGATATAGCTCATATCCTATTTCGGAACCGGTAACAAATAGATAGCCTCCGCCGTCAAGAAAACCTTTCGTAATTTCCCGCTCAACTGAATTAAAAGTCTGGTCTGCAGTTGATTCATTCCCAAGGAACCAATTTACTGTTTTATAATCATCCAATGAAAGACTTCCGTTAAACAATGCTTCGTTGCTTGTTGAATTGAACTTGAAGCCTGCATTAAACATCGATACCGCATGTTGAACTATGTAATTGCCCGGATTTACAACTCCCGTAGTTCTATCAAAGCCATTTACAATCAATGAGGAATTCTCCGACCCGGTTACAACTGCAAGAACTTCTGTTTTATTACTAAAACCATTAGTGTTGGAGGCAGACATCCTGATAAAATAAAGTTCACCGGGGTTTAATCCTCTAATAGTATCTTTGTTGTTGTTTAACGTGATAATATCGATGAAAACGGTTCCGTCATTTGATAAGTGTGCTTCATATTGTTCTGCGTATTGGACGGGTTTAACAGAAACTTCAATTGAAGTGGGTGAAATTGCCCGTGCAAAAAATTCAACGGGTTTTTCAGGCGGCGTATCCGCGGAGAAGGGTAAAACATTTCCATCGGTAGTATAAAGTCCGTCTCCCGCACCGAGCCATAAACCATCCTCAAGTTCAAGCATATCAAAATAATTTGTGCTGCCTACGCCTAAACTGGAATAGTTCTGAATAGTAATTGCTGAATCGGCAGTATTTAAATTCAACATTGCTTTCCCGGTAAAGTTTACACCGTCAATGTAAGAATAAAGTCCTGCAATAAGAGTATCGTTTTTCACTTCAATAAAATGAATCCCGTTACCCGGCAATCCGCTGTTTTGATCAAATCTTGTCCATTGATTTCCGTCTTTAAATCTGTATAAACCGCCAAGACAATATGTCGGGTTAGAAGAAGGGGTGTAATCTTCCAATCCGAACCAAACTGTTGAATCCTGTAATGCGATTGAGTTAACACTTATTGTTTGGGATAAATTATCAAATCCGTTTTGCTTGTTAAAAAGTTGGCGGGAAGCATCGTCGGCAATGTTCATTCCCTTGGTATATTTTTGAACTCCATCTTCCGAGCCGAACCATACTTCGCTGCTTCCTACTGCAATTGATTTGACGTTGTTGGTTAAACCATTGCTATTCTTCGTGATGTTATAAGTAGTGAATGTTCCTGTAGCTTTAGTATAAACAGCCAAACCGGAGAAAGTACCGAACCAAACAACACTATCATCATCCGCAATAGATCTTATCCAGTTGGGGAAGTAACCGCCGGGCAAAACGTAATGCTGCCAGTTTGTTCCGTTAATATCGCAGTAATAAATACCGTAGTTTGAAGCGACCCAAACTTTCCCTGCAGCGATTAAAATGTCGTTCATTCCGTTGGTAATAAAGGTGCCGTTTTCCACAGTAAAACTTTTCCATTTCTTTATAGTTTTATTGTAGTAGAACACACCATCATTATATGTAGCCGCCCAGACAAGGTTCATCTTCGAATCGACAGCAATAACCCTGACATTTTCGATTACCTTGTTCCAGTTTTGTGCATGAGTAAAAATGTTTAGTACGAGAAAAATAAGTAGCAATAATCGCTTCACAAAAGACTCCGGTTTTATAAAAAAGTAAAATTTTTACAAATATAAGGAAAGCGAATGAAAAGGTTGTATAAGTTCCGGTAGTAAAAAATTATCAAGCCGGAAATGATCTGTTAATCAAATCCGGCTTGAAAGAAAGAAAGGGTTATTTCGTCAAAATCAACTTTTTAACTTGTGAGAACTCACCGGCTTGAAGTTTGTATAAATAAACTCCGCTTGAAAGAGCACTTGCATTAAACTTGACTTCGTATACTCCGGGTTCCTTATTCTCGTTTACAAGCATTGATACTTCCCTGCCGAGCATGTCAAACAGAATGAGCTTCACGTTTGAAATTTCATGTGTTACGCTTGACGGTATAGTATACTTAATCGTTGTAACCGGGTTAAAGGGATTCGGGTAATTTTGGAACAATTCAAATTTGTCGGGCAGCCCGACAACAACATTGTTTTCAAGATAATGAAACTTGTATGTGCCATCAACATCGATTTGTTTTAAGCGGTAAGAGTATTCACCCGGCTGAAGCAGTTCATCAACAAATGAATAAGCCGACATTGAAGTTGTAGTTCCCCGTCCTTCTACAAAACCGGTTGATTTCCAACTGTTTCCGTTATCGACTGAGCGTTGAATTTCGTAACCGTAATTATTTGTTTCGGTTGCAGTGCTCCAGGTTAATGAGATAGTATTACCTTTCACCGATGCAACAAACGAGATTAGTTCAACAGGGATATTTCCCGGTTCATAATATTTTAGAATTAGCCCGCTGTTCCCTACAAACCATGCATTTGCAGCATCCGTCATCCAAACATCGCTCATTGTATTTATTGAATACCTTGGTTCCACTTCCCAGGTTCTTCCTCCGTCAACGGATTTATAAACATAACCGCTTGCACATGCTGTAAGAGCCACAGTTCCGTAAACGGGTGATTCGGCTATATGAATTCCCCAGATAGATTGTCCCGGTTTTACAATAGCAGGATTCCATGTTGTTCCTCCGTCCGTTGTAAAATAAGTATTCCCGGATGTTCCACCGGCAACACCTATGTTTCTGTCTGCGAAAGAAATTCCGTATGTGCCAAGTCCCCCGGCGGCAAGCTGCTGTGTCCATGTAAAACCACCGTCCGTTGTTGCAAATATTCTTTCACCTGTGGCGGCGACCCATGCGTATAACGAATCGAGCATGTCCATATCCCATGGACTCCCACCGGATATTGTTCCTATTATACTCCACGTTGCGCCTCCATCCGTTGTTCTTGCAACGGACCCGTTGTATGCTGCAACAAGTCCTAAATTTTCATTTACAAAATCGATTGCAAGAATATCCGAGTTTGTGCCTGTAATTCCTGTTTGTACTAATTCCCAGGATGTTCCTCCGTTAGTTGTTTTGACAACATTACCACCGTCGCAACCTGCAATAGCGACCAGCGGTGATGGTGCAATAATTTCATTAATATCTCCGCTGAAGGGTGAAGTCTGAACACTCCACTCGGTTCCGCCGTTTTCGGTTTTTGCAATTAAATTTGTCCCCACAACATATCCAACGTTGTTATCGGCAAAACAGACATCCTTTATACTTGTGGTTGTAAAACGGTAACCGAGAGGAAACCAGGTTAAACCTGCGTCTGTGGATTTGAAATAGTAACCGCTTCCACCTGAAAGATATGCCACATTATTACTTCCGAATCTTACCGAATAAAGAGTCATGCTTGGTGCGTCAATAGAAATTTGCGTCCACGTATCTCCTCCATTGGTAGTTCTTAGCAGATAACTTGAACCACCGCAAGCAAGTCCAACTGAATTATCATCGCTAAAATCAATAGCCCACATTTGATTTGAGTTGCCGGGGTTGTGAACCGGTGTCCATGTAATTCCACCGTCGGTAGTTTTAGCAATTCTACCTTTACTGCCAGTAATAAAACCGGTCAGCCCGGTTCCCGAATTGAGAAAACGGACACCCCTGTAATCGGTTGCATTTGAAAATATCATTGGTGAGAGTAGCCAGTTAGCCCCGCCATCAGTTGAGCGTAAAACAGCATCACTGCTTCCTACCACATAAACATTATTGACATCGGTTGCATTAACTCCGTATAATGTTTTTGAAGTAACTGCCGTATTGGTTTGTGAAACCCATTGCTCGCCGCTGTTTGTTGTTTTTATAATGAAGCCGTAATAACCTACAATCCACCCTGTATTTTGATCAACAAAGAAAACATCATACTTGGTTGTATCCGGGGCATTCGGTTGATGATTCCAGTTTAATCCCCCATCCGTAGTTTTATAAATACGAACCTGACCGCTTCCTATTGCGCCGGCAACCCACCCGGTGTTTTCATCTATAAAGTATGTTGAGCGGTAAATACCGTCAAGAGGAAGATTCACAATACTCCATGAAGTACCACCGTCGTTTGTTAATATTGCTTCTCCCTGACCGGTAACCGTTATATATTTATTGGCAGACGGTGCAGAACCAATATAAGTAGAGTTGGGGGAGGGATAAGGATTTAGAACTGTCCACTGTGCATTAATTGATAAAGAAACAAAGAAAATAAACGAGACAAAGAAAAATTTTTTCATGCTGCGCTCCAATTACTCTTTTGAAATCGAAATAATTAATCACACGAAACTTAATAAATAATTGTATATAATCAATGTAGCTGTATAAAGTATTTTCCTGGAATAGTTATTGTTCAAATACCGGATAGAGGATCAAGAGAGCTACTTGGAGTGTGTGCGATTCAAAAATGATCTGTGAATAATCTCCTCTTGTGTAAAACTTCTTGATTCGCTCGAATTAATATATTAATTTGCCACACTTTTTGAATTAAACATTAAACTAAAGGTAGAGTTATGCTAAATAAATATTACAGGCTCTTCGGCAAAGTCGTACTCGTTTTGACGATTGTATATTTTGCCGGTTGTGCTTCTTCCACTCAAATTGGGCAGGAAGAAAAACTAATTAAATCATCCGGCGATGACATTTATAGCTGGATAAATCTTGATACAGTAAAAGCCGGCAGATTCGACACCGGCAAAATGTGGACATTTGAGTATCCACCAACAGATTATTTCAAAGAAGAGTATAACTTTACTCCGACAGAAGATTGGTACAACCACGTTCGTATGGCAGCATTAAGATTTGCAAATTACTGCTCGGCGTCATTCGTTTCCGAAGATGGGCTTGTTATGACAAACCACCACTGCGGAAGACAGAGTATTACAGAAGTTTCAAAAGAAGGTGAAGACCTGCATGAAACCGGTTTCTTTTCACCCACTCTGGAAGATGAAAGACCGGTTCCCGGTTTGTATGTAGACCAGTTAGTGCTTATTAAAGATGTAACCGATGAAATTCAAAAAGCAATGGACGAAGGAAAAACCGAAGAAGAAAAATTAAGTAATAGAAAAAATAAGATTTCCGAAATTCAAAAAAGTTATAAAGAAGATACCGGGCTTGAAGTGTCTATAACAACTCTTTTCAACGGCGGGAAATATTCACTTTACGGTTATAAAAGATATAACGACGTCCGCCTTGTATTTGCCCCCGAAACACATCTCGGCTTTTTCGGCGGCGACCCGGATAACTTCACTTATCCCCGTTATAACCTTGACGCTACATTTTTCAGAGTGTATGACGAAGAAGGTAAACCTTTAAAAACAGAGCATTACTACAAATGGAGCCCGAATGGTGCAGTTGCCGGCGATCCCGTTTTTATAGTAGGTAATCCTGGAAGAACAAACAGGCTTAACACTGTTGCACAGCTTGAGTACCAGAGAGATATTCAGTACCCGCTTACTATGGATTTGCTTAACGCCCTTGTTCAGATTTATACTGAAATACTTAAAGAGCAGCCTGAAAGAGCATATGAACTTCAGGACAATCTTTTCGAGTTCGCTAATTCCCAAAAAGCATACAACGGAATTCTGAAAGGATTGCGCGATCCTATCTTAATGCAGAAGAAAAAAGATTTTGAAAAGAACTTCAAAAATGCAGTTCAATCCAATCCCGGGTTAAATGCAAAGTACGGCGATCTTTGGGATAAAATTACTTCCACAAGAAATGAAATAAGGAAATATTCGAAAGAAAACGCAGCGTACGGAATGAACCCGCTTTCAACTTCGGCTTATTTCTTTAATGCTAAAAAGATTGTTGATATAGCAAACAATCTTAAACTTCCCGAAGACGAACAAAAAGCAGAATACAAAGGCAGCAGCCTTGATACTACAATCACTGCATTAATTGAACAGGAAGTAGATAAAGTGTTAAGAGACAAATTGCTTCTTTTCAATATTCAGTATTTAACAAACCTTCTCGGAGAAGAACACCCGGTTGTTAAAAAACTAACCGGAGGGAAAAAAGGGAAAGCTGCTTTTGATTATTGCCTATCCAAGTCGGTAATTACAAACGCAGAAAAAACAATCGCACTTTTCAAAAAAGGACCGGATGCAGTATTGAATTCGGACGACCCCTTTATTTATTACATTGTTAATACTCAGGACAAAGGAAAAGAATTGTCCAAGAAAATAAAAGAAATTGCAACAACGGAATCCGATTATGTACAACAGCTTGGAAGAGCCGTTTTTGAAGTCTACGGAACTTCAATCCCGCCGGACGCTACTTTTACATTGCGGTTAGCTGATGGCGTTGTAAAAGGATTTGAATACAACGGAACTACTGCTCCCGTAATGACTACATTCTACGGATTGTATGACAGATTTTATTCGCACAATAAAAAGTTTCCGTGGAACCTGCCGGAAAAATGGTTAAATCCTCCACCTGAATTTGAACTTCATACTCCGTTCAATTTTGTTAGTACAAACGATATAATCGGCGGTAATTCAGGCAGCCCTGTAATTAATAAGAACGCTGAGATTGTCGGGCTTGTTTTTGACGGGAATATTGAAAGTCTTCCCGGACAATTTATTTTTGATACCGAGTATAACAGAAGTGTTTCCGTCCATTCAGCCGGATTGTTGGAAGCCATTCAAGACCTGTATAAAGTAAAACGTATCAGCGATGAATTGAAGAATGGAAAAATTACTCCTTAGTAGTAACTGACAGATTATTATTGAAACCTGCGGAAACATTTTTATCCGCAGGTTTTTTTTATGCTATTAAGAATTTTGTTGGAGAATTGAACACCGCTTATTATATTAACAATGTTAATTTTATATAATGGTGTTAACAATGGACAAAAAAACAATACAAGAGGAAAGAATAAAAAGATATTTTATCAACGCTGCTTCGGAAATTTTACGGGGAGAAGGACTGAAGTGTGTTAATGTTCGAAATATTGCCGACAGAGCAGGGTATTCGTACGCAACTTTGTACAACTACTTTAAGGATGTAAGGGATTTAATTTTTGAGTGCGTTAAAGATTTCCGGGATGAGTGTATTCAAACCGTGAAAAGTGAAACAGAGAGTTTGCCACGCGGACTTGAAAAAATCGAAGGAATCGCCAAAGCATATATCAAATACTATATTCAATATCCCGGTGTATTTGAACTCTTCTTTTTAGAGAAGACTTCCGACTTAGCAGACAAGCAGCCAACTATCGAGATGATCTATAGACTGCTTGATGATTTGTGTAACGAAGAATGGCAACATTGTGTTGACAACAAATTATTCAGTAATGATGAAGCCGAACTGAAAAAAGGAGAGTTAAAGTTTGTTGTACACGGACTGCTTCTGTTTTACTTAAACAGAAAGCAACCGTCATCATTTAAGGAGTTCTTTGCTCTTTCAAACATTCAATTGAAAAATGTACTGAAGGTTTGAATTTCCGATTGATTAATTCGGGGTTAAACTTCATGAAAACAAGGTTAACCCCGAAGATTAAAATATACCCAGAATTACTTCAGTAGCATCATTTTGCGGGTTTCTACAAAATCTCCGCTTTGAAGTTTGTAGATGTACATCCCGCTTGCGAACCTGCTTCCGTCAAATTCTACAGTGTATTTTCCCTGTGCTTTATCACTGTTTACAAGAGTTGCAATCTCTTTACCGAGTATATCGTAAACCTTTAACGATACAAACCCGTCTTTCGGTATTTGATAATTAATCGTTGTTACCGGGTTGAAAGGGTTCGGGTAGTTTTGAGAAAGAGAATACTCTTTCGGTAACCCGATTGTAACTTCTATTGTCTTTGAGTATGTAAAATCACCATTGAAGTCAACTTGTTTTAACCGGTAGTAATAAACATCGCTAATGATTGTTAAATCTTCGAAAGAATAATTCTTGGGCTCGGTAACTGTACCGTGTCCATTTACGAAACCGATTTTTTCCCAAATATGTTTATCGTTTGATCTTTCGATTTCAAATCCTTTATTATTCGTCTCAGTTGCAGTTGACCAGCAGAGTGTAACTTTTTTATTATTTGCTGTAGCAGTAAATGAAGTTAGTTCAACGGGGATTCCACCGTTAGACGTGTAGATAATCACTCCATCGCTGCCGACTGCCCAACCTATTAAGTCATTTGCAAAGGAAACTGAATTAATGGTCCCGGCTTCTTTATATTGTTCAATCCAGCTTACTCCTCCATCGGTTGTTTTAAGAACAAATCCTTGAGAATTATTTGGGGGAGTAAACATTTGCCAGCCAGCAGCAAATCCTGTATTGGAATCAATAAAATGAATTGACTCGACATATTTTGAGCTTTCACTTTTTTGATTTATCCATGTTATTCCTCCATCTGTTGTTTTGGAAATTGTATAGCTCCCTAAAGTGTTGTGGCTTAACCATCCGGTTTGAATATCTGTAAAACGGAGACACATCGGCGAGCCGCTTAGCTCTGATGCGTGCGCCGTCCAATTGTTTCCTCCGTTGGTTGTTTTTAGGATTCCCTGGAGAGTTGATACCCAGCCATAATTAGAATTCAAGAAAAACAAACCTTCGTAACTACTGTTCGATGTTTGATATTGAAGCGACCAATCTGTTCCTCCATTGGTGGTTTTGAAAACTTCTCCTAAGTTTGACGAATTTATTATCACCCAACCAGTGCTCTCATTCACAAACTGAATTTCGATTACCGAACTGCCTGTTGAAAAAGAATAACTACTCCATGTTAAACCTCCATCAGTAGTTCTAAACAACTGATTTCCTCCGCACGTCCATCCATTGTTTGGATCGACAAAGGAGATATTTTTCAAACTCACTGATGTAGACGGATTTTGATCGAACCAATTGAAGCCGCTGTTTGTTGTTTTAATAATCTTTCCATTATCACCGCAAGCCCACCCGAGGCTTGTATTAACAAAATGCACATCGTTAATGTCTTCGGTAGTTCCACTTATTTGCGGAAACCATTGAGCATTTGTTACTGTTGAAGCAATTATAAAAAGCGAAAAAAGAAAACAAAGTGATTTCATAACAATCTCCTTTAACTACTATTGACTATCAACCGTCAATGTTGTTTAAAATGCCGGGATTCTATAATCATATTGTTAGAATCCCGTAATAAATTTAAGAAAATAATCTTTAACGTAACAAGGTCATTTTCTTTGTTTCAAGAAAACCATCCGTTATTAAGCGATAGAAATATACTCCCGAAGTAAGTTGTGAAGCATCAAGAGTAACTTCATAAGTTCCCGGTTCTTTAAACTCATTCACAAGTTCGGTCACAACTTTTCCAAGCATATCGAACACAACAATTTTCACGTTTGACAACCCACTGTTGACATTTGACGGTATCGTATACTTTATTGTAGTTGCCGGGTTAAAAGGGTTCGGGTAGTTTTGAGAAAGAGAATACTCTTCCGGTAACCCGATTGTAACTTCTATTGTATTTGAGTATGTAAAATCACCATTGAAGTCAACTTGTTTTAACCGGTAGTAATAGCTGCCCGGTTTATCCAGTTTCTCCGAATATGAGTAGGAGTGAATGGATGTTGTTGTTCCATTTCCGGTAACTTTTGCCAACGGAACAAAAACTACATTATTTATACTTCTTTCGATTTCAAAGTATGCGTTGTTTGTTTCTGTTGCAGTTGACCAATTTAATGTAATCTCTGTGCCTGAAACTTCGTAAGAGAATGAAAGTAATTCAACCGGGATATAAATTCCGCCGGTTCCCTCCCAGCATGTGTTTGTATATGCAGTTCCGGCTCCTCCGGTATTTCCGCCGCCCCAGAATAATTTGTTATGACCTATCATAAACAAACCGAGAGCTAATCCTTTTTCAGCGGGAAGAAGACTTTCAAGAGTCCATGTATTTGCAGTAGGATCATAAAAGTAAACTTTATTTGACGAAGAATAGCCTGAATAGCCTCCGCCTGAACCAATCAACCAGATATAAGTTCCGTCTGAAGTAACCGACCATTTACTGAAATTAATATCTTCCGGTGTCGGTGCAATTGCACTCCACGCCGATGTTGCGGGGTCATATACCTGGCAGGCTTTCGGATCAACACCGGTTGGGACCAAACCTCCAATCAAATAAATTTTGCCTTGAACGGCTGCCATTCCCGCATATCTTTTCGGTTGAGGTGCACCTGTAAGCATCGTCCACGTATCCGACGAGACACTATACCTACCGAAGTAAGAAGTAGTTGGTGTTGAGTAATCTGCGCTGCTTGCATATATAAAATCATTTCCATCAAACACAATAGAGTTTTGTGCGGCAAGCAATGTAGTAGCAGGTGAGGTAAGATTCGACCAAACTCCCGTACCATTGTTATCCGGTGTAAATTTTTCAAATACATTAATTGAACCCGAACCGGATAGTTTATATAATTCACCGCGGGCAACGCAGTAGGCGGCATTGTAGCCTGGTGCCGAACATGGAGTTGAGTTTATCCAGGTTTTAGTAGGAATGTGATACGCCAACGCCAGTGATGTCGAATTTTGCCCGGTAAATACATAAATGTAATCACCGATAACGCCTGCGACCATTCTACCGAAACTGTTTGGAGCAGAAGTAGTGCTTGTCCATGTGGTGCTGTCAAGAATTGATTCTGTTTTGATTATAGGACTTGTTGAACCTATAAGACCGTGGGCTTCTACATCAGCAATGCTGTATTCGCCCGTTTCCACCTGAGCCATTATTAAAGAAGCAAATAACACGAAAAACAAAGAAAGAAGTAACCGATTCATCATAAAACTCCTTTTAGTTTAGTGGGATTATATTTATTTAAAATGACAAGAAAAATTAAGTAAGAAAGCAGAGAATAGCAATAGAGGTTTAAATTCTTTTTCATTTGTAAAAACGACTTAAAAATTTTCGGGAGAATAACCAACAATAAAAGTCTATCATTCTCCCGATAAAATTGCTTCGCCAGAAAAATGGTTATCGAAGCAGCATCATTTTTTTTGTATCAATGAAAGAGCCTGAAATTAAACGATAAAAATATACTCCTGAGGTAAGCCGTGAAGCGTCATATTTTACTTCGTACGTGCCGGGTTCTTTAAACTCGTTTACAAATTCGGTCATAACTTTTCCAAGCATATCGAATACAACAATTTTCACGTTTGACAGCTCACTGTTGACGTTTGACGGTATCGTATACTTTATTGTAGTTACCGGGTTAAAAGGGTTCGAGTAGTTTTGAGAAAGAGAATACTCTTCCGGTAACCCGATTGTAACTTCTATTGTATTTGAGTATGTAAAATCACCATTGAAGTCTACTTGCTTTAACCGATAATAACAAATCCCGCAATTTGTTACCCATCTTCAAAATAATAAATATTACATTTTGTTTAATATTTACTAACGCTAACCCTTCCCGCTCCGTTATAAGAATTAATTTCAGGGTCGTACATTGCTTCGGCTGATATTACGGGTAAACTGAAACTGCCTGCATTAACAACACGTAATAAATAGTAAAAATCTTTTGAACTGTTTGCATCAAGATTTGTAAACAACAGCAACCTGTCATCTCTTATATCAACGTATTGTACATTCAAAGATGAATTATTCCAATTGCTTCCCGAAAGAGCGGAAAGACGCGGGTTTTCAATTTCAAAACATGCAGGCAGCATATCCGTAATTACAATGTTTTCGGCGGACCGGCTTTCTGCGGTTAATACAAGTTTAGCCACAATCATTTGTCCCTGCTTAAAAGTATTATCATTAATTCTCTGTCCTGTACGGTAGTCGTAAAACTCTCTTCGAACCGACATGAATTTATCCTTCTCTTGAACTACTCCCCCTTTCTTAATTCCTTCGCTGCTCCAGAATAGATAAACCTCTCCTTTTCCGGCGGCTTTGATGGTAACGGTTTTTCCGTTCAACGTATTATTAGAAATTGTTAAATCCTGCCCGGTATAACTTTTCAATGTTTTACCATCAACCACAATATCGGCTTTGATTTTGGAATCGGCAGCTTTACGGGCGGCTTTTCCCATCGCAAGGAAGAAGAAAGACTGCTCCTGTGTTGAGTAAAGTCTATCACCAAATCCAGCCAGGTATTTTACCATAGAAGGAATCATCGAATTACCCGGTTCTATATCGAAAAGGATATTAAGCATAATTGCGTTCGCTCTAATTTCGGAATCAAAAGAGCCCCCCGTCTCACGTACTGTTTTTTCCGGTGTGAACTTTTTCGGAATTATTTGATAATATGAATTCCATTGTCCCATCAATGCGTAAGCGCCTGCAAGGAAATACTTGCTGTCGCCGGTAATCAATTGTGGTCTTGCCTTGTAATAATTCATTGATGAAATATCACCCCGTCCCGCCAAAGCTAGAACATACAGAGAGTATAATATCTCTTTGTTCGCTGCTGTTCGCAGTACACGGGAATTTCCCTGGTAAGAAACATACTCGTATGTACTGTATTCTTTTGCTCTCTTTGCGACATAAGCAAGCAGACGATTCAGCACCGGCTGGGAGACCGCAAATCCCGCCTTTTTAGCTTCGAGTAAGAAGTGTGCGGCATAAACGCTTCCCCACCAGCTTGTCATCGGCTCCCCTGGCCAATAAGATAGTGAACCGTCATACAACTGCATCGATTCAACTTTCTTTATTGCTTCTTTAACGTAAAAAGATGGAGAGTTTGTTGTAAAACTTTCCGGTGATGCAAGCTTTGCAAGTTCCTCAAGGTACAATTGAGGAAATGCTGTTGATACTGTCTGTTCAATACAGCCGTAAGGATAGTTTATTAAGTTTTTAAGATATTTGGCAAACTTTATTGCCGGAAATTTACTAATTGTAATTTTGCTGTTCTGGGTTCCCTCAATAAAATTACCCGGTATTTTTATTTGTAAATCCTTACCGGCGGTAATAGTACTTGAACCGGACTCTACAACAAGCGGCGATACGGGTCTTATTGCAATATCAATCTCTTCTTTAACTTTTGCTATACCCGCAGTTTCGATTATTACTTTACCTTTTCCTGTAACCGCCCCGGTCTTGAGAGTAAAGTTGACCGGCTTCGTAGAGTTTGCATTTACGGTTACCTTTTGTGAAGATGCCGAAGCAAGTGTAACCGGACCCCCCGTTTTAATTGATACAGTAACTTCTCCTTTCGTCGAAGTTGTATTTACCAACGTAACCGTTCCCGACAAATTATCGTTCGTTGCAAGGAATCTCGGCATTTCAGGTTCGATAATCAGATCATCGGCAACTTTTATACTTCTTTCAGCAGAGCCGAATCTTGAACCTGTATAAGCAACGGCCATCAAGCGGACTTCCCCGTTGAACTGATTCATGTTTAACGGTATTCGTACTATTCCGTTTGCATCCGTTTTTCTAACTCCACTCCAATATGCAAACTGGTTAAATCTCTTCGTAGTGATTGGATTTGTTCTCTTTCTGAACTGCTCCATCCCCATTTCATCACCCCCCGTGGAAGAACGAAGCGATAGAATTTCAGGCAGCAGTAGTTTGTATAAATTATAACTCTCAACCTTGAGTGAGCGTTTAGCATACATAAAGCCGTAAGGGTCGGGTGTAACGAAGTTCTTAATCTGTAAAATTCCTTCATCAACTGCGGCAAGCGTAACGTGAACATTCCTTGACGGAATTGTTTTAATTACTATCTCATGCTTTGAATTCGGTTTTATTTTTGTTGGAGCCGTAATCTCAACCGGTAGTTTGTTCCCCTGCTTATCAACTTTCATTGAAGCAAACCCGTGACCCACTAAAAACGGCGTTGTATTATCCACTCCGTGTTTTTTGAACAGAGTAGCAGTAACGTAAACGTTCGGCATATAAGTATCGAATATCGGTATTTCCATTCGTGCCGAATTGTTTTCCATGTTGATATACTTGTTGTAAAGAACTCCGTTTTTATCGACCGTAACAAGCAGCTTACCTGAAAAAGGTCCGATGAACAGAACTTTTGCTTTATCTCCCGGTTTATAAGTTTCTTTATCGAAAACAATTTCTACACGTCCTTCTTTATCAACTTCAAAAGAAGATGCTGTTGTACTCGTCCACCCGTAAGCATAGAATGAAGACTTTACATAATTTTTATCTCCTTTCTTTGCAATGCGTAATTCATACTTGCCCGATTTTGAAACGGCGAATGAAAAATCTTTTTTACCGCCGTTCAGGTTGATTTCTCTTTCCCACTCAACTATCTCCTTTTCTTCCGAAGCATAGAAATAGCGGTCGGAATAATCTTTCTTCAACACCGTCCGCCACTCATAGCGGATAAGTGATACGGATGCGTCAAATTTATTAACAGGTTGATCTTTGTAATCAACAGCGGCAAACTGGAAGTTGATTTGCTGGTTCACATTATAGTAACTACCGGCTCGTTTTAATCCTATAAAATTCTTTTTCGTAAAGATTTCGAAATTCGCCACACGGCTAACGGTTCTCCCGGTCAAATCGAAAACAGAGACGTAAGCATTACCATTCACTATTCCACCGGATTCAATCTCTGTTGGGACGATATAGTTTACGTCGGCATTTCCCTGCTCATCAAGAATACCGTCAAGAAAAACATTTTCAATCCTTGAATCCTGCGTAGAGTAACTTGCAAAATCAAAATCGCTGTATTGCTTGCTTCTGTACGGTTTATGATTAAGTTGAATACTTGCTTCATATTTCAAACCGGATGCTTTTGCCCCAAATAAAAATTCCGCATTTAATTTAACGGGAACCGTTTCACCCGGGAATGCTGTCTTTTTACCGGTTGCAACATTCACCCTAATTTTATCCGGGACAAAATCTTCTATGCTGATTTTGATCGCTCCGATCAACATACTTGTTCCGCTGTAAACTTCAATTACGTATTCGCCGGTTTGAGCATACTCCGGCATTTGGAAAGAGAGTTCGAACGAGCCTTCCTTATCAAGATTCTTTTTAAACTCCTCGAATGTTTTTCCCTGCGGGTTAATCACCTTTACAATAACGGGAAAATCGCCCGGTAGTTTTACATCGGCAGTTCTAACTATTGCGGATAAATTAACCGTTTCCCCGGGACGATAAATATCTCTATCCGGGTAGATGAAAGTTAAATAGTTATCGGATACTTCATGAGAACCTTCAACGTTGAAACGGGAGGTTTCTATAAAAGTCTTTTTCAAATCAATGTAATTAAAATCATCCTCTTTCTCCGCTGTAATAATTGCGGGAGTAAATCCATCCAGTTTAGACTTCGTCTCAAGGAATCGTACTATTCCTTCTTTGTTTGTTTTACCGGAAAGTAGAGTCTGGTTGTTTGTTGAAATTAAATTTACTTCAACGTCTCCTACCGGTTCGGCATCTTTAATTGAATTGATAAATACTACAAGCTCGTTGCTCGATTTCTTTGCTATTATCGCAAGGTCCGAAAGAGCAATTATTTTAGAGTCACTAACCCATCTTTCTTCCGTTGAGTAAGCATTGATTACGAAAATGCCTTTCATTTTGCCTTCAGCTACCCGGTTAAGATTAACGCTGAATTTCTCAAGCCAGTTGCGGCGGTTCTCAAGATTTACAGTTTCGTTGTAAAGAACTCTTCCGTAGTTGCCCGTATAATAACTTGGATTATAGTATCCCCAATCATCGTAATAATCGTAGTAGCTAAACTGGCTTAAAAAGAAAAGAATGTTGTTTTTGAAAACCTGCGAAACCTCAATGTCAACTCCGGGAACATTAACGGCATTTATCTGCAGGTTTTTTTCACCGCGTAGCATCAGGTAGCTTCCTTTTTTATCGGCAAAGTTTATTGACGGCGAAATATCAACAAGAGAAACAACATCCTGGAAATCTTCCTTTAAAGTTCCGCCGTAAAGTCCCTGCAAGCCCTGTTTAATTTTAAGTTCGATTGTTTGCAGATTTGAAAAATCTCCTTCTATTTTAAAGCTGTTTTCAAATGAGGCAAATTTCAGGTTTTTAGATGGATAAACTGAAACGAAACTTTTTACTGTTTTCTCATCAACCATTTGTGTTGTGCCGACTTCAATCCACGCAGTTGAGCCGTCGAACCCGGAAGCAGCCCCGGTAATCTCAAGTTCTGTTATCGGCGGCAATTTTGATTTGAAAACAATATTCTTTTTCAATGGCTCTTTGCCGGTAACGCTTTCAAGTCCTCTTTTAACTGTTATTACAACGTTCTGTTCTTTATCGGTCTGCTGTATTTCGCCAAGATTAATCGAAACCAGGTCGGTAGAATTTTGAGTAACTACGTGAAAATCGTTCAATACTTTACCGTTGTTTCTTACTTCAATGTATTTCTTTAGCTGGTCGGGAAGGACGGCATAATTAAAATGTAAATTTGCCTGAACACTCAACTTGTAATACTGGTTGGCAATGTTAGTCCAAAAAATATCCGCCTTTTTCGCTTCGAACAAAGGAGTATTAAAAGAGTATGATTTGAAATCCGGCGAAAACGTTGTGTTGAATAAAACGCTCTTTGTTATTTCAGCTTTATATGATTGCGAAGGTTCAAGTGCTTCATCCGGCGAGAAAATGAGTTTGCTTGGTGATAACCATTTGAATTTCCCTTTTATTTTCGGTTCAAACTTTATGAACTCATCGGATAACCAGACATCCTGTTTATCGGCAGGTGCAAGATTTTCTGAAAACTCGACAGTAAAAGTTACAAGTGTAGGTACTTCGCCTTCGGGGCTGAAACTTTCAACTTCAACTGTATTTCCCGGCTCGCATCCGTTAAGAAAAAGGAAGGAACAAAAAATGAAAGCTGCGTGAACAAAAAAGTTTTTTAGATTGAAAAGATTAAATCGGTTGTTGTTGTTTGTTTTCATATTTCACCGGTATTCGTTTAATGATTTTCAAATAGTTACTTTTTAAACATAGCAGGGAAAGAATTCATATTCAAGTTTGAGATAAAATTTCCGGTTGTAAAGTAGCAGAAAAACATGTACTGCTACATTGATGCGGACGTCAATAAATTTAACGCAAAATAATTCGGAAAAACTCGTTAATTTGCAGAAGCAATTTCAAAAAATTTGCCCCCGTAGCTCAGTGGATAGAGCGGTGGCCTCCGGAGCCATGCGCGCAGGTTCGATTCCTGCCGGGGGTACAGGTTGGGTTTTACAAGAAAATGTCAAAAACATTAAAAATCATTTTCCCTGAATACCAGAAAACATTCATAGTCAATTGATATTATCACAAAGTAGCATTGAGGATTTGAGAAGTAAGTGCAAACATATTAATTCCTGGTTGTTAAAACTTGAACATTAAAAGCCGGGTTCGTAGTTAATTACCTCCTTTTAACACCCCATTTGCAACATTTTTTTAATAATTTTCGTTATAAGATTAAAATAGTTTTGAAACCAAATAAATTTTTCTTAGTCTAATAAGCAAAAATTAGGAGAATGAAATGAACACGCTTAAAACAGTATTTTTAATGACTTTAATGATGGCTCTCTTTCTGTTCGTCGGACAGCTACTCGGCGGACAAAGCGGGCTGATGATCGCTTTTGTTTTCGCATTGATTATGAATTTCGGGTCATATTGGTTTTCCGATAAAATTGTGCTTGCAATGTATAAAGCAAAACCGATTGACAGAAGTTCGGCACCGAAACTATTTCAAATGGTCGAAAATTTATCGCAGCAAGCCGGTATCCCGGTTCCACGTATTTATGTTATTGATAACCCGACTCCCAACGCTTTTGCAACCGGGAGGAATCCGCAGAATGCTGTTGTTGCCGTTACAACCGGAATCCTTCGAATATTAAACAATGAAGAGATAGAAGGAGTGCTTGCACACGAACTGGCACATATAAAAAATAGAGATATTCTTATCGGCTCGCTGGTTGCTACGTTTGCAGCATCAATCTCTTTTCTCGCTCAAATGGCTGGCTGGGCAATGATGTTCGGAAGAGGAAGCGATAGAGAAGACAACAGCGGGTTGGCTTCTCTTGTAATGATTATTCTTGCCCCGTTAATGGCAACTTTAATACAACTCGGAATTTCACGATCAAGGGAATTTATGGCTGATGCAAGCGGAGCTTCGTACAGTAAAAATCCGAACGGATTGGCATCCGCTCTCGATAAACTATCGCGTGCAAACCAGATTCAACCAATACATGATGCAAGTCCTTCAACGGCTCACATGTTTATTGTTAACCCGCTTACGGGCGGAGGAATGGCAAAACTGTTTTCAACACATCCACCGATGCAGGAAAGAATCGCAAGATTGAGAAGAATGACAAACAGAGTGTAGGTGAAAAATTTAGAAAGGCTGTCTCAACTAAATATGAAGACAGCCTTTTTTGCACACTACTTTGTATAGTCGATTAAGTATTTATCCAGCACAGGAAGATTTTTCTTAGCCCGGCTCTTCTCATACTCATAAAAAATCTTTCCAAGGTTCGACATAAAGGGATAACCAATCTCGTCATACTCATATTTATCATCGTTAAATATTTGATCTTCATTAACGTAAATAACAGCAGAAAGAAAGAATTCGATTTTGTTATTAAAATCAACAAAGTAAGAATTATCAATTAAATACCCGTAAGCACCGCCTACTTTGTTAAAAATTCTTATCCCGGACATATCTTCATCTTCCTGTTTCCAGAAAGAAAACATTTTCATAGAAAAATCGCTGTGCTTTTCACCATCGTATTTCGGGTAACGGCTTTCCTTTGGAAACATCGACATTGATTTATAAAGAAATTCATAATCGTTATCCGTCAAATTAAATTTTTGTTCAACCGGTACTGCATCAGGCATCATAACAGCTTTAAGGATGTTATGTTGGTCTTCAAGAGAAAGATAATTTTTATATGTAAAATTCATCGGTTCGTATAAAAGACTGTCCCCGTAATAGTACCCGATACCTTGAAGTAGATCGTTACAACAGTTTTTATACTGCACCGGGTTGAACTCAGCCGGCTGGTGGTAAATCACTTTCTCCCCGTCATAAAAGGTGAAGGGATTTGTGTGCCTGTTTTGTTCCGGTGATAATGAAACGGCGAGCCTGTGAATGATTTTCACATCTCTGTACCTTTTAATCCACAATCTTTCGTTGAATTCTTTCTGCCCGACAAACTCGTAAAGCCTATTGAAAGCGTCGTTATCACTTACAAGAAAGATTTTGTTAATATAATGTGCAATTGTAGGCTTGTAATTTTCCGCCGAAGAATCGTAAAGAACTTTTGTTTGTCCGCTAAATGCGCTGTCAATTTGCAGCGGTGTGTGCTTTGTCAATCCGTTGATTCCAATCTCATTAATTTTTTCGAGAGCAAGCAGTGCAGCCGGAAACTTTACCGTACTTGCAGGATAATAATAATCATCTGCGTCAATGCGGTATTTTTGAGTAGTGAATGAGGGAGAATTATTTTCGTCCCTGTCAATCCGGGTATAGATTATTTGTACTTTATATTTTCCCGGCGATTCCAATACTTTCGAAAATAAATTTTTATTTTTACTAAGCAACTGCCCGATTAAATCCGTTTCTTTATTTTGCCCGTTCAAAGAGATGTTAAACAAACCGATGAATAATAGAAGCAAACAAGTTTCAATACTTTTTCTTATCATTTTCAACCTATATTTCAAATTAAATATTTATACTAAATGTAATAAATGGAGCAACTTTAACCAAGTAAAACCGAATCATTACAGGTTCATCATCAATTTATCTTCGGGATATTATTAAATTTGCCAATAAAAAAACAAAAAATCTGCCGGTCAGATTATAATTCTCAACATTCAGGTTTATTTTGAAAATGAAGTATTATTTTTTACTTATCTCCACTTTGCTTTCGCTTTTTCCAATAAGAAACGGGTATACGCAAAATTTATTTATTAACGAGTTCATGGCATCAAACAGCAGTACTATCCTTGACCCAGATTATAATGCTTACGCTGACTGGATAGAAGTTTTTAATGCCGGAACGTCGGCGGTAAATCTAAAAAACCATTACATAACCGACAACCTTAACAATCCGCAAAAGTATAAAATAACAACGGACCTGATTGTTGAACCGGGTGGATATGATTTAATCTGGGCGGACGATATGAATACAGGCAATCATACGAATTTCAAACTAAGTGCCTCCGGGGAATCAATCGGGCTATACGACCCCTCTTTATCGTTAATCGATAAAATAACTTTCGGTGAACAGACTTCGGATGTATCCGAAGGAAGATTTCCAGATGGAAGCAGCGAATGGTATAAATTCTATCCCGCAACACCCGGTACTTCTAACGAAGAGTCCGGCATTTTCAACCGCCTTGCAGACCCGGTTTTTTCGATTAACGGAGGATTTTATAGTTCTTCGATTTCATTAAATTTATCTCACAACATCAGCGGGGTAACTATTCGTTACACAACCGACGGCACAATCCCTACATTAGAAAGCACTCTATTTGCAACACCGATATTAGTTGACTCAACAATTGCAATAACGGCAAGGGCTTTCAAAGAAAACTTTGTCCCGAGTAAGCCGGTTGTTAATACATATTTCATCAACTTTGAAACTGAATTACCTGTGTTTTCAATTGTTACCGATCCCGGTAATTTTTTCAGCGATACATCGGGAATTTATGTCTCGGGAACAAACGGTATAATAGGTAACTGTAGTACAGTTCCAAGAAATTGGAACCAGGATTGGGAGCGCCCGGTAAACCTTGAATTTTTTGAAAAAGATAAATCACCTGCATTTAACGTTAAGGCGGGAATTAAAATCAATGGAGGTTGTTCAAGAATATACCCCATGAAATCGCTCGCATTTTTCTTCCGCGGTGAATACGGCTACAGCACTCTTAATTACAGGTTGTTCCCGGATAAAACTTTACTGAATTTTAACAATTTCATTTTAAGAAGCTCAGCCCAGGATTGGTGGCGGACGATGTTCAGGGACGGAATGGTTCAAACATTAATAGAACAGGGGATGAAAATAAGCTACCAGGATTACCGCCCCTCTGTACTGTTTTTAAATGGTGAGTATTGGGGGATTCATAACATTCGCGAAAAATTGAACGACCATTATTTGCATTATAATCACGGGGCTGATATTAATAACATTGATCTTATTGAAATTAGTAAAGCAGTGTATGCGAATAACGGGGACGTAACGGCTTATAATTCAATGATAAATTATTTATCGACAAATAATATGTCGCTTCCTCAAAACTACGAGTATATAAAATCTATCGTAGATGTTGATCAATACATTGATTACTTGATTGCGGAAATTTATTCGGCAAATGCCGATTGGCCAGGCTCAAACATGAAGTTGTGGAGAGAGCGTACTTCAGGCGGTAAATGGAGATGGCTCATTTATGATCTTGATTTTACATTCGGTGGGAATGCAGAAGGACAATACAATTCTAATACGCTTGCACTTGCTACGGCAGCAAACGGACCGGATTGGCCCAACCCGCCATGGTCAACAATTATGCTTAGAAAGCTCCTTGACAATATAGAGTTCAAAAATGAATTTATTCAACGGTTTGCCGTTCATATGAATACAACCTTTGAACCTGAACATGTGAACAGAGTTATTGATAGTCTAAAAGCAGTAATTGCTTCCGAAGTACCGAGGCATAAAGCAAGGTGGACGCAATCAATTTCTCTCGGGAGCAACTGGGATAATAATGTAAACATAATGAAAAATTTTGCGACTTTACGCCAGCCGGTAGTAAGAAATCATTTTTACGAGAAATTCGGTATAACGGGTTCATATTCTTTGGTTATAGGTAGGAATAATCCGGCATGGGGAAAAATCTACACTCACAAAGTGGAAATAAAAAAGAATAATTCAACCAACACATTCTTTAATAATATTCCTTTGAAATTGGAAGCCGTAGCAATGCCGGGTTACCGTTTCGTAAAATGGGAAGGTGCCTCAAATTCGGTGCAGCCGCAGATTGAAATTGTTATTTCAAACAACTCATCTCTTACGGCGGTTTTTGAAAAAGCGGAGTCGGCTGTAACAACACCAGTTATTAATGAGATCAACTATAAATCATCACCGGCTTTTGATACCGAAGACTGGATTGAAATTTTTAACCCGCTTGAAAACGAAATTGATTTAACCGGCTGGAAGATAAGTGATGATAATCCCGCCAATGCTTATAGCTTTCCACTTGGTTCAAAAATAGAAGGGAACGGATATATCGTTGTTTGTCGGGATACGACAAAGTTCAAACTGCTATATCCGAATATGTACAATGTTTTCGGTAATCTTGATTTCGGTTTAAGCAGTGATGGGGATATGGTTCTACTTTACGATTATATGGGAAATTTGATTGACTCGGTGAAATTTCAAAGTTCGGGAAATTGGACTTCGATTCCGAATGGAAACGGTCCTACTTTGTCGCTTGTAAATCCGCAGAGTGATAATTCCATTGCTGAAAATTGGAAAACCTCTGAATTTTACGGAACTCCGGGCAGATTGAACGATACATACACAAAAGTAAAGTTGGAAGAAAACCGGCTTCCTGAAGGCTATTTATTAGCTCAGAACTATCCGAATCCTTTCAACCCGATAACGACGATCAATTATTCTATTCCGTCAAACGATAAAGATAAAATGGCAAACGTAAAACTTATTGTATTCGATGTGCTTGGAAGAGTAGTGGCTGAACTTGTGAACGAATCTAAAGAGCCCGGCACATACGATGTAAAGTGGGATGCCACAGGGTTCTCTTCCGGTGTATATTTCTATCATCTGTCAACCGGTGATTTTTTTGAAACGAAGAAGATGTTGTTGATCAGATAGGACTTTTACAAATGCTTGTTTTTAGAGATAGAGAGTTATTTGGTTTTTCTAATACACCAATTCACAATGATTAACGGTATGTATGCGGTTTTTGTATTTGCTAAAGTAAAATTTTTCAAATATGTTTGTCTCGCAAATTCCATTTATATTTAATGAAAACATTGATGCTTAATCAAATTTTTCAAATTAAACATGCAATTTTACTCCTGCTTGCAGTTCTGCTTTCAGGTAGTTGTTTGTTTGCCCAGGAAAAAACAAATCTCGATATCTTTTTTGAGATTGTGGATAAATCCGTTGAAGCCGTACTTGAAGATACAGAGCAGTTGCCAGGGTATAAATTAAGACTTAATCTTTCACAACCATTGACTGTTTTTGAAAACCGCCTTACGATAAAATTTACTGCCGATTCAAATTCCACCGCTTTATCCAGTCAAGAAAACACTGAATTAATTTACACGATTGAAGGGACTTCGGTTGTTTACAAAGAACCGTTTAAGAAGAATCTCTTCGGTGATTTTTATTTAGAGCGGGAAATAAAATTAAGCGGCAGCTATCTTATTAAAGACGGTTCGACAAATCTAAAAACATTTATGTTGGCTAATACGGACACAATTAAATACAGCCGTGCCTCTGAAATGGAAAGCTCCTCTTTCCCGTTCACGAAGGGGAAAATTCCCGCAGAACCGTTATTTTCAACAATTTTTGAACCGGCTATTATAATTGGGGCAGCAGCAGTATCTGTTTACTTGTTTTTTACGGTTCGCAGCAAGTAGTAAAAATTGCCTTTGAAGAAGTGCAATAATTGCCTATTTTTACGCCGTTTTATTAACATTTTAGAAGATTATGAAGTACTTACTCCCAATTCTTTTTGCCGTGTTGCTTATCGGATGTTCAGCATCAATTGATACGGCTAATCTCGAGGCTCCGGATAGGATGAAATATGCGATGGAGCTTTTTGAAGACGAAAGCTACGACAAAGCAATTATCGAATTTGAAGCTATAATTTTACAATTCCCCGGCAGCGAGTATGTCGATAAATCGCAGTTTTATCTTGCACAGTCAAGATTCAACCGGAAAGAATTTATTCTTGCAGCATCCGAATTCAGCAGGTTAATTCGAAGTATGCCCGCAAGCAGTTTCGTACCTGAAGCACAGTTTATGCTCGCCGAGTGTTACTACCAGCTATCTCCAAGGTTTTCACTTGACCAAAGATTTACAAAGCAGGCGATACAGGAATTCCAGGCTTTTATCGATATTTTCCCCGCAGACAAACGGGTTACCGAAGCTGAATCCAAAATAGTTGAACTTAACACGAAACTTGCCGAAAAAGAATTTAACGGTGCGGTTATTTACGAAAAATTGGAATACTATAACGCGGCGGTGTTGTATTATGATAATATATTAATGATCTATCACGATACTCCTTTTGCACCAAGAGCATCATTCAACAAGATTAATGTTCTAATAAACCGGGAAAAGAACACCGAAGCTCTTAAAGAAATTGAAAACTTCTTAACGAAGTTTCCTGAAGACCGGAATTACGACTCGGTTCAAAAGCTGAAAGAAAATATTGAAAATAAGTTAAGGCAGCTTTAAATTAATGTCCAAAAAAAAGGTTTCCGAATCTGTAATTACAATGACCGAGCTGGTGCTTCCGAATCATACGAACACACTCGGGAATTTGCTCGGAGGACAGTTAATGCACTGGATTGACATCTGTGCCGCTTTATGCGCCGCAAAGCATTCTCAAAGAGTATGTGTAACCGCTTCAGTTGATAGAATTGATTTTCACCACCCCGTAAAATTGGGACAGGTTGTAACTTTAACCGCAAAATTAAACCGTGTTTTCAATACATCCATGGAAGTTGGTGTAGAAGTAATTGCCGAATCATTTACCGAAGGGAAAAGATTTCATAGTAATTCCGCATTTCTTACTTTTGTTAGTGTAGACGAAAACAACCACGCTGTTAAAGCCCCCCCGGTAATCCCGGAAACGGAGGAAGAAAAAAAGAACTTTGATGATGCACTTAAGAGAAGAGAAAACAGGCTTAAAAGCAAACCCCCGCTTTAAGAAGATTGTTCTTTTTGTCTTTTTCTCAGCGGAAATCTTTGCACAAATACCTTTCAACGGTTTTTGTAAATATGATAGTTATCCCTTTCCAGCCGGCTATCAATCCGCATTTACACTAAACTTCAACAATGACTTTTATACCGATATAATTTTACATTCTCCCGACGGAGAAAAAATCTTTTCTATGAATGGAGAAGTTTCCGGTTTGTTAAAAGAAGGTACTGTCTCCCGGCTTCCCTTCCCGATTACAAAACTAACGGCTTTAACGGATGAAAATAATAACGTTGTCGATTATTTGTTCCTAGCACGCAAGGCACGCAGCTTTGGTATAATAAAATTCGATGGAAACGGAAGGGGCAACATTACATATAAGCTGAACCTCGATTCTTACCCGGAAAATTCCTCCGTTGCCAATATTGATGATGATAATAATAAAGAGGTATTGATATCCGGTCCTTCTTTTAACGGTTTATCAATCTTAAAAAGAAACGGGAATAAATACACCGAAACCAAACTGTTTGAAAAAAAGGCGTTCTCTTTTGCATCATTCATAGACATCAACAACGACGGCTACCCGGATATTGCAGCATTCGATTTAATCGAGAATACGCTTTTATTCTTTTATAATAACAGCCGTGGAGAATTTAGGTACGTTAAAAGTATCCCTTTTTTCGTTACTGTTAAACAGATGCAGGTGTTTGATTATAATCTTGATTCGTTCCAGGATATAATAATCTCTACGGCTGATGGAATTAAAATCCTACTCGGTGATGGAGTTGCATCTTACAGCAACGAGATTTTTATCAAAACGAAACTTCCTGCCGACAAATTAATCCGCGGGGACTTTAACCGGGATGGGAAAATCGATATTGTTTATCTCAACCACAATGAATCAACGGTCTCGGTTATTTTCGGTAAAGACCAGGGTGCCGTATACCAGGAAATTCAATACCTGAAAAAAGAAACTATAACGGATTTAATCCCTTATTACAGCAGGTTCATTTCCGGTTTTGCCGCTATAGATAATAACGGATTTGTTTATACAATAACGAGAGTAGCTTCATTATCTCCAGAGGTTGAAATTACATTCGGTGACAACCCTGCGATTGTAGGCTCGTTCGATTTTTCAAATAACGGGATAATAGACCTGTTTTATATCGACAACATCAACAAAAAATCAAATTTCATTATCCGGGACGGGAACGGAATTCCATCCGTTTTCTATTCAATCAGTTTATACGATTCTTATTCTTCTGTTAAAGTTGATGATTCCGGGAAGTTCGTTAAAGCATTCTATTTCTATACGACAGCAAAGAAGGCAGTTGAAATCTTGATTATTGATTTCAATAATTTTGATGTTAAAAGAGAATATATTTATACCGGTGGTGAAATAAGCGACCTTAAAGTATTGAAATATGATGAATCCCCAAAGGCTGATATTGTAATTGCAAATCTGCCGGGCGGAACGTTGAATCTTTCCGAATACTCTTACAAAGATTTTCGTTATACGGTTAAAACTTCCACAGGTATAGCCGATTCCGTTTTTGATGCCAAACTTGATGATTCATTAAATATCTATTTCTGGCGTAAATTCACCAATAATATCACTCTCTATTTTTACCCTATAAAATCAACACATGGGCAGGAAAGACTTTTTTCAACCAGATTGGTTGAAGGAATGAAACTAAAAAACTATTTTTTTAATTTTAAGGAGAAAGGGAACGGCTCTCTTTTTTCGGTTATTGATGCAGACGGGGAAACATATCTTCTAACTTCAGGGATTGGAATTCAAAACAAAACCACCCGGGAAAGCATCACCAAATATTTCAAAACCATAACTGCCGGCAGTATTTATATTAACGATTATGAAAACGGGAAAGAAAAGAAAATGTTCTTATATTTGCCTGAAGAAAAATCATTAAATAAAGTTGAATTCACACTCAAAGGAGGCATCCAGGCAATTACCAAATTAACCGACATGACTAATGCGGAAAGTTTTATAGTCGGTAAATTTAGTGCCGGAAATTATTATGTTGTTTACTCAAATAATGCCAATGCTTCGCTTGTAATTAAAAAAATATGATATTGAAGAAAACATCAATACTTTTTATACTGCTAACGGTTTCGCTTTTTTCGCAAAACGTTTTACCGGATCTCGATTCTCTTTTTAACGCTTTTCTTGAAATGAAGAGTGCCGGACAATACCAGGTTGAGTCCCCCGAAGATAGCTTGGTAGAAAATAAAAAATGCGGCTTCGGGTTGGCTTCCGACATTTTTTTTAATTTAGAAAAATTTGATTCCCCCAAAAAGGAAACGTTAAACGCTTTATTCCAGCGTCCCCTAACCGAAACAAGTATCGTTTCCGAATCGGGATTTTTCAGAATTCATTACGACACAACCGGCATTCATAAAGTTCAATATGACGTTATTGAGTTTGCCAAAGCGCTCGATTCATCCTATAACTTTGAAGTCAATTATCTCGGTTATCCCCCGCCAGTAAGCGATAACGGCGTTGGTGGAGACGATAGGTATGACGTTTACATACAGAATGCAGGTGGTTATTACGGTTATACACAACCCGAAAATGAAATTACACCGGGCAGCCAGAGATATTATTCATACATAGTTGTTCATAATAGCTTCGCCGGTTTTTATACTCAGGGAATTGATGCCGCAAGGGTTACGGCTGCTCACGAGTTCCACCACGCAATACAGATGAGCAACTATATTTTACGGGAAATCAACGGCGAAACCGCTGATGTTTTTTTCTACGAGATGACTTCTACCGCAATGGAAGAATTTGTTTTCAATTCGGTGAACGATTATTACGGTTATATGAAAAACTATTTCGATAAACCTGAAAGATCATTCGGTAATAATAACGGTTACAATCTTGCAGTATGGAATATCTTTTTGAGAGACCGGTTTAATTTCGACGTGTTGAAACGACAATGGGAACATTTTGTTAATTACCGGGCTTTGCTTGCAATTGAACTATCTCTTAATGAAGTCAATTCCTCTTTCGCGGAAGAATTGTCCGAATTTGCAGTGTGGACCTATTTCACAAATTACAGAAGTATTACCAACAAGTTTTTTAAAGAGGCGGAGTTTTACCCGGTAATTCGCCCGATGAACAATGTGTTATTTACTCCCCCATCAATAGTAATTAGTGTGAATGCCTCGCCTGTTGCAAACTGTTTCGTTCGTTTCTACAGTTCGTCAAATAATTTAGAGGATACACTATTTGCAATTGTAACGAATGGTGATGTTCAAAAGGGAATTCAGACCCCGGCAGCAGTTATCCCCTTTACTTATGAATTATTTAACTATAATGCTTCCGGTTCGCAGTCGCTTGACGGGTATTACTACTCAAAATTGGATGCCACAGATATCGTTTTCTTTCTCAATAAGGAAATAATTAATGATGTTGTTGTAAGCGGTAACGGTAACTATAGAAAAGTAGCGGACTTTGTGTTTCCATCCCCGTTCAATTATAAAAAACATGAATTCCTCTATCTACCTGTAACAGCAGGTTCTTCCGGAATAGCGGAGATTTATATTTACAATATAAACATGGAACTAATGTGTTTCGTAAATGAAACAGTTATCAACAAATTCGGAAACCGTGTTGTTAAATGGAATGGAAAAAAAGACAACGGCGACAATAACGGTTCCGGTGTTTATTTCTATGTCGTTAAAAGTAATACCGGGACAAACACCGGTAAACTGGTAATTATAAATGAATAACTTTTCCGTTGCTGCAGAATCTGTTACAAAGTTCTTCGGACGGAGACTTATTTTCAAAAATATTAATCTTGCATATGAAAACAGCGGCATTTACGGAATTGCCGGTCCCAACGGTTCCGGTAAATCAACTCTTGTAAAAATTCTTTCCGGGTTAATAGCCCCGTCGAAAGGGAGAGTTATTCATTCTGTTGACGGAAAGAATATCGAACCGGAAAAACTGCACAACTATACCGGTTTTGTCTCCCCCTACCTCGTTCTTTATGATGAGTTTTCCGCGGAAGAAAATATTCTCTTTTTTTCAAAGATTAGAGGAATTAACCTCGATAAGGGAAAAAGCAATTTTTTCTTAAACGAGTTAGGGCTTTACGAACGGAAGGATGACATGTTAAAAACTTATTCTTCAGGTATGAAACAAAGGATGAAATTCATCTTCGCTCTTGTGCATTCACCATTTTTCGTAATACTTGACGAACCGACTTCAAACCTCGACAACGAGGGGAAAGATAAAGTTTACAGGCTGATTGAAAACTATTCCGGTTCAAATATTGTTTTAATTGCATCGAACGAGGAGAACGATCTCCGGTTGTGTAAAAATGTTGTTGAATTGACAAATTACAAATAATATGCAGCCGTTCTATCACATATTTAAGAAAGATCTTTCGTCCGAGTTAAGAACACGGTACGCAGTTAATTCGCTTGTAATGTTTATTCTAATAACGATTAGCGTTATTCTTTTTTCAATCGGAACGGAAACCATTTCCGATTATCTTGCAGGCGGACTTTTCTGGGTCGTTGTTTTTTTTAGTGCAATGTCGGGATTATCAAGGACATTCGTTTCCGAAGAAGAACGCGGAACGGCAATGACGCTTAAACTGATTGCTTCTCCGGCTTCGGTATTCGGCGGAAAATTGTTCTTTAATATTGTTCTCGTTTTCTCGATGAACGTTTTTGTACTCGTTCTTTACAGTATCCTGTTTGATGCATTCGTACTGAAAAATCTTGTTCTTTTTTTAACGGCGTTTTTACTCGGAAATATAGGAATTGCAGCCGCATCTACGATTATTGCTGCAATTATATCGAAAGCCGGTTCCAAAGGAACTCTATACCCTGTATTGTCATTCCCGATTTTACTGCCGTTGATTTTAATTTTAATTGAGTTGACCAAACTATCAATGGACGGTGTTGGGCTGGACGAAGCATTTGTTGAAATAGCAGTCCTGTTTTGCTACGATGTTATAATGTTCTCCGTCTCTTTTTTATTGTTCGATTTTATCTGGAAAGATTAATGTAAAATTTTATGCTCTGGAAAATTGCTTTATTTATACTTATCTGTTTTATCTCGATAGCCGGGATAGCATTCCCCATTGTGGAAAATCCTTCTGCATGGTATGAATTCCCTCTGATCACGGGCTTGGGTGAAAATGCAAAAATAATTTTCTTTCACGTACCGACTGCATGGATAACAGTACTTGCATTTTTTATGTCAACAATTTACGGCATAAAATATCTCCGTAAAAAAGACCTTGACGACGATGCAAAGGCTTATACTGCGGCACAACTTGGAATGATTTTCTGCATACTCGCAAC
>ERZ795056.1195-NODE-1195-length-30565-cov-8.455326_pt1 | contig 30565 bp, 29 predicted proteins | sample MGYA00375140_ERZ795056 | MGnify/ENA primary metagenome ERZ795056 (study PRJEB30185, sample SAMN05720227) | activated sludge metagenome | isolation source: Anaerobic digester | place: USA | collected 2015-03-09 ... | reverse complement strand
CCGCGACGCGGCAGAACTCGGCCTCCCAGTCGCTATCGAGCACGACCCAGTTGACATGACACCGCTTGGAGCTGGTTTCCCAGCGGTCTGGTCGCGAGGTATTGAACCGAACGTGAGCGGATGAACCGGTTGGGTTATAGGGATCGAGCAACGCCTTGATCGGACGCTCGCCCAGAAAAGCCCGGGTGATACCGGCCGCGATCTTGTTGCAGGCCATGTCGGCGAGTTGCTGATGCATGAGGAGCGCCGGATAGGTATCGCCTTTGCAGACCAAGTAGCCGTCGATCCATTGTTTTGTGATCCGTTTGAGCTGGCCGAATAGGTGAAGCTGCGGGTCCTCGCCCGCGTCGCGGAATTTCGTGTAGAGGAGTCGCTGCGTGAGGTGGAATAGCAGCGTGGACGGGCGCATGTCGCCAAGGTGCTCCAACCCCATCTCAGCGCCTTCGCCGATGATGCCGGAATTGAGCGTCTTCGACGGACCGACAAGATCGGGAGTCAGCTCCAGCGTGGACTCGTCGTTGAAGTCGGCGTGCAAGCGCTCTTCGGGCAATTCCACGCGGTAGCCGACGACGCGTGGGAAGCGGATTTCGAGAGCGTCCCGGTCCGGGCGAATCGCTTTGACGGCGACTGTCTCACGCGGCGGCTGGGGCGGAGCAACCACGGGCTTGGCCGTGAAATCGAACGGAATGCCGAAAATGTCGGCATACTCGACATTGAACAGGCCTTCTTCGTTCAGCTCGTAGGACTGGCGGCGGAGAGCGCGGCCGATGACCTGCTCGCACAGAAGCTGAGTGCCGAACGCGCGAATGCCGAGCACGTGTGTGACCGTGTTCGCATCCCATCCTTCGGTCAGCATGGAGACAGAAACGACACAGCGGATCGAACCGCCGAGTGTGCCTGCCTTGCCAACGGTGTTCATGACCTCGCGAAGCAACTCCTGATCGGCGAGGTTGGCACCGGCTTGCGCGTCGCCGGTTCGCTCGACGATTTCCCGCCGGAAGCGCTCGATCTCGTCAGCCGCCATTGCGCGGAAGCTGTCGTCAAGCGCGTCACCGGCCTCAAGTTGCTCGCTGTCGATGAGAAGCGTGTTCGGCCGAGGCAGCGAATTGCCGGTGGTCTCGTCGAAGTTGCTGAACAGAGGCAGTCGCCCGTGCTCCAGCTTCGACGTGCCGTCCTCGCTCTTGCGGTAGAAACCCGAGATGTAGTCGTAAACGAGTTTCGAGATGGCGGTGTTCTGGCAAACGATGATGAAGCACGGCGGGACTTTTATCCCCTTCTCCTGCCAAAGCTTGAAGGTCTTCTCGTAGTGCCCGTAGAGCGCCTGAATCGCAGTCTGAAGTTTGGTCGGGAGTGTCAGCGGATCGAGATCGAGGTCACTCCCGCGCCCCTTCTTCGGCATCTCCTTCCGGATGTTTTCCCAGAGGTCGCGGAACATCGGCATTTCCTTGCCGGGAATGTTTTCGGCGACGGGCACGCGCGGGAGTTTCACGATGCCGCACTCGATGGCGTCCATGAGCGAGAAATCGCTCGCTGTCCATGGGAACAGGGTGCCCTCGGCGTAGCCCGACCCGCGAAGGAAGAACGGGGTCGCGGAGAGATCCATCACGCGGAGCACGCCGAGTTTTCGATTCACGGCCTCCAACCCGGAGATCCAGAGACGGGCGGCCTCGTTGTTCTTCTCAGCCTCTTTCTTGTCTTCGCCCTTCAGGTCGTCGTCGTCCTCCTCGGGAGGTTTTTCGCGGTAGCAGTGGTGCGCCTCGTCATTGAGCACGACTATGTTTTTCAGGCCCATGAGGTCCGGCATGACGCGCTGGATCATCTGGCCTTCGGTCTCAAGTGTATTGAGTTCGTCGCCTCCTCGACCTTGAAGAAGGGCTCGTCCACCGGAGGATAGTTCGACGCGCTCACGCAGTTTGAATGCGTGAAAATTGGTGATGACCAGCTTCGCGCGTTGGAGGTCTTCCAGCATCTCCTGAGGAACCAACTCGCGATGCGCGTAGTAGCTGTCGGGGTCGTGTGGTTGGAGAACGCGAAGCCGGTCTTTGATGGTTAGGCCCGGAGCGACGATCAGAAACCCACGCGAGAAGTTTTTGCTGTTGGGCCGGCGGACCGCGTTGATCGTCTGCCACGCGATAAGCATCGCCATCACCGTCGTCTTTCCGGCACCCGTCGCGAGCTTGAGGGCGAGGCGATTGATCTCGGGATTCGCCTCGCGATTGGCGGCGGCGAGAAGTTCGAGGACTCGCTTTCCTGCGGCGGTGTGTGGGGCGACTTCGTTCAGCCAAATGGCTGTCTCGACTGCTTCAACCTGGCAAAAGAAGGGGCGGACACCGCTGAACTTGTGATGTCTCCAGTGCTGAAGGAGGCGGGTGGTCTCTGGAGTTACCTGCCACAGATTGACCGGCAACTCGCGCCATTGATCAACGTGCTGACGGATTTCGTTAATGACGGAGGTCGGGTCATACTGCTGCTTCGCTGTTGAAACTCCCTTGCCCTCGTCGAAGACGATGGTGGTTTGCGCCCCGGAGGCGGCGCGACGCTTCTTGGGCTTCGGGATTGGAGTGATGAACTCAGCCCGGCGGCGTTTCTCGATGATCTGCTGCGTCGGTTGCCCTTGGGCGTCCAACTCCCAGTGCTTCGTAGGGCAGTCGTACGGGCTATTGAGGATCGGGTGCTCGAAGAAGGGGTTGGACATGACGCAAGGGTGGGAGCGGATACTGGAGATTGTCTCTATGCATTACACAGCTACGTCTGGCGAGGCAGACGTTTATAAAAAACGCATGCGCAGGCCTCAGGTCTGCTTTTCTGGGCAGACTGGAAGTCTGCGCTAGTGCGTCCATGAAACCATGAACTCAGTCTGTGAAAGTCAGAACCTCCTTGGAGGCAGAAACTGGGGAGCAGCCGAAGGCAACTGCGTCGCGACAATGCGGGGTGGGGAGCAGCCGGAGGCGGAAGGTTGGTCCCAAACGGAAGTGAACTCGATTCGGCGAACCAACTGGGCGAGCTTGCTAGCGAAGGGCAAAGCCTGCTGCGAGTGCGGCGAGCCGGCCACCCGACGGCTGAGAGGCCTCGTGCCGGAGGCGCGTGTGCTGGTGTTGACGACCTTTGAGGACGACGACGAGGTGCTTGCCGCGATCGAGGCGGGCGCCGCGGGCTACATGCTCAAGGCCTCGCCGGCCGAGAAACTCGTCGAGGCGATTTGCACGGTCATGCGGGGCGGCAGTCCGCTGGAGCCCTCCGTGGCGAGCAAGGTGATGGCGGAGCTGGCGCGGCTTTCGCGGCGGCAATCGGAGGAGCGGTGCCAGCGACTGGCCGATCCGCTTTCGACGCGCGAGCTGGAGGTGTTGCGCGCGCTTTGCGAGGGGCTTTCGAACAAGGAGATCGCTGGGAAGCTCGGACTGACCGAGGGCACCGTCAAAAATCACATGACGCAGGTGCTCTCGAAACTCGGTGTACTCGATCGTACGCAGGCGGCTTTGCGCGCGCACGCGCTGGGGTTGTTGAAGCCCGGTGTGTGAGGCGTGTGCGGGCCGGGCTACTCTGCTGGGGGGGACGTCGGCAGGGCTTTCTTGGCTTTTGCGCCGAGGGACTTCAGGTCCTCGACCTGGCCGAGGAGATTGCCGGGGCCGGTCTTGAGTTTGCCGAGGGCATCGTCGTAGGACTCGCGGGCTTTGCCGAGGTGTTTGCCGATCTCTTCGAGGTCGGCGTAGAGGCCGGCGAACTTGTCGTAGAGCAGGCCGCCGCGGCGGGCGATTTCCTGCACGTTTTTAGTCTGCCGATCCTGTCGCCAGAAGAGGGCGACGGTCTTGAGTGTGACGAGCAGCGTGGGCGCGGTGACGATGATGACCTTGCGGTCGAAGGCCCATTCGTAGAGTGCGGGGTCGGTTTCGAGCGCGGTGGTGAAGGCGCTCTCCAGCGGCACGAACATGAGGACGTAGTCGGGCGTGAAGAGGCGGCCGGTGTCTTCGTAGCGTTTGCCGGCGAGGTCTTCGACGTGGCGGCGGACGGCGGCGGCGTGGGCTTTGAGCGCGGCGTCGCGGGCGGCGGGCTCGGCGGCGTTGACGGCTTGCTCGTAGGCGATGAGCGAGACTTTCGAGTCGATCACGAGGTCGCGCTGATCGGGCAGGCGGAGGATGACATCGGGGCGCAGGCGGCGGCCGTCGTCGGTGGTGAGCGATTCCTGGGTGACGTATTCCTCGCCGCGGCGGAGACCGGCGTTTTCGAGCAGGCGTTCGAGGATGAGCTCGCCCCAGGCGCCGCGCGTTTGGGACTGGCCCTTGAGGGCCTGGGTGAGGGCGTGGGCTTCGTCGGTGATGCGGGCGTTGAGCTGGCGGAGTTGCTCGATCTGGGCCTTGAGAGCGGTGCGGTCGTCGGTCTCGGTTTTGTAAACGGTGTCGATGCGGGTGCGAAACTCGCCGAGCTGCTGGCGGAGGGGTTGGAGGAGCGTGTCGATGGCCTGCTGGCGGGCAGTCAGATCGCCGGCGGATTTTTCCTGGATCTGGGCGAAGGTTTGTTGGGCGAGCTTGAGGAAATCGTCGCGGTTGGCGCGGAGCGCGGACGCGGAGAGCTCGGCAAACTCGGCCTTGAGGCGCTCGTGGGCGGAGCGCAGCTCGGCGAGGCGGGCTTCGGCGCCGGCGCGCTCGGCGGCGAGGTCGGCGGCGAGTTTGCCGTTGTCGATCTGGAGCTGCGCGGCGGTGGTGCGGGCGGCGGTGACCTCGGTCATGAGCTGGGCCGACTCGGATTCGCGTGCGCGGAGGCGTTCGGCGAGGGCGGCGAGCCGGCTTTGGAGGAAGAGCCAGACGAAAACCCCGGCGAGGCCGGCGGCGAGGAGGGCGATCAGCGTCTCAGTCACGGGCGGATGGTGGTCAATGGGGCGGCGGGGTGGCGAACTGGAAAAGTGTGAGGCGCAAAAAAACGCGCCGGCGGTTGGCCGGCGCGTGAGAAGGGAACCGTTGTGCGCTGGATCAGGCTTGCTCGGGCTCGCCTGCGGCGGCGCGACGGGCTTTGAGGTCGGCGCCGATCTCGGCGACCCGCTTTTCGTTGAGCGGGTAGAACATCACGAGGACGATCGAGATGATGCCAAAGCCGGCGGGGATGAGGCTCATGAGCAGGCGCAGGCCCTGGAGGGTGTCGGCGTTTTGCTCGATGTTGGCCTTGAATCCGACCAGCGAGAGCAGACCGAGGCCGACGGCGGCGCCGATGGCCCAGCCTTCCTTCTGCGAGAAGATCGAGGCGGAGAAGATCAGGCCCGTGGCGCGGCGGCCGGACTTCCACTCGCCGTAGTCGGCGGTGTCGGCGTACATCGCCCAGATGAGGGCGCTGAGCGGGCCGCCGGTGGCGGAGCCGATGAGGTTGAGGCCGAGGAGCCACCAGACCTGCTTCGGGTCGAGCACGTAGAACGAGGCGGTGGTGAGCACGGCGATGGCAAAGAGCGAGATGAACGCGACCTTGCGGCCGACCTTCTTCGCGAAGAACGGCACGGCGAAGACGCCGGCGAGGGAGGCCAGTTGTCCGGAGGTGTTGAAGGCTGAGACGATCCACTCGAAGGAGTACGACTTGATCCCGCCGAAGAACGGGACGCTGACGTCCTGGGTGCCGACGTAGTACTTGAAGTAGTGGGTGGTCACGCTGCCGCGCACGGCGACGAAGAGGATGAAGGTGATCGTGGTGGCGAGGAGGGTGAGCCAGGGGCCGTTGGTGAGCAGATCCTTGAGGTCGCGGCCGACGGAGGTCTTTTGCTCCTTGGGTGGGCTGACGCGCTCCTTCGTGTTGAAGAAAACGATGAGGAAGGAGGCGATGACGACGACGCCGACGATTACGAAGGCGAGGGACCAGCCGCGTTGCTCGTTGCCGCCGCCGAGGGTTTTCGAGAGGGGCAGGAGGGTGGCGGAGATCACCATGCCGGCGGCGTACGCGAAGATGAATTTAATCGAGGAGAGGGTGGTGCGCTCGTTGGGGTTGGACGACATGACGCCGAGCATGGCGGTGTAGGGGATGTTGATCGCGGTGTAGATCAGCATGAGGGCGTTGTAGGTCACGATCGCCCAGACGAGTTTGCCGGTGTCGCCGAAGTTTGGAGTCGTGAAGGTGAGCACGCCGGCGATGGCCATGGGCACGCAGAACCAGAGCAGGTAGGGGCGGAACTTGCCCCAGCGTGTCTTGGTGCGGTCGGCGATCATGCCGACCACGGGATCGAAGAAGGCGTCGAGGCTGCGGCTGGTGCCGAGCATGGCGGCGGTGGCGGCGGCGGTGATGCCGAAGACGTCCGTATAGAAAAAGGTCAGGTAAACCATGAACGTCTGCCAGTAGAGGCATGACGCGAAGTCACCGAAGCCGTAGGATATCTTTTCTGTGAGCGGGAGTTTGTTCTCTGAACTCATGGAGCAGTGGGGATGTAGGGTGGGGCGTGTGGGCGCCGAAGTGGTGTAGTTAGTCGGTACGGGTCGCGTTTGCCGAGCCGGAAAGCGAAACCGCCGTCACGAGGACGGCGGTTGGGGGTGGAAACGAGATGCAGGCCGGGTGGTTTATTTCGCAGCGGGCACGCGGCGGAGGACTTCGATGCAGGCGCGGGCGTTGTGGTAGGGGCATTTCCACGGGCCGATTTTGCAACTGTCGGTGTTTTCCGGGTAGTCGGGCAGTGGAGTGCCGTCGCGACGGAGGATGGCAAACCATTCGCCGTGCTGGCGGTCGATGACCTTGGCTTCGATAAAATCCCAGGCGCGGAAGGCGGCGCGGAGGTCCGCGTCGTGTTTACCGAGTTGGTAGGCGTTGAGGAAGCCGACGACGGCTTCGGCCTGCGGCCACCAGTGTTTCTCGGGGTTGAGGACCTGCTGGCCTTCGCCGGCGTAGAGGACGGCGCCGTCGGTATCGAGGCCGTGGGCGCGGACGCCTTCGGCCATGGCGAGCGCGATGTCGCGGGTGCGCGTTTTCAGCGTCTCGTCGCCGAGGGCGTCGGCGGCCTCCCAGAAGAGCCAGCTGGCCTCGATGTCGTGGCCGTAGGAGATGCCGGGCGTGTGCGAGCGCCAGTCGAGGTCGAAGAAGAGGGCGCAGCGGGCGTAAGGCTCGGTGGTGTAGACGTGTTTGAAGAGAATTTCGACGAGCTCGCGGAGGCGTTCGCGCAGGGTGGCGTCGGGCCAGACGCGGAGCAGGGCGGTGTAAGCCTCCATGATGTGGAGGAGGGTGTTCATCGACTTGGGCGCGTTGAGATCTTTGAGGCTCAGGCGCATGTCGGCCAGCGGGCTCCAGTCGCGGGCGAGGGCTTCGATGTAGCCGCCGTGGACGGGCTCGGAGGCGTGTTTTTCGATGAGGAAAAAGACTTCCTTGGCGAGGTCGAGGGCGGCGTGGTCACCGGTGGCGGCGAACCATTCGGAGAGGCCGTAGATGGTGAAGGCTTCGGCGTAGATTTGTTTCCGGTCGGAGGCGACCTGGTGTTTCGCGTCGAGGCTCCAGAAGACGCCGCCGTGGCGGGCATCCCAGAACGGGCCGGTGAGCAGGGCGAGGGCCTTGCGGCCCATTTCGAGGTACTGCGGATTGGGGACGACGCGGTGGGCGGCGGCGAAGGTCCAGAGCATGCGGGCGCAGAGGACGACGTGGCGGGGGGCGTCGTCGAATTTGCGCAGGTCGTGGGCGACGACGCCGACGAGGCGGCCGTCGGGCTCAAACGCGTGGCGCGTCCAGAATGGGAGGATGTCCTGCGTGAGCTCGGCTTCGGCGCGGCGACGCAGTTCGGCAAGGGAGGAGACCTGAGGAATCATGGAGGCCGCAGGCTAGCGGGGCGCGGCCCGTCGAGGAAAGCGCGAAACCGGGAGGCGGCGGCCTAGATGTGGAGGGCCTCGGCGTTTGGGCGAGGGGCCGGGGTGGCGAGGTGCTGAAGGGCTTCGGGGAGGCTGCGGAAGATGAAGAACCGAGCGGCGTCTTCGGCGGGGAGGTAGGCGCTGATGGCGCGGCAGACTCCGTACACGACGTCTTTGGGGGCGGCGACGACGCGCAGGCCCTTGGGGGCGTCGAAATCCATGCGCGCGAGTTGGTAGGCCTGGAGCGGGGAGACCGCGATGTTGGAGACGGCCGTGAAGTCGTAGAGGATGTCGAAGGTCTCGTCGAACGCGGGGTCCTGGCGTGGGGACTCCATGAGCTTTTTGAAGTCGGATAGCTGGAGGACTCCGGAGGCGACCACGGTGACGCGCCGTTGGTGGGGGGCGACGGAGTGGGTGTAGTGGGCGACGGAGAGGAAGACCTCTGGAGACATAGGGTAAAAAATGGGTAAAGCCTAGGCTATTGGCCATAGTTGGGTGCACGTGCAGGACAACTGCAAAGTGCCCGCGATGGGGTGCGGTTTCTACGACCAATATGCTAGTCGGTGGCGGCAAGAAGCTTGTGGTGGCCTGTTGCCGGCGGCTTGCAGGAGTGCGTCAGGTCCGCGGGGCGGGCGGTTCGGTCGTGGGGAGGTAGCGCTGGCGGCGCAGTCCGCTGGCGCCGCGGGGGGCGGCGCGCTCGCCGGGGGCTGTGTAGGCGTGGCGGCGGTATCCGGGGATGGCGGGGTCGGTGGCGCAGCGGATCTGGAAATCCTGCATGCGCTTAAAAAGTCCGAGGAGTTGCTCGGGGAGGGGATACTGGTCGAGGCCGCGTTGCTCGAGGGCGAGCAGGAGCTCGTGGGTGGTTTCGAGGGTGGAGAGGCAGCCTTCCTGCGGCTGTTGTTTGATCACGAAGCGGCTGGGGGCCGAGGGCGTGAACATGATGCGCGGGAGGCGTTGCAGGCTCGGGCTGAGCTTGAGCATCTTGCGCGCGCAGCTCCAGGTGGCGTCGAGGAGGATGACGAGGAGTTGGCGGTTCCCGAGCTCGGGCAGGGTGGCTCCGGGTGTGGAGAGGTTGACGGCGTCGGGGCCGGGGTAGACGAGCACCGGGAAATAGCGGGGATCGTGGAGGAGGTCGCGGACGGCGGGGTGCTCGTCGAAGGCGATGCCCATCTGGATCTCGCTGTTGGCGAGGCAGAGGTGGGTGAGGCGGCCGGTGGCGGCTTTCTCCTGCTTAAACTCCTTCGGGTGCATGAGGAAGACGAACCGGGTGCGCGTGCTCATCGGCTGGATGGTGTCGCACCAGCAGAGGTGTTTTGGCCAGAAGCAGCGGTAGCAGGTTTCGCGGCTCATGCGGGGAGCTTACTGGCGGCGCCCGAGCACATAGGTGGCGCGGCAATCACGGGCGGTGATCTCGTCGATGACCTGAAAGGTGGCCGGGTCGGCGCCGGGGATGGGCTCGACACCGTAAAAGGCTTCGCGGCGGTCTTTCGCGTAGTGCGAGTTGAGAACCTGGAGTGTGGCGTAGTCCGCGTCGACGCGGTACGAGCTGCCGGTGCCGATGTCGGTGTAATAATTTTCGCCGTCGCAGCCCCAGTGGGGGCGGACGATGCGAAACGCCTCGGGGTGGGCGACGCGCACGGGGGAGCGTCCGAAATAGATTTCGCGCGCATCGCGGGCCCACAGGAGGCTGGCGTCGAGGAGGCTGAAGGAGTGCGGGTCGGCACCTTCGATCACGGTGTTTTGGAGAAACACATGATCCGCGTCGCGCCCGTAAACGGAGCCCAGGACTGCGAAGCTGGCCGGGTCGGCCTGGTCGATCACGTGGCCGTCGAAATACACGCGGTCGGCGTCGTGCGCGTAGTGTTTGTCGAGGGCTTTGAAGGAGGCGCGATCGGCGCCGAAAACTGCGTAACTGAAGTAGCCCTCGGCTTGGTTCCAGCCGAGGAACTGGACGCCATCCTCGGTCCGCCGGTAGCCGCCGCCGCATCCGGAGAGGAGGGTGGGGAGGAGGGCGAGCCAGAGGGCGTGTTTCATGATGGAGGCGCGGAGGTGGGAGAGGTTGGCGCTTTTGGGGGAATGTCGGCGAGCATTTCTTGGAGCATGCGCAGGAGGGCGTCGCCTGGGTAGGGTTTGGCGAGGTAGCGCCAGTGGCTGGGGAGGGGCGCGGAGTCCATCAGCTGGGCGGAGTAACCGGAGCACAGGACGATGGGGAGCATGGGATGGGTGTGCTGGATGATCCGGGCGGCCTCCCAGCCGGAGAGCCCGGGCATGACGATGTCGAGCAGGGCGGCGTCGATGCGCGGGTTGGCGCGGATGATGTCGACGGCGGTCTGGCCGTCGGCGGCCTCGATGATCTCGTAGCCGAAGCGGCGCAGCTGGGCGGCGGTGGTGATGCGGACGTTGGAGTCGTCTTCGGCGAGGAGTAGGGTGCGGTGGTGTGCGGGGAGGAGCGGGGCGTGGCCGTGTGCGGCGTGGTGGTGCTCGTCGGAGGGTTTTTCGGCGGCGGGCAGGTAAACGCGGAAGGTGGTGCCGTGGCCGGGCTCGCTGTACACGTTGATCATGCCGAGGTGCTGCTGGATGACGCCTTGGACGACCGCCAGGCCGAGGCCGGTGCCGTGGCCCTGGCCCTTGGTCGTGAAGAACGGTTCGAAGATGCGCTGGAGCGTGGTGGGCGACATGCCGGTGCCGGTGTCGGAGACGGCGAGGACGACAAAATCTCCGGCTCGGATCCATGGGCGTGCGCGCGAGTCGGCGTCGGTGAAAGTGGCCGTGGAGAGCTCGAGGATGAGTTTGCCTCCGTCTGGCATGGCGTCGCGCGCGTTGATGCAGAGGTTGAGGATGACCTGGTCGATCTGGTTGGAGTCGGCCATGACCCAGAGTGGTGTCTCGGGTTCGACGTAGGATACGTTGACATTCTCGCCGATGAGACGGCGGACCATCTTGAGGAGGCTGGAGACGAGCGCGCCCATGTTGACCTGGCAGATCTCCAGTTTCTGGCGCCGCCCGAAGGCGAGGAGCTGGCGGGTGAGGTCGGCGGCGCGGTTGACGGCTTCGTCGGTCTGCTTTTCGAAGTCGGCGCGCTCCTTCTCGGTGGATTCGGGGTCGCGGGCGAGCTGGAGGCTGCCGCGGATGATCTGGAGGATGTTGTTGAAGTCGTGGGCGACGCCGCCGGCGAGCAGGCCGATGGCCTCGATCTTTTGGGACTGGCGCAACTGGTCTTCGAGCCGGCGCTGCTCGGTGATGTCGTGGAGCACCATGACGACGCCGATGGGAGCCGGGTGGTGGTTGCGGATGGGGGCGGCGTTGGCGGTGACGAGCCGTGTGGAGCCGGAGCGGTGCGTGAGCAGGTGGGGCAGGCTCAGGTTGATCGGCTGGCCCGAGCGGAGGACTTCGCCGATGGGATGGGGCGAGGGCGTGGGGCGGTCGTTGGGCAGCAGGACGACGACTTCCTGGAAGTGGTGGCCCTTGGCGTCATCTGCATGCCACCCGGTGAGCTTTTCGGCCACGGGGTTGAGCGAGACGATGCGGCCGACGGCATCGGTGGCGATCATGGCGTCACCGATCGAGGAGAGTGTGATGGCGAGGTTTTGTTCGCTCTTGCGCAGCTGCGCTTCGGCGTGGCGCTGGCGGCGGCGGGCGATGGCGAGGAAGAGGATGGTGGCGCCTTGGGCGAGGAGGACGATGCCGACGGCGATAATGTAGCCGCGGTACTCGCGCCACGGGGAGTAGAGTCGGAAGGCGATCTCTGTACCTTTGGGGACGCGATCCTCGGAGATGCCAAACCGGCGGAGTTCGCGCTCATCAAGGACGAGGCGGCTCTGGCAATGCGGCCCGATGGGAATCGCCTCGGGCGGGACCCCCGCGAGTACCTGGGCGGCGAGTTGCCCGACCTCCCATCCGTGGAGTTTGCTGTCGAGCAGCGAGCCGCCGACGATGCCCTGGCCGAGCAGAAAATCCCACACGCCGTAGATGGGCGAAGGGCTCAGGCGGTGTGCTTGGGCGATGGCCTCCTCGTAGGCACGGGGGGCTCCGGTGGCGTCGCGGTTCCATGAGAGCAACAGGACGATGTCTCGCACGGGGTCGAGCCGCGTGAGCGCGGCCTCGGCCTCGGCAAAGGTGCCTTGGCCGAGGTAGACGGCACGGAGGCCCGTGGTGGTGGCGGCCATGGCGGCTTCGACGGCGGCATGGTTGGCCAGCCCTGTCTCGGTGGTGTCGTTGAGCACGATGAGGCGCTCGGCGTCGGGGTGAAGTGTGCGGATGAGTTCGAGGGTGGGGGCGAGGTCGAGATCTTCGACGACGCCGGTGACACCGGGAGGGCGTTGCTGGTCGTAATGGTTTACGCCGCCGAAGACGATGGGCACGCCCGGGAATAGGCGATCGCGCTCCCGCATGCACAGCTGGTACGCGTAGTCGTCGATCGCGATGATGAGCCGGGCGTGGCTCGCCTGTAGTTTGCTCGCGACGGTGATGGCCATCGCCTCCTCACGTCCCGCCGAGGGGAAGCGTTTGATGTCGAGCTGGGTGACGACGAGCTCGGCCTGGGCATTGAGTGCTTGGTTTAACCCTTGGGTGACGCCATCGACCCAGGGCATGCCCACATGATACGAGTGCACGACCAGGATGTACGGTTTTTCGGGGGCGCTTTGGGTTGCCGGAAGGACGCAAAGTGCCGCCAGTAAGGATAAAACCACAGAAAGGCGCATGGGTGGAGTGAACGCATGCGCCCCGGTGAGGCAAACGAGCCCCCGAAAAACACAGGGTGCGGGGCCGCGCTGGTGCCCGGGATGGGTATCGAACCCATACGCCCTTACGGGCAAGGGATTTTAAGTCCCTAGTGTCTACCATTCCACCACCCGGGCTTGCGCGTGCCGGAGGAGGTAAGCGCGGGGCAGGGAGAAGGGAAGTCTGGAAAACAGGAGCCCTGCCCCTGGCCTCCGGACATGAAAAAGCCAGCGCGTGCAGGGCGCTGGCCAGGCTGGCTGGACTCGGGGGGGGCTCAGGCGCCGAAGCGCACCGGCACCGTCACCTTGGCCTTCACGGCTTTGCCCGCGATCTTGGCCGGCTTGAACTTCCAGTTTTGCAACGCATCCGTCGCCGGTTTGTCCAGCGCGGCATTCGTCGACTTTTTCACCGTCGCCTCGATGACTTGGCCGGACTCATCGATCACGCAAATCACTGCAACGAGACCGCTTTGGCCGTCGGGCGCGACGGGCGCGACCGTGCGGACGGGGACCGGGTTCTCATCGAATTTGGTGGCGACCTCGTCGGCTTTCAGGGAAAGGCTGGCCATGGCGAGGAGCGCGGTGAGGAGGAGGGCAATCTTGGTCATTTGAATCGAATCGATAGTTAACGGATCTCTTGCGGGTTGCTTACTATCGGCCCCCAATTCCCTGAACCCCAGCTTTCTTTTGGCGGAAGATTTACTCCGGCGCCTACGTAAGTGCCCTTAAGAAGAACTCCTGCCCTGCTCTGGGGCGTTTACCCTGTTTGTGATGCTGGCGAGGGGGCGCCACTTCGGGCGGCGGCGATCTTTGTGCGGGGTGCTCCGCGCTTGCTGTCGGCGCCCCCGCCTCCACGCTCGCTCTCGTGAAAATCGGTTTCCTCGGCGGGAGTTTCGACCCCGTGCACTTTGGCCATCTCGGTGCGGCGCAAGACGCCCTCGCCGGCCTGTCGCTCGACCGCGTGGAACTCGTCCCGGCCGCCCAAGCCCCCCTAAAGGAGCATGCGCCTCGCGCCTCTGCGGCAGATCGGCTTGCGATGCTGCGACTCGCCGTCGAGGACTTGCCCGGGCTCGCCGTCTCTGATCACGAGATCGCACGAGGCGGTGTGAACTACACCATCGAGAGCGCCCGCCATTTTCGCACGGTTTACCCCGCCGCATCCCTCTACTGGATCATCGGTGCCGACCAGTTCGCCAAACTTCCCGAGTGGCGTGAGGCCGGCGCGCTCGCACACCTGGTCGAGTTCATCGTGCTGGAGCGCCCCGGTTTTTCCCTTGGCGCCGCGCCCGACCTCCCCGGGCTGCGCTGGCACCGTTGCCCCGGCCGGCGCCTCGACCTCAGCTCCACCGCCCTGCGTGAACGCATACGCCAGGGATTGGCGCTGGATGGCTACATGCCTCACAAGGCGATTGTCTATCTGCAGGAAAAGCGTCTATACCTCCCCGCCAGATGACCCAATCCACCTCTCCGCAGCCTGCCACGACCAATCTGCTCAAGCTCATTTGCCGCGCTCTTGATGACAAGAAAGCGGAGGATGTTCGCGTGCTCGATGTCCACAAACAGTCCTCGATCACGGACTATCTCGTCCTCGCCACCGGCACCTCCGATCCCCATCTCCGCGCCCTCCGCGTCGAGCTCGAAAAGGTCATCGATGCCGCCAAGGCCCAGATCCTTGGCATGGATACCGATCAGGGCAGCGGCTGGCTCGTGATCGATGCCTTCGACATCATGGTCCACGTCTTCACGCCGACCACGCGCAAGCTCTACCGCCTCGAAACGCTCTGGAAGGACGCCACGGAAATCACCGTCGCCGACCTGCTCGCCGACAAGATCGCTCCCGCCGCGCCCAAGGCTGCCCCCACGAAAAAAGCCGCGGCGAAAAAGGCCCCGGTGAAAAAGTCCGCGGCCAAAGCCAAGGCTCCGGCGGCCAAGAAAGCTCCGGTGAAAAAGGCTCCCGCCGCCAAGTCGCCCGCCGCCAAAAAGGCCGTCGCGAAAAAAGCTCCGGCCAAAAAAGCCGCGCCCAAGAAGGCTCCCGTGAAGAAGTCCGCGGTGAAAACTCCCGCGCGAAAGAAGAAATGAGGTCGTGCGGGCGCCGCCTGCGCTGCGGCGCCCCCGCTCTCCGATTCCCGACTCCACAACCCTCATGCCTGTGAAGATGCACACCCCTCTCCTCGCGCTCACCCTGGCTCTGGGCCTCTCCGGCTCCGTCGCCCTTGCCGACGCCACCCCCGATGCCGGGACGCTCCGTGCCGAACTTTTGCGCACCGAAAAAGAACTCGATGAAGTGCGTGCGGCCGCCAGGCAGCTGGCTGTGAAAAACCAGCAGCTGGAGGATGTCGCATCCGAGCGCGGGCGCGCGCTCACTGTTACCCAGGCAGAGCTCTCCGCCAAAGCCGCAGCCCTCTCCGACGAACGCGATGCCCTCGCGTTGCAGCTGGCCGAGGCCCGCTCCGCAGCAGCCTCCGCCACCGCCACGATCGAGAAACTCACCGCTGAGCGCGACGCCCTCGCCGATCAGATCGCCGCTCACGTCGGCCCCTCCGAGGCCCTCGCCGCCATGCAGCAGTCCCGCGATGCCGCCGAGCGCCAGGTCCAGGAGTTGCGCAGCCGGCTCGCCGCCTCCGAAGAGGTGCAGGCTGCCTTGCGCCAACGCCTCGATACCGCTCAGCAGTCCTCCTCCGCCCCCGCCATCGACGAGACCTCGGCCGCCGACCTCCAGCGCCTCACCGCCCAACTGGCCGACACCGAGAGCAAACTCGCGATCTCCCTGCGCAGCTACACCCTTTTGGAAGAACAACTCACCCAGGTCCGCGTCGAGCTCGGCAGCGCACAGGCCGAGATCGAGACCCTCCGCGATCGCGCCGCCGGACTCGAGGAGGCCCAGCTCGAGGCCGCCAAGTCCCGCCAGGCCGCCGCTCTCGCCACCAGCGAGCTTGCGGGCCTCCGCGAACAACTCCGGCAGACGCAGTCCGAGGCCGTCCGCCTCGCCACCGAAAATTCCCAGTTCCGCACGAAACTCGCTCTTCAATCCTCGCCGCCTGCCACGCTGATGCAGGCGCCCCAGCGGCCTGCCTTCCGTGGCACCGCTCCGGCCGCCCCGGAGGCTGAGATCGTGACCGTCACCGAGTCTGCTCCACCGGAGGCCTCCTCCGGCCCGCGCACTCATGTCATCGGCTTGGGCGACACCCTCGGCAAGATCGCCAAACGCTACTACGGCTCCGCGGATCGCTGGCCGGAAATCTACGAGGCCAACCGCGATGTTTTGCGTGACCCCAACCGCCTGCCGGTCACTGTCACCATCCGCATCCCCTGACCCGCTTTTTCCCACATGTCGCTCCCAACTGAATTCACCGGTGTGACCGTTCACACCAAGGCCAATGTCTATTTCGACGGACGTGTCGTCAGCCACTCCGTCGTCTTCGCCTCCGGCGAGAAGAAGACGCTCGGGCTCATTTATTCCGGCAGCTACCATTTCGGCACCGGCGCCCCGGAACGCATGGAGATCGTCGCCGGTTCCTGCCGCGTGACACTCGACGGCCAGTGCGATGCGCGCACGTACACCGCGGGCCAGCATTTCGACGTCCCCGGCAAGAGCGGTTTCACGATCGATGTCGCCACGGGCATCTGCGAGTACATCTGCTCGTATCTGCCGGCCTGAGCCGGGCGAAACGCGCCTCGCCCAGTGAACGCGCCCCGCTCCTCCCTCTGGGGGCATCTCCGCGAGATGCTCTTCGAGGATGCGCCGGCGGAAAGGGCCCGCGAGTGGGCCTCTGGGCTCGCCTACGCCAACTGGCAGCGGGCGACGGTGCTTGCCGCCGTCACCGCGCCGGTTGCCGTCGTCTTCGGACTGTTGCCCGACCTGGCGTTGTGGCAGCGCGGCTGGGCGCAGATCAGCCCCGCATTTCTCTTTATTGCCGGGCTGCATGCCACGCTCGCCGTCGGCAGCGCGGTTGCGCTCGTCCTATTTCGCCGGTTTCGTCCGGCGGGCGAATCCACGGCGCGCGCCGTCCACCAGCGCGGAGCGATGCTCTATGCGGCAGCGGTGCTCGTCGCGATGACGTTGCACGGTCTGTGTGAGCTGCGGCTCACGGGGACCAACTCCGGCTACATGCTCGGCCTCGCCGCCGTCGGCCTGGCCTTTTATCTGCCCTGGCGCCTCGGCGCTGCGTTTTTCGGCGGCTCGCTGGCCTTGTTGGCGGTCGGCCTTGGCTGGGATGGGAGCCTCGCGCCGCTCGTCGGGTTGCATGCCGTCACCGCACTTTGTGCCACGGTGGTTTTCTGGTTTGGCGCGCGCTGTGCCTATGCGCTGAAGGTCGAGCGTTTCCTTCAGCAGGCGCTGCTGGAGGAGCAGGCCCGCCAGCTCACCGAGGCCAACGCCGAGCTCACCCAGGCTCACCGCTTCAAAACCGAGCTGCTCGGCCTCGCCGCCCACGACCTGCGCGACCCGCTGCACACGATCGCGCTGAGTGCGCAGACGCTGCGCGACGAGTTGCCCAAGTCGGACCCTGGCCTCCCGCTTGTGGCCGGCATCCTCGACTCGGCACGTCGCATGGAGACGCTCGTCGCCAATCTGCTGACCGATGCCGAGTCGGCGACGCGCGAGATCACCCTCGTACGCGTGCCGACCGATCTGCCCCGGCTGGTGTTGGAGGTGGCCGATGCCTACCGCCCCATGGCGGCGGCCAAGCGCGTCGCCCTGCATTTTTCCGCCGACGAGTCGGCGCTGCGCGCGCCGCCGGCCTCCGTCGATCCGACCCGCTTCCGGCAGATCGTCGAAAACCTGGTGGGCAACGCGGTGAAATACTCGCCCGTCGCGCGAAACGTCTGGGCCTCGGTCTCGCACAGTCCCGATGCCGGCTACCGTGTGGTGGTGCGCGACGAGGGTCAGGGCCTGACCGCTGAAGACAAGGCCCGTCTTTTCGGCAAATTCCAGCAGCTTTCGGCGCGCCCCACCGCTGGCGAAGTTTCCACCGGGCTCGGCCTCGCGATCGTGAAGCGACTCGTTGATCTCCACGGCGGGCGCGTCTGGGCCGAAAGCGAAGGCCGCGGCCACGGCACGCAGTTTATCGTTACCATTCCCTGAGTTTTCCCCATGGACACGACACCGCCCCCTCTCTCGTCCGTCCCGCCACCGGTCGGCCCCCGCGCGCGCCCCGCCGACGGTGCCGACGATGAATCGCATCTGCGCGCCCTCGCCATCGCTCACTACGTGTGCGCCGGCCTCACTGCGTTGTGCGCCCTGTTTGCCCTGATCTACGTCGGCATGGGCCTGTTCATGGCGCTGGCGCCGGAATCCTTTGACAACGGTCGCGCTGGCGAGCCGCCGCCGGCGTTTCTCGGCTGGTTCTTCGTGTTTTTCGGCGGCGTCTTCCTGCTCATGGGCGAGGCGCTCGCGCTCTGCCTCTTCCTCTCCGGACGCTGGCTCTCCAAGGGCCGCCGCTACTGGTTCAGTTTTGTCGTGGCCTGCATCGCGTGCACCATCATGCCGTTTGGCACGGTGCTTGGAGTGTTTACGATCATCGTGCTTTCGCGCGACTCCGTGAAACGCCGCTACGGGCTGCTCCGCCCGACCCTTTAATCATGAAAACACCCACACGCATCGCACTCGGTGGGGCGCTCGCGCTCCTCCTGCTCGGCGTCTCGGCCTGCGATCAGGAACCCGCCGCGCCGACGAGCGCCGCCGCCGGAGCCTACACGCTGTCGGAGGCCGACCAGCAGACTATTGCCCAGAACTTCCCCGACGCGCAGGTGTCCCCCACGGGCCTGCGCTACATCGTGCGCACGCCCGGCACCGGCGAAGCCACGCCGAGGCACGGTGCGCGCGTGACCACCCACTACGACCTGCGGCTGCTCAACGGCACCGTGATCGAAAGCTCCGTGAAACAGGGCAGCCCGATCTCGTTTCGCGTTGGCATGCACCAGGTCATCAAGGGTTGGGACGAGGCGCTGCTCACGATGAAAAAAGGCGAGCGCCGCACGCTCATCGTGCCGCACTGGCTCGGCTACGGCTCCGTCGGCTCGCCGCCGAAGATTCCGCCCTACGCCACGCTCGTCTTCGAGGTGGAGCTGATCGACTTCCGCTGAGCGTGGCCCGGCGGGCAAAGCCGACCTTGCGCTGGCCCGCCGGATGAGGTTCGCTGGTCCTTCCACATTTCCCATCATGCCATCGATTCGCGATTTCGCTGCTGCCAAAGCTGCCGGGCGCAAGCTCGTCATGGTGACCTCCTATGATGCGTGGTCCGCCAAACTGCTGGCCAAGGAGGACGTCGACTGCCTGCTCGTCGGCGACAGCGTGATGATGGCCGTGCACGGCGAACAGGACACGCTCGGCGCGACCACGGAGATCATGGCCATGCACACGCAGGCGGTCGCCCGTGGCGCGGCCGGCGCGAAGCTGATCGTGGCCGACATGCCTTTTCTGGCGGCCCGTAAGGGTCGCAACGAGGCGCTCGATTCGGCGGCAGCCCTGCTGCGCGCCGGCGCCCATGCGGTGAAGATCGAGGGTCTGCGTGGCCATGCCGACGTCGTTCACCACCTCGTCGAGAGCGGCATCCCGGTGATGGGGCACCTCGGCCTCACGCCGCAGTCGGTCAACGTATTTGGCGGGTTCACGGTGCAGGCCAAGGAGGCCGCCGCGGCCCAGTCTCTGCGCGAGGATGCGCAGGCGCTCCAGCAGGCCGGCGCGTTTGCCATCGTGCTCGAGTGCATCCCTCGCAAGCTCGCCACCGAGGTTTCGGCGGCGCTGGCCATCCCGACAATCGGCATCGGTGCCGGAGCCGGCTGCGACGGTCAGGTGCTCGTGCTCCACGACCTGCTCGGCCTCAATCCCGACTTCAAGCCGCGCTTTGTGCGCCGCTTCGCCGATGCCGCCGCCACCGTGCGCAGCGGCGCGGCCGCGTATGCCGAGGCCGTGCGTGCGGGGACGTTCCCCACCGACAAGGAGAGTTTTTAACATGCCTCAAGTCATCCGCACCGTCACCGAGTGGCGCGCTCTGCGCGCGAAGTATCGCGTCGCCGGACGCTCGGTGGGCTTCGTGCCCACGATGGGCGCGCTCCACGAGGGGCATGCCACGCTGTTTCGCGCCGCCAAGCGCCAGTGCGACGTCGTGCTCGCCTCGGTCTTCGTCAACCCGACGCAGTTCGACGAAAAACGCGATTTCGACCTGTACCCGCGCACGCTGGAGGCCGACTGCAAGCTGATGGATGCGGCGGGCGTCGATGTCGTCTTCGCGCCGGCCGTCGAGGAGATGTATCCCAACGGCCTCTCGTACGCCGTCGTGGAGACCGAGTTCAGCCGCCGCCTCTGCGGCGCGCACCGTCCGGGACATTTCGACGGAGTGCTTACGGTCGTCATGAAACTCCTCCAGATCGCCGACGCCGATCGCGCGTTTTTCGGCGAGAAGGACTACCAGCAGCTCGAGCTGATCCGCGGCATGTGCCAGGCGTTTTTTCTATCCACGCAGATCGTCCCGTGTCCGCTGATTCGCGACGCCGACGGCCTCGCGATGAGCTCGCGCAACGCCCGCCTCTCGCCCGCCGAGCGAGCGCTCGCCCCCATGTTCTACAAAATCCTGTCCACCGCCCCGACCGCCGCCGATGCCCGCGAGCAGCTCGGAAAGGCCGGCTTCGTGGTGGACTATGTCGAGGATCACGCCCTGCGCCGCTACGGTGCCGTGCGCCTCGGCGCAACCCGCTTGATCGACAATGTCGCGCGTTAACGTCCTCTTCTTCCTCACCGGCTCCATCGCCTGCTATAAGGCCTGCACCGCGCTCTCGCGGCTCGGCCAGGCGGGCCTCGCCGTGCAGACCGTCGCCACGCCGGCCGCGTTGAAATTCATCGGCCCGGCCACGCTCGAAGCGCTCACCGGCCGCCCCGTCGTCTCCGACATGTGGGAGCCGGGCCGCGCGCTCGACCACATCGACCTCGCGCGCCAGGCCGATCTCGCGATCGTCTGCCCCGCCACGGCCAACACCATCAACCGCCTCGCCGCCGGCATGGCCGACGACCTCACCGGCTCGCTCTTCCTCGCCTGGGAGCGCGAGTCCAAGCCGTGGTGGATCGCCCCCGCGATGAACACCTACATGTGGCAACACCCCGCCACGCAGGGCTCCGTCGAAAAACTCAAGAGCTGGGGCGTGCGCGTGGTCGAGCCCGAGGCGGGCCTGCTCGCCTGTGGCGACACCGGCGCCGGCCGCCTCGCCGATCCCGAAAAGATCGCCGCCGAGATCATCAAGACCGTGAAAAAAGGCTGATCGCCGCCCGGATTCGTGGCGCGCCGCCCGCGCCACGTGTTCCTCGTTGGCCCCGCTTCGTCTCCCGCCTATATTTCCGCATGCACTTCCTCGTCACTGCCGGAGCCACGCGCGAACCGCTCGATGCGGTGCGCTTCCTCTCCAACGTCAGCACGGGCTCCACGGGCGCGGCGCTGGCCGACGCGCTCGCCGTGCGCGGGCACACCGTCACGCTCCTGCGCGGCGAGGGCGCCACGCAGCCGCACCTCGTGCAGGATGTGGACACGTTTTCCTCGACCGCCGACCTGGAGATGCTGCTGCGCGAGCGGCTCGCCATCGGTGCGGTCAACGCGGTGGTGATGACCGCCGCCGTCTCCGACTACCGCCCGGAGCAGACGCGCGACGACAAGATCACCTCCGACGCCGAGTCGCTCACCGTGCGCCTCGTGCGCAACCCGAAGCTCCTCCCGCAGCTCAAGTCCTTTTCGCCGCGCCCGCTCGCCGTGATCGGTTTCAAGCTCACGGTCGGCGCCGACGATCATGCCCGCCGTGCGGCGGTCGCCGCCCAGTTTGCCACCGGCACGGTCGACGCCACGGTGCAAAATGACCTCGTGGAAATCCGCCACGCGCCCGTGCATCCGTTCTGGCTCTACCGCTCGGCCGACGCCACGCCGCAGGCGATCTCCGGCACCGTCGCGCTCGCAGCCGCAGTCGATGCGGCCGCGGCGGACATCCTGGACCAGTTGACGCCGCAGGCATGAGCACGCTCGTCCTCAACATCGGCAACACGTCGCTCTTCGGCGGCGTCTGCGCGGGCTCGCGCATCGGCCGGCGTTTTCGCGTGTCCGTCCGCGAGGCGGCGACGACGCGCGGTTTTAAGAAACTCGTGGTCGCCCAGGTGCGTGGGCCGTTCGACGCCGTGGCGCTGTGCTCCGTCGTGCCGGCGCTCACGGAGACTTTTGTGCGCCACATCGAGACGACGTGGGGTTGCACGCCGCAGTTGCTCACCGCCGCGGCTGACCACGGTCTGGAGATCGGCTACCGGCGTCCCCATGAACTGGGCACGGACCGACTCGCGGCCGCCGTGGGGGCCCGCGCTCTTTTTCCGCGGCGCAACGTGATCGTGGTCGATTGCGGCACCGCAACGACCGTCACCGCCCTCACGCGCGCCGGGCGCATCGCCGGCGGCGCGATCCTGCCGGGGCTGGCGCTGTGGTCGGAGATGCTGGCGCTGCGCACGGCCCAGTTGCCCGAGGTGCTGCCGGTCCGCCGGCCCGCGCCTTTGGGGCGTTCTCCGCGCGAGGCCATCGCCAGCGGGCTTTTCCACGGCCATGCCGGGGCGATCCGCGAACTGGTTCAAGTCGTGGCAAGGGATGCGTTTGGGAAGGCTCCGGCGGTCGTCGTCGGCACGGGTGGAAATGCGCCCCGCTTTGCCCGGGAAAAGCTCTTTACCGAGTTGTCCCCGGATCTCATTCTGATCGGTCTGCGTGCTTTTGCGGCGCGCACAACATCTCATGCATAGAACCTTCCTCCGCGCCAAAATTCACCGCGCTACGGTTACGACGGCCGACCTTCATTACGAGGGCTCGATCTCGATTGATCGTACCCTTTGCCGGGCCGCCGGTCTCCTGGAGTTTGAGCAGGTCGACGTTTACAACATCACCAATGGCTCCCGCTTCACGACCTACGTGATTTACGGCGAGCCGGGGCAGATCCAGATCAACGGCGCGGCCGCGCATCTGGCCAAGCCTGGCGACCTCGTGATCATCGCGGCGTACTGCTCGCTCGCGCCCGAGGAGGTCCCGCAACACCACTCGCGTGTCGTGCTGGTGGACGAGAAAAACCAGGTGGCTTCCAATTACGGCAAGCCCGTCATGCAGCCGTAAACGGCCTCGCCTCACTTCCGACCGTCGTCCTCACCGGCGACGGTTTTTTTGCGGCCGCGCGCCGCCGATGAGCTCGGTTTTCAGATGAGCTTATCTCGAAAATATCTGTTCATAATGCGCGGAGTGGCTTTTTCAGGTCGTTGGTGGCCGGTTGGTTGTTTCTTAGGTTTGTCGAAAAGTATCTGTTCATAACTGCGTGCGCCGCGCACGCTGCGTGCATCGCCGCGCGATACTTCGGGGTCGCCTGCCAGTTTGTGGCGGGCGTTTTGCTGTTTTGTCTGACAAACGGCCTGCCATCGCCGGCTTGCGCCGGTGGCGCCGCGCGGTTTGATGGGCGCGCCACCCCAACCCCACATGAGCCAGAACCGACGTTGGTTGTTTTCCGAAACGGAACGCTGGGCGCAGGCCCGGCTCATCACCGCCGAACAGGCGGCCCAGATCCGCGCGTTGTACGCGGAGCCGGAAAGCCGGACGCCGTGGGGCCTCTTGCTTTTCACCGGGCTGGGCGCCGTGGTGCTCGGTCTCGGCGTGATCCTGCTGCTCGCCTACAACTGGGACGCGATTCCGCGCTTCGGGAAACTCGCGTTGATCTTCGGTTCCGTGATCGGAGCGCACGCGGGCGCGGCGCGGCTGCGCCAGCTCGATGGCTGGCGCCCGCTGGTGGGCGAGGCGGTGGCGTTGCTCGGCACGATGCTTTACGGCGCGGGCATCTGGCTCGTCGCGCAGGTGTACAACATCGACGAGCATTACCCCAACGGCTTCCTCTACTGGGGGCTGGGCGCGCTCGCGATGGCGTGGGCGATGGACTCGGTGCCGCAGGCGATCGCGGCTGCCGTCGTGTTGACCTGCTGGGGCTGCGCGGAGGTGTTTGGCTTTCACAACGCGATCGATTCGGCCTGGTGGCTGGTGGCGCTCGGCGTGGGGGCGCTCGCGTGGCGGAAACGCTCCGCCGTACTGTGGTCGGTGGTGCTGGCGTCGCTCTATGTGCTGATCCTCAGTCACGCGGGCTTCTGGGGCGATGAGTCGGGCGTCTATTTCTCGGCACTGGCGCTGTCGGTCGCGTTGATTGCGGGACGGCGCTTGATGGAGGCCGGACGGCGTGAAAGCGCGTTTGGGAAGGTGACTGTGTTTTTCGGTTACGCGGGATTCATGATCTGCGCGTACCTCATGACCTTCGAGTTTCCGGCCAGGCATATCCTGCAATGGGCGCTGCCGCCGGATCCGGGCTGGGGCGCGTGGCTCTACCGCTGGGGGCTCCCAGTCGGCGCGCTGGCCGGCTGGGGCTGGCTGCTCGTAGATCGCTGGCGCGGGCATGCCCGCGAGGTGGCGCTGGAGGAGTGGCTCTGCCCGATCACCATTTTCTACAGCCTGGGGATCTCGCTGATCGACCAGTGGCAGAGCTACGAGCTGGCCACGTATGCGTTTAACCTGGTGGTGCTCGGCGTCGCCGCGGCGTGGATGGTGCGCGGGTGTCGGTCGGGGCGCCTGCTGCCGACGATTCTCGGCTCGCTCGTGCTCGCGGTGCTGGTGTTTGCCCGCTACTTCGACCTGTTCGAAAATCTGGCGGCGCGCGGCACGGCGTTTCTCGTGCTGGGCGCGATCCTGTTTGCCGAGGGTTTCTACTATCGGAAACTCAGACTGGAAGCGTTGGATAGCGAAGGAGGTGTCCGATGAAGGCGCGTTGGTTCTGGTGCGTGGCCATCGCACAGGTGGCCCTGCTTGTTTTCATGGCGGGCGAGCGCGAATGGGTGCTGCACACGGGGCGCACCGTCGTCGTCCACGCCGAGCCCGTCGATCCGACCGACCCCATGCGAGGCGCCTACGTGCGGCTCGCACACCGGTTGAGCGAGGTGCCCAAGGCGCTTTGCAGTGACGATCTCGCCGGGTGGTTCGCCGAACGGGACGATGTGTGGCGCTATCGCGAGAGCCTCCGCGACCGGGTCGTGTATGCGAGTCTGCGGATCGACGACAGCGGCGCTGCGCAACTGGTCTGGCTCTCGGCGTCGCGGCCCGAGTCTGGGCTGTTCGTGCGCGGGCGTGTCGACTTAGTCGAGGCCGACTTCATCCGCGTGCGGTATGGCATCGAGGCCCTTTTCATGGAGAAGCGCCGCGCGCAACAGCTCGAAGAATCGATGGCCAAGGACAAGGCCGGCGTCCCGTTGGAGCTGGAGGTGGCCGTCAGCCCGCGCGGCATCGCGGTCGTCCGCGGACACCAGTGGGCACCTTTGGGTCTCACATTTTCGTGGGTGCGTCCGCATTCGGAGGAGAAGTCGTCGCGGCGGCCGCAACCGACGGGCGCCCTGGTGCGTTTCAAAAACCACAGTGACCGGCCCCTCGCGATCGTCGACCGGCCGGGCGGGCGTTCGCTGCGCCTGATGAGCGAGCGGCGGTGGGGGTTTGACAACGACCACTGGGTGGGAGAACGCACGCCGGTCCCGCCCGCGTCGCCGGACGATGTCGTGGTGTTGCAGCCCGGTCAGGTGCGCGAGATCGCCGTCGATCTGACGGCGCCCGAGTGGTGGGTGTTGCACAAGGAAAACTCAAATAGCGAGGCGGTGCCCACCTCGCTCTCCAAAGTCGATGATTTCACCAATATCTGGTTCCGCTTTGAGTACGTGCCGCCCACAAAGGCCGAAGCGGCGGGCCTCCCGCATGCCGAGCTGATCCGCTACGGCGATTTGCGCTCCCCCAGGTTCAGCGCCTACACGGATTGACGGCCGGGCCGGTGACCCGCTCGCGTACTTTTTCGCACGCGGGCGGGAATGTCGTGACGGCGGGAGCCGGATCGGTTGCGGTGTGGCATGGGTACCGGATTTTCAGCGGCGGAAGAGGATTTGTTTTTTCAAACGGGGGAGGCCTTGTGCCGGCGGTTGCGCGAGGCCGGGCAGTCGGCGGAAGCGTTGGGGGCGATTCGCGAGGCGCTCGCCGGATTTGAGGTGGCGCATACGTCGGCGTCGCCTGCTGCCCGCAGGGCCGTCGTGTGTGCGGCGGGTTGCGGCACCTGCTGCCACGAGCAGGTGGGCGTGCAGGCGCACGAGGTGTTGATCGCCGCGGAGTATGTGCAGGCCCGCTTTTCCCCAGAGGCGCTCGCCGCCGTGATCGCCCGGGCGGCGGAGCACCGCGCGGCATTTGTGGCCCGTGCGCACCGGACGGCCGGGGCGGCGCCGCGCCCGTGCGTGCTGTTGCGCGAGGGCAGTTGCTCGATCTACGAAGCGAGGCCGGAGTCGTGCCGCGCGCATCACAGTCGCAGCCTCGCGGGCTGTCAGAAGAATCTGGCTGCGGGTTCGCCGGTCGTCGATGTCCACATCCGCGGGCTGCGTGGGCGCATGTTTGCCGTGATGCTGGGCATCGATTACGCGACGGTGGAGGCGGGTTTTGACGGGCACGCCTACGATTTTGGGTCGGCGTTGCACGATGCGCTCACGGACAGTTTTTGCGCGGTGCGCTGGCAGCGGCATCAAGCGGCATTTGCCGCGGAGTGTCGGGAGGAGCCTGCGGAGGATGATCCGGACGGGGGCGAGATGCGCCCCTCCGGTTTTTTCGCCGGAGCCTGAGCGCGTGTTTCGCGAGCCTGGAGGATTGCGCGGGGCGTGCGGGGGCGTTTGCCTCGCACGACTCCGGCCTGCGCCGGCAACCCGCCCCTTGTTCACGATGCCCAAGTCTTCCATGCTCTACATGAGCAGCCCCTCAACGCCCTCCTCGAGGGCTTTTACAGCGACGACGTCACGATCGACACGCTTCGCGCCAAGGGCGATTTCGGCATCGGCACCTTCAACAATCTCGATGGCGAACTGATTGCCCTCGGCGGCCGCTTCTTCCAACTCGATCTCGATGGCCACGCGCGCGCTGTCGATGGCGCGCTGAAGACTCCGTTTGCCACCGTCTGCCAGTTCTCGCCGATGCTCACCGAGGAGTTTCTCTCTCCGCTGGCCTACGAAAAATTCCTCGAACAGCTGACGGCCATCCTTCCCTCGGCAAACATGTTTTACGCGATCCACATGGAGGGGCGTTTCCGCGAGGTCTGCACGCGCTCCGTCCCGCGGACCGACAACTACCGCCCGCTCGCCGAGGCGACCGACAAACAGAATATCTGCCAGTTCGCCGATGTCGAAGGGCACCTGGTCGGCTTCTACACGCCCTCCTTCGTCCCGTCGGTTAATGTGCCCGGCTTTCACTTCCACTTCATCGATGCCGCGCTGTCGCGTGGCGGCCATCTGCTGAGCTGCATACCCGAGCGGATCGAGGTGCGCCTCCAGATCATCTACAGTATGGAGCTGACGCTGCCCAAGACGCTCGACTACCTGACCGCGTCGTTCACGCGCGACGCGAAGAAGGATCTCGAAAAGGCCGAGAAATAAACGCGGCGGAACTCGTTCGGCCGCGTCACGCGCCGAGGAACCGGCCGAGCTCCTGCAACGCACTCGCGGCACTGTGGCCGCGGCGGAGTTTGCGTGAAAGGACGGTGATCTTGCGCTTCTCGCGGTCGATGCGCGGTTCGACGTGGCCGACAAACTCGGTGCCGGCGAGCACCGGGAGCGCGTAGTAGCCGCGCACACGCTTGTGGGCCGGCGTGTACACTTCCCACGTGTAGGAGAAATCCCAGAGTCGCTCCGTCAGCCGCCGATCATAGATGAGCGGATCGAGGGGCGCGATGAGCCGCGGTTCGTGTTCACGGGTATCGCACCGCGCCGCGGCGTCGAGGACCGGCAGGTCGGTTTTCAGGCAAAAAAGGGCCGGCGCATCCTCGACGTGGACTTCGCACACGGCGTCGTCCACGAGTGCGCGTTCCTGCTTCTTGAGCGCGACCAGTCGGCGCTGGCGCAGCCGCGTGAGCAACGCCCAGCGCGCCGCCTCTTCCTCCGTGGCGTCTTTCTGCGACAACACCTCGGCGGGCATCACGCGCTCGGGCAGGTCGAACACGCGGCGAAACTCGCGTCGCGCCGTGATCAGCACGCGGCCATGCGCGAAGAGTTTGTCGAACATCGTTTTTGCCACCCGGCCGGAACGGCCCCAGGCGGAGCTGCTGCGCCCGTAGTGGTCGAGGTCTTCGGAGGTGAGCGGGCCCCGGTCGCGGAGTTCGTCGAGTATCCGCGTGGCGAGTTTCTCCTCGGCGGCGGAGAGTTTGCCCGCGTAGCCGCGCGCATGCGTGCGGCGTTGCTGCATGTGCACGCGCACGTAGCGCCAGGCGTCGCGCGGGAAAACGACCAGGATGCCCTGTCCCGGCAGGAAGTGTTCGAAGCCCGGCCGCGCCGGCTGGTGCACATGGGCGAGCAGTCCGCCCTCGCGGTAGCCCGCCACGCGATTGCGCAGGATCAGGTCCTGCATGCGCCCGCAGACATTGAGCGGGTCGAGCTGTACGTAGCCGAGATGATCGAGCGCGCTCTGCGCGTCGGGAAACGGCGTGTCGAGCCCGCCTGCCCGGCGCATGAAACGGCGGGCGGTTTCGACGGAGAGTGCGATGGGGGCTGGCATCGACTCCACCCAAACGCCCGGCGCCGGCGCGCGCAACTGCGAGCTGTGCCGCTGCGGAAACTTCTCCTGCAAGAATCTGGACGCCGCCGCAGAGGCAGGTCCTGCTGGGAAACGCGTTCTCCATGTCCACCGTCGTCAAATCCGGGCTCCACCCGCGTAACCGTCACCGCGACCGCTACGATTTCGCCGCACTCGTCGCGCGCGTGCCGGAGCTCGCGCGTTTCCTGCGCCCGAGTCCGCATGGCGACCAGACGATCGACTACGCCGACCCGGCCGCCGTGCTCGCGCTCAACCGCGCGCTGCTGCTCACGCACTATGGCCTCGCGGACTGGTTTCTCCCGCCGGGCTATCTCTGTCCGCCGATCCCCGGCCGCGCCGACTACCTGCACCACGCCGCCGATCTGCTCGCCGGCGACGGTCCCCGCCGCGCGCCGCCGCGTGGTCCGTCCGTCGTCGCGCTCGACCTCGGCACCGGCGCCAATCTCATTTATCCGATTCTCGGTCGCGCCGAGTACGGCTGGCGCTTCGTCGGCTCCGACATCGACCCGGTGGCGCTGCAAAACGCCGCGCGCCTTGTCGCCGCCAATCCGTCGCTCGCCGGTGGCATCGAGCTCCGCCGTCAGCCCGACCGCACTGCGCTGCTGCGCGGCATCATCCGCCCCGGCGAACGCTACGACCTCACGCTGTGCAACCCGCCGTTTCACGCCTCGGCTGCGGACGCGGAGGCCGGCACGGCGCGCAAAGTGCGCAACCTCGGCACTGCGCGCGCCGACCGCCCGACGCTCAACTTTGCCGGACGCCCCACGGAGCTCTGGTGCCCCGGCGGCGAGGCGCGTTTCATCGCCCGCCTGATCGCCGAAAGCGCGGACTACCGCACGCAAGTGCGCTGGTTCACCACCCTCGTTTCGAGTCGCGACACGCTCCCGCGTCTCCGCCGCGCCCTCGACGCCGTGCGCCCGACAGAAGTGCGCACCATTCAGATGGCGCAGGGCCAGAAACGCAGCCGCCTTCTCGCCTGGACCTTCGTCCCCCGTGCGGGAGGGGCGCCGGTCCGCGTCGCGGCCGGCAAAAAGCCTGCATCAATCCGTCATCCCCGAATGGCCACGAATCGGCACGAATGAGCGAACGCATGGGGGGCGGCTGCTGTCCGCGAAGGCCTCACGGCCTCAGGTTTCCCATGCGCGTTCTCGGGCGGTTGTTTGAGCGTCAGATATTAAAACCTAAAACCTGACCCTCGGGTTCGGTTCTCCCGTCACCCGGCCGGTGGACGTCCGCACGAAGCGGTTTGAGATGAAGCCCGAGAACTGGGCGAAAGGCCGCGCGGCCCGTCGTGAGGTTTACTTTCTGGCGTATAAACCCAGCGATACTGATTCAACCAGTGTCGGGATAAACCAGCACGCGCAGTGTCAGCGAAACACAGCTATTTCATTAACCATCTCATCCAGTACATTTTGCAAATAGCTCAGCCAGGTAACGCTCGGCTCCCGTGTCCATAAACAGAACATGGCGGGATTCGAGGTCCACCTGGGTGACCTTGCCGCCAAGATTCAGGATGTCCGTGAATGGCGTGCCGGAGAGAATGAAGGCGTTGAGCGTGAGGTTCGGGTCTTTGAGCCGCTTCTCGACGTCCTTGATCTCGCGGTAGAGGCGGAGCTTCGGGTGGTCGAGGTCCACGTTGCGGATGCCCTTGGGGTCGACGAAGCTCAGCCACTGCTTGCCCGTGGCGTCATCCACCAGCCAGAGCAGGAAGTCGGGGTAAAAGTTTCCCGCCGTTGCGAAGCCGATGCCTTTGTCCTTGGTCGCTGCGTTGCGGAGTAGGTAAAGGCTTCGGCCGCCGACGGCCTTCTTGCCGGCGTCGGACCGATAGAAGGCCTCCAAGTCACGGACAAAGCGCACCTCGCTTTCGCCATCGAAGGCGAGCGGACGCATCTTGAAGGGCAACGCGTCCGGTGCCTCCAAGTGCAACAGCGGGTAATACAGGTGACGGTCGAAGCAGATCGCTACCATCTGGTTTGCCGCCCACTTTCCCGCCTCGCCGATTTTGCCAGCGGCGACGATTTCTTGCAGGGCTTGGAGCCGTTGCAGGTAGGCGTTGCCGTCGTCGGTATCCTCGATCTCGAAGTGGTAGAGCTTGAGCATCGAGCCGTGGTCGGCGGCGAGCGAGATGACCTCGTAGAATTGACCCTCGTAGGCGTTTTTTAGCGTCTGATAAAAACGCTCCGTAAAGTCGGTGAGGAGTTGGATGAGGATGTCTTCCTGCTTCCTCACGTCTTCCAGGCATCGGATGACGAGTTCAGAGGCCGGGACGTAGAGCGTATACCAGTCCGCATCGGCGAGGCAGAAGGTTTTGAGCCGTTCCTGATCCACCCGCAGGTTGCTCCAGCTGCTGAGGAGTTTGTGTTCCTGCACGGCGAGGAAGATGCGATCCCAGTCGAAGAAACGCATGGCCTCGGTGGCGAGC
>ERZ795056.1187-NODE-1187-length-30715-cov-8.969374_pt1 | contig 30715 bp, 28 predicted proteins | sample MGYA00375140_ERZ795056 | MGnify/ENA primary metagenome ERZ795056 (study PRJEB30185, sample SAMN05720227) | activated sludge metagenome | isolation source: Anaerobic digester | place: USA | collected 2015-03-09 ... | reverse complement strand
GCTTCACGGGATTTGCCGCGTTCGAAAAATCCGACTTCTTCGGAGATGGCCAATTCGAGAATCACAAAGGCATCATGCAGTTCGGCAAAGGAGATATCCTTGGGTCCGAGACCGGCCATGGCATAGGCCCGTTCGGCGGCCAGGCGGACTGCATCCAGAACGAGCGGATCCTTGCGTAAGTGAACGCACTGGGTATCGGTGGCAGACCCGACCCCGCTGATTCGGATGGGCTGTTTTTTGAAAAACTTCATCTTTGGAGAATCAGTCGCACAGAGGAGGAGTGAGGCAGCGCCATCCGAAACCGGGCACATTCCATACAGACGGAGTGGATCAGCGACGATGTTGTTGACGACGTTGGCGTTCTCGCCATCGTGGATCGCCTCAAGCGTGCAGGGTACCTTGACGTGGGCATAGGGATTTTTGGATCCGTTTTCATGGTCCTTGACGGCGACCATGGCCAGCTCACGCTCCGTCAGCCCATAGCGTTGCATGTAGAGCCTGGTAAACATGGCGGCAAAGGAGGGAAGCGTCAATCCGTAGGCATATTCGGCTTCGGTGTGCAGCATGGTGGCGACAAAGTCCGTTCCTTCCCAGCCCGAGACGGCCCGCATCAGTTCGCCACCGGTGACAAGTACGCAGTCGACCATGCCGCTCTTGATGGCCATCATCCCCAGCTTGACGGCACTGGCTCCCGAAGCTGGGCCGTTTTCAATGGTTTCGGCCATGGCCGGTTCGAGACCAATCCGGCTGACGAGAGCCGAGGCGACGGCACTGGCCGAATTCACACGGCCAGCACCCATATTGGCCACAAAGACCTGTTCGACCAGGTCGCGGCGTTGATCAAGAATGCCTGCATCTTCCAGGGCACTGCAGGAGGCAAAACCCAGGACATCGACCAGATCCATGGACGAGAGGTTGCCGAACCCGGTGTGCCCGATACCAACGATTGCTACATTTCGCATGAGAGACCTTTCTGCATCTTGGCGGTAATTTTTTGTGAACACACTCAAGCCGAAGAATCGCGGTGCGTCGCGGGAGCCCTTGTGCGGGAGGCATGAGGCTGTTCCTCAAAAAAGTTGTTATTCCCTGCGGAATCCCGGAATCTGGGGATACTTGTCGGGCGCTTTGAGAATCTCGGCAGTTTTCAGAAGGGCCGGGTCGGCGGGGCGGGTGCCGGTAACCTTTTGATCGCGGACCGCATCATAGAGCTTGCGTGTCAGGACAAAGGTCGGGACGCCACCCAATTCATGGCGCACTTCAGGGAACTGAGCCGAGCGGTCCTCGAGTTCGTACTCGATCATCCAGCGCTTGAAGCCGTTGGGACTTTCGGCGACGATCCAGACCTCTTCCTGTCCGAGGATTTCGAGGTGATGCTCCATTTTTGCGGCAAAGAGTTGCGCGCCGATGCGGAGTCCTCGGCGGATCGTCATGGTGTGCAGGCTCATGCCGATCTTGCCATCGACCAGACGGCTATTGACGATGCCGGCAATCTCGCCATCAATGGCCCCGACCATGACGAACTCGTTGGCCACTCGATAGCGATACCAACCCAGAAGCTCAGCAAACATGCGTGCTGCCACAATATCATAATAATCTGACTCGACCTGCATCAGTGGGAAGACAGTCTCAAGCAGGACGCCGATTTCCTCGCGCTGGCATTCACGCACAACCATTTTTTGCCCGTCGGCGAGGGTGATGACTTTGGGAGGGTAGGGTTTCAAATCAAGCTCGGGTGGTCTCAGTTTTTTTTCCATTTCATCCAGTATCATGGTCATCGCTCCGTGGGACGGCCGGGATTATCCGACTGTGAAAAGGCATAGCGGATGGTCCGTCTGCTCAAAGGGTATTGTGTACCTCTTGAGAATGAATTGCAAGTCTGAAGACGATTCAGTTGATCCATCCGCATGAAAATCCGTCAACAAAAAACCGCTCCCGTACGGGAGCGGTCAGGAAACCAGCCTGAAGCCAGGTCAGCTCTTTGAGCCGGCATTCCGGTGGACGATTTCATGGACCCAGTAGATCAGGCGCTCATCTTCGTTGAAGATCCCGGAGAATTGCAGTCCGAAGGGCAGGCCCTTGTCGGATCTGTTGCCGGACGGAATGGTGATCGTTGGCATACCGGCAAAGGTCCATGGAAGATTCATGATCGGACTTCCGGTTGACTGCAGCCCTTCAGGAGCCTCACCCGGGGTGGTCGGACTGATAAAGAGGTCAAACCCCGCTTTGTCGAGAGCGTGTTGGAGCTGTTGACGCACCTCAAGCTGGCGTCTGCGCGCCAGATCGATTCGTGCCTGGGGGACGGCACGTCCTTCTTCGATAAAAGTCACGGTGGCCGGACGGTAGAGATGACGATAGGTGTCAAACCAGCCAGCATGGGCTTCGGCCATTTCGAAAGAAATCAAGTCGCGATGCAGGGCATTGATTTCGTCAATTTCTTCGAGACAGGCGAGCTCGCCAACATCGTATCCCAGCTCGCGCAAGGCCTGGGCATCCTCGCGGAAGACCCGGAGGGATTCTCCGCTGGCTTGCTCGATGAATTTTCCTGAAACGACCGCAATGCGTGGCTTGCGTCCGATTCCTTTTTGGGCCAGGGCATCATTCCAGCCGGTACACAGGACGCTGGAGACAATCCTGGCTCCGCACATATCCTGGGTAAAAAATCCGATGTGGTCGGCTGATTTTGAAAACGGAATGACCCCATCATTCGGGATGCGATTGTAACTGGGTTTAACCCCGATGATGCCGCAGAAGGCAGCCGGTCTGTTGATCGATCCGATGGTCTGTGTTCCGACGGCCAACGAGCAATAACCGGCAGCAACGGCTGCCGCTGAACCGGAGGAGGAACCACCGGGTGTATGCTCCGGGTTGACCGGATTCCGGGTCGGACCCGGATAAAAATAGGCAAACTCGGTGGTGACCGTTTTTCCGAGGACCAGCGCGCCGGCTTCCTTCAACCGGGTGACGGAGCTGGCTTCAGGACCATCAAAGAGGATTGGGGGAAGGAGTGATCCGCAGGTTGTCGTGAAGCCGTCAGCCCGGAAGAGGTCTTTGACACCGACACAGATTCCGTAGAGAGGGGGGCGTTGTGAAGGATCAGGGAAACGGCGTTGAAGATCGCGAGCCTCACGGATCAGTCGTTCGCGCCTCCCTGGTTCAGGCATTAGAGCCTGGATGGTCGGTTCACTTTTATCGATCACATCGCAGATATAGTTGATGGAATAGACGAGATCCATCTGGTCAGTTCGGAGCATTTCCACTACGTCGCTGAGAATGGCCTGGGCACTGTACATGGTTGACCTCCGTGAACACATGTGGGATTCGCTGTTTCAGGTTTATCAGAGCATTACCTGTAGCGGATTGATGGGGGGAAAAACTGCGCACGCCCGGCCATGGGCCGGGCGTGCGCAGGGCAGAGGCGAGTATCAGGGCTCGATGGCAATCAGGCGGCAGAGGGATGACTCGAGTTCGATGCCGCGCAGAGGGAAGAGACCGACCCAGACGCGCTTGTTGCTCACTTCGTTGATCTGTCCACCGATATTCTCGGCGTGGACAAGACCACGGGGGAAGAGCTTGAGGTGCATGACCTGGTAATACTCTTCGGGCGGGAAGAGCTCATCCCATGCCTTGCCGTATTCTTTTTTCATCTTCTCTTCGGCTTCGGTAAAGAGCTTGGGATGCCAGTTGCGGATGATCGTATTCATCGGGTGGTCGGCACTGCCACAGTCCACGCCGATCCACTTGATGTTCATCTCCAGTGCCCACTTGTGGAAGGACGGATCCGGACCCGGGTGTTTGCAGAAATAGCGGATTTCATCCGAACCGGGCTGATCCCAGGCATAGCGGTTGTATCCCGTGTTGATGATCAGGATGTCGCCTTTTTTGACTTCAACCTTTTTCATGATCATCTCGGGAGTGTAGAGGCTGTAATCCTCGACTTCTTTCGAGATGTCGGCCACGACACCGGGCCCGTACCAGAAATCGAGCGGTGTATCACCGATGGACCGGCCTGCCGCATAAAAATGGATCTCGCCGTCAATATGTGTCCCGACGTGGTTGCTTGTCTTGATGATCTGGCCGTTTGCACCCTGGCCCATGTGGGCACCGGCAATGCGTTTGAAGTACTGGACCTGGAGGGGCATATAGCTGGGCCAGGGCGGGGTGTGAACGCTCAACCGCTGGGTCAGATCATAGATCTTGGCCTTGCCCATCAATTCGAGAAAATCCTGGGTATTCATTCATCTCTCCTTGTTTGGTTTCTGCTTCTTTCGTAAAAAATAGTCATTTACAGATGCAAGTGACTTTTTGGGAACAACCTCAGTCCTGACCGGGAGCGAGATGATCCCGGTCAGGTTTGGACTCACGAGAGACTTTTTGCCAAGCCCTCAAAGGCTTTGATGAACGGCTCGATCGGCGCCTGGACCACACCGGCACCGACCTGGCCGACGCCGGGATTTTTATGGGCCACACCGGTATCGATGAAGGGTGTGATGGCCTTGGCGATGACGCTGCGGACATCGATCCCGGTCGGGGTACCCCGGAAATTGAGGGCCGGAATCTGGTAGACGTTGTTTTCACCAAACGCGATCTCGTACATGGTCATCGTGTAGTTGATGGCGTCCCGGGCCGTCCCTCCCACGAACTGGACGATGGCCGGAGCCGCCGCGATGGCAAATCCGCCCAACCCGAAAGTCTCGGTGATGGCGCTGTCCCCGATATCCGGGTTGGCGTCTTCCTTGGTGAAACCGGGGAAGTAGAGCGCATCCGGAACGAGAGCTGGGCCGGTAAACCACTGGCGGTCCGTACCGGAAAGCTGGATCCCGAAGTCTGTTCCGTTGCGGGCCATCACCACCAGCAGGCTGCTTCCCTTGATGCCACGGGCGGCATCAAGCGTGCATTTTCCGGCAGGCATGGAGAGGTTGAGGAAGAAGTGGTCGTTCCCGTTGATGAACTCGAGGACCTTGGCCGCTGCATCCTTGTCATCACAGGTGCGGATCACGGCGGGCGCGATGGCACGATAGAGAAGGGAGGTTCCGGCACGGTTCCGGTTGTGGACCTCGTCGCCCATGTGCAGAGCCTGGGCAATCATGTTTTTGAGGTCGATCCCCTTCTCGAAACTCTCGATGGCCTTTTTCAGGACCGGGTACATCACGGTTTCGAGCCATTTGAGACGCTCGACAACATCATCACCATAGGCACCATAGCGCAGAACCTTGCCGAGTCCTTCGTTGAGGGTGCAATAGGCCTGATTCCCGAATGTCTCGTTCTTGACGATAAAGACGGGCATCGAAGCGGAGACAATGCCCGCCATCGGACCGACGGCATCATGCTCGTGACAGGGAGCATATTCGATTTTTCCGGATGCAGCCAGGGCTTCGGCCTCTTCCGGGGTTTTTGCCATTCCCTCGTAGATCAGGGCTCCGATGACGGCACCGCGCGTCGGGCCGGACATACGCTCCCAAGTGATGGGAGGACCGGAGTGGAGAATGAGATTTTTTTTCATGCCCGGGATGGTATCGAGAGCCACTCCCATTCCGGTCAAAACGGGTTTGCCCTTGAGAATGATCTCGAGGGCTTTGGCATTCGCTTCGTCAATCTTCGCGAGATTGTCGTCGATGATGTCGAGCGACTCCGGGCTGACACCGACCGGGGGTTTCCAGTCAACCTGGATGACGGAAACACCGCAGTGTGCCAGGTCATCCCTGAACGCGGTCATTCCTGTATTGACTACCTTGACTTCCTGGCTAAAAAGATCGTTGATGGCCATGGATCACTTGCCCTCCAGTATGCGGATGATATTGCCGGCCAGTTCGCTGGCGGCGGCGTTTGACGGCATCATGATGGCACCGGCTCTTTCAAGTCCTGCCTTGATGCGGGATCTGTTTTGCGGGTCCCCGTCCGTCCCGGTAATGGAACAGATGATCAGGAGTTCGGGGGCGATTTTTTTGGCTTCGGTAAACGCGGGGACGAACTCGGAGAGCGGGTCCATGTGGGAACCGTACCCGAGAACAAGATCCAGGAGGAGGATGGCGACATCCTTGTCGGCGGCTTCATCGGTGATCTTCTTGTTGCGCAGCGAAAAATCGATCATCGGGTGGGGCCGGCCGACGGTAAACTCGTCCTCGCCCAGGTCGATGATGGTGTGCCCGACGCTTTTCCATGAGTCCTTGAGGCGGTATTCGGGGTTAAGGGGAGCATTGCTGTTGATGTATCCGATCATGTCTTTGCAGATCAACTGTGTTTCGTCACAGAGCGTTCCGCCCGAAAAGAGACCGCGCAAGTACTTCCCGCGGCATTTGGGCGTTAGGGCTTTGGCCTGCTCGATGATGCCAGCCTTGCGGTCCGCGATCTTCTTTTTGCAATCATCGACGCTGGCCCCCTTGGACAGGGCGGCTGCGATGACGGCGGTTTCCTCAAGAGTAGAACCTGCGATGGCACCAGCCGCTTCGAGGATCTTGGGATCTCCTCCGATAAAGATGCCGACAACGGGTTTTTTGATGGTCTTGATTTCATCGGCGATCTTCCGCAGGACGGATTCATGCGGAGGTTTGGAAACGAGAACAATGACCTTGGTTGCCGGATCGGCAGCCAGGGCACGCATGGCATCAATGAACATGATTCCGCCGATGGCTTCCTTGACATCACGACCGCCGGTTCCGATGGCTTGCGAGATCCCGGCGCCTTCGTTGGAAATGATCGTCATCACTTCCTGGAGTCCGGTTCCGGAAGCCGCTACGATTCCGCAGTCGCCCTTTGAGAGGACGTTGGCAAAGGCCAGGGGGACACCGTTGATCACGGCTGTACCGCAATCCGGACCCATCACAAGGAGTCCCTTGTCGTGGGCAAACCGCTTGAGCTTGATCTCGTCCTCGATGGAGACATTGTCTGAAAACATCATGACATGCAGACCCTGTTTGAGCGCCCGCATGGCCTCGCGACCGGCATAGCGGCCGGCGACCGAGATAAGGGAAATATTCGCACCGGGCAGGGCCTCGACTGCGCCCTCGAGACTTTTGGGGGAAAAATTGCTTCCACCCTCATCCTTTTTGTTGCGGAGTGCCTTGAAAAGATCATCGATCTTGACCAGAGTCTCCTCGACAACCTTGTCACTGTCGGCTTTGAGGGCCAGGAGGAGGTCGGTATCGTCCGCCTGGTCAAACAGCTCGGGGATGTAGAGATTCGCGCCGCGGACGATCTCTTTGTTCTGCGCTGTTCCCATCACAATCGCAGAATCGGCGATACCCGGCAGCGCATTGACCTCTTTGGAAACGATCATCAGGCTGACGGAGTCGAAATACTCGCCTTTTTTGACAAAACCTTTAAGCACCATTGTTTCTCTCCTTGTGCCAAGATACAAAAGAAGGTGAAAATCTCGAATACCGGCCGGCGGTCAGGATAAAACCGCTGGCCAGATCGGAGCCGGACGTGGAGCCGTGAGCCAGAACACGGCGAAAAAGTGTTTCGAGTCTGGTTTGTCCATCGGGAGTGGTCGTATCGACGGAAAGGATGGCTTCGGCTGCATCCCGCAGGGCAAGAGGCCAGCGACCAGCGATCGCATGATCGAGAAATGTCCGTGAAAAAACGGAACATGTCGGCAGAGCAGCCCGAAGATGTGTCGAGAGTTGATGGATGGGGCAGACCTTCCGGTTGGTGGCATTGGCGAAGTGCATGCCAAAGAGAACACCACAGAGAAAATCATCACCGCTCGGAGTCAATCCATAGCCGCTTCCGAGCAGCGAGGCAACAGCCTGTCCATACTCCTCACGCCAACAGGCTTCGGCTCCATCAAGAAAATGTTGGAGCATGATCCGGTCAAAGTTGCCGGAAAAGGCACTTATACGCGAATGATCGAGGACAACCGCCATACTTTTTTCAGGGGCTTCGCTGAGGAGAATCTTTTGAAAGAGCATGAGGGCCGGTTGGAGATCGATTGGCATGGAAAGTTCCGGAAGCTGGAGTGTCTCCCGATAGCGTTGGGCCCCTTCGATCGGGAGGACGAGACTGTCGAGTGAGAGGGCGGTTTCGGTGATGCTGACTGATTGGACGGTGGAAACCAAATCCGATGGGAGATCGGGCGAAAGAATGATGGTGGACGGTCCGGCTTGATCGGCCTGGTCGGTAATCCCGACAATCCCGGCCTCCGTCAGGATGTCGATGAAGGCATGGAACCTGGCATAGACCCGGTATTCCCCGGGAAGAACGGATGCACCGATACCGAGAACCCTTGGGCTCGAAATACGGCAACGCCTCGGACAGGGGTATGGGGAAAGACCCTTCATTGGCCATCCTTGTTCTTGTGAGGAAGAAATCAGCACAAAAAGCATAGTACGGGCTTGATGGTGATGTCAAGGATGAGGGCGGGGGCGCCAAGTCTCTGACGGATATCTGTGATCCAGTCTGGCGCAAAAAAGCGGTCTGCGGAAAGAGGAAGGAGAAACCGGGCGCTGATGCGGATGCTCGAAGATCAAGTTTGAGTATATTGATATATTGAAGCAGAGTAGAAAATACAGGAGCAGGCCATGTCACCTTTGCACGGATCCTTTGATTCCATGTTCAGCCCGGCACGGTTGGGAGAACTGAGCGAATCCTCGCGGCAGATCGGAAACGATCTTGACAGCCTCAATTCCCGACTTGATTTCGCCGGGTCCAATACCAAACAACTGGCCATCATGTTCCGGACACTCTTTCAGGCTGCCGCCAGTCGAGGCCTGATTTCCGACACTGAATTCCGCGATCGTCTCGATTCAGTTGATCTGGGGAAATGGACGCAGTCCGGAGAGAATAGCGGGCAATGATGCTTGCGGTTTCCGCATGTTTCGTGTACAGTATTCCAATAGAGGAGGGAAGTATGCCATTTTCCGACCAATTATTCAGCAATTTGTTTCCTGCAGCCAAGATGCGCGAGCTTGAAGATCTCAATCGCAAGGAATATGAAGATGTAAAAAACGACATAGACAGCATCAAGCAGCGGCTTGAAGATCTTGAGGTGTGCAACAAGCAGCTTGGGATCATGTTCAGGACCTTGTACGATCTGGCCATTGAAAAGAATATGATCACACGTGAAGAATTCAGGGATCTTCTGGATAAAGTCGATCTCTCTGAGTGGGTTTGAAGTCCCGTATCGTCGGGGTCAGAATCCGTTCTTCCGTTCTGTCGAGGGCGCCACTTCCGTGGTCGCCCTCTTGTTTTTTTCCGGTACTTGAATACCCAAAAATGACGACAATTCCAGGGGGTGAGACTACCGGTTTCTTCCTCGCAGGCGGCCAAAGAATCTTCTGATCGGCGCGAAAATGGCGTTGAGGATTCCCTTTCGTCCATGTTTGTCACAGGCCATCATCAGGGCATGTATTGCGGCATCTTCGAGGACACTCCAGAGTCTCGTCCGGTCGGTGGCATAGCGCAAGAACTCGAGGGGAATCTGGAACGCCCCTTTATGTCTTCTGGCCCCCCCATGATGCGTGATGCTCTTGATGATCCGTTCAAGATCAAGATCTCCGTCCCGGCTGCGGAGAGAGGCATCCAGGACAAGCGTCCCACGGGCCGGATCCTCGATGCCTGCAAACACGACAACGGCTTCGGCCTCCCGGTGTGCCTCCAGGAGCCGGTCAGCGACAATGGCAATCGTATCGCGGGATGTGGCGTCAATATAGCCCAGGCCCGTTATTAACCAGCCTTTGTAGGATACCGCGTGTTTTTCGGCTTCCTCCTGTTCATGCAGGATCTCGGACGAGAGCGTTGGGAGACTGATTCTCCGGACCAGTCGATCGTCAGCATGGTGCGACAGGAGACCAAGGGCTGCACGATCCATATCCCCGGCAAGACGCATCTGGTCGGTGTCTGTCAGGATCCCGGCCAGGAGGGCACTCGCGAGAAGGCGTTTTTTGTCATGCTGGAATCGGGCATTCTCGTCAAAGACGGCAACAGCGATGATGGTTGAGGCTGCGCCACAGGCTGTATTGATGGAACGGACCTTGGCGACCGGTTGGTTCGGGAACGGTGTGTGGTGATCGATATGCAGAGAGCAGGGGACCCACTCCGGCAGAGTCTCAAGTCGGGCATCGGGATAATCGACGATACAGTACCCATCCCCCTTCCGGACAGCGCGTTTCAAGGTCTCCAGCATGTGCAACCGCAGGCCCAGCACGCGGACCAGGGCCCGGTTTTGCGAGAGGGATGGTGGCTGTTCGATATATACGAGGGATGGCACCCCGGCTGTCTCTCCGAGAAGCGCCAGGGCCCAGGCTGAGGCCAGAGCATCCGGATCGGGAGAGCCACGAATGATGATGTGCTGTCTTTTGCAGGAGGACAAGGCGTCCAACAGGGTCTGCAGTGTAAGGGAGGATTCCATACAGACAATTTTCTACCCGGTTGGCGGTTCCGTCAAGGCAAACATTGTGCCAATTGGAGGAAGAAACCTGTATTTTGTAGCACAAAATCTAAATAGGCGCAAGATGTTGTGCCCGCTTGCCTTTTGCTCGATCGATAGCTAGACTTGTGCAGGCCGACGGCCCATTCACTCGAGAATTTCTTTGCACAACATCTCCGCATCCGCGGGCGTATACATACGTGGGTTGAATCGTATTGGAGTCTTCCGGGAGGAATCATGCAGCATACACGACGTTTTACTTTAAGCGGCGAAGGTCCTTGGTCAAAGCTCGAGTTTGAAAAGCGGGAGTCTTCGATTCGAAATCCGGACGGCAAAATCATTTTTTCCATGGATCCTGTGATTGTCCCGGCGAGCTGGTCCCAGGTGGCCACGGACATTATTGCCCAAAAATACTTTCGCAAGGCCGGTATCCCGGCCATCACGCGTCGTGTCTCCGAGCAGGGTGTCCCTGAATGGCTTCAGCGTTCCGAAGCCGATGAGGATGCCCTGGCCGCCTGGCCTGCCAGTGAGCGGTATATCCACGAGAACGATGCCCGTCAGGTGTTCCACCGGATGGCAGGAACCTGGACCTGGTGGGGCTGGAAGTACAGATATTTTTCCTCCGAGGAAGATGCCCGTATTTTCTATGATGAAATCTGCTACATGCTGGCAAACCAGATGTGTGCGCCCAACTCGCCACAGTGGTTCAATACCGGGTTGAACTGGGCGTACGGAATCAACGGCCCGGCACAGGGGCATTATACGGTTGAACCGGATACTGGCGAGGTTCGTCTTTCCCAGGATGCGTACACCCATCCCCAGCCCCACGCCTGCTTCATCCAGTCCGTCGAGGACGATCTTGTGGGTCCGGACGGGATCATGGACCTGTGGACCCGGGAGGCCCGACTCTTCAAATACGGTTCGGGGACGGGAACGAATTTTTCGGCGATTCGCGGTGAGGGAGAACCTCTTTCGGGAGGCGGGCACTCTTCGGGGTTGATGAGCTTTCTCCAAATTGGAGACCGTGCAGCGGGAGCCATCAAAAGCGGGGGGACGACCCGACGAGCGGCCAAAATGGCGATTCTCGATCTTGACCACCCCGAGATTGACCGGTTCATTGACTGGAAAGTGATCGAAGAGCAAAAAGTCGCCGCACTTGTTGCCGGATCACGCATCATGCGTGACACGATGCAACGGATTGTGGCGGCCTGCGGCTTGGTCCTGGATGCCGACGCGATCGATCCCAAAAAAAATCTCCAGCTCGCTGAAGCGCTTTCACAGGCCAGAAAGAGCCATATCCCTGATGCCTGGTTGATGCGCATTCTGCAACTCATTCAAGAAGGAAAAAGCGAAATCGATGTCCCGGTGTACGATACGGACTGGAATGCCGAAGCCTATCACACGGTATCGGGGCAGAATTCAAACAACTCGGTCCGCATTCCCAATGAATTCATGCAGGCCCTTGAACAGGATGGTCATTGGAACCTCGTCGGACGGATGGAAAAAGCACAGGCCCGGGCTGAAAACCGGACTCCCAAGGCGATGCGGACCATAGCGGCCCGGGAGCTCTGGGACAAGATCGCCCACGCTGCCTGGTCATGTGCGGATCCCGGTGTACAATATCATACGACTATCAATGAATGGCACACCTGTCCCGAAGACGGTGAGATCAGGGCATCCAATCCCTGTTCCGAATACATGTTCCTCGACAATACGGCCTGCAATCTGGCGTCACTCAATCTTGTGAAATTTTACGATCAGGAAACCGGTGGTTTTGATGTGGCCGGTTTCAGGCATGCCGTACGGCTTTGGACCATTGTGCTCGATCTCAGCGTTCTGATGGCCCAGTTTCCCGGCAAGAGCATGGCGGAACTCTCCTGGAAATTCCGGACGACCGGTCTCGGGTATGCCAATATCGGCAGCCTGGTGATGATCATGGGCTACCCCTATGATTCCGGTGAAGCGAGGGCTGTGGCAGCATCCATTACTGCGATCATGCATTTTTCGGCTTTGTCCGCTTCCTCCGAGATGGCGGCAGAACTCGGGACGTTCCCCGGATTCCAGGCCAACAGGCGCCACATGCTGCGGGTCATCAGAAACCACCGGGCTGCAGCATATGACAGCGAGAGTTCCGAGTATCAGGGGCTGACCATCCAACCCCTCGGGATTGATGAAAAACGGGCTCCGGCCTATCTTGTTGCGGCAGCACGCCAAGAGGCTGATGCGGCGCTTTCCTCCGGTGAAGCACATGGCTATCGGAACGCGCAAGTCACCGTTTTGGCACCCACCGGGACGATTGGCCTTGTGATGGATTGTGATACGACCGGTGTCGAACCCGATTTTGCGCTGGTTAAATTCAAGAAACTGGCCGGGGGCGGGTATTTCAGGATCATCAACCAGTCCATTCCGCCGGCACTCAAACATCTTGGGTATAGCGAAGAGGAGATCGCCTCGATCATCGACTATGTCAAGGGGCACGGGACCTTGATCGGTTGTCAATCCATCTCCCACGACCGGCTTGTCGCAAAAGGCTTCGACAAGCAGTCCTTGAAGAAGATGGAGAGCCTGTTGCCGACAGCATTCGATATCTCCTTTGTCATCAACCCCGGCATTCTTGGCGAAGAGTTTTGCCGCACGACGCTCGGTGTGGACAGAGCAATGCTGGAAGCGGCTGGCGGAAGTCTCCTGACCGCGCTTGGCTTCTCGAGAGAGGAGATTGATGCCGCCAATGACTGGGTTTGTGGAACGATGATGATCGAAGGAGCACCGGGTCTGAAACCGGAACACTACGCGGTTTTTGATACGGCATCACGCTGCGGGAAACGCGGAACCCGCATGATCGCTCCGACCGGGCACATGATGATGATGGCAGCCGTCCAGCCATTCATCTCCGGCGCGATCTCGAAGACAATCAATCTTCCCTTCTCCGCGTCCATGGAAGATGTCAAGCGGATCTATGCCGAATCCTGGAAGCTTTCTCTCAAGGCGGTTGCGCTCTATCGGGATGGTTCGAAACTCAGTCAGCCGCTCAATGCCATCGCGGAATCTGTCCTTCTTGAGGGTCTTGAGGAGATTGTCCGTTCCGAGGCTCCGCGTCAGCAGCAGGTAGTCCAGATTGTCGAAAAAGTCACCCAATACATCGCCAAGCGCCGGAAGCTCCCCAGCAGACGGAACGGGTATACGCAAAAAGCACGGATCGGGGGACACTCCATCTATATCCGGACCGGGGAATACGAGAACGGGCAACTGGGTGAAGTCTTTATCGACATGCATCGGGAGGGGGCCGCATTCCGGAGTTTGATGAACTGCTTTGCCATCGCTGTCTCCCTCGGACTCCAGCACGGGGTTCCGCTCGAAGAATTTGTCGAGGCCTTTGTCTTTACCCGATTTGAGCCGAACGGGATGGTCATGGGTCATCAACACGTCAAGATGACCACATCTGTCGTGGACTATATCTTCAGGGATCTGGCCATTTCCTATCTTGGCCGGACGGATCTGGCGCACATGACCCCGGGTGACACGATTCGCGAAACGGATATTGCGACTCCTGAAACACGGGCAAAAATCGAGGGACCGGCGACGCCAGGTCCGGCTGCCCAGGAAGCCAATGCCGACAAGGTCCGTCAGGCGGTTCTCCAGGGCTATACCGGAGACATTTGCAGCTCATGCGGATCGATGACCATGGTGCGGAACGGAACCTGCCTCAAGTGTATGACCTGTGGTACGACCAGCGGGTGCAGCTGAGTTCAACAGACACCGAGCCGGTCCAGCATCTGGCGGTCCGACTCGTAGCTGCTTCCCTTTGTCAGAAGATAGTTGCCCGTCATCAACGCACCGAGTCCGAGATGACGTATGGCGTCTTCCAGACCTTGACCAAGGAGGGTTCTTCCTCCACAGAGCCGGATGGATGACTGCGGGAGGGCCAGCCGCAACATGGCCAGTGTCCGGATGATCTCGTCCCGCGACAGCGGCTTGAGGCCATCCATCTGGTTTCCCGGGACCGGGACATAAAAATTGACCGGGACGCTTTCGGGAGCAAGTTCGGCGAGCTGCATGGCCAGATCGACACGGTCCAAAAAACTCTCACCCAAACCGAAGAGACCACCGCAACAGAGTTCGAGGCCGAGTTCGCGGGCCGTGACAAGGGTGTCCTTGCGCTCTTTCCAGGTATGGGTTGTGCATACATTCGGAAAAAAAGATTCGGACGTCTCGAGGTTGTGATGAAAACGGACCAAACCGGCCGTCTTGAATTCGAGCAAGGCCTCTTTGTCACAGATTCCTGGCGAGAGGCAGATTTTGGGGAGGCTGGCATCACGGGCAACAGTCTGCACGAGCCGGGCGAGCCGGCGGGTATCCATGTCATCCGGGCCACGGCCGCTGACGACGATACCAAAACGCGCAACTCCCCACTCGCCGGCTTCACGGGCGGCCGAGCAGATCTCTTCTTCTCCGATCAAATCCCAGCCAGCAATGGTTGACGTGGCAAACACGGACTGCCCGCAGAATCTGCAGTCCTCACTGCACCGGCCACAACGGGCATTGATGATCGCACAGCGTTCAAACGGACCGTCACGGGGTGGCAGATCTTTGACCATGGTCTCGAATTCATTGGCACTCATCCTGGCAATTCGTCCAAGTTCATGCCTGACTTGCTCGTTCATGTGCTACCTTTTCACGGGGATGAATGTAAAGGTACGGGATGATGTGATGACCAGCAAGCAACCACTTGTCTCGACATGTCTGGATGAATCCGGGCAATTGCTCATGTTGAGTGTCTCACCTGTGTTTTCGGGAGAGATCAGCACACGTCTGTTGGCAAGCCTGCCCGATTTTGTGGCCGATGGACTGGCAGATTTTTTTGCCGGTCAGGACCCGGTGCTTCTTCGAATCCGGTGTTCCCTGAAATCCCTGACAGACTGGCAGCAGGCTATTCTCCGCGCGATGACGATGATACCACGGGGGCGGGTCATCAGTTATGCCGATCTTGCAGCATTGGCCGGATCACCCGGGGCAGCCAGGGCTGCAGGGTCCGCCTGTGCCGCCAATCCGCTCCCCCTGATTTTTCCCTGTCACCGGATCGTTCACTCGGATGGGACACCTGGATCGTACATGCGGCAGGCAGCACATCCGTTGAAGAGGCGTCTCCTCGAAATGGAGGGGATCGAGTTGACCGCTGAAGGTCGCATTCCGAAGGAATATTTTTTGTGAACAGGATTTGCTACCATTCCCTGGCCAGTGTCCTTCGTGCGTGGTACGGAAGGCCGATTCCGAAAATCGGAATCGATGCCGGATTCGGCTGTCCCAACCGGGGGCACGACGGGCGTTCAGGTCCCGGGTGCGTGTATTGCAACAACGCCTCTTTTTCGGTTTCGGCAACAACAGGCAGCGTGCAGGCCGCAATTACCGACGGTCTCTCCCGACTGCAAGGCTCAAGCCGCTGGGCACCACAACCCGGCATCCCTCTTATGGCCATCGCCTACTTCCAGAGTTACAGCAATACCTGGGCACGTCCGGAGATTCTGAGGGAGCGCTATACGGAAGCCATCAGCAATCCCGGCATCGTAGGTCTGGCCATTTCGACACGTCCGGATTGCATCGACGAACAGCGAGCGGACATCCTGGCCGAATTCGGACAAAAAACACGACTCTGGATCGAACTGGGTTTGCAGACGACCAGTACAGAAGCGCTGACCTGGATCCGGCGGGGGCACAGTGTTGAAGACTTTATCAAGGCAGTCAGGCTTCTGCAGCAACGGGATCTGCGGACAGTCGTGCACCTGATTCCCGGTCTTCCCGGAGAATCATCGGCTGACCGGGACTCGTGCGCACGCTTGCTGGCGGATCTTGGTATTTGGGGCATCAAGTTCCACCATCTCCAGATCGTACGGGACACGCCGCTTGAAGAACTCGCCCGGACCGACAAGATTCCGCAACCCAGGGCAGAGGAATATGCCGGGATGGTGGCCGAAATCCTGGCACGGTCCGGCGATCCGGTTGTCCACAGACTTCATGCGTCCTGCCGGCCGGAACTCCTGTCACCGGAGGACAGGAGTGATCCAGGAATACCATCCCTGATGCGGAAACGATTCATCCCCTGGTAACAGCCGGGATCAGAGATATTCTTTTTTGGGGGCCGTCAAACGCCTGGCTTCTTCTTTGTTCCGGACAAGCCAGGCAGGCTTGAACACCTTGGCCAGTTTGGCCTTCCCCGTCACGATCGTCTTGAAATATTCTTTTGACCACCCCTTGGTGACAAGGACGCGTTCCAGCGAGGTGAGACTCGAGGTGGCTGTCACATACCCGCCGTCAGCAACGAACATACCGTCAAAGCCGTATTGGAAGGCAAGCAGGATGGAGAGATCGCTGTAGGACCCGAAGGGCCAGGCAAACTGGTGCACCTTCCTCTCCGAGATGCCCTCGAGATATTTTTTAGAGCCACCGACCTGCCAGTGCATCTCGCGGACATAGTCATGCATGGATTGGCCTCTGGCCGGTTTATGAAACCAGGGATGCGTCATGCTGTGTGCCTGGATATCCACTCCGGATGCGGCCATCTCGCGAAGATGTTTTTCGGCGATCGGCTGATGGTGGTGTTTGTACACGAAAAAACTCCATGGAAGCTTGTAGCGCTTCAGAATCGGCCAGGCGATTTCGTACACACTTCTGTAATTGTCATCAAAGTGGATCACCACCGGCCTCGGCGGGAGTGTGACCTTGGTTGTCGAGAGTCCCTGCCGGTAGCGTACCCAGGCAACAAGTTGCGATGACGGAATCACATCAGCATTTTGGGAGAGCCACTGCATCTGCCATTCGAACATCTCGCGCGGGGTATGATAGAAATCGCCGCGGACATTGTCGATCCTGTGATAGCAGAGAACCGGCACCCTGACGGCGTTCTCCTGTCCGGATGCCGGGGCCGCACGATGACCCGCTTCCTCGTGCTGGAGGGTCTTCCAGGCGAGCTCGAACGAAACTGGCTCTTCAGCATCACCCGCGAGAACCGGAGCGGAGTGATCGTTGGTGGCCGTCGGAGTTTTCTCCGGCTCGGGACGGGCGTTCCGGGTGACAACGAACATGAAGACCGCAAACACAAGGGGCAGGGCGATGCCTGCTCCGAACAAGAGACGTTTCATACGCATGGACTTTCCTTGAGATGTACAATCACTCGTGCAAGACGATCCACAGTGGCCGGATCGTGCTCTGTGCAAAAATGTATCCACCCTGTCCGGGCAAGGTACAATCCTTCATTCAGGAGTGGTTGGAAAAATTTTTCGTCGAGAGCGATGCGCAGGGAAGACCCCTTGCGGTCCTCGACAAACCGACCGGCAATCTTGACAAACCGCTCGGACAAGGCAGCACAGACAGGCCAAGGGGCATGGGGACCGGAGAGTCGTGCCAGAACCGACAGGGCCCGGACTGTCGAGACAGAATCCGGCCAGTATGGGTCGGGGAGTTCTTCGAGCTGGCCGGGAAGCCATGCCAGGATATCGACACCGAGCGTGCCGTTGACAAGAACGAGCGCCGGCCTCTCGTCATCTGCCAGGAGGGAGGGCGAAAAGACAAATGCTGTTCGCGAGCAGTTTTTTATGTGAGGAACACCCTCGAGCCTGTGGATGGATGATGGCGCTATAAACGCCAGGGAGTATCCGGGCAGGATGCGGGAAAGACGTGCCAGGAGCCGGACATGGACCGGTTGCGCGTATCCCGAGAGAATACCGGTTGAAACATGGTTTTTCTGCTCTTGCCCGGTAAAGCGGGGAGCGTGGCCGAAGGGGAGCCGTCCGTCATCGAGCCAAAAATCGTGGAGGACCGCTCCATCCAGAGTGTGGAGTCTGGCTCCCTTGGCTCTCTTGACGAGAAAAAATCCGGCCTGTCCGTTCAAGAATGACGGACAGCAACCGGAGAGTGATTGAAGCATCCCATTGCTTTGCGAAAAAGTGACCGGAGTACGATGTGCCATTAATACAGTAAGGTACTGCTTCCGATCTTAAAAAGGAACAATTCAGGCAATGCCCTGCTTCTTGAAAAAGTTTTTGTTGAAGGTATTGAAATCCTGCAGGAATTCCTTGTTGATGCTGTAGTTGACACGGCTCCCATCGCGTTCGCGATTGACAAGGCCGATAGAGTTCAGAATATTCAGACTCTGTGAAAGATGTGACTGTTTGATATCGAGTGCTCTCTCGAGATTCGTAACATTCTCGGGTTTTGTTGCGCGGAGAAGATAGGTATAGATCTTCAGACGGTTGGGGTTCCCGAGGGCCTTGTAGAGGCTGGCGAGGTTGTCGATATCGTATTCGGACTTCATGGTTGTACTTCCTCCTGATAAATGGTCGATGAACTGGTGCTTGTTTTTTGCGGGCGAGAATTCTCCATCCATACGGACCACAATACATGACTAGCATAATCAGTACTTCGCAATTATTCAAGCAAAAAACACACAGCTATTTCTGAAGTCGTGATGAAGAAAAACCCCCCGTGGAAGACCGGAGGGCTATCTTGAAAACATTGTACGGATTCTGAAAGTCGTTATCCCTGGGTTCCGTGGCAGTGCTTGTACTTTTTTCCGCTTCCGCAGGGGCAGGGGTCATTCCGCCCGACCTTGTTGGCATTCCTGACGGCCTGTTGCCGCTGTCCCGGAAAGGCCTGATGGGACTGTTGTCCCCCGTGCGACTGCCCGCCACCGACGGCCCCGAACTGGCCAAACTCGTCGTGACTGGCCTGGCCCTGGGCATACTGGGAGAACTCGGGTTCCGGCATCTGGGGTGCTGTCAGTTCCGCGTGGTAGAGCAGGGTGACGGCCTCGACGTCCAGGCTGGTCAACATCTCGTTGAAGATCCCCATCCCGCGCAGCTTGTACTCGACAAGAGGATCTTTTTCCGCGTAGGACATCCAGTTGATCCCTTCCTTGAGCGCATCCATCTCATAGAGGTGGTCCTTCCAGCGGTTGTCAAGAGTGTTCAACAGAACGAGCTTTTCGAGCGTCCGCATATTGGCGCTGCCCATCGACTGTTCGCGGGCCTTGTACAGAGTCTCAAGGATCTTTTTGAGAGAGTTGGCAAACTCCTCCTGGTTGATGGCCTTGATATCCTCGACGGGGCCGATATCAACGGGAATCCGCATTTCGCCTTCGAGCCAGCGCTTGATGGATTCGACCGTCTCGCTGTCAAATTTGCGTCCGTCATCCGAATACTCCGCAATCCGGGCGTCAACGGTCCGGATGATCATCTCCTGGACGATGCTGGAAGAATCCTCGCTGTCGAGGACCTTGTTTCGCAGGTTGTAGATATAGGTCCGCTGCTCGTTCATCACCTCGTCGTACTTCAAGAGGTGCTTGCGGATTTCAAAGTTTCTGGTCTCGACACGTTTTTGGGCGTTGGCTATGGCGCGGCTGATCAGGGAGTGCTCGATCTCCTCACCCTCTCGCATGCCAAGGCGTTGCATGATGTTTTTGAGTCGTTCGCCTCCGAACAGGCGCATCAGGTCGTCTTCCATCGAGATATAGAATCTGGAGGCACCGGGGTCGCCCTGGCGACCGCTTCGGCCGCGCAACTGGTTGTCGATGCGTCTTGCCTCGTGCCGTTCCGTACCGAGGATGAAGAGACCGCCGGCTTCAAGAACCGACTTCTGGTTTTCGCGACACTCCCGATGGAGGGTCCGGACCTTGTTGGCGAGATCCTCGTCAAACACCGTGTGTTCCTTGCACCAGGCGTCAAGGGCTGGTGCATTCCCGAGAAGAACAAGCCGGACGAATTCGTTCACCTCTTCGGTTTCTGCTTTTCTCCCGGTGTTCTTGAGGGTATTCTCGATCAGTTTTCGACCCTGGAGTTCGGGGTTTCCACCGAGGATGATGTCCGTTCCGCGGCCGGCCATATTGGTGGCGATGGTGACACGGCCATATTGTCCGGCCTGCGAGACGATATCCGCCTCGAGTTCGTGGAACTTGGCGTTCAGGACATTGTGGGGAACATTTCTCCCCTTGAGCAACCGGGAGAGACGCTCGGACTTCTCGACAGATATTGTTCCAACCAAAACAGGCTGTCCCTGCTCGTGGAGCCGTTTGATCTCCTCGGCAATGGCGTTCAGTTTCTCGTTTTCGGTCCGGTAGATCCTGTCGGGGTTGTCGATACGCTGGATCTTGCGGTTGGTCGGAATCGCGACGACATCCAGACTGTAGATCTTGCCGAACTCCTCGGCCTCGGTTTCGGCCGTACCGGTCATACCGGAGAGTTTGACATACATCCGGAAATAGTTCTGGAACGTGATTGTGGCCAGGGTCTGGTTTTCCCGGGCGACCGTCAGGCCTTCCTTGGCTTCGAGGGCCTGATGCAGTCCGTCACTGTAGCGCCGGCCTGGCATGAGGCGTCCGGTGAACTCGTCAACGATCAGGACTTCGCCATCCTTGACGACGTAATCCACGTCCACATGGAAGATCGTGTTGGCCTTGAGGGCCTGCTCGATGTGATGCACAAGATCCATGTGGGTGTTGCCGTAGAGATTATCGATTCCGAGGAGGGATTCGACCTTTTTAACACCGTTGGGCGTCAACCAGGCGGCTCGGTCACTCTCCTCGACAATGTAGTCTCCTTCGTCCGACGGCACGTTCAATTTCTTGTTCATGGCCGCCATCTGTTTTTCCCGATTGAGTTCCCGGATCTCGTTTTTGATCTCTTCCAGTCTGGCGTTGATCTGGTCCTCGCGGCCCACCGCTTCTCCGGCATCAAGCTGGGTGTGCAGCTCGGTCTTTTCGTCCGTCAGGGCATCCAGTTTCCGGTCTATGAGCTGACCATGCGTGAAGCCACGGGTCAGGCGCGGCATGATCCGCTGCACTTCGTAATATTTTTTGGTCGATTCTTCGGCGGCACCCGAGATGATCAAGGGGGTCCGTGCTTCGTCGATCAGGATCGAGTCCACCTCGTCAACAATGCAGTAATAGAAACCGCGCTGCACTCTCAGGTCGGGGTGCAGAACCATGTTGTCGCGCAGATAATCGAACCCGAATTCGTTGTTCGTTCCGTAGGTGATGTCGCAGGAGTAGGAATGCTGTCTCTGCCTGGGATCCATATTCGTCAGGATGAATCCGACACTCATCCCGAGGAAATGGAAAATCGGACTCATCCACTCGGCATCGCGCCGGGCCAGGTAGTCGTTGACCGTTACGACGTGCACGCCCAGGCCCGTCAAGGCATTCAGGTAGACAGGGAGTGTCGAGGTGAGGGTCTTGCCTTCACCGGTCTTCATCTCGGCGATCTTGCCCTGATGCAGGACAATACCGCCAACGAGCTGGACATCGTAGGGCCGCTGCTTGATGGTGCGCCAGGCTGTCTCCCGGACAACTGCGAATGCCTCGGGGAGGATCATGTCCAGTGCGTCCAGCAACCGCCGTCTGTCGCGCAGGGCATAATCTCCGTGGAGAACCAATTCCTTGGGATCACAGCCCAGCATCTCGCGGATCCGTCCCTTGAATTCTGCGGTCTTTCCTTTGAGGGCTGCATCGTCCAGCGCTTGCATCTCGGGCTCAAGAGCGTTGATGCGCTCAATAATCGGCCTGATGCGCTTGATATCCCGCTCACCCTTCGTACCAAAGAGTGCGCGAATGACCATCTGTACCATGTATTGTATCTCCGTTTCACAGGCTATGCGTGCATTTCATACAATAAGGTACGCAGCGGGCAGGCGTCTTTCAACCCGGGCAGACTCGGCTTGCCCGGCCAGCACCTGCCGGATAGATTTATAGCAAAACAATCCCTGCCCGGAGGATGAGCTGTGCATACCGTCTGTCTTGATATGGAGGGCGTCCTTTTCCCCGAGATATGGATCAATGTTGCCAAGAAAACCGGGATCAGCGAGCTGGAACGGACGACCCGGGATGAACCCGATTACGACAGATTGATGCAGTACCGGATGGATATCCTCCGCCGGGAAGGTGTGACCCTGGGGGATATTCAGGCGGTCATTGCAACGCTCACTCCGCTTGAGGGTGTTCCCGAATTCATGGAATGGCTCCGCATGCATTTTCAGGTGCTGATTCTCTCGGACACGTTTTACCAGTTTGCCATGCCGCTGGTGTCACAGATCGGTTCACCCACCATTTTTTGTCACAACCTGATGACCGATGATGCGGGAATGATCTCGGGGTACCGTCTCAGACAACCCGATGCAAAGCGGGCCGTTGTGGATGCCCTGCGTCATGACCTGAAGATGCGGGTGATCGCGATGGGTGACTCCTACAACGACACCAGCATGTTGATGGCCGCCGATCAGGGTGTGCTGTTTTGCCCGCCGCAAAACGTCATTGACGAGTTTCCGCAATTTCCGGTTGCGTGGACGTATGAGGATGCCAGACGGTTTTTCAGCGAGGCGAATGACCGTTTTCAAGTCTGACGCCTGCAGACAAGACGCAACCAGAGATTGCTGAAGGCAGCGGGGGCGGAGAAGAGCATGGCGCGTTTGACATCCTTCCGGCTGATCTTGGGACCCTGCTCCCCGGTTCTGGCCTGGTTTCCGGCCAGGATCCGGAGGGTTTTCCGGGCAAACACGAGAGGATAGACGCAAAAGAGTCGTGCCCGCCACATTCTGCGGGGCAGGTTCCGGATATAGCGGACAGCGTCATCCAGATCGACTTCGGCCTGCTTGACCAGTTCGCCAAGGAGGTGTGGGTGAGCGCCCCGGAATCCGGCCTCGTTTCCGGCCAGCTCTCCGGGAAGGAAACACCGTCCCATCGACCAGTCCTTTCCGCAATCCTTGATGATGTTCACCATCTGCAAGCCGCGGCCAAACGCTTCCATGTGCGTTTCGAGCCGGCGCTGACGTTGTGCCGTCACTCCGGGGCCGGTCAGCGCAAACAGCCCTGTCAGCATCCCGCCCACGGTTCCGGCAACATAGTGGCAATATCGTGCAAGATCCTGGAGGGTGTGAATGGAAGCACCGGGCGTATCGCTGACAAATTCCGCCATTCCCCGGGCCATCTCCTCCGCCCAGCGCCGGAGCACCTGTCCGCGTTGTGCATCCATCCGCTTGATCCGCACAAAGAGTGCGGGGGCTTCTGCCAAAAGTTCAAGTTCGACCGGGGTGGCCGTGATTCTTCCCTCGAGCCCAGCCAGGAGTTCCAGCGCTTCGGCTTCTTGTGCGGGGTTCCCGATTCCGTCAGCCAGTCCGGAGAGGACATGCCGTCTCTCCGTCGCGGGCAGGTTCGCATCGTCCTCGACCGTATCCAGAAGGCGGCAGAGGAGATAGGCCGTGGCAACGTCACTCGCCAGGGTCCCACGCAAGACAACGATAGAGAGAGCAAAGGTCCGGGAGACCCCGGAGAGAAGATCAAAAACTCGCTGGTCCTGCATCGGCTCAGGTGTCACAGCATGTTCCCCTTGAGCCAGCTTTCATGAATGGACAGAAAGATGTCCACGAGATGCGGGTCCCACTGCCCACGATCCCGTTCTTCGCGAAAAATGCTCCGTGCCCGATCCAGTCCCAGGGCCGGCCGATAGACCCGGTCAAAGACCATCGCATCGAAGCTGTCCGCTATGGAAACAATCCGTGCTTCGACCGGAATCGTCTCGCCGGACAAGCCATCGGGATACCCGTGTCCGTCCCAGCGTTCGTGATGGGATCGGACAATGCTGATGATGCTGCTTGTCGAGCGCAGGGGCCGGCAGATCCGTTCCCCGATCACGGGGTGTTGCCGGATGACGGTCCGTTCCTCGTCGGTCAGTTTGCCCGGTTTGGTCAGGACGGCTTCCGGAATCCCGATCTTCCCGACATCGTGAAGAATCGCGCCATTCTTGATCCGCCGGATATCCGTTTCGGGCAGGCCCGCCCTGCGGGCGATCTCTGCGGAGAGTTCGGCCAGTCTGAAGCAATGTCCCTCGGTATAGGCGTCCTTGGCCTCGACGGCATTGGCCAGGGAAAAAATGACACTCTCCGTGTTTTCCAGCTGGCTGTTCAAGGAACCCATGCGCAGGAGGGCATTGGCCCTGGCGATCAATTCTTTGATGTTGAACGGTTTGGAGATATAGTCATCGGCCCCAATATTGAGTCCTTCGACCATGGCGTTCAGGCTGTTGGCCCGAGCCGTCAGGAGAATTACGGGGATGCGGCAGGTGTCCTCGTCGGCTTTGAGGGCGCGGGTCATCTGATGCCCGTTCATGCGGGGCATCATGACATCGGAGATGATGAGATTCGGGGAAAACGCCTTGGCCTTGTGGACCCCGTCCTCTCCGTCCACTGCGTCAATGACATCAAAATATCCCGACAGGATGTATTTGAGAAACCCGCGCATCTCGGCATTGTCCTCAACAACAAGCACCGTACGTTTTGATTCTCCGCTGTACAACCCGCTGGGCGCAGCATCCTTGATGCGCTCCTCAAACTCGGCCAGGTCGCTTCGGTCAAGGGAATAAAAGTCATCAATCTCCGAAAACAGGCTGGAGACACCCTGCTGGGGGACAGGCCGGTCCGTCCGCTGACGCCGCCGCTCAAATTCGCCCCAGCCCATCTCCAGCTCTTCGCGGCAGATGTGGTCACTTCCCTTTTTGAGGGAAAAGCTGCAAACAATACCGTGCCCCCGCAGATTCTGCATCCGCAGGCGTCCCTGATGCATTGAAACAAATTCGCGAGCCAAGGCCAGCCCAAGACCACTCCCCTGAATGTTCCGTTTGTCCGAGTACTGCTCAAACTGGGCGTAGCGGTCAAACACTGAGGCCAGGACTTCGTCCGGCAACGGCTCGCCGCTGTTGAAGACTGAAAAGACGACATGTTCGGTCGTGTCCCAGATCCGGATCCGGATATGGCCGCCATGTTTGACGTACTTGAAGGCGTTGAAGACGAGATTGTTGATGGTCTTCTCGATCTTTTCGGAGTCCATGAAGACCATCACGGGATGGGACGGCATCTGGACCGTCATTTTCAATTCGTAGCGTTCTATAATCGGAAGATAGGTTTCGAGAAGCTCCTGGACCAGGTCCACAAGATCGTCCTCGCGCCACCAGACCTTGGCCTTGCCGGATTCGATTTTTGAAAAATCCAGCAGATCGTTGACCATCCGCAGGAGACGGCGGGAGTTTTCGTACATCAGTTTGAGATAGGTGCGCTGCTCATCCGAGAACTGGCCGAGCTCGCCTTGGAGCATGGATTCAAGGGGTGCAAGCAGGAGTGTCAGCGGGGTGCGGATCTCGTGGGAGACATTGGAAAAAAACGCGCTGCGGACCTCGTCCCGGTAGCGGATCTGGCGGATCTCTTCCTTAACTTGGAGCAACTCGTCACGGGAAAGTCCCTCGACCGCCTCATGGGCGCTGATGGTATTGTAGGCATTCTTCAGCTCGTCCCGCGAGAGATCAAAGACGTGTTCGTACATCTCGATGATCCGGGATAGATCCTCACGTCGGGCGATCTCACTCGGTTCCATGATCCGTCCGTTTTCTGTCGGCACTCTGTTCATCCTCAAGCTGCTCACGGAGAAGCCGGACTTCCTGCGAGGCAAAGAGCTCGACCTCTTCGTGGGCCCGGATGGTATCGTAGGCGTTGGCCAGTTCGTCTCTGGCGAGTTGGGCCGCCGATTCGTGGGCCCGGACCGTGTTCCAGACGCCTTCGAGCTCCTTGCGGGTCGCTTCCTGCACGGTCTCCTGTGCGTTGATCGTATCATCGGCGGCTGCAAGTTCGAGCGCTTCAGCTCGGGAGAGACGGTCATACATGGCGACCAGCTTGTCGAGATTTTCGACGGCCTTTCTCAGCTCCTCGTTTTGCCTGAGAAGCATCTGGATCACGGCGTCCTTGGACTTGAGCGCTTTTTGCAGGCTCTCGATGGTATCCATCATGCCACCCCCGGTCATACACTTGAATGCATGGACGATTCTGTACAAGGTCATGCATTCCTGTCCATGCACAAACCTCTATAAATATAGCCGAAATCTGGCAGGACTGAAAGAGGGACAACGCCAAGGAAACGCGGGATCGCCCGGGCCGGGCGTTCTTGTCCGGGAAAACGCCGGGAGAGTATCTTTGATCGGCATCGACCGCTCCTTGTCGGCCGGAGGATGTTTCCCATACAAGAACCAGTGAGGTAGCCCAATGATTCTGGAAATGATCGACCGCATCGCGAGTGTGCTTCCCGGGATAACCAGTCTCGGTGAGGATGCCGTCCGTTCGGCGATCACCAGGCCACCAAAACCCGAGATGGGCGACCTGGCCTTTCCCTGCTTCCCGCTGGCCAAAGTGCGTGGCAAGGCCCCGCAGGTGATCGCGGCAGAGCTGGTACCCGAGGCGGCGGCAGCACTCGCAGGCAGCGGGATCATCGTCGAGTCAGCCGGCCCCTACCTCAACTTCCGCTTTGACCGCAAAAAGGTTGCCGCCGGGATTGCAGCCCGGGCCATGTCGGGCACCCCGCTCGTCGATGATTGCGGCCGGGGGCGCACCCTCGTGATCGACTTTTCGTCACCCAATATTGCAAAACCGTTTTCGATGGGGCACCTGCGTTCGACCTCGATCGGGAACGCCCTCTCCCGCATCTACGCAGCCCTGGGTTGGAAGGTGGTGCGGATCAACCACCTCGGCGACTGGGGAACCCAGTTTGGCAAACTGATTTGCGCGTTTCGCCTCTGGGGTGAGCGCGAGCGTCTCGAAAGGGAAGACATCGCCTACCTGATGGAGCTCTACATCCGCTTCAACGATGCGGCCAAGGCAGATCCGGCCCTCGACGATGCCGCCCGGGCCGCCTTCAAGGAACTCGAGGATGGTGGTGCCGAGGCCCACGAACTCTGGCAGGTCTTCAGAGACGCATCCCTGCGTGAATTCGAGCGCATCTACGGGATCCTCGATGTCTCGTTTGACAGCTTTGCCGGAGAGAGTTTTTACAACGACAAGGTCGATGGCGCGGTCCAGACAATCATGGATGCGGGACTGGCCAGCACCAGCGAGGGCGCCCTTGTCGTCGAAATGGACGAAGGCTCAAAGGAACCGCCCTGCATGATCCGCAAGTCGGATGGGGCCACCACCTATGCGGCCCGCGATCTGGCCGCCCTCTTCTACCGCCAAAAGGAGTACGCCTTCGACCGCCTGCTCTACGTGGTCGGCGCGCCACAGTCCCTGCACTTTCGCCAGGTCTTTACCGTCCTGCGCAAGCTCGGGCTCGCCTGGCACGAGCGTTGCCAGCACATCCCCTTCGGCCAGGTCCTGCTCGAGGGCGAGATGATGTCCACCCGCCGGGGCAATGTCATCTTCCTCGAAGACGTGATCAAGGAGGCCGAGTCCCGGGCGCTCGAAAAAATGCTCGCCAATGCCGTCTCTGACGACGAGTCCGGGTCCGAGGACAGCACGGCCTCCGTTGACATCAGCCAGGCCACGGATGAACAGCGTGCGCGTGCCCGCATCCTCGCTGTTTCTTCCATTATCTTCTTCGACCTCAAAAACGGGCGCATCAAGGACGTCGACTTTTCCTGGGACGAGATCCTCAACCCGCACGGTGAGACCGGGATCTACCTCCAGTACGCGCATGCCCGCATCCACGGGATCATGCGCAAGTTCGAGGACCGCACCGGACTCTCGATCGACGAGATCCGCCAGACGGTGCCCGTCATCACCGAGGACACCTCCTGGCCCATCTTCGACGCCATCTCGCTTCTCCCGGACAAGGCCGCCTACGCCGCAGAAAACAACGAGCCCTCGGTCATCGCCCGCTGGCTGCTTGACCTGGCCTCGGCTTTTTCGACCTACTACCGCGCCAACAAGGTGATCAACGAGGACAATCCCGCCCTCTCGCGCGAGCGGATGGCCGTCGTCCTCTCGGTCCGCGAGGCCCTGGCCCAGGGGCTGCAACTGCTCGGGATCAGACCCTTGGACAGGATGTAAAAATTATTTTTGGGGAACAGCGTCCCGTCCGGCGCAGGCGTCACCCTCGTGTCAGGCTTCGCAACCCCCTCGGCCACCCGTGAGGCCGGGTGGACTCTGGTGCGACCCTGATTTTTCCCGCCAGAGCGATGATCTCCTGCCACAATTGCCATGCAGGGCAGTATTCTTTGAGCATCACCAACAAGGGCCGCAGTGCACCAGGCACCCGGCCGAAGGGAGTACCCAATTTATGAGTGCAGGACGAACATTCTCACTGGCCATGCGTGGGCTGAAAAACTTTTTGACAGGCAAGCCCCTGACCATATCCTTTGAAGTCACCTACCGCTGCAACGCACGTTGCCACCACTGCCACCTGGGCGGCCCGATCCCCAACGAAAAGCAGGCCACTCCCGAGGAGTTTGGCCGCCTCTGCCGCACGTTCAAGCCGGTCGTGGCCCAGGTCTCCGGCGGCGAGCCGACGCTGCGCCGTGATCTCGAAGACATCATCCGCGCCATGCGCCGCCCGGGCAAGCACCCCTTTATCGTGCTGACCACCAATGCCGCCACCCTGACCCGCGAACGCTACGAGAGCCTGCGCGCCGCCGGTGTGGACGAGTTCTCCATCTCGTTTGATTACCCGGACGAGCGGCACGACACCTTCCGCGAGATTCCCGGCCTCTTCAAAAAAATCGAGAGCCTCCTCGAGAGCATCCAGGACATCAAGGATAAAGGCATCACCCTGAGTTGTGTCGTGCATCGCCAGAATTTCCGCGAGCTGATCAAGATGGCGGAGTTTGCCAAAAAGTGGGGTGTCGGGATGAACTACAGCACCTACACCTGGATGCGGACTTCAAAAAAAGACGAGTTCATGATCACCCCCGAGGAGATGCCCGAGTTCAAACAAAAGATCGACGAACTCCTCGCCTGGAAGGAAGCCAACGGGACCGTCTTTACCGCCGAGTACAACTTCCGCAAGATGATCGAGTTTTTCGAGACGCAGGCCATCGGCGGTTGCCGCGCCGGCCAGCGCTTCATGATCATCGGGCCGGACGGGAGCATGAGCCCCTGTGGACTGATCATCAAAAACTTTGCCACCCGCAAGGAGATGATCCGCGAGTTCTCCAAAAAGAACGACTGCACGGCCTGCTTTACCAGCATCCGCGCCAACAGCGAAAAGAACCCAAGCCGCCTGATCAAGGACAACCTGCACAAGGTCTTTGGACGAAAAAAGAAAAAAGCCGCCCAGGCCTGATCGCATGCACTACTGGGGCGCATACTCATGCGCCCTATTGTGGCATGCCGTTTGGTGACACTATATCCCCGGGAGGGGTTCTGGGGCTGGGGCGCATAATCATGCGCCACTACTGCCGGCGATGCACACATCGATATCACGTTTTTATCATGGGTGTCCGGGATAGACTCGCAACAATCGTAATTATTTAATGCGTAGACCCCTCCAACGGGGTCTACATCGTTAACAAGCCTCCTCCCCCGCCACGTCCACGCAGGGGAGAGGGGGCAGCCCTGCATTATTTCCACGGTTACTTTACGTGTAACACTCCCGGAGTATCGCCTCCCTCGGGTCTTACTCATATTCCCAGGATTGCATTGGATCAGAGCATTTTGACATACTCTTCAGGAGGAAGATCGATCTCCCTCAAGATGGTACGGAGCAGCGGTCTGCTGATATCTCTGCTTCCATGATGCGGCAGAGTTGTGGTTCTTCCGTCCGGATGACGGTAGAAAGCATGACTTCCCTTCTGCCGTACCTTTTCAAATCCGAGTGCAAACAGGAGTTTCTCAAATTCTGTCGCTGTGCAGAGGGGCAGCCCGCTCACACTGCAACCCGGACCGTTTGCGTCCCGATAAATTCCGGGAGCGCCTTGCGTTCTTCCTCGGACATTTCTTCTATACAGAGTGCTATCACTTCGCGAAGATTGGCATTGAGTTCATCCAGCGTTTCGCCCTGGGTATGGGCTCCGGGAATCCCCGGAACAGTCCCGACATACAAACCTGTTTCGGGATCGCGTTCAATAACCGCATTGACCAAGAGTTCGCTCATGACATTCTCCATGCTGGATGCTCTGGAAAGAGTATCCCTTTTTCCACGCTTGGAGTCAATATACCGTATCGCCACGTCCCCGCAGGAATTCACACTCCACGCACGCCATCAACCGGGCGAAATGGGGCGAATAATCATGCGCCCTATTGTGGCATGCCGTTTGGTGACACTATATCCCCGGGAGGGGCTTTGGGGCTGGGGCGCATAATCATGCGCCACTACTGCCGGCGATGCACACAACGATATCATGTTTTTATCATGGGTATCCGGGATAGATCCGCCAAATTTATGCTTAACCAATTCGTATCCCGGATACGCATAACATATCCATGATTTTTTGGTCAAGAATGCCCCTGTGCGCTGGATACAAGCGAAGTCCCGCGTATCGACGCGGAAGATGTAACTGTACCCCAGCGGAGCACGCATCCTCCCCCGCCTCCTCCCAAGGGGGTGGGGCGGGAGGGGGCGGGGCT
>ERZ795056.1183-NODE-1183-length-30775-cov-6.555241_pt1 | contig 30775 bp, 34 predicted proteins | sample MGYA00375140_ERZ795056 | MGnify/ENA primary metagenome ERZ795056 (study PRJEB30185, sample SAMN05720227) | activated sludge metagenome | isolation source: Anaerobic digester | place: USA | collected 2015-03-09 ... | reverse complement strand
CTTGCATTAAACTTTTTAAGAAGGCGGCCAGGGTGCTTTAGAAGAATGTATCGTGGGCAGGGAATTTACTATCGGCGTTTTTAAGTCAAAAGGAAATATCATAACGCTCCCCATCACCGAGATCATTTCAAAAAATGAATTCTTCGATTTCGAAGCAAAATACGAAGGTGCCAGTGAAGAAGTGACCCCGGCACAGGTTTCGGAGGTCATTGCAGACAAAGTGAGGGCAGAGGCCAAAAAAGCTTATGCTGTTTTTAATTGCCAGGGTGTAGTGCGGATTGATTTTATTTACGATGAAAAATCAGCCCGGCCATTCCTGCTCGAGATCAATACCGTTCCCGGCCAAAGTGCCGCCAGCATTGTGCCCCAGCAGGTAAAAGCAATGGGATGGTCGTTAAAGGAATTTTACACTGCATTGATTGAAGCCTGTTTGGCGTAACCATATTTGCAGCAATGAATTGTTCATATAAATTTTAATATCAAACGTGTTCAGATTTATCACCAACAGGCCCTTCTGGGTAAACTTATTGGCAGCCATTGTGCTGGCATTGTTGATATTATTTATTTTTCTGCAATTGCTTGGCATGATCACCCGGCACGGACAATACCTCACCGTTCCATCTGTAGCCGGTAAGAAAACAGCAGAAGCGGTAAAATTCCTTGAAGACAAAGGATTCGATGTAGTGATCCAGGATTCGATTTATACTGATACGGCTAAAATGGGCATCGTATTAAAACAATTACCCGATCCGAACAGCACTGTAAAGATCAATAGAACTGTTTACCTGACGGTGAACCGGGTTACCTTGCCATTGGTAGAAATGCCTGCCCTGGAAGGGAAAACGTTCAACTTCGCCATGTACATTCTTGGCAGGAGTCACCTGCAGCTAGGCGACACCGTTTTTAAACCTCATTACATGCGGGGATCGGTTTTGGAGCAGCAATATCGTAATCAATCTATTGCCGCCGGAACCAAGATTCCCTGGGGTAGCCGCATCGACCTGGTGATTGGAAAAGGGTTGGAAGATAAGCAGGTATTGGTTCCTTCGTTGATTGGACTTACCCTTGCTGAAGCCAAGATCGTGTTAGAACAAAATGAGATCGTGCTGGGTGCCATCATTGTTGATCCCGGTGTAAGAGACACCCTCGCAGCATTTGTATACCAGCAAAGTCCGCCGAAACTGAACGAGGAAAAAGAACCCGTGTATATTCAATCGGGACAATTAATGGATATCTGGGTTTCAGCAGAAATGAAAATTCCAAGGGATACCACCATCACTCAATAATTTTTTATGCAAATCATAACTCCCGCTGAGCTGAAAGAAAAGCTTTCTGGTTCAGAAAACATAAATCTCATAGATGTGCGTGAACCCGATGAACACGCAGCATTTAATATCGGTGGCATCGCGTTGCCCCTCGGCCATATCCTCAGCATGCAAACAGATGATATCGACCACCTGAAACAGGAAGAAGTGATCTGTTATTGCCGAAGTGGTCAACGAAGCATGCAGGCAGCCCTCATGCTGGAAACCATGGGTTTTAGCAATGTGAAAAATCTTGCAGGCGGGATGCTGGCCTGGCAGGAAATTATTAATTATTAATTATTAATTAATAATTAATAATTAATAATGCCCTCACTGCCTATCACTTTAAACTTATACTAATACCTGCCATCATGTTGAACGGTGCCATGGGAAAATAAAAATTCTCCGTAGTTGTTTCTCCGCCATATCGATAACTGAATGTATACCCATTGGCTTCATACTCATTAGAAAAGATATTGTTAGCCTGCACAAATATTTTAACGGTAGAAGACTTGCTGCTGCTCCAGTTATAATTTAACCGCATATCCTGTACATAATACCCATCAAGGCTCCTTGTTTTGTTTGATGTATTATCGAGATATTGCCTGTCTACATATTTTCCCATCAGTGTCAACTCCGAGTTTTTAAAAGGAATGATGTTGATACTGATAGCCGATACTACTGAAGGCGAAAAGGCAATGCTTGTTTTTTTATAAATGTTTGTCAGTTGACCGCCATTGTCATAATCATCGATATACTCTGTAAAGTCCTTTACTTTATTTTCACTGAAACTGATATTGCCACTTGCCGATAACCATTTGTTGCATTGAATTGCACCTTGTAATTCTATTCCCAGGCGATAACTGTTTGGTATATTGGTTCTCGTGTATGCGCCAACGTCATTAATCTTTCCGGTAAGTACCAGCTGGTCTTTGTACTGCATATAGAATGCATTGACCGCCCAACTGGTTCGTTTATTCTTTTGTTCTACACCTGCTTCCCAATCATTTAGTTTTTCGGCAACGGGTTGCTGGGTGTTACCTGCTTCAAAATCATCCCTGTTGGGTTCTTTAGCGCCTCTTGCATAGGAAAGGTACCAGGTGGTTTTGTTTTTTGAGTAACTGATACCTGCTTTCGGATTTAAGAAAAAATATTGGTTGTTGATTGCAAGGTTTGGGTTATCCCTGAATCCATTGATGCGATAAGTCACTGCCCGGGCCTGCAGGTCGATGAATGACTGCCAATGATCGGTCAGCTTTTCTGTCCATTTCACAAACAGCGAACCATCTGTTTTGCGGGCATCCAGGTCGTACCAACGGTAACCAGTAGGTGCTGCGTTCTGTACGTCGGTCCAGGTAATTTCTCCGAAATGGTTCCCGTCATACCGGTTCCATCCGCCACCGATGATCAACTGGGTATTGGGTTGTAGATATTGTAGGGAAAAAATACTTCCGTAAAAATAATTATCCAGCCAGAGTTGCCGCACCAGGTCAGTTGAAGTGATTGTGTCTGCACCCTGGATGATGTCTGGTAATCCATAACTGTTCAATGATTCCCCGGCTTTATATTGTTCATAATATCCTTTACCTCTCGTAAGAAAGAATGCAAGATTTGATTTCCATTTATCAGAAAATTTGTGGTTGTAAAAAAGCTGGTAATGCGTTTGGGTATAATTATCTGTTTCATTGGCGTAAGGTTCACCGGGCTTTTCTGTACCGGCAGCATTGTATCGCCTGTTCAGGGCAAGGGTTTTTTCGTCGATGCCATTCCAGGCCTGGTATGTTTTTTCTTTGCCAGAGAAAATATTGATCCTCCAGGAATCGGATCCATTGATATAGGCTGCGCTGCTGTAAAATGATTTCAGCCGGCTGAAAGCTCTTTCAATATATCCATCGCTGCGGATATCACTCAGCCTGCCACTAAGTATAAAGTGTTTTCCCAATACACCACTGTTTAGTGAAAGGGTATTTTTAAATGAATGATATGATCCAACGCTGTTACTTAATTCAAGCGATCGTTGCCGGTTGATGTCATTGGAGCTTAGGTTGATGCTACCTCCGAATGCACCTGCTCCATTGGCGGAAGTGCCCACGCCCCGTTGTACCTGGATGCTATTGGCAGATGAAGCGATGTCGGGAAGATCTACAAAAAAACTGCCCTGGCTTTCTGCATCATTATATGGAATGCCATTCAGGCTCACATTAATGCGGCTGGCATCAGAACCACGTATCCTGATTCCCGTGTACCCGATACCGTTACCTGCGTCTGCGTTCACCGTTACCGAAGGAGTTTGATTAAGCAGGAAAGGAAGGTCCAGGCCAATATTGTTTTTAGCAATTTCGGCTGCAGATAAATTTGTTTTGGCAACCGGCGTTTTATCAGATGCTCTTATTGCAATCAGTTCTATGGGTTGTAAAAGGCTGGTATCAGCCAGTTTGCTGTTTGTTTGGGCAAAGGAAATTCCAAAGGACTGGCATACAATCACCAGGGCTATTAAATATTTCATCTCGATAATTTTGTGCTGAACATCCGGACAGAGGTGGATCCGATAGGGCCCAAGGCTGGGCTTTTCTCCCTTCGCAGGTATTATCCTGTGCAGGTTATACGGGTATCATCTCAGCCTTCTATTGAAAGCACCCCGGAAATTCAGGCGGTTTTGTAAAGAACGAAACACGAAACTACGGCAAATTGCCATTCCTTACCGATAATTTATACATTTTTGTCCAAAACTGTAACAAATGGTGCAGGAGCAACGTATCATAAAAAAGTATAGCCATGAAATTAGTATTGTTCATTTTTTGCAGCCTGCTCGGGTTTTCAACAATGGCCCAGGAAAAAGCCATGCTGGAAGATCCAAATGTGAAGCCACGTGCCATCAAAGGATCTTTTAATGCCATAGAAGTAAGTGACGGTATAACTCTTTATCTAAGTGCAGGTAAGGAAGAAAGCGTTGCAGTTGGTTTTTCTGATTCAAAATACGAGGATCGGTTTAAAACGGAAGTGAAAGACGGCATATTGCGGATTTATTACGACAACAAGGGTATCGGCTGGACGGGCAAGGAACGTCGCAACCTGAGAGCCTATGTTTCTTTCAAAACGCTGGAAAAACTGGAAGCATCAGGTGGTGCTTCGGTAAAAATCCCGGTTGGTATTTCTGTCGGAAATTTGGTGATGAAGTTTTCGAGCGGTTCGTCATTTGATGGACGGGTTGCTGCCACAGACATTGCCATTGAGCAAAGCAGCGGTTCTCACATCAACTTAACAGGCAAAGCCGACAGGGTAAGTGTGGAAGCCGGCAGTGGAGCACATTTCAGGGGTTTTGATTTCTCTGCCGAGTTGGGTTCGGCAAGGGCCAGTAGCGGCGCCAAGATCAGTTTTACTATTGAAAAGGAATTATCTGCCCGGGCCAGCAGTGGTGCACAGGTGCGTTACAAAGGTGCAGCAATGCTGAAAGACATTAATGTTAGCAGTGGAGGCACTGTAAAAAAAGCTTAAAATAATTAACCATGAAAAAATTATGGATTGTAATTTCTTGTATCATCCTGGCTTCAACAGCCATTGCGCAAAAAGAATTTGTGGTGGATGCCAATGCAGAAATGCGCACGATACAAGGCAGTTTTCATTCGATCAAAGTGTCTAACGCCATTGATCTGTATTTGTCCCAATCCGACCAGGAAGCCATTGCGGTAAGTGCTTCAGAAGATAAATACAAAGAGGGTATAAAAACAGTTGTGGAAGATAACGTGTTGAAAATTTATTATGAAGGTGATAAGGGATGGAGTAAGAACAGAAATATGAAAGTGTATATTTCTTTTCGTGAACTTAAATGGTTGCAGGCATCGGGCGCTTCAGATATTCGTGTGCAGGGAACTATTAATGTACCCGTTTTGCAACTGAACATGTCGGGTGCGAGTGATTTTAACGGGGCCGTATCGGTAACATCTTTAACCATGAATTTAAGTGGTGCATCCGATGTGAAGATTGCCGGTAAAGCTACCAATCTCACTATCGAAAGCAGCGGGGCCAGTGATGTAAAAGGCTACGATCTGGTGGCTGATATTTGCACAGCGAAAGCTTCCGGTGCTTCAGACATCAATGTTACGGTGAACAAGGAACTCAGTGCCCATGCCAGCGGCGCCAGCAGCATTCATTATAAGGGCGATGCGGTTATAAAAGAAAATCAAAGCAACGGCGCCAGCAGCATTGGTAAGCGAGGTGGCTGATTTTATTTGCCAAAAGCCCAGCTGATAAAAGCAGGAAATTGTTTTCTCCAGGATGCAATGTTATTAGATCCCGATGGATCGGCAATAAACTGAATATCACCATTACCGGTGATATTTTTTTTATGGAGGATGTCGATCAGCTTCCCGGTGTTTTGATAAGGAATGCTATCTGCATTGTTTGCCGCATAGAACCAATATTGGAGTTTTGGTCTTTTCCGGGATAACCTGAATTTTTCCAGCACAAGTGAAATGCTATCGGTACCTGGTACCCGATATTTATCTGCATAATCAAATGCACCCGAAAACAATCCAACTTTCTGTATGCGGTCGGCATTGTTCCAGGCTATGTCAATTGCGTTTATGCCACTCCGTGATGTACCGCAAATGGCAATAGATCTGAACGACCTGATGCCGGTTTTTTTCTTGATAAATGGGTAAAGTTCCTTTATCACAAATTCATTAAATTTAGCAGGCTTATCAGATTTGTCGCCTGGGATGTCAAGGCCACTCATGCCATATTCTGTAGCAGCGTTGCCATGGATTCCTACTATGGTTAGCGGGCGAAGCTGTTTATCGTCATAAAGGCTGTCGATGATATGTTGCATGTTCAAAGATTCCATTTCGTCCCCGTTATTACATAAAAGCAGGTTCATGCTGGTTTTGTCATCCGGCATGGGAGTAGTGATGATGGTTAATGTGACATGCCGTTGAAGATGCCTGCTATAGATTTTATCTTCCTGCAATTTGACGGCTTTCTTACAAGCCACTGAAAACAATACGATACTGCAAAGTATTAAAAGGTAAAATCCTGTTTTTCTCATACGATGAAATGAAGAATCAAATATAAGTTTTGGCTACAACAACTTAAACGCTTATTTTTGCAATGCGAAGTAGAGCAGCGGTAGCTCGTCGGGCTCATAACCCGAAGGTCAGAAGTTCGATCCTTCTCTTCGCAACCAAAAAGGCCTGAATTTTCAGGCCTTTTTCTATTAATCAGATAAGTCATTTGTCGTCCTCATATCCGCCAGCTGGCGGACAGAAGTTCGATCCTTCTCTTCGCAACCAAGAAGGTCTGTTTTATCGGGCCTTCTTTCTGTTTATATAAATCAGTTATATAACTCAGGCTCAATGAATTAAACGTAGACTTGAATTAGGTCCTTTTCAATGAAATTGTTTCAATAAACAGTTGGACCGCAATGCAAGAGTTCATCATACTTTAAAGCCTTTCAAAATAATCATTTACACTTTCCCAGTCTATTTGCTAATTTGTCAATTACAAAATCATTTTTATGAAAGTACTGCTTAGCATAACAATTCTATTATTATCGCTTAAGGGATTCGGTCAATCCAACTTAACATCTAAAGATATTATAAACAAACAATTGATTTACAATTTTACGGGCGGCAATATACTGATAGTAATTAGTTCAGATTCTACTCTTTTTTGGAGAGATGATAGTAAGCCAAAAGAAGCCCACGAGAAAACAAAGACAATTCATATTAATGACCATACAGTAATGACATCATGGTATGAATCAGATAAAACTTTTGTCACCCTTGTATCTGACTTCTACAAACTAAAGGTCTCCGGAATGGTATGTCGTGCTGATGGAAAATTTTATCCAATTGAAGGAGTTATCCAATTGAAAAGTATTTAACCCTTATCGAAGCACTGCGGCCAACAAAAGCATTGGCAAAATTCGGGCGGACAGCCAAATGCTGAGCATTTAATCGCTGCCAGTCAGTAGTTTTCGGCTTGACATTTTCTCATCCGCCAGCAGATTTTGCTACGCTCTTAGTCTGCTGGCTGGTTTGGTGGTTACATGGAAATTTACGTTCTTTATTAAGTGCATTGGCCGGGCGGACATAGCAACAAATTCCCAAACCTCGCCAATGCTCGACGGTATCAGCATATTATTACGTTAAAATCCGTCTCAAATAATTTCTTTAACCAATAATGATATATTTTCGCTAAAAATTAATTGTAACCGTTATGATGAAGAAAATTTTCTTAGCAGCACTTGTGATCAGCAGTGCAATGATAAGTTGTAAAAAAGACAGTGACCCGGTTTGTGAAAAATCTGTGGGTGGTATTGCCGGAAGTTATAAGTTAACAAAAGAAGAATTGGTGGTTTCTGGTACTCCCAGTCCAATTACTTTAACTCCTTGTGTTCAAGGGGCGATTATCAGGTTAAATGCTGATAAAACGGTGACTTATACTGAGTCAGGATCTTCTTGTACCGACAGTTTTACGGGTGTATGGGATGTTGTGAATAATAAAATAAGCATCAGCGAAACCACATCTGGTGGTAGCGTTGTGGTTTACGACAATGCAGCTATTGATAGCTGGAATTGCACTGATTTGGTTGTTTCTGAAGATGTAAACATAAGTGGCACATCTGGAAAATATGTAACAACTTTTACCAAGCAATAATTTGTATTTACATAAAAAAGCCGGGCATTTCGAAGATGCCCGGCTTTACTATTGTCTATACTTACTCCTGTTCCTGATTTTTAAACTACCTGTTTAAATAATAAGCCTCTAAAATTTACAAATAATGAACAATTTCTATTGAAGTATTGATATAGAATGGTAGTTTCGCCCGAAATTTAAAAAACAATCAACATTATGAAAAAAATTATTTTATCCGCCTGCATTATGGCATTTGCATTTGTAAGCTGTAAAAAAGATTCAGATCCGGTTTGCGAATTGAACCAGGCAAACCTCGTAGGTTCGTACAAAATAACAGCTCTTAAATACAAAGCCGATGCAACAACTGCGGAAGTTGATGAATTTGCTACCTGGGATGCCTGCGAAAAAGACGATATCACTGTTTTGAATGCAGACAATTCTGTAACATTTACGGATGCTGGTGCCGTTTGCACACCAAATGGTAGCAGTACCGGGATTTGGGCATTTGCATCAAATGTATTCACCATCAATGGACAATCTGGAACTGTAAGTAATTTCTCTTGTACTGGTATGACAGTTATTCTTAATGGAACTACTGCCGGTGAAACCACCACAATTACACTGGTTAAACAATAATCTCACTATAATTGATAAAAAAGCCGGGCTATATGCCTGGCTTTTTTTATTTGTTCTTTTTGAAATTCATAAAAGATTAATTTTTGTTTTTCTTTAGTAATGTACTGAACATCAATAATATAGAATCTATAGTTGTAAAAGCATGTTCTTACAACTATAGAAAAGAAGTATAGCTCCTTTATCGTTCTTCAAAAGCATTTAAAATGGCATTACCACTTAAATAAGGTAGTTTTGCAGGTTATTATCAGCCACAAAGCTGGTTGACATTCAATTAATGAAAGCAGGATTTGTAAATATTTTTGGAAAGCCCAATGCAGGAAAGAGCACTTTACTCAATGCCCTGATGGGTGAAAAAATGGCCATCGTTTCACATAAAGTGCAAACAACCAGGCATCGCATTAAAGCCATCCTCACCGATAAGGATTACCAGGTCATCTTTTCCGATACCCCTGGTATCATTGAGCCAAAATACAAACTGCACGAAAAAATGATGCAGGCTGTAAAAGGAAGCCTGGAAGATGCTGACCTTGCCCTCCTTATCATGGATGCCAGGGAACCGGTTGCCGAAAGTCATGCCATCTTCTCAGCGCTGCGTTTGAAATCGCCGGCTATCATCATCGTCAATAAAGTGGATGCCGTTAAGGATGAACAGGCCCTTAAAGACACTATCTTGTTTTTTGAACAACAACCTTATTGCAAGGAAGTGGTTCAGATCTCAGCATTGAAGAAAAAAGGTATCGATGAATTATTAAAAATAATTCTAAGCTACCTGCCCGAAGGTCAACCATTTTACGAAGGGGATGACCTGAGTGATATGCCAACCAAATTCTTTGTAAGCGAACTCATCCGGGAAAAAATATTCCAGCTTTACCAGGAAGAACTTCCTTATCATGCAACCGTGCTGGTGCAGGAATTTAAAGAAAAAACTACGCTTACCAAAATATCTGCTGATATCATCGTACAAAGAGAAACCCAGAAAGGGATCATTCTTGGAGAAGGGGGAAGCATGATCAAACAGTTGGGAACCCTTGCCCGTAAAGACATAGAGGCATTCCTTGACAGGAAAGTATTCCTGGAACTTTTTGTGAAAGTAAGGCCCAAGTGGCGTGACAATGAAACACACTTAAAGGAATATGGATATTAACAGGTAATCCTTGCATTCATTCCATATATAACGTTAACGCATACACTTAATACAAATACACAACATACAATGAGTTTTACAGTAGCCATCACAGGCAGACCCAACGTAGGGAAAAGTACATTTTTTAACCGGGTGCTCGAGCAACGCAAAGCCATCGTGGATGACCAGAGCGGTGTAACCCGCGACAGGCAATATGGAGTAGCAGATTGGATCGGCAAATCATTTAACGTGATCGACACAGGAGGTTTTGTACCCAGGAGTGATGATGTTTTTGAAAGGGAGATCCGCAAACAGGTACACATCGCCATTGATGAAGCCAATGCAGTGATATTTATGGTGGATGCATCTACAGGGATCACCAACCTCGATGAAGGGATGGCCGATATTCTTCGTAAAAGTTCTAAACCGGTTTTCCTGGTGGTGAATAAAGTAGATAACCATAATCGCCTCATGGAAGCCAGCGAATTTTACAGCCTGGGATTCGAACATATTTTCTTCCTGTCATCTATCAGTGGCAGCGGAACTGGTGAATTACTGGATGCCATCGCCGCATTGATCCCCGAAAAAAAGGAGGATGAAGAACCCCAACCCGAAATACCCAAGTTTGCGATCATCGGTCAGCCCAACGTGGGTAAATCATCTTTGCTGAATGCGTTGATCGGGCAGGAAAGAACCATCGTAAGTGACATTGCCGGCACCACCCGCGATACCATCCATACACACTATAATTTATTCAATAAGGAATTTATTCTCATCGATACTGCAGGTATTCGTCGTAAAACCAAAGTGCACGAAGACCTGGAATTTTATTCCGTGATCAGGGCCATCAAAGCCATGGATGAGGCAGATGTTTGTTTATTATTATTGGACGCAGGTAAAGGGCTGACGGCGCAGGACCTCTCCATTTTTTCCCTTGCTGCCAAAAAAGGGAAGGGCATCGTGGTCATTGTAAATAAATGGGACCTGGTTGAAAAGGAAACCAATACGGCACGGGATTATGAGAAGGATCTTAAAAAAAGATTTGCTCCTTTTAGTGATGTGCCCATCCTGTTTGTATCGGTTACCGAAAAACAAAGAATTTTCAAAAGCATTGAGGAGGGCCTCCAGGTTTTTGAAAATAAACACCGGAAAGTAACCACTTCAAAACTCAATGAAGTGATGTTAAAAGCAATTGAGAATTATCATCCACCAGTGGTGAGGGGTAATGCAGTAAAAATAAAATATGTAACCCAGCTCCCAACATATACACCCAGTTTTGCTTTTTTCTGCAATTATCCCGACGATATTAAAACAGCTTACCGCAATTACCTGGAAAACCAGTTAAGGGAGCACTTTAATTTCAGTGGCGTGCCATTGCGTTTGTTCTTCCGTAAAAAATAATCGATGCAACCGATCCGTGATTTTCATCCTCCTGGATTGATGGATAAAAATAGATCATCAAAAACTTGCATGTTTCAAAAAACCGACTATTTTTGCGGCGAATTGTAAAAAACCAAAAAAAACAAAAAATGAAAAAATTATTAGCAATCGTTGCCATCGCCGCATTCATGGCTTCTTGCAACGACGAGAAAAAAGCAGAATCTACTGAAGCTGCTACCACTGATTCAGTTACCATGGATGCAAACCAGATGAGCAACATGGCAGACAGCGCCAACAAAATGATGGACAAAATGGGCGACAGCGCTAACAAAATGATGGACAGCGCCAGCAAAATGGTTAGCAATATGGCTGATACCGCTAAAAAAATGACCGAAAAAGCGGTTGAGAAAATGGAACCAAAACATTAATCAATCCTGTTGATATAGAAGCCCCCGATCGGGGGCTTTTTTTATGTCCTTAAAAGAACTTCTGAATTATAGATTGGGCAACTAATGCCCGAAAACTATCTTCTAATTCCCCGGTTATACATTTACTTCCTTAAACATAAGGGTGATATACTCCACAAGCGATCATTTTTTTCAATCATTATTGCTATCATTTTTTCGATGTTTTTTGAATCCATCTCCACATGATCAGGAATGCGAAAAATAAGTGCTGATTGTTATACATTTTATGCACATACAATAGATTGGAGGCAAAATTGTGGTAATTTTATAATTGTTAGAAAATAAAAACCCCAAAGATGAGATACATTTACTTCTTGATGATTGCCTTTATAGGCTTTGTTTCCCCTTCATTTGCCCAGATCACTTCTACTGCTTCAGGTGGTGACTGGAGTAATACCGCCACATGGGTTGGCGCAGTAGTTCCCGGTGCTTCAGATGATGTGATTATTGCTGATGGCGCAACAGTTACCATTGATGTGAATGCAGATGCTTTAAGTGTTGTCGTAGGACAAGGCGTTTCTGGTTCACTTGTATTTCAGGCGGCAGGTGCAAGAACATTGACCGTTTCCGGAAATGTGACAATTGCTTCCGGCGCCAGTTTTCAATCTGCCGGTTCGGGTGCACAAACAGGTCATGAATTATTTGCAGGTGGAAACCTTACCAATAATGGCATCCTTGATTTCAGTACCAATGCTGATAACGCAGGTGCAGGAATAACATTTACCGGCGCAGCAAATGCAACATTTAGTGGTAGTGGTTCTGTAACAGATGTATTGCGAATCACTGTCGATAAAGGAACGGATGCTACATCAATCCTGGAATTAAATACAGATGTATTCACTTTCACCGGCTCTTCCAATACCAATGGAGCTACTCCTTCTTTCCTGGATATATTAAATGGTACATTCAAATTATCTGGTTCATTTACCATGACCAATCCTTTGTTTACCGGAACGGGCGCATATACGATCCCGTCAAGCGGTGGTCTCTGGTTAAATAATGCAAACTTTATCGTTTCTGCCCGAAGCGGAACAGCCAACGTTGATGGCACCTTGCAGGTAGATGCAGGCACCCTGAACATAGGAACTGCACAGGGTCACCGCCTTGGTTACATCGCAGGTACTGCGATCATCATCAATGGTGGTACCATTAACCTCGCCAGCAGGTTTTCTGCTACATCTACTTTCGGTGTCAGCTATACGCAAACAGGCGGAACCTTTAATTTGAATACCGTAGCCAATACCAGTGCAGCAAGAGCAACTTTCGATATTCAAACCCTGGATAACTCTTCTTTCACCATGAGTGGTGGAAGGATCGTGTTGCAGAATGCCAGCACTGCCGTTAGTGGTCCACGCGATTTTAGTAACAATGCTGTGAACATGAATATTACCGGGGGTACCTTGCAGATCGGTAACGCATCTTCAGGTTCGGCACAAACTTTTTTCATCAACGGATCAGTTCCTGATCTTGAGATCGATAATGCAGCTGGCGGCCACACGGTACAACTATTCGATAATACCAATGTATTAAATACCCTGGTAAAAACCGGGGCTACACTCATCCTTAATGATGATGCAGCTAACGGATTTGCCTATACGCAACAGGGCGCAACGCTTACAAACAGCGGCACCATCGATGGTACGGCTGTCGGAAGTCAGCTCATCTTTGCAGGTACAGCAGCACAAACCTATGATGGTGATGGTAACCTTGCCGGTGCTTTCGCCAGTCTGGAATTCAATAACCCGCTTGGTGTAACCATTGCAAATACCATTCCTTCAGATATTACCACTGAAAATCTTATAATGTCTGCCGGTGATATTACCACAGGCGTTTGCACCCTCACATTGGGTACCAGTGATGTATCAATCGGAACAGCAACTTATGTAAGTGGTACCATCGTTGGTAAATTCAAAAGGTGGTATTCAGCATCCACCATTGCCCGCAATTTCCCGGTAGGGGTTGCTGGAATTACCCGTACCGTAAATATTAATTTTACTACAGCGCCAACAACCGGCGGAACCTTAACTGCAGAATTTATTTCATTACCTGGTGGTGAAAATGGTCTTCCATTGATCGATGGAATTTACCTTGTTACCAATAGTTCAGGTACTGGTTACTGGAGAGTAACTCCAGGCGACGGGTTAACTGGTGGAAATTATACAGGTACCTTCAGGGCTGCTGGTTTCAATGACATTACTGATTTCAGCCAATTGGTATTACTGAAAAGAAACGACAACAGCTCACCATGGATACTGGATGGTACACATGTACCAACAACAGGCTCCAATGCTTCAGCAGTGTTATCACGTACGGGAATGACTGGCTTTTCAGAATTTGGTGTGGGTGGTACACTTTTATCGTTACCAATCAGCATCGAATATTTCAAAGGAAGCAGGAAAACGAATGGCAACCAGCTCGATTGGAAAGTTACCTGCACCAATACACCCGGTTTAACAATGGAACTGGAACGCAGCGAAGACAGCCGCAGGTTTACCGCTATTACCAACATAACAGCTACGGCAGTACGTTGTTTACAGCCCTTTGATTATACCGACAATGCACCAAAGCCTGGTATGAATTATTACAGGCTCCGTATGACCGACGCAGACGGAAATGTTTCATACAGCCAGGTAGTATCAATCCTGAATAAAGACCAGGGCTTTAGCCTGGTAAGCTTTTCACCAAACCCGGTTACTGACATGGCCCTGCTGAACGTTGCCAGTGCAAACAATAGCAGGATGGAGATTTTAGTGACCGACCTGACTGGTAAAAAAGTAATGAGGCAAATTGTACAACTTGCTGCCGGAAGCAACCAGGTAAAACTGAACCTGTCTAAACTTGCCAATGGTTCTTACCAGGTTACCGGTTACACAGAAGATGGGGAGATCAAAACCCTTCGCTTCGTGAAAAATTAAGATATATTTTAAATAAACATATCAAATGCTGCCCTCCCAGGCAGCATTTTTTTTGGATGCAACCCGCATAAAAACGTTGTACATTTGCAGAAATGAATGTAAAAGCTTTTATCGCATCGGGTATTATTGAAAAATACTGTATGGGTAATTGCAGCATGCAGGAAAGGGAACAGGTACACGCAATGGCTGCTTCACACCCTGAGATAAGGGTCGAGATCGATCAGCTCAGCCAATCTTTTGAGCAATATGCACTAGCTAACCAGGTAAAGCCTTCCCGTTCGGTTAAAATGGCCCTGATGCAGACTATTTACCAACAGCAGGCATCCACAGACGGGAGTTATGCTCCTTTGCTTTCAGCCACAAACAGCGATTCAATCAAGCACTTACAGGAATGGATAGCCGCACATCCGCAGAATCCTCCTGCAGATCCATATGACAACCAGTTTATGATTGCTTCAGCATCTACTGACCTAGTCACTAATTTTTTTGTGTATGTTAAAAAAGGACACGAAGCGGAAATGCATGATCATTTCATAGAATATCTCTATATCCTGGAAGGTAGCTGTATCATGAATTTCGACGGACAGGAAAAGCCCTTTCATGCCGGAGAACTCATAAGCATCCAACCGCTTTGTACGCATACAGCAACCGTTACTTCAAATCACCCCATGCTGGCATTTGTTCAACGACAGGCTTTTGCCTGATTTTCATAAATTACCCTGAAGCGGGTATTTGCCTCCCTTTAATAAGTTGGTTATTGCATATTCATAAAAAAGTATGCAAGGTTTTAAAAAGTACATTCTCTTCCTGATGCTGGTATTAAGCCCCAGGTCAGTTATTTCACAACCCCTGCATGTGTTGGGTACACTTAATGCACAAATATATAATGCGTTTACGATGCTATCTGTACTGTTGGGTACCAGCATTCTTTTATTGTTGTATTATTATCAGAAATTAAAAGTACAACGGCAACATAACCTTTTAATGAAGCAACGAATACAGCTGCAGGAACAACAAGCGATGGCACTGCTCTATGCAGAAGAGTACGAACGGGGTAAAGTAGCAACGATCCTGCATGAAGGGGTTGGACAGATGGTGAGTGTAGCCAGGATGAATGTATCGGGCATTGAATCTGATCTCGCAGGTTATCGAAAGGTAGATCCCGTTTTGTTCAACAGGGTATTTTCTTTGATGGATGGAAGCTGCAGGGAATTGTTGGCCATCAGCCGTTACCTGGCACCCTCTACACTCAAACGATCTGGTTTGCTGGTAGCAGTGCAACAATTGATCGGTAAAACTGATCAGCAGGAAATGAAGGTGAAACTCTATACACAGGGACTTGAGAAAAGGCTGAACCTGCCGGTGGAAATCATTTTATACCGAATCATACAGGAAGGGATCGATAATGCGTACAGGCATGCATCCGCCGGTTACCTGGATATTTCAATCATTGAGGCTGAAGATGGCATATCGGTTACCCTGGAAGATAATGGCAAAGGCTTTGATATGAAAGAAGTGGCTATACAGGAAAACAGGGGATTGCAACACATGATGTCAAGGATCAGGTACCTGGATGGGTTCATAGAAATAGATTCATCACCAGGTAAAGGAACCCTGATCGCCATGCACATCCCCCTCGAAAAAGTTAGAACAAATTTTTAATGACCAGGTAAGAAACCAGGAGTAGCAATAAGATTAAAATAATAGAATAGAGAATCCAGGGTTGGTCTTTTAATTTTCTTTTTTCTTTTCTCTTTTTCTTTTTGGCAAGTTGTTTTTTGAGATCCGTATTTAACTGCAGAACAATATCCTGTATGTTTTTTTTATTATCAACGTGTTCCAATCCCTCAACTGCATCGTTAATGAATGCATCATCATTCATGGCTTTTTCAAATTCATGCTGTTCAGCATCCGACATATTACGGTTGAGATACTGTAATAGTTTCTCCTGTTCCGTATCCGGGTTTAAATGAGATAATATGTTTTTTAATTCATCGCTCATTTTGCTGTATTCTGTCCATTTGCAATTTTAAATTTCTTTTGCCATTCTGAATATGGCTTTTCACCTGCATCATATTGAAGCCTGTTGAATCGGCTATTTGCTGGTAGCTTTTCTTTTCAAGATAAAACAAAGTTACACAAAGCTGTTGTTCGTGATTGAGTTCTTTCAGTGCAAGGGCCATCAGTTCTAATGTACGGTCTTTTTCTAAAAGTGCGGCTTTGTCCATTACATCCTGTGGAGCCGCCAACACCTGTTCATTGATTTCCGTAGTGTGCTTTCCTTTGTCACGCAGTTTCATCAGGCAGTGGTTTTTGGCAACCATGTATAGCCAGCTCTTAAAGTATTCTACTTTATATTTATGGAGTTCATTGATCACTTTGAAGAAGATCTGCTGCACACAATCCTTCGCCTCCTCTTCATTTTTTATATATTTCATGCATACGCCGAAAAGCAGCATGCTGTATCGTTGCAGCAGGATGCCCAGCCATTCATTATTGCCATCGCTGTAATAGTGCTGTAATAATTCCTTATCTTCTATATGTTGATGTTTCCGCAGATTCAACTTGATACAATTGGTAATGGATACCAGTGAGATGTAGTTTCTGTAAAATTCCATATCCTGCTGCGTGGCAGGCAGCAGGCATTTTTTATCCCGGGTGTTTATTGCCAGGCTGCATGTTGGTTGATACAGGTGTTGCTGCTGTATTGGAAGGAGCAGATGGTTTCTTTTCGAAAAAAAGCATTTTTACAGCAACCAGGATCATTATAATGGCAAATACTTTTTTTACGGTTTCCTGTGGTAAACTCAGGGCGATCTTGCTGCCAAAATAACTTCCGAAGAAAAAAGCAAGAGAAATGATCAGTACAACCCGCATATCAATGTATCCTTGTTTGTAAAACTGCAATACGCCAAGAAGGCCCACAGGGAGTAACAAAATGCCCAATGAAGTACCTTGTGCCATTTTCTGGGAAAAGCCAAGGAAATATACAAGGGCCGGTACAAGGAGTATGCCGCCGCCAATGCCCACCATGCCGCTTAAAGTGCCGGCTGCTAAACCCAACAGCAGCAGGATGATGATTGTTTGAGGATCCATATTGTTTTTTTTATTGATCATGATTTTTCTCCAAACCTGGTTTTATATAATGCAATGGATTCATTGATCACTCTATAGGCCGTTTCCTTATCCTGAAAATCATCGATCTCTACTTTTTTATTTTCGAGTACTTTATATTGTTCAAAATAATTTTTGAGTACGGCAAAGAAATGTGCAGGCAATTCATTGATGTCTTTGATATGATTTACGGATGGATCTTTGGCAGCAACGGCAATGATCTTATCGTCTTTTTCACCGCTGTCTATCATCTGCATGTTGCCAATTACTGTAGCTTCTACCAGGCAAAGCGGCTGGATGCTTTCGCTGCACATCACCAGGATATCAAGTGGGTCATTGTCTTCTCCCAGAGTTTGTGGAATGAAGCCATAGTTAACCGGGTAATGGAATGAAGAATATACAACACGGTCCAGTTTGAGGAGACCGGTCTTTTTATCTATCTCATACTTGCATTTACTACCTTCCGGAATTTCAATCAGTGCATTTACAACTGCCGGGCTCTTATCGCCGAAACCAGCACCATGCCAGGGATGTAATACATACATATAGTTCGAATTTATGTTTATTCAGTGTGTAACTAACGTAAAGGCTTGCCCGATTTAATCGGCTTCGGTTTATTAAAGCAGCTATTAATCTATCGGCAAATTGCCGGATAGGGTATATTTAAAATCTACTTGCCAGGTCTGATCCCTGCGAACTACTTTTATGTCCATGGGTTTATTCATGTAATCATTGGAGTAATTGATGATGGTGGTAGAATCATCAAGGTCAAGGTATTTGTTGATCACATAGTCTGCTTTCCGGTAATGATCTTTCTTGTCTGCCGGGAAACGGTTATAAGAAGATTTATAGGATTCAAATAACTGCAGGTTCTGTGTATCTTTTAAAAGCAGGTCTTCGGCGATCTTGAAATCGCCGTTTAAACTGGCCCTGATAAAATTCCGCCCGGCATCCATGGCGGTTTCGGGTTTCTTATCCTTGTCGGCAGCGCAGGAGATAAGGATACAGGTCAAAAGCAAAAACACGGAGATCTTTTTTAGCATAGTGATGTTATTGGCTTAAAGTTAATCATCTTTCGGTTATGGGCATGAAAAAAGCACCCGGTAAGGATGCCTTTCAAATCTAAAAATCACGAAGATTATTTATTTTTATCCAGTTCAGCTTTTACAGAATCCAATGCTCTCATACCTTCTTTCATGCCTTCTTTTAAAGAATCCATGTTGATGTTTTTCAATTCGTCCATGGCTTTTCCAATGCTATCAGCAGGGTTAATGCCTTTCTCATTCATTTTTTCCATGCCCATGCTCATCATAGAAGCTTTGTCAAAAGCAACTTTCCAGGTTCCACCTTCTTTTTTCAGAATATAGTTAACAGATTCGCCGCTCTTGATTTCTTTTACAGAAACGGTTGCTTTATCGCCATCGATTTTTGCTTCGCCGATCTCGAGGTTGGATTTAGCAAATTTTTCTGCATCCTTTGTATCGCCACCCATTTTCATGCCCATTTCCATCATATCGATCATGGATTTACTTTCTGCAGTTGCCAGTTTTCTCGCAGCAGTAATATCATTTTTAGATAGTGCTTCGAAGAATTGCATCAGAACAGATTTTGGATCACCACCCCCGGAATTGCAACTAAAAAATAAAGTAGTTGATATGGCAACAACTGCTAAAAGGATTTTTTTCATACACTGTTTTTTTTGGTTTAAGGCTCAAAAGTAATTTTTAAATTCAATATTTTATCCATTATTTATATACAATTTCGGTTACCATGTGGCACTGTGGGTGAAGGAAGAGGTCATCTACCCCAATGAATTCAAAAGACTCAATAAAACTGTGTGGAAAGCGTAGTAAACCCCGGCTGCCCCTGTCATAGCATTTATACACAAACTCGGCGCAATACATGTGGTCATCGCTCACAAGGTCAAAATCCATGTCAAACATCACACCATGGGAATAATAGGAGTGAACGGTATTGAGAACATTTTTTTTCAGCGAATCTGTTATGTCAAACCTGAAGATGCCAAGTCTTTTATTGCTGTATGGCTCGGCAAAAAGCGCTAATGGATCCCGCCTGATCTTTTGATCGGGATTCCATTCGCCACCAAGAGCGTGGTATATGAAAATGCTGTCATGTTCTACACTGGCAATGCCGCAGTGAGAATAGGTTGTATTCCGCCGGTTCAACGAGCGAAGGCTTTCACTGGTAAAGTCATTGCCTGTTCGGGTAACCAGGTCGCCCGTTTGGATCCGCTGCCTGCATTGTTTGATCTGCCCGAATGCCCGGTTTACCATGGCTTCATGAGCGATGGAATCTTTTTCTGAAACTACGAGATCGCGATAGGGCGTTGCGCTGTTGCAAGCAGTCAAAAAAAAGATAAGGCAGCCCAGGGGCCACCTTATCATGGTAAAACATTTTTTAATCATTTCGTGTATCGCCTATTTTTTCACGGGTTCTTTCATGTTGTTCTCATCATCTTTGTTGTACGCCTTGATGATGGCTTTTACAAGCCTGTGCCTTACCACGTCTTCTTCATCCAGCTCGATGTGTGCAATGCCTTCCACGTTTTTCAAAATGCGGGTAGCTTTGAAAAGACCGCTCTGCTGGTTCTTCGGAAGATCGATCTGTGTTGGATCGCCGGTGATGATGGCTTTCGCATTCGGCCCGATACGTGTGAGGAACATCTTGATCTGGAGATCGTTGGTATTCTGCGCTTCATCCAAAATGATAAAGGCATTATCGAGCGTACGGCCACGCATATACGCCAAGGGCGCAATTTCAATGGTCCTTGTACTCATGTAATAACCAAGCTTATCGGCAGGGATCATATCATCCAATGCATCGTATAACGGGCGCAGGTATGGATCGATCTTTTCCTTGAGATCCCCGGGGAGGAACCCAAGGCTTTCGCCTGCTTCAACCGCAGGCCTGGTGAGGATGATCTTTTTTACCAGTTTATTCTTCAATGCCCTTACTGCCAATGCTACGGCCGTATAAGTTTTACCGGTACCCGCGGGGCCAATGGCAAATACAATATCATTTTTATCGCAGGCCTGTACCATCATTTTCTGGTTTGCCGTGCGGGCCCTTACTGTTTTACCATTGGGGCCGAATACCAATACATCATTTGGATTGCGGTCCATGAAATTGTCGATCACTTTTTCATCATCACCGCCAAGGATCTGTTCCAGGTAATTTTCGCTCATGTGCCCGTTCCTTTCCAGGTATTGCACAAGAAGATCAATTTTTTCTTTTGCTTCTTCAATCTGTTCCGGGGCTCCGCTTAATTTTATCTGCGTGCCTCGACTTAAAATTTTTAACAGGGGGAATTTTTTTTTCAGAATGTCGAGTTTACCGTTGTTTACTCCGAAAAATTCAATGGGGTTTACGGTTTCAAGGTTGATGATAGTGTCTGTCAATGCTTTTCAGATTTTAATGCTTTTCTCTCTTTCAAAAAAAACATGTTGGTTAAAATGAAAATTGTTAGGTATGCTTTCAACTGTGTGTTTCCAAATTTAATAAATTGATATGATTACTATACGAATATAATTATTCACATCCTGTTTTAATTGGTGGAAAAGTTAAAACCATTTTTTGGTTTTCAATATTAACTTATTGTTCATTTACCAGGTTTAATCATTCACAAGTACAGTGCTAAGCTGATGATCACAGTTTATTCAACGAATGAATATTGGAAATATTTTGAGGATACTGTTAAAATATAAAGCTCCCCTTAGAAACGTGCTACCAGTTTAAAATTGATCAGCCTCGGAGTAAGCCTGTTGGGAATGGCATAAGTAGTGTTTGAAAAATCTTTGATGAGTTGAAACGAAATAGTATTGGCCCTGTCGATGAGATTGAATACTTCAAAGCTTGCCCAGATATTTTCAAATCCCCTGAACGGACTATGACTCCTGCGGGTAGCCTTTTCTCCAAGTAACAATGCACTAAAGCCAAGATCAATACGTATATAGGGTTCTACGATCAGGCTGTTGCGATAGCGAACGCTGTTAGGAATATTATAAGCCATGTTGCTGCCATACAGCATGTTCAGGTGCACTTTAAAATTTTTATTGGTGGCCAGGTAATCTTCGAGATATAACCCTACGGTGATCAACCGGTCTGTCGGCCTGCGCAGGAAACCAATGTCATTTTTAGTGCTGTCGGTTGCAACCTGGTCGGGTGTTTGAGCTCCGATGATTTCACCGGAAGCATTCTTGTATTGATAATAATAATCATCATCAAGATTTTCCCTGGTACGCATGAAACCTATGCTGAGCCAGCTTTCTGCATCCTGCACCAATTCGCCGAATAATCTTAATTCAAGTCCTGTCGCATATGCCTTGGCGTTATTGGAACCCAGGTATTTTATTTTCACATTGTCAATATCATACGGCACCACATCACGCATCGATTTAAAATAAGCTTCACTCGTTATGCGGAAAGGCCGGTTGCCCGGACCTTTGAAATTATAATCCATACCTGCAACAAACTGCATACTCTGCTGCGCCTTGATAGCCGTGTTCAAACTGCCATCATATTTTCTGAATTCCCGGTAAAAAGGAGGTTGATTATAAATACCTGCTGCAGCTTTTAATACTACATTTCGTTTCCAGGAAGGTTTCCAGCTTGCCTGTATACGCGGGCTGATCAGGAATTGTTTGTTCAGGTCATTATAATGATAACGTAAACCCGCCTGGATCGTGATGTCGTTTTTCGATTTCAGTAAATGAATATTATCCTGCAGGTAACCGGTGTATTTCATGATGGTAAGATCGGTCTTGCTGTTTTGGGCACTGAAAAGTTGAAGTGGGCCCGGGCTGTAGGGCAGGGAGTAGCCTGCAGAATCCTGGTAGTCAAATTGGTTCAGTATATCGTTTATCTTCGTTTGTTCGATACTGTTACCCCATTGAATAAAGTGCTTACCTTTTTCCAGGCTACCTTTATGTCCTGCATTCCACAATGAAATATTCAGTTCATTTCTTGCATAGTTCTGGTAATAGCCGGCTCCCAGCGGGTTAATGATCTGTCCGAAAGTACTGCTGGTATTATCAAAATCCCTGTCACCAAATAAATAGGTTCCGGCGATATCGTATTGTTCTTTTTCATTGTCTTTAAACCGGCTCAGCATCCATTTTAATTTGAGTTTATTATTGGGGCTGTGTATAATGCTGGCACCGATCATGCTGGTGGTATACCTGTCTTTTTCCTGTCCTTCAAAATAGATATCCAGGCCTACACTGGAACTGAACAGGGGAGAAAAAACAGAAGAGGTTTTTTTAACCGATTCGGGATAATAACTAAAACGGGATGATGAGTAAATGCCCAATAATTCCAGTTGCCAGTGTGAATCGATCTTATACGTGATCAATCCTTGTGCATCAGATGCAGCAGGAATATATGCGCCTTGTGTTGGCTGGTTGCTCAACAGGTTGCGGTTGCTTTTATTGCGAACTCCTACCAGGTAAGTAACGGCTCCTTTTTTGGCACTACCCTCAAACTGTAAACCCTGTTCAAGCAAACTGATATATGCACTGCCGCCAAACCGGGTTGGTTTTTTATATTGAATGTCCAATACACTACTCATCTTATCTCCATACTTCGATTGAAAAGCGCCCGTATAGAACTGCACGTTCTTTACCAGTTCGGGATTGATAAAACTTAGCCCTTCCTGTTGCCCGCTGCTCACGAGGTATGGTCTGAATATTTCAAAGTCATTGATGTAAACCAGGTTTTCGTCATAATTACCACCCCGTACATTATACTGCGATGTGAGTTCATTATTGCTGCCTACCAACGTTTTTATCAGCGCTTCCACACCTCCTGTTGTACTTGGTAATGTGATGGCATTTTTCGGATTGATCTTTACCAGGCTATTCTCCCTGCGTTCCTTTTCATCTGATATCACAACTGTTTCCAGGGTTTTACCCGCAGGTTTCAACCGCAGGCTGATCTGTTCTTTCTCGCCCTGGCTCAGGTAGAAATTTTTTTGTACCGATAAAAAGCCCGTATGGCTAAACGTTAGAGCCAATGCTTTTTCTGCAGGAACGGTTATGGAAAACCTGCCGCTGTCGTTCGTCATAATACCGGTGGTCTTACCCAATATTGAAACAGAAACACCTGCCATAGGGTTTTCATTTCCATCCATGACCAGGCCGCTGATGGTGGCCGTTTTAATCTGCGCTTGGGCGAAAAGGGTAGTCAGGCAAATAATTAATGCAGTCAGCAGTCTCATGTCATGAAGATAAATATTTTTATGCTTTGCCGGCATTTCCCTTTATTTTGTCAAATCCTTTATTTTTAAAACAAATATCAACTTTGAAAACTACGCTGTACATCCTTCTTTTAAGTGCCTTGTTGTTTCCCGCCTGCAAAGCCAAAAAAGAAAATAAACCTGGTAAGGAAAAAACATCCAAAGCAAACAATTTTAGCGCCATGGGTCTTGAAAACCTGAACGAATCGGGGAAGATGAAAGATATCATTTGCCAGAACTGGGATTATAAGGAAGATGCAGAAGAAGTAAGGCTCACAAAGCCCTCGGCCGGTTTTGAAATGGTTTACCGGGGCTATAGTTTTTTTAAAGATGGCAGTGCCATAAAAAATCCAAGGGGTAGTATGCAGGCTGGTAGCTGGTCGTTAAATGAAAATACTAAACCAGTACGGTTAACCTTCAAACCAAACCGGGGCGAATCAGAAGTTTTTAACCTGGCCTATCTCATGCCTTATGAAATGATCCTGGTCAACAGCCGGGATGCAGATAATAAAAAGATCGACCTTTCGTCTGAGGCTTACCGGTATATTGATCTTTCTAAAGACCCGTTTTATGTTGATAATCTTAAATGGCGTATGAAACCAAATCAACCCGAGAACAGCAAACAGGTGAAGGACCGCTTAAAAGGGTGTATTCAATTTTTTATTTTGTTTTACGACAGGGAAATAAAGGCAATTACCGAAACGGTCACATTTACCGGATTGCCCTCCTGTTTCAGGTGGTATGCCGGTGGCATTTACCTGCAAAAGAAAGAGGAACTGGAACAAAAATGGATCGATTGTTTTTATAACCGCGAACAAGCCATGCAGGCTTACCGGTTAGCAGATGATTTGCTTGCCAAAAAATATCAATGGCCTAAAGGAGAAAAAAACTGGCTGAAACAAAATGTATACGTCCTTCGACAGATGGAACAGAAACTCGATTCGCTTTAAATATTTTTCAATGCCTCGATCGTTGCAACAGGATCGGCCGATTTAAATACCGTATTGCCCGCAACCAGAACATCAGCGCCTGCATCCATGATCGATTTCGCATTTTCAAGTGTAACGCCTCCGTCGATTTCGATCTTTACATTCAGCAATTGTTCGTTGATCATTTCCTTCAGTTGCTTGATCTTGTAAATGGTATGAGGTATAAAAGATTGTCCGCCAAAACCTGGATTTACACTCATCAAACATACCAGGTCTATATCCTGCAAAATGTCTTTCAACAGGTCTACCGGCGTGTGTGGGTTCAACGCTACGCCAACGTGCATACCAAGGCTTTTTATCTGCTGAATATTCCGGTGCAGGTGACGGCAAGCTTCCATGTGTATTGTGAGGTTATCGGCACCAGCTTTCTTAAAGGCTTCGGCAAATTTTTCGGGTTCTTCTATCATCAGGTGTACATCACAATATTTCGAAGTGCTCTTTCGGAAGAATTCAACGATCATAGGCCCAAAACTGATATTCGGTACAAACCTGCCATCCATCACATCCAGGTGAAACCAATCTGCACGGCTGTTATTCAGCATGTCACAATCTGTTTTAAGATCAAGGAAGTTGGCAGATAAAAGGGAAGGAGCAATGATGGGCATGATATGGAAATATTTATGGTTTTTTAATTTGTTGTTTTTAGTGATGTGTTTATTTAAACCCAAGCCTGGCCAATGCATCCCTTGCTTCGGTATATTCCGGATCGTACTGAAGCGCCAATTGATAAGATTCTACTGCTTCGGGTACCTGCTTTAATTTTTCCAGGCACATACCCCGGTAATAATATCCCTCTTCGAAACGGTTCTGCAAAGTAATGGCTTTATCAAGTACGTTCAAAGCCTCCGGATATTTCCCCATGTCGTATAATGCAATTGCCTTTTCCCGGTATGCATCCATAAAGGTGAAGCTGATTGAAATACATTTGTTGAAATAATCAATGGATCTCATTTTTTCATTGATGTAGGTGTAGTAAAGTCCTTTAATGAACAGCGCTTCTTTTTCCGCATCATTTTTATAATACCGTAGAAGGGTATCCGAAATGGACAGTGCTTTTTTGTTTTTTGTCTGGGCATATAGTGTACCCAACGAGATCATGTATTCCGGGTTTGGGAAAACATGGATGGCCGACTCAAAAGACTTAATCGACTGTAAGGTATCGCCGTCTTCAAAATGAAGGATGGCTTTCATATCCCAAAAGCGTGGATTTACACTGTCTGTTTCAATGGCCCGGTTCACTTCAAGCAATGCCTGGTCGTAATTCCCGTGTTCACGATAATACTGCACCAGGGTTTCTTTCAACAACATCGAATCAGGAAACTGCTGTACGGCATTTTTCAGCTTCTGTTCTTCTGAAACACTTTCCGTTTCTGCTGCCGGATTTTCTTTCGGCTGGTTATTACAGGCAGCAATAAAAACGATTAAAACAATGAATATTTTTTTGCACATGAATGATCTTTCTGGAACAAAATTACTGTTTAACCGCTTTGGTTGCTGACAATATTTTGACAATTGCAACGATTAGGAAATGTACCTTTGCGGGGCATAAGTAAAAAAACATGAAAAATATCTTTTCTTTTATTACGGCCACGGTATTGGTCATTGCACTCTCTTCCGGCATTCGCTCCATCGTTACTAAAGGCTCCGTGCCGGCAAGTGATACGATCCATTTCCCTGGAGAAACGCATTTCAACAATGTACAACAGCTCACGTTTGGAGGTGATAATGCCGAAGCATATTTTAGTTTCGATGGCAAATATCTTATATACCAGAAGTCTAACCCAAAAGAAGGGATTCAATGCGACCAGATATGGATGGGAAAGATTCCCGAAAAAGCAGGGGATGTATTTGCACCCAAACTGGTAAGTACCGGAACCGGCCGCACTACCTGTGCCTATTTTTTTCCTGATGGAAAACACATCCTGTATGGCTCCACTCACCTAGGTAACAAAGATTGCCCGCCGGTACCCGATCGTAAAAAATATGGCAATAAATACATCTGGGCTGTGTACGAAGATTTCGACATTTTTAAAGCCGATACCAATGGAAATATTGTAAAACGACTCACCGATACCAAAGGCTATGATGCCGAAGCTACCATTTCTCCAAAAGGAGATAAAATATTATTTACGTCTATGCGTGACGGTGACCTGGACCTGTATACTATGGACATGAACGGAAAGCATATAAAAAGAATCACCAATTTGCTTGGCTATGATGGGGGAGCATGGTTTAGTCCTGATGGCAGCAAGATCATCTGGCGTGCTTCCCGGCCTAAAACAGAAGACGAGATCAAAGAATATAAAAGCCTGCTGGCCGAAAACCTTGTTGCACCAACACACATGGAAGTTTGGATTGCCAATGCCGATGGATCAGATGCTCACCAGGTAACCAACCTCGAACAGGCCAACTGGGCGCCTAATTTTACACCAGATGGTGAACATTTTATTTTCTGCAGCAACCACGAATATAAAAGAGGATTTCCTTTTAATATGTACCTGGCCGATAAGGATGGTGGCAACATCACAAAAATTTCCCGCGACAAAGGATTTGATGCATTCCCCATGTTCAGCCCCGATGGTAAAAAGTTTGTATTCTGCAGCAATCGTAACAATGGCGGGACAAGGGATACGAATATTTTTATTGCAGACTGGGTGAAGTAATTAATAATTAGGAATTAAAAATTAACGCGTATATGCGTCATTGCGAGGCACGAAGCAATCTTTCTCGCTAATGATATTTACCCAAACACAAAGATTTCTTCGTTTCCCACGATGATGATTTGGGGTTAGTTTAAATTATTGTAATCGGTATCACAATTCTTTTGTCTGTTTAAAAAGTCAACAGACAATTAAAAATGGCTTGTAGTAAATTCGTATTTGAAATTATCTGGTTATTACAAGGCTTTAATTATTAATTACTAATTATTAATTTTTAATTAGTAATCACCTTCCAAGTTCAATCACTTCACAATCTCTTATATCTTTTCCATCAATCACGAAACGGATCAGGGTTCTCATCGTATGCCAGCCTTGTTTTCCGGCTGCTCCCGGGTTCATGTGCAGGCATTGCAATGTTGGATCAAACATCACTTTCAGGATATGTGAATGGCCGCTGATGAATAGTCCGGCTCCACTGGCTTGTATTTCTTTTTTTACGCCAGGCGCATAGCGGCCAGGATAGCCACCAATATGCTGCATGAAAACATTGACCTCCTCGCATTTAAAATGATTTTTCTCGGGGTATACGGCTCTTATATCTTTCCCGTCGATATTCCCATATACACCTCTCATAACTACGTTACGCGGAAGGAAACCTTTCTGAAGATTTTCAGCAATTTCTATGTTTCCAAAGTCACCGGCATGCCATACCTCATCGCAATTGCTGAAATGATCAAATACCGATTCATCTAGATATCCATGGGTGTCTGAAATAAGTCCGATCCTGGTCATGCTGTTTTTGTTAATGTATAAAATTACAGCTTCCCGATTCCATTTTAACCTGTAAATTTGGTGAGCCCTGTAAACGGGTATTGAAAGATTACGATATGCCACACTACAGGAATTTTATTTATCACATCGATAAGCGCAACTGGAAATATTATTTCCTGGTGCTTTCTTTGTGCAAAAGCTATTAATTTTTAATTAATAATTGTTAATTGAAAATTAAGTATTCTTCACCCATAACATCCTCCAAATGGCTCATTATCATAAAGCGGGAACCATTCCCCATAAACGACATACTCAATTCCGTAAACCAGATGGCAGCCTGTATGCCGAACAGCTTTTTTCTACCGAAGGTTTTTCGAACGATTATTCCATACTGTATCACACTCACGCACCCACGCTGATAGTTAAATGCGACGAACCGGTTGATGTGTCGCCCGTGATCGCCGAAGAGAAAATGTTGAAGCACCGGAGCTTTGAAGGTTTTAACATTAAACCGGAGGATGATTACCTGCAAAGCAGGAAAGCCGTTCTTGTGAACTCAGATTGCCATATTGTATTGGCTTCGCCCCGCAAAAGCATGACAGATTATTTTTATAAAAATGCCGATGCCGATGAAATGATCTTTGTACATGAAGGTAGCGGAACAGTAAAAACCTGTTATGGTGAACTTCCATTCAGTTATGGCGATTATATCGTGTTACCGAGAGGTACCATTTACCAAATACATTTCAATGATGAAAAGAACAGGCTGTTCATTGTAGAATCGTTTCACCCTATCCGTTATCCTAAACGTTACATGAGTAAGTACGGACAACTGATGGAACATTCGCCATTTTGTGAAAGGGATATCCGGGTGCCCGAAAACCTGCAGACCAATGATGAAAAAGGAGACTTCATCATCAAAACAAAAAAGAAAGGTCAGCTTTACGGCATACATTATGGCACACATCCATTTGATGTGATCGGTTGGGATGGATGTTGCTATCCCTATATTTTCAGCATACACGATTTTGAGCCTATTACAGGCAGGGTTCATCAGCCGCCACCTGTTCACCAGACCTTTGAAACAGATGCCTTCGTGGTTTGTTCTTTTGTGCCAAGGCTGTATGATTATCATCCCGATGCCATCCCGGCTCCTTATAACCATAGCAATATCGACAGTGATGAGCTGTTGTATTATGTAGACGGCGATTTTATGAGCCGCAAACACGTGACCAGGGGCATGATCACCCTGCATCCTGCCGGCATTCCTCATGGGCCACATCCCGGTGCCGTGGAAAAAAGCATAGGAGCCAGGGAAACAAAGGAACTGGCCGTGATGGTAGATACATTCAGGCCGCTGCAGCTTACAAAGGCAGCTCTGGAAATAGAGAATGAAGGCTATGTGATGAGCTGGGCCGAATAAAGGTTACTGCAAGGGATAGGGGCTGGTCATTTAATGATGTTAGTCACATCTTTAAAGAACCCGGGGAATTTTTGATTTATTTGTTTAAATTGCTATAACAATAAAATATAGCAGCTATGATAAAATTTCAGGAACTGAAAATCGGCGACTATGTGATTGCCGATAACGATGGTGATCAAAAATCAGGAGAGATCACCAATCTCAATGGCGATGAAAAGCAGGTTTGCGTGGATACGGGCCAGGAATTCTGGTATGAAATGAACCAGATCAGTGCCATACCGTTAGGCGAAGAGGCCTTGAATAATTTTAAGTTCCATAAACAAAAAAATGATGATGGAACGGTAAAATACATGAAAGGTGCTTTCAGGATCATGCTGGAAAGGGAAGGAGATTTCTCCCATATGGAGATCTGGTATCGCGATGAAAGACGGCATATTTTACATCCCATCAGCGTGCACAACCTGCAGAATCATTTTTATGATATGACGAAGGTTTACCTGAATGATGAATCTTTTGATTAAAGAACTTTTTTGAAATAAATAAAAATCCCCTGGAATTTTCCGGGGGATTTTTATTATCAGATCATGCCGGTTGATTCACCGGGCAGTATAAATTAGCTCTTAACTTTCTTCTTTGCACTACTGGCTTTGTTCATATTTTCTTCCGATTTAATCACTTCCAGTTTCTGTGTTGTACTCATTTTGGCTTTTCCGGCTTCAGTAGTTACCGGGGCCAGTTTTGCCTTGTTGCTGTTGGCTTTTAACATTACAGGGGTAGTAGAGGTATTCCTTGGGGTTACCATTACGTCTCCGCTGGTATTGCTTACCTTGGTTTTGGTAGCTTTTACAGTGGCTTTTTTCTGTTGAGCTGAAACAACTCCGCTGATGCTTAAAAGAATAACCGATGTAAGTAATAATTTTTTCATGTTTTTGTTTTTAATATGATGTGTGTAACCCGGTAACCCGGATACCCATACCCGGTGAAACAGGGTACCAGTATGATTATCAAATATATCAATTCTTTATAAAGAAAAAAAATTAAAAATAAACCGTCCTGGCCATGCAAAAAAAATCCCCCGGATTTGCCGGGGGATTGTATAAAACA
>ERZ795056.1182-NODE-1182-length-30775-cov-7.304753_pt1 | contig 30775 bp, 22 predicted proteins | sample MGYA00375140_ERZ795056 | MGnify/ENA primary metagenome ERZ795056 (study PRJEB30185, sample SAMN05720227) | activated sludge metagenome | isolation source: Anaerobic digester | place: USA | collected 2015-03-09 ... | reverse complement strand
CAAATCAAACAATCTTCAAATTTTCAAATTAAACAATCATCATATTAAAATGCTTCCCCTCCACAACATAAACTCCACCTGGACCCTCTTTCTCGATCGTGATGGCGTTATCAATTACGAAAAACACAAAGACTATATCCATACCTGGGAGGAATTCAAATTTTATGAAGGAGTAACAGAAGCTATAAAAATATTTTCTACCATCTTTCACAGAATAATCATTGTTACGAACCAAAAAGGCGTAGGTAAAGGATTAACCAAACTGGAAGACCTGCATACTATACATGGCAATATGCAACATGAAATAGAAAAGGCCGGCGGGCATATTGATGCAGTCTTTTATTGTGCCGACCTTGAAGACAGCAGCCCATTTCGCAAACCAAACCCTGGCATGGGTCTCCAGGCAGCCAGTCAATTCCCGGATATTGACCTTTCCAAATCCATCATGGTGGGCAATACTATCAGCGACATGGAATTTGGGCGCAACCTCGGTGTGTACACGGTTTTCTTACCCACAACCCGCCCCGAAGTTGACCTCAAAGATCCACGGATAGATGCCGTATACGATAGCCTGATCGCATTTGCAAAGGATTTACCATCGATTTAATTGAATAGAAACACGGACTTAATGATTGATGTTGAAACTTGAAACACGGATGACGCGGATGACACAGATAACACTGATTTTTAAAAATACTTAAAATCTGAAGCATTCATGTTTCTAGATGATTCATGAGTCAATACCATCCGCAAATCCGTGTCATCCGCGTCATCCGTGATCCTATAGCAAATTTCCCATCATCCCCCTTATCCGTGATCCATTCGTTAAAATTTAGTCATATCCCATCCGTTACCATCCTGTTTATCAATTGTTTCGTTACATTTATCACATGAAATTCCTGTCCTTGCTTTTCCTGGCTTGCCTCCTGCAGTGTTCATCCATCGCACAAAAGATCAGCCCTGCCGATTTCCGTGTACTTCAGCAAAAAGAAGATTCCCTCAAAGCCCCGGCTATGAGGATCATACAAGGTATCAACCCACTCGACCGTTTTGTTGCCGACAGTATCTTTACCAGGATATTCATGCGGGCACTGAAAATTAAAAACTCTTTCTACTACCCTTTCGATTCACTGATAACAATATCCTGTCTATATGCACCCGATAGTTCTTTCAGGATCATCACCTGGCAAATGCTGATCAACGACAACATCATCCGCCAGCATGGCGCCATACAGATGCATACCGCCGATGGTTCATTGATGCGTTACCCGCTTATCGACAAATCAGATGTTACCGTAAACATGGAAGACACGGTGGGCAATCATTTTGGCTGGATGGGCGCAGTATATTACCGCATCATCCTTAAAAAATATAACAACCATTCTTATTATACGCTCATAGGATACGATGAAAACAATATCCGCAGCAATAAGAAGATCATTGAAGTACTCGACTTTGTAGATGGCGAACCCCGTTTTGGTGGCCGCTTTTTCAGCATACCCGGTTCAGGAATAAAACCACGTAACCCTTCCCGTTATATCATGGAATTTAAAAAAGAAGCCAGCCCAAGGCTGAACTATGATAAAGAACTCGACATGATCGTGATGGAACACCTCATCTCCGAATCCAATAGTCCCGATAAAAAGTATACACTCGTAGGAGACGGCGATTATGAAGGACTAAAATGGATCAATGGCAAATGGGTGCATGTAAGCAAGATCTTTAACGAAGTAACACCTGAAGGCGGTGCCCCGGTGCCCAATCCTCTTTCTACAGATAAGGATAAAACCATCAGTGAAAAGAAATTATCGGGCGAAGATGAAACAGAACAACCAGAAAAGAAACCCTGACCCTTATATGCGTCTGTAAATTAATTCAGATGCTTTATGCATTTTTCTGTTTGGCTGCATCTTATAGCAAATTGAAGCTATGCACAAGATCAGCATCCCCACACCCTGTCACGAAGACTGGAGCCAAATGACCCCGAACGAACTCGGCCGCCATTGCAATGCCTGCGCCAAAACAGTCGTGGATTTTACTCACATGAGCGACGAAGCGGTACAACTGTATTTACTTAGTCGCCATGGAGAGCGTATATGCGGCAGGTTTAGTGCCACACAACTTCATCGTATTCAAATTAACCTCCCGGGGAATATTTTTGAATTAATAATGCCCTGGTGGAAACGCTTCCTGGTAGCCAGTTTGATCGTATTCAGCTCCACGCTCTTTTCCTGCGATGTGAAAACAAATGGAGATATCGTGATAAACGACAGTAGTATTCAGGTAGTTCCCCAATCGCAAAATCTTTCTGATACGGCAAACCCTATTCAACCACTATTCATTCAACCAGATTCATTGATTTCAACCGGTTCAATCGGCAAACCGGTTCAACCGGTAACGGTTAGAGGCGATATACAGGGAGATATTGTTATTATTCCGGAGCAGGAGCCGCCATTAATCGGCGAACCCGCGGTTGTTCCCATAGACAGCAATTATTTCCAGGCTCCCGACAAAGAGATAGATCCACTTCCTGTCACCGACAGCATGATAAAAGGAGGCTTAATGATCAACACGGAATCAAAAAATAATGAAAATAAAAAAGTGGCATTGGTCGGTAAAATACATTGACTTTGAAACACGGATGACGCGGATGACACGGATTTTTTTGGAACAAAAAATTTTGAGACACAGAATGGACGGATGATGCTGATAATTCTGATTTTTTATTTGGAACAGCTACTTTGAACCACGGTTTGCAAGGATGACACCGACGACACTGATATTTTTATTCATTGAAATAGTATAAAACAGAAGACACGAATAACAAAGATTTCTTAATCCGTGTCATCCGCGTCATCCGTGAATCAATTCAATATCATCCGTCAAATCCGTGTCATCCGTGAATCAATCAACAAAAATCCGTGACAATCCAAAGTATTAGTCATTCAACTTCAACACCGCCAAAAAAGCCTCCTGCGGTACTTCCACGTTGCCGATCTGCTTCATCCGCTTCTTACCCTCTTTTTGTTTTTCAAGCAGTTTACGTTTACGGCTGATATCACCACCATAACATTTGGCGGTAACATCCTTGCGCATGGCACTTATATTTTCCCTCGCCACTACTTTGGCGCCAATCGCAGCCTGTATTGCGATCTGGAATTGTTGTTTAGGTAAAAGTTCTTTTAGTTTCTCACACAGTTTGCGTCCAAATTCGTGTGCCCGTCCCCGGTGGATCAGCGCACTAAGCGCATCCACTTTCTCCCCATTCAGCAGGATATCCATCTTCACGATATCGGACTGCCGGTACTCTATAGGGTGATAATCAAAACTCGCATACCCACGGGTCATGCTCTTGAGTTTATCATAAAAATCAAATACGATCTCGGTGAGTGGCATGTCGAAAGTAAGCTCTACACGCGTTGGCGTTAGATATCCCTGGTTAATGAGCACCCCTCGCTTCTGAATGCACAACGTCATAATATTGCCGATGTATTCGGGTTTGCTGATCATCTGTGCACGAATGAATGGTTCATCTATATGATCGATCCTGGTTGGGTCTGGCATTTCGGTCGGGTTATTCACCACGATCTTCTCACCCTTACTCGTAGTCGCTAAAAAGCTTACGTTCGGTACAGTAGTGATCACCGTCTGGTTGAATTCCCTTTCCAGTCTTTCCTGTATGATCTCCATGTGCAGCATGCCCAGGAATCCACATCGGAAGCCAAAGCCCAGTGCCTGCGAGGTTTCCAGCTCAAAGGTGAGTGACGCATCGTTCAATTGCAATTTGTCCATGCAATCACGCAACTCTTCAAACGCATCGGTTTCTACCGGGAAGATACCTGCAAATACCATCGGCTTCACATCTTCAAAACCTTTGATACTTTCCTTGCAGGGGTTAGCCGTAGTCGTTATGGTATCGCCCACTTTCACTTCTTTGGCATTTTTAATACCAGTGATGATATAGCCCACATCGCCTGCCCTTACTTCATTTCGGGGATCGAGGCCCATTTTAAGAATACCTACTTCATCGGCCCCATACTCGAGACCTGTATTGCTAAATTTGATTTTATCATTCTTACGAAGCGTTCCGTTGAATACTCTATAATATACAATGATACCGCGGAAAGAATTATACACGCTATCAAAGATCAAAGCCTGTAACGGCGCTTCCGGGTCACCGGTAGGTGCCGGTATGCGGGCAATGATGGCCGCCAGGATTTCTTCAATGCCGATTCCGCTTTTACCGCTGGCGAGCAGAATATCTTCCTGTTTGCAGCCGATCAGTTCAATGATCTGGTCGGTTACTTCAGGAATCATGGCTCCATCCATGTCTATCTTGTTGATGACCGGGATGATCTCCAGATTATTGTCAATCGCCAAATAAAGGTTGCTGATGGTCTGTGCCTGTATACCTTGAGATGCATCTACCAGCAACAAAGCGCCTTCGCAGGCTGCCAGTGCACGACTCACTTCATAGCTGAAATCTACGTGGCCAGGTGTATCGATCAGGTTCAGGACATAATTTTCACCCTTGTAAGGATAGTTGATCTGGATCGCGTGGCTCTTAATGGTGATACCTTTTTCCCTTTCCAGGTCCATATCATCCAGTACCTGCGCCTGCATGTCGCGTTCGCTGATGGTATTGGTGCTTTGTAAAAGCCTGTCGGCCAGGGTACTTTTTCCGTGATCTATATGGGCAATGATGCAAAAATTTCGGATTTTCTTCATGTCCTGCTAAACTCGTTTTGAGGGGCGAAATTAGTGGATTTTGGGCGTATTTTGGTAAGATAGAAAGGATTGATATATGTGCGAGGGGGATTGCGTTGCATGAAATGCATAAATTAACCTCAATTGATCTTTTTTTGGGTTACCAGCCGCGGCTCATAGCCCGGCTTCAGTGGCGTCGCACTCTTGTACATTGAAAACATTATGAAGCGTTCAATGCTTCCGGGCACTCTCTACCAACAAGATTTAATTTCTCTTATGAACTCAACTATTTTTATCGCCTCAAAATGCGTAGGTTCTGTTCTAATAGTTTGAATATCTGATTAATAGAAAATAAGTTTACGGTAATAATCAATTATGGTCAGACCAGTTGACACCAACTTTTTCCGTTGATTTACCCCCTATCAACTGATTTTATCCTCAACCCCGTATTTAAAAATTAGCAGGATTTGACAAACCCGCCAGCCATGTCCGGCCATACATTTGTTTCAAACCCAACCAGGGACTTCGAATCACATTGAAATTCACAAACTACAAACCTTAGAAGCATGAAAACAAGTCTACTCGGCATTCTCTGCTACCTCCTTTTCAGTATTCATACAACAGCGCAACCGCTGGCCGACCAAATACAACTCGATCAACAGGTAAAAATGGGAAAGCTCCCCAACGGACTCACCTATTATATCCGCAAAAACAGCAAACCCGAAAACAGGGCTGAGCTAAGGTTGGTGGTAAATGCTGGTTCAGTGTTGGAACGAGACGACCAGCAAGGCATCGCACACTTCCTTGAGCATATGGCATTCAACGGAACCAAAAATTTTCCTAAAAATGAATTGCTGAGTTACCTGCAAAAGGCAGGCGTACGCTTTGGCGCCGATCTCAATGCCACGACCAATTTTGATTATACGCTTTACATGCTGCCTATTCCCAGCAATGATGAAACCGTTTTGACCAACGGCTACCAGGTGCTCCGTGACTGGGCCGGAAATCTGCTGTTAGAAACAGAAGAGATCGACAAAGAACGGGGCATCATCCTCGAAGAAAAAAGAATGCGGCAAAATGCAGGTCAACGTGTCTTTGCACAATACCTGCCAACCATGACCAATAATAGTAAATACGGGCAACGCATTCCCATCGGTAAGGAAGACATCATCAAAACTGCTCCACGCAAAGCTTTCACAGACTTCTATTCAGATTGGTACCGACCCGATAATATGGCGATCATAGTTGTAGGAGATATTGATTTAACAAAAACAGAAGCCCAAATAAAAAAACTTTTTTCCGACCTTGTCAATCCCGTCAATGCTCCCGCCAGGCCAACTATCACCCCAATCCAATGGCATCAAACCAATACAGCCAAATTAGTAAGCGATGCAGAAAACACCAACAACTTTCTAAGCATCTACATGGGGCTGGAACAAAGTAAGGAACAAAGTAACTGGCAATCTTATGGTAAAAACCTGTTGTATGAAATGATCAGCAATCTATTTGATGGAAGGCTCAGGGAAAATTTTGTGAATCCATCATCACCGATCACATATGGCAACATCAACCTCAAAGCAAGTTTTCTCAGGGGCTATGAAACCAGCAGTATCACGGCTTTGGTGAAAGACAACCCGGCGGCCGCCATTTCCATGCTGATAGCAGAAATACTGAAAGCACAACAATTTGGCTTCACCCAGGCTGAACTTGACAGGGTCAAAAAGAATACGCTCAAACAATATGAAGAAATGCTTTTGGAAAAAGACAAAACAGAATCTGCAGGTTTTGTAAATGAATATGTGGAACACTTTCTCAACAAAGAACCTTCACCAGGTATTGAAGCTGAACAAAAATTTGTCGCCCGGTTTATCAATGAAATAAACCTTGATAAAATCAATGGCCAGGTAAAATCATTTGATCTCAGTAAGCCGGCATTTATCGTTTTCAATGCTACCGAAGCTATGAAAAACAGCATCACGGAAACGGGTATCCTAAATGCACTTGAAAAAGCAAAGTTGCAAAAAACGGAAGCATATGCTGAAAACAAGATTTCAATGCAACTGATGGATGAAATCCCCAAACCTGGGAAAATTATTAATTCTACTTTTAATAAAGATCTCGATGCACATACCCTTGCCCTGTCAAATGGCATCACGGTCATTTACAAGAAAACGAATTTCAAGAATGATGAGATCGTATTCCGTGGCAGTCAATGGGGAGGCATGACCAGCTTATTGCCAGGTGAGATTAAACAGGTAAAATATATGCCCTTAACGGGTTCACTGGGCTTAGGTAAGCATAAAGCAATTGACTTACCGAAGATCTTATCCGGTGTAGAAGCCAATTTATTTATCAGCCCAGGTGTAAATCAATTACTCATCAATGGGAATACCAATGTTGCCGATATGGAGAAATTCATGCAGATATTAAACTTAAAGTTGACGCAGGTGAACTTTGATGCAACAGAATTCGAAGGGATCAAAAACAATTATGCCAGCCAGGTTGGCGGCCTGCTTAAAAATCCATCATATAAATTTTCAGACACACTCAATGCATTCAAATATAATTATTCAAACAGGTTACCGGGATTCCCGTCTGCAACTGAAGTAAAAGCGCTTCAATTAAATGACTTGAAAAATGTATACAAAAAAATGACCGGCAATTTACAGGGTGCCGTATTTGTATTTTCCGGTAACATCGATGAGAAGACTTTTCATGGACTGGTTTCAACTTATATTGCATCTATCCCAACCAATCAACAGCCGCGGGTACTCGTAATGGAAAATATGCTGAAACCAATAACAGGCAAGAATAGTTTCACCTTCAAAGCTGGTAAAGAAAAAAAATCTGAGATCAATTATGGTTATTATGGTAAAGTAGCTGAAACGGATCATAAAGAAGTTCAAACCTTTATCCTGATGGGTGAGATTTTGCAAATGAAGGCCAATCAAAAATTGCGGGAAGAAATGGGTAGTACCTATGCGCCGAGTGTAAGCAATTCGATCATCAGGCAACCGGTTGGAGAATTTAATATTGGACTAACTGTATCATCTTTACCGGAAAATACGGATAAGATCATCCAGGCATTTGATGAACTGGTGCAGCAGATCATAAATGGAGAAATGAATGAAGATGATCTTCAAAAAGCCAAAGCCCAGCGGTTAAAAGTGGTTGAGAACTTTTTCAAGAACAACAACTATTGGTGCAGCCTGTTGGAACAGCAATTCAGTTATGATTTCAAGGCATTAAATTGGGCAGAATACAACAATACAGTTCAGGACATTTTCAAAGAAGATATCATACAGGTAGCCAAAAAATACCTGACCAAAGCCAATACTTTGAAAGCGGTCATGAATCCAGAATAAAATATTTTAACTGGATTATTAACTGAACAGTCTAACATAAATTGAAAATATCATGCGAAAATATTTCATCGTATATACGTTAACGATATTCCTGGCACAGCTGATCAACGCCCAGCACATCAAAAGAAAAGGTAGCCTTGGGGTTGGCTTTTATCAAAAAACACCTGACAGCCTGGTTACCAAATTAGGTTATAGCCAGGGGGCTGTTGTGCAATTTGCTGTTCCAAATACAACAGCAGCCAACCTGGGTTTGCAAATAAATGACATCATAACCCGGGTGAATGATATCACTATCAATAATCCAACTCAGCTTCCACTGGTTGCAAAAACACTTAGAGCCCAGGAGCCCATAAAAGTAATCGTTATTCGCAACAACAAGGAAATAAAGCTATCCGGCACCGTTATGCCACGACCATTGGAAACCAGTAATACCGCTACCATAGAATATGGTGAGTTTGCATACCAGCAGGGATATGTAAGAACCATTTATAAAGCACCTAAAGACAGATCTCCATTGGGCACCATATACTTTTTACAGGGACTCCCCTGTTATTCCATGGACAATTTCACTGCATTTGATAAAACCAAACAAGCGATAGATGCCATGGTAGACAGGGGTTTTGCGGTTTATCGCATGGAGAAGGCCGACATGGGTGATAATATGAATATGGCACCTTGTGAAACCATGGGATTCAATGCCGAACTGGAAATGTATGACGCAGGCTATAAAAACTTACTTACCTTAAAAAAGGTTGATACGGGTAAAATAATCCTGTTCGGACATTCCATGGGAGGTGTTACCGCTCCTTTGCTGTCTGCTAAATATCAACCTAAAGCGGTAATAGTATATGGTACCGTTTTCAAACATTGGCTCGATTATCTTATCGAAGCCAACATGATCCAATCCGGTTATTATGGAGATGATACGGTACAACTTCGTAAAACGATCGATGCGGCCATGCCCTATATCAATGACTATTTCTATACCAACAAAACAGCGGATGATATCTGCAAAACAGCCGAAGGAACGGCAGCATTGGAACTGATAATGAGTTACGATCCCAAAACCAAACTGGGCGCTTCAGGACGGGCCGCATCGGTACACAAAGAACTCAATCAACACGACCTGTCAGTTGCCTGGGCAAAAACCAATTCCCATGTACTGGCGATCTATGGCGAATGTGATATTGCTGCCAACAATGCGACCGATCACCAGGCACTGATCGATCATGTAAACAGGATCCATCCCGGTAAAGGACAGTTTTGGCTGGCACCCAAAACCACGCATACTTTTGAAGAGATCGGCAGCATGCAGGATTTCATAAAATGGCAAAAAACGCCTGCTGCGTATTATCAATATGCCGCAACAAAGTTCAACCCAAAAGTATTTGATCATGCCTGTAACTGGATGAAAGAAGTACTGGCAAAATGATGCTGGTAAATTTGTTTATCATGTTTGCGCTTATTGGTCATTATGCTTTTTACATCATTTTTTAACAAACTACATTTACCGCTCATGTAAATAAATTGCATCAACTCCTTCAAATCATTTTTCTTTAAGTAAGAAACTAAAGAAGGACCAGGATGCAGCCACTATTCAGCGACACAAGCCAGGAATGGAAAACTCTTGAGCAGCAAAACAACAGCCTTGTTTTTTCATCGCTGAATGAATTTTACCAACCCGTAAAGTCTAAGGGCTTTGCCATAAAATATGTGGTAGAAGGTTTTGAAACCTATACACTCAACGAATACCAGTATCATGTCGGCACAAACCAGTACCTGTTGTGTAACAGCAGCAAAGAAGGTCATGTAAACATTGAAGCAGGTAAAAATGCCAAAGGAATCTGCATTAACCTGGTACCCGCATTAATGGAGGAAGCAGTAGCCAGTTTGCGCCGTCCCGATACCAGTTACCCTGATGTTGATTTAGGAACTTTTTTCAGCACACCCTATTTTTTAGATCAACTCTATAAAGCAGATGAAACCATCACAGGAAAAGCTTTGCTTCAATTGGGAAAAGATGTAGCATTCAATAAGTTTGAAGTAAGTAATTTGACGATGGAGTTCTTTTATTCGCTGGCTGAAAAAATCGTGACCGACCAGTTGCCTGTATTTAAACAATTGCAGTCATTGCCGGTGATTAAAACAACAACCCGTAAAGATTTATATAAACGAATTAGCAGGGGCCGGGAGTTTATCGACCAGGCATATGCCAATCCATTAACCATAAGCCTGATAGCCCAGGAAGCCTGCATGTCGGAATATCATTTTTTCCGCCTTTTCAAAAAAATGTTGGGCATGTCTCCGCATCAATACCTCCAGCATAAAAGATTGGAACATGGAAAAAGAATCTTAGAACAACAACAACTGTCTGTTTCTGAAACCGCTCTCGAAACTGGCTTCCCCGATATTTATTCGTTCAGCAAAGCCTTTAAAAACCTATATGGTTTTGCACCTTCCGTATTGATAAGAAAATAACCGGTTCTTTTTATCTACAACAATTTTCACTTAATCAGGAATTTTTACATACTTTAATTGTTACACTTCCCTTAATTTGAAGAGACTGGAATCCATTGGCTTCCTAGTTAACGCTTAACAATTACATTATGCTGAAAACAATGCTTACATTCCTGGCAAGCTGGATGCTTTCAAGTGCCACTTTTGGCCAACAACCAGAAAAATTATTCCCTCAGGAAGCATTAAAAGAAGACCTCAGGTTTTTACAAAAAAAACTGGAGAATAAACATCCTAACCTTTATCTATATACGCAGAAAATTAAAATCGACCGCATTTTCGATAGTTTAGCTAACGACTTGAAAAGCCCGATGACTGAATTGGCTTTTTATCATCACATCAGCATCATTAGTTCATGGATTAAAGATGGGCATACGATCCTGCTGCCTTCAAAAAAAACGATGAACTTTCATAATCAACAAAGTAAATTCTTACCTTATAAATGCAGTATCATAAAAAACAGGTTGTACGTAGATATGATCTATACTCCCGATTCAAGCCTTGCAGCAGGAGATGAAATTACTGCGATCAACAATACCCCTACCTCCGAAATCCTCTCCCAGCTTAAGATAAGGCAGATCAGGGATGGCGAAAACCTGACTTATCCAAACTGGATTCTGCATCAATATTTTAAAAGCTATTATAGTTTTCATTTCGGGCATCCTAAACAATTTAACATTGAATACCAGCGGCAGGGTATTAAGGGAACAGCTGTGATAGATGCATTGTCCAATGACAGTATTTCATACTACCGAAAACTAAAATATCCTTCCCGCGACAATGTAAAAAAATCCGGCGAGGGTATTACATTACAAACTTCAACTGATCAGCAATATGCGATCCTGACGATCAAGGATTTTCACAACGATGTTTTAAGGAAAGAATACCACCAAAGATTCCCTTTTGTGATAAGTAATTATTTTCGGGAAATAAAAGATAAGAATATCAAAAATCTGGTGATCGATCTAAGGAACAACCAGGGTGGCGATATTGAGAATGGCGTTACGCTGCTCAGTTACCTGATGAGTCAGCCATTTTCAGTAGTTGAAAAATATTTTGAAGTAGATGGATCGGAAAGCCAATACCAACTTCGTAATACCAGTGGTCCATGCAAAGGTTTGCATGACCCTGCCGAAAATATTTTTACAGGACAGCTTTATGTATTGATCAATGGCGGAAGTTTTTCTAACTCAGGAATCGTTGCAGCCGCTTTAAAAAAGTATAAACGGGCCGTCTTTGTGGGAGAAGAAACCGGTGGAAATAATATGGTCATCGCAGGCTTTAGCAAAGATGATGAGTTACCTAATACCAAGGTACACATAGAGATTCCAACAAAACAATTCCTATTGGATGCCTCACTCCCATTATCAGCCCGCGGTACGATGCCCGATTTTCCGATTGACCAGAGTTTATTCAATGAAGACATGGCTTTGCTGTTTATCTTAGACAGGTTCAGGCAGAATAAATAAGGCCTAAATCGTAGAAGTTTTTTAAATAAAGGATTGATTACTAAAGGGGAATTAAATAATTCCTTCTTGGTTAAACGCTATGGTCAGACCAGGTTACAACAGGCCCTTCTGTTGTTTTTCACACACTTTGCCTTTAAAATCAACTTCTGTAGTATATTCTTTACAAATCCCATTTTTTTTCAGTTTTTACCCCACATTTTTCTATTATTTTCTAAAAATGATTAAAAAAAACACTACTTTTCGCCCACTTAAAAACCATCTATGCAAAAACCAACACTCTCCCCGGGTGAATTTAATTCAGGTATTACCAATTTTATCAAACAACTATCTAACATGAAAAAAGCTTTACAACTAACGCTTTTGTTTGCATTGTTTGCTGCTGCAGGCTTTGCTCAATCTGGCAAATATTGGTCAGATAACGTGCAAAACCGTGGATCTATCAACAAAGACAAAGCAATTGCCAGACTTTCCTTTCCTACGGAATTCAAATTGTTCAACCTGAACATTGAGCCACTTCGCCAGGAACTATTTACACTTGCTGGCAGAACGCCTTCTAAACATTCGACCATCATCTCCCTTCCCAATACAGCCGGACAGGTAGAAGATTTTGAAGTATTTGAAGCATCGAATTTTGAACCAGCCTTGCAGGAACAATTTCCCAATATCAGGGCTTATTCCGGAAAAGGGATCACCGATCGTTCGGCTACCCTTAAACTGAGTATCTCACCACAGGGTATTCAAACCATGATCTTCAGAACTGAAAAAGAAAATGAATTCATTGAACCATATTCACAGGATCATAAAGTGTACGCAGTTTTTAATTCACAAAGAAAGCCTGGCCAATTACCATGGACCTGTTCTACTGAAGATAAAAAACTCGTTACCGATATTAACTCACAGATCGGACAAACCAACCTGGCTGCTAGATCAGGTGGCGATCTGAAGACGATACGCCTTGCACAGTCCTGCAATGCAGAATATTCCAATTATTTTGGCGCCACAAGTGCTGCCCAGGTTGGCCTGGTGTTAGCAGCTTTCAATGCAACCCTCACCCGTTGCAACGGCGTGTATGAAAAAGACCTGGCGCTTCACCTGAACCTGATCGCCAATACTACCAGTGTTATTTATTATACAGCATCTTCCGATCCTTATACAACCATGGGCAGCTGGAACGGCCAACTGCAATCAACCCTTACTTCTGTAATTGGTGAGGCCAATTATGATATCGGCCACATGTTTGGCGCTTCAGGCGGCGGCGGTAACGCAGGTTGTATCGGTTGCGTATGTACGAACGGATCAAAAGGAAGCGGCATCACTTCTCCTGCGGATGGAATTCCACAAGGAGATAATTTCGATATTGATTATGTAGTGCATGAAGTAGGACATCAATTGGGCGGTAACCATACATTCTCTCATGCACTGGAAAGTGCCGGTGTAAATAAAGAAGTAGGTTCGGGAATCACCATTATGGGTTATGCCGGTATTACCAGCCAGGATGTTGCCCCTCACTCCATCGATATTTATCATGAAGCTACCATTGCACAGATCCAGGCAAACCTTTTAACGAAAACCTGCCCTGTAACTACAAGCATTACCGCAACCAATGCAACACCTGTTGTTGCTGCGGTACCAAATTATACTATCCCTCGAAGTACGCCATTTGCCCTCACTGGTTCAGCAACTGATGCAAATGCTGGTGATGTGCTTACATATTGCTGGGAACAAAATGACAACTCCACCGTATCGGGAGCAAACAGCGTAGCAAGTGCTACCAAAGCTTCCGGACCAAACTGGATATCTTTTAGTCCAACTACTTCTCCCACCAGGTACTTCCCTAAATTGGCCACCATCTTAGCTGGTGCCCTTATCAGCGGACCTTTACCAGGCGGCGATGCGAGTGCCAATACTGAGGCCTTAAGCTCAGTTGCCCGCACGCTTAATTTCAGGCTAACGGTAAGGGATAACGCTATATTCAGATCTACGGCACCTGTTTCTGTTGGACAAACATCTTTTACAGATATGACCGTTACCGTTAATGCGGCCTCTGGTCCTTTTGCGGTAAGTGCTCCTAATACAGCCGTATCATGGGTTGGCGGATCTTCACAAACCATTACCTGGGCAGTTGCCAGTACAACGGCTGCTCCGGTGAGTTGTGCCAATGTAAAAATTTCTTTGTCAACGGATGGTGGACAGACTTTCCCAACCGTGTTAGCTGCCAGCACTGCAAATGATGGAACAGAAACATTGGTTATCCCAAATACGCCATCAACTACTGCCAGGATCAAGATCGAAGCTGTAGGAAATATCTTCTTCGATATTTCAAATACCAATTTTACCATCACAGCAGGTGGTAGCTTTTCTACCATCACTACATCGGCAATTGCGCCTACAGTCTACTGTGCAGGCAATGCAGTGAGTGTTCCTTTTACTACGAATGGTGCTGCCAATGCAGGCAATGTATTTACTGCTCAATTATCCAATGCGGCTGGTTCATTTGCTAGCCCCATATCTATTGGTACTTTAACAGGTACCGGTTCTGGTACAATAGCCGCTACCATCCCTGCCAATACAACTGCGGATAGTGGTTACCGTATACGGGTAGTTAGCAGCAACCCTGTTGTAACCGGTTCTGATAATAATTTTGGACTTAAAGTAAACAGGATCCCAACTGCTTCTACGATCGTAGCTGCCGGACCTACTTCTTTCTGTGCAGGCAGCAATGTTGTGTTAAATGGTAATGTAGGCGGCACATGGAATACAGGAGCAACTACTGCATCCATCACCGTATCGGCAGCCGGAAATTATTTTGTAACCAATACGAATAGTTGCGGATCTGTTCAGTCTAATAGTATAACCGTTACCGTTAATCCCCTGCCAACTGCATCAGTTGTTACGGCGAGCGGCTCAACCGAATTTTGCGCAGGTGGAAGTGTAGTATTGAGTGGTAATGTAGGTGGAACCTGGAACACAGGTGCGACAACACCAAGCATTACGGCAACAACTTCGGGTGCATATTTCGTTACCAATACAAATGGTTGCGGATCTGTACAATCAAACTCCTACGCGGTATTTGTTTATGGTTTGCCAACTGTTTCGGCCGGTAACCTCACCACCTGTTTGGGTAACCCGGTTAACCTGGTAGGTTCACCTGCAGGTGGAACCTTTAGTATACCAAACCCATATTCAGGACCTAGTACTTCTTATACCTATACGTATACTAACATAAATGGCTGTACGAATACAGCTACGGGTAGTGTAACAGTAGTTCCTTTACCTACCGTAAATGCCGGAACCTATGGTCCTCTTACAACAGCGAGCGCTGCCATAACCCTGGCAGGCACTCCAGCCGGTGGAACTTTCAGCGGTTCAGGTGTTAGCGGCAATTCATTTAACCCGTCAGTGTCTGGTGCAGGTACCTTTACCATCACTTATACCTATACCAATGCAAGTGGTTGTACGAACAGTGCAACTACCAGCATCGTGGTAAATCCCGTGGCTTGCAGCTTTACAGCAGGTACGATCACCGGGCCAAACAACGGTTGTCCGTTCATGGGCCCGCTCGACGGCAATGCCACGTACAGCATTAATTCTGTGAATGCATCCGGTTATGTATGGACCGTTCCATCTAATGCAGTGATCGTATCCGGACAAGGAACCAATTCAATTGTAGTGGATTATTCACCTGTCTTTGTTTCAGGTTATGTAAGCGTAACCGTTAGCAACGGCTGCGGAGGCGCTTCTACACTGGTTAGATTATCTATCAGGAGCAGTATCCCAGGTACAGCAGGTGTGATCACCGGGCCAACCAATGCCTGCCTGTTCATCGGCACGGCAAATGAAGCCACTTATACAATTCGTAAACTGGCAAACACCAGTTCTTACCAATGGACAGTACCAGCTGGTGCAGTTATTTCAGGTCACCCAGGCGGTACAGGTGCCAATGATACTATCATCAAAGTACAATATAACAGCGGTTTTGTAACTGGAACAGCCATTTCAGTGAAAGGCGTTTCTTTCTGTGGTACAAGCACCACTGCTCGTTCACTGGCCATCACCCGGACAAATCCATCCACACCAGGTGCCATTGCAGGACCTACGGATGTTTGTCCGTTTATCACCAGCGCAACCGTGGCAACCTATTCTATTGCCTCACAGGCCAATGCTACTTCATATATCTGGGCCGTACCAGCCGGAGCAACCATCACTTCACATCCGGGCGGTGTGGGAACGGCGAATGACCTAAGCATTACCGTTAGCTTTGCCAGCAATTTCACCACTGGGGCCATTACGGTAACAGCAGTGAACAATTGCGCCAATTCATCCGTACGTTCTTTGACAGTGAAAAGAACACCGGCTACACCGAGTGTGATCACTGGTAACATTACCCCTTGTCCTTCTACAACTGGAGCTTATTCGGTAACGAATGTGCCGGGTAATACCTATACCTGGACCAGCACGACGCCAACAACTGTTTCCATCGTATCCGGACAAGGAACGAATGCAGTGCAAATTCAATTCCAGGGAACATTTGTCAGCAGCTCTATCAGGGTTACCACCACAACGGCATGCGGAACCAGCTCTACCAGGTCATTGGCAGTAACCAACTGTTTACCTTTGCCTAAGAATATGATCAGCACGATCGTTTCGTCAGCTAAACAGGAAGCTGTTTATCCAAATCCATCTAATGGTGATTTCAAACTCTTCATCCAGGAAGAAAGCAGGTACAGCGGTATCGTTAAAGTTGAAGTGAAAAATCAATTGGGTCAACCCGTTTACCAGGGCAATGAAACCATTGAAAATGGATTGATCAGCCTCAACCTGCGCAGCCAGTTAAAGACAGGAATCTACCTGGTTAAATCGCTTGTAAACGGACGTTCTTATGTTCAGAAAGTGATCATCAACCGATAAGAATCATTAATACATTCAACACAACACCCGTTCAGAAATGAATGGGTGTTTTTTTTTACAGGCATGGAGGCCTAACGGAAAGGATTATGCGATAGTTCTGAAAATAGCAGGTTTGAAATTATGAGCGCTTGATGTAGATGTCTCGTTTCACCAAACCCCATTTTTGTAAACGGTGCATCATCGCCACTTTTAATACCCCCATGCCATAAGTAACACTGTTGGCAAAATTAATAGAAGATGCTTCTGGAAAATATTTTGTAGGACAAGTAATTTCTGCGATTTGGAAATCATGATAGATGATCTGTGAGAGCACCTGGTTATCAAAAACAAAATTATCGGAGTTGGCCGGGAAATTGATCGTTTCAAGCACTTCTCTTGAATAGGCACGATAACCGGTATGATATTCGGAGAGTTTTTCGCTAAGTAAAATGTTTTCTATAAAAGTAAGTACCCTGTTGGAAAAATATTTATGCAGCGGCATGCCACCTTTGAGTGCTCCTTTACCCAGTATCCTGGAGCCAAGCACTACCGAATACAACCCGCTGCTGATTAGGGTTGCCATGGCCGGTATCAATTTGGGTGTATACTGGTAATCGGGATGTAACATGATCACGATATCGGCACCAAGTTCCAGCGCTTTATGATAACAGGTTTTTTGATTGCCTCCGTAGCCCTTATTTTGCTCATGACGTACCAGGTGTTTGATACCAAGTCGCCTGCCCACTTCCAGTGTATCATCACTGCTTGCATCATCCACCAGGATCACTTCATCCACGATGTCGTGAGGGATCTCGTGGTACGTACGTTCAAGTGTAAGCGCAGCATTATAAGCCGGCAATACAACCACGATCTTTTTATTCTGGAACATGTTGCTAAAGATAATCTTTTGAAAATAGCCTCTTATTTTATGGGGGTTGGCGGACCTGAAATACGGTCAAGCCATCCCTTGATCATTTTATTGCCCGGTTCAATGGCCAATGCTTTTTGCCATACATCTCTTGCTTTATCTACCCGCTGCAAGGTTAGGTAATATCCACCCAGGTTATACAGCATATTTACACTCAATGGATCGCAATCCAGCGAAAGATTGGCAAGCCGGATCGCTTCTTCAGTATTCTTTTCTGCAAAAGTTTTGATGGCCTTCGCTTCATACAACTGTGCTACATACTTAAGGTTATTCAGCATGACGCTGTTGCCGGGATAGATCGATTTTGCTTTCAACAGGTTTTCGCGGGCAATATCAAGTTTTCCCTGCTGGGAATAGATATTGCCGAGATTGATATATGGATCGGAAAACCCGGGATATATCTCCAGCGACCTTTTCAGGTATGGAATGGCCTGGTTAAATATAGCGTCCTTTTTAAGAGAATCTTTTTCCAGTTCCGATTTCCTGATAAGGGTGATACCTGCAAAATTATTTGTCTTGGCACTGTTGGGTGCATGTTTCACATCGGTCATGAACAAGGTCTCATTGTTTTTCCAATCGCGGTTACGCGAGATCGTTAGTACACTTCCGGCTGCTGTCAATCCGATTGAAACAACAGCAGCCATTGACATAGCAGGCTTTCCTCCTCCCATTTGTTTAACAAGGTAAGTTATACAAAAAGCAAGGGCGATGCAAAAACCAATGGAAGGCTGAAACAGGAAACGTTCGTTAAAAGGTGATCCTACCTCGAAAACGAAATTAGAAACGATCGATATCGTAATAAAGTAAAACAGGATGGCAAAGGAGATAACATGACGGCGTGAAAATAATTTTATCGCAATGAAAACGAGGAGTGCATTCACCAATAGTGAAACAATGGTTTTCCAGTTGGTAAAATGAACATAAGGGATCTGGTTGTAAGAATAATCGTATGATAATGGATGCGGCCAAACCATCATCCACAGGTATTTGCCCATGATCATCACCTTGGTGGCCAGTACCTCATCCCCTACCGCCTTAATAAAGGGTGCGTTCATTACTTCATTCGTTTCTCCCTGGGGTAGTCCAACGATTGACAAACGGATGAAAAAATAAATCATAAAAACTGCAACAAACGGCCATACCGACAATAAAGCATTTTTAATGGTCTTATTAAAGAAGAAATACAGCAACAGCGGAATCACTGCTATAAAAGTGATCCCGTTCTCCTTAGCAAGGAGTGAAAAAAAGTAAGCCGCCAAAGAAATGACCAGCTGGCCAAATTTCCTTTCGGATACATATCGCAGGTAGTAAATGATGCAAACCAGCAACAATAACAGACAGAGTATTTCATCCCTACCCTTGATGTTCGAAACCACATCGGTATGCAATGGGTGAACCACAAACAATAAGGCGGCTATGAGCGCTGCCGTGAGATCTGTTTTAAATACATATTGTTTCAACAGGTAAAAAAGCAATACGCACATCAAGGCATACATCAACACATTGATGAAATGATTCACACCCGGGTTGGCCCCGAAAAACTGGTATTCGATGGCTAACATGGCAATCGAAAGCGGGCGGTATCTACCACCCGACAGTTCCGCATTCTGATCGGCAATATTGGAAAATGTTTCGTGTGAAAAAATATCACTGATGCCGGTAAATCCCTGCTTGGTATATGGATTCTCCGTAATCACGATCCCATCATCCAAGGCATAACCATTGAATCCGCTATTAAAATAAATGCCAGCCGCCAGGATAAAAACCAGCATGGCCCACAAACGGTAATTGCCAATCCCAAATGGCTGGGTTTGTATAATGGGTGCTGCAACCGGAATCACGACCGGTTCCTGTTTAAACCGTTCAGTAACTTGTTTATTTTTCCTCGCCATGCAATTAGAATTGATCCAGCTAAAAATATGAATATTATTTAAAATATTAAACTACAATGTTTTAGAAAAAAATCCCGGTTCACATCATATGAACCGGGATCAAAATTATCTTGTATTAAGTAAATTAATTGCCGCCTTTCTTATCCCTCACAACCCTGGTAGGTCTTGTATTCTCTTGCTGCACCTGGCGAACAGGTTCTTGCCTGACCGGCCTGCTTGGTTCTGATTGTACTTGTCTGACCGGCTGCTGGCGTACAGGTCGCACGGGCTCTTGTCTTACAGGTTCCTGCCTTACAGGTGGACGAACAGGTTCCTGGCGTATAGGCGCCTGTTTTACCGGACTCTGTTGGATGGGCTTAATTGGTTCCTGCCTTGTCGGACGATCAGGTTGTTGCTTGATCGGGCGAATGGGTTCCTGTTTCGTTGGCCTCACTGTTCCTTCTTTAACTGGTTTGATCGTGCCTGGATTGGTCGGCCGTATTGTTCCCTGTTTATCTGGTCGAATCGTTCCTTCTTTTGTTGGTCGAACGGTTCCCTGTTTATCCGGGCGTATGGTTCCTTCCTTAACAGGCCTGGTATTCTTATCGGTACGGATTGGCCTGATGCCTGCACTTGGTTTTATTGGCCTCGTACCGGGTGCTGTTCTGATCGGTGTACCTGATTGATCGAAAGAAGGCAATTGATATTGAGCCGAAGGTGCCTGCGGATAATTCTGTTTGAATCGTTGAGCTCCTCTATTGGCTAACCAGGGCCTGCTATAGGTATTCCGGTAAGCGCCCTGCCTGAAACGGTTTTCGAAGTATGGTGAGCGGGAACGATAACGACCTCCGTAATAACGATCTCTCCATCCTGGAAACCGGTAAGAGTTGCAATGGCGATATCGACTATAATAATAATAATCCCAGTGAAAATGATATCCATAATAGTTATGCCAGTAAAAAGGCCTCCAGGGACGCCAGTATGTTGGGTAATAACCCCAATACCATGGTGAACTCCATCCTGTATAGGATGGCACATATATATATTCAATCACCGGCCATTCGGCAATCTGGTAAGTGGTGGTGGTTTGCACGGTTACTGTTTCTCCATTGGCCAAAGTACTGGTGGCAGAGTAGCCTGGATTGGGTGTTTGGCCCGCTGCTGCTACATCATCGCCCATATTGGGTTCGATGATATAATCTTTTCCATACAGGTCTTCATCCCCGACCAACTGTATTTGTACTTTTTTATCCGCCTGCTTTTGCACAACGAACACCGCTACATTCTGCTCTTCTGTTTTATTGATCGCGATCTTCAGGGAAATATTATGCAGGTCTCCATCCGGATTATCCACTACCCTGATGTAATCGATCTTACCGTCACCATCAAGGTCGAGGTTGTTTACATTGGATGAAGAATCATTTAATTTCTTTTCAAAGGTTTCCAGCGTGGGTGATTCCTGGAATAGTTTGAGTACGGCATAGAGATTCAGGTTATCACCAGGCAAATTGAGTCTTTCGGGCTCAGTTTGTGCCGATGCGCTGAATCCGTAACAGCAACATATAGTGAATAACAGGTACAAGAATCGTTTCATGATATCGCTTTTAATATGAAGGTATATTGTTATGAAGTATTAGACTGGAATAATACCCCAAAAGTCATGCGGGATTTTCGTTTTAACTTATTTTTATAAAGTGACGGTTAAACGCCGATTTTGAATATGACCAAAGTTGCCATTCGTTTTGATCATGATCAGGAATTTTATAACGAATGAGAGGTTACAAACCACTGTAGCAATAGATTACAACTCCGATTATATAACCGATTTTACTTCGATTAAACTAGACCAATCAATTTGTATGTAAATGCGACAATCACTTGTTTCAACAAAATAAGTACGACGGAAAAAAAACAACATTTCATGAGTTAATAACCTTGGATGAGTGATAGCTGCGGCCTATTTTGCAACAGTTAACAAAAGCTGATTATTTACGTAAGCTTACAAGTGTGCATGACCTGTGATTTCCGGAATAAGCATAAAATGTACTCGATCGTGGGGCTTGAATTATTTCTGACAGCTTTGCCCTTAAAAAAGCGAGGTAAGACGCAGCGTTGAACTGTGTTTGTGAAATTCAACATTCATCTTTAATTTATATACAATGAAATACGTTTTTCTTTTAATCTTAGTAGCAGGTAGTTTTTTATCCAAAGCCCAGGTCAATAATAAAACGACCGGATCTAACTGTACCTGCCTCCCTGGAAATTCTATTTGCTCCGCTGATGCAACCTTTATGAGTTGTTGCATCTGTTGCCAGGCAGGTAGTTCCTGCGGCTCCTGGACTGCATTTGGGTTCTGTGCTTGTAAATGTGAAAATACCGGAACAGGAAGTGGAAGCACAACATCGTCTACCATCAGGAACATTCGCTTTTATGGCGGGAAGTATTCCGAATTTATTAATTACCTGGATTTAAACAAAGTGCCTACCAGTAAACTAAAAGAGCTGGCTAAAAATGTCACAGAAGGTAAGATGCTGAATAAATCAAATGTGGAAAATGGAAAAGATTTTTATATTTTGTCCGACGATGATAATCCGTTTATCGATGCATATGTTGCAGAAATGAAAATACTCACGAAAAATGCAACCTATGCCTCACTGGTAGAAGCATTTTTAAAATCAAACAAATAACAATGAAGATTCCTTTTTTATTATCCGTACCTGGAAATCAATTTTGGATATTCCTGGTGCTTGGTATTATTTTAGTTGGTTTTGTGATTCAAAGGCTACTTAGGAGAAAATAATTTTCATGGCAAGCTAACATCGGGATATACAGGCAAAACTTCTATTTATTCCGCACTATTTCAATATTATAGCCTTCATTCATTTTTATACAAAAGTTAAGCACTTCTTTACAAGTGCTTAACTTTCGTTTGTCCATTATCGTTATCCATCGGATAAAAAGAACCATCATCCCCCTGTTTAAACAAGCTGATCCCCGTATTAAAATGTTCCAGGATATACACCTGCACCGCTTCATGGGCTGCATCGAGCTCGGCCAGGCTTGGATTTTGGGGATCGATGCTTTTTGAAAGTAACCCCGCGGCAAAAGTCTGCATACTTAGATATAATTTGCTTCCCGGGTTATAACCTGCTCCCAGACCCGCGTTACCGGCACTGTCGGCAGCAATTTGCTGCTGTTGCGGATATGCATCCAGGAAAGTTGATAACCGAAGTGCATCGGTAACTGCCAGCACATAATTGGCCCCATTGGCGGCAAGAACATAATATAGAAAATCCGGGTGACTGCGGGCATAGTTTCCAAAAGCATAGAGATCGCCGGCAGATGGTGCAGGGAAAACATTGTCAGGGTGTGTATGAGCTATGGCGGTAACCTGCAAGCCGGAAGGATTCCCATTAAGAGATACAGAATTACCTGACATGGTACTGATCCTGGGTAAAGCTCTTGGTAAACCAGTTTGCTTATCAATGCCAAAAACAGTTGCATATTCAATACCTGCCCCAGGCTTATTTATACGGATCAGTTCACGGAATCCATCCTGGTATTGCTCATTGAAATAAAATTGCGTAATCAATTGAGCCTTTGAAACCGGTTCAAATAATTTGCGATTAGTCATTGACGTGACATTGTTTTGAGCATTCTTAATATCGAACTGTGGCTTGAATGATGCCGAATAAGTCTCAGCTTCTAAATCGTTAGTCAAAACGCCGGTTTCCGGTAAAGCCGGTGGAATATTTGAAAAAAAATAATTAATAGTAAAAAATTTGGTGGGCACATTTGCAGGACCCGGTCTGGCGTCCATTAGCCTATGGAAATAATGAGGTTGAGTATTTTCTTTGGCAGGTGGAAGCCGGAGGGCTGATAAGCCCAGGCTGATACACAACACGGAGATGATAGTTTGCTTTTGCATGGCTGGTGGTTATACTTTGTAAATGAATGGCAATTCAATTAGTAAGTAAACACCCGGCGGAGGCCTGCTATTAAAGAAGTATCCTGGCTGAAACCAGTACACTTCAGGATATATTAAGCAGATAACAATAGATACAACTTTGCTGTACATACTATGAATTTTATCTCATAGTTACTACATGAAATCACCTACAGGCCTATCTTTTGGACGAATGGTAGTGAAGTAAATCTTAATTTGTACTGAAGTATGAAATCGGGAGTTTGAATGATGAAAATGTTCATCCAGGTTGATGGCATAAATGCATCCTGTTTACAATTGATGAGGGGAAATGAAGAGGACTGACCTGGAAACTAAGTTAATACAGGCATAAAAAATCCATAGATCGTTTTTGCAAACAACCTATGGAATTAAATTTTGTATGATCACCTAAACGGAAACGCGTATCCGCAATTATTCGCAGATCTTAAGTGTGGCCGGGCTCTTGCTGCTTAGTAGCAGCCTGTTGATCTTACCGGCGCCGTCAAAAAATACTACCAGCATCCCGTGCCTGATCTGGTAAGCTTCCCATGAAAAATCTTTGGCCTGGGGTAGTCCGAACCATTTGAACAAACTGCTGCGGTCGGCTCCCATCAAGGGAAGGCTCATTGCACCTTTGTATTGATCATTGATTTCAATGTAATCGCGATAAGTGTAAAACATGATGCCTTTGTCGCGGAAGAATACACCGGCACAACCGTTGGCAGAAGGTTCATCTACAGCCTGCGTATAACAGGGCAGCTTCAGCATCACATCACCCAGGGGCGATTCTGGATACATCTTATTCACGCTGCCATCGAGGATATCCACGGCAAACGGCGGACACACAGGCGTTGATCTTAATTGTCCATAACTGATTTGGGAAAGAATGATACACAATGGTACCATGAATGCTCTGGTCATTTTTCATAGGTTTAGGTGAGGTAATGAAGTTGTAAAATAGAAAATTCTTTTGGAAAATGCAAGGTATTATTTGATTCATGTGTTACTGCTTCATGATCAATCATTTCTACCTGTATATTGGGTAACGACACAGGTAATTGGTTCCCTGTTCAACCTGTAGAGTTGACTTATCTTATTGGATGACCATCGAAAAAATGTCTGTTTTTTACCACTGTCCTATCTCAAAATCCCATCATCTTTACTATTCAATCATGATCATATGAAACGTAAAGAATTTTTATACAGCAGCCTTGCTGCCATACCGGCCCTGGTGTGGGGAAGTTCGTTCGCACAAAGCGAACCGAAAGCTGGTGAAAAGAAACCATTCGTGGTAGACGCAGGAAAATCAAGGTTTGGTGAAGTGGTATTGTTCCTGGGCGTTCACCCAAATGACCTGAAAATTTCGGGTAAAGATACCGGCGGACAATTATCTGTATTTGAATATACCGGCTATGGCAAAACAGGTCCGGCCTTACATATGCACCTGTCCCAGGATGAAATATTCATGGTAACAGAAGGTTCTTACCGTTTTGTGGTAGGTGATGAAACACATACGCTGCATGCCGGGCAAACCATATTTCTACCAAGAAATATTCCACATACTTGGATTCAACTAACGGATAAGGGTAAACTTATTTATTTTCTGCAACCTGCAGGAAAAATGGAAGAGTTCTTTACATTGATGAATACATTTAAAGAAAGACCTTCCCAGGAAATACTGGATAAGATCCACTTTGAACATGGCATGAAACTCATGGGGCCTCCCCTTTCATTGTGATGATATATTATATATCTTCATAAAAAAACGTCTATCCTTGTTACTGAAAGATTTTAAGCCATCCCCTGTAACACAAGATCATGTGCAGTTTTACCGCATAGTGCACCTGGCGTTTGACAAACAAATGGAGGTACCCTTCAAAGCGTATCCTCCCCGACCTGAACATTGCCTCGCTTTTTATCCACTCGATACAGAAAAGGTTGTTTATGAAAACAGTGGAAGGATCATTGAAAACATTCCGGTTGTTCTGTATGGTCAGCCTCTGGAAGTCACCCAGCGGCATATAGGTCATCAATTCCTGGTTTTACAGGTCATATTTTTTCCGGGGTCCTTATATAGCCTCACAGGTATTCCCGCTACCGAATTCACCAATGAATACCTCGATGCAGAATTGTTTTTTTCAACCAGCTTAAGGGAAGTAAATGAACAATTATACCATGCCCATGGTTATGACCACATGATCCATATAGCAGAACATTTCATTGAAAGCCTGGTAAAAAAGCGGGCAAGAAAACCCGATCTGGCAGATGCAGCCTGCAGGCTCATCTTACAGCAAGGCAGCAGGATATCGCTGGATAAACTCGCCAGCCTGGCATGCCTGAGTCATAAACAACTGGAAAGAAAATTCAAAGAACGCACGGGCGTAAATCCCATGCACTATAGCCGGATCACAAGGTTTGATAAGGCATTCAGGCTAAAGAACAGTTTTCCACATTACGATTGGCTACGCATTGCGATCGAATGTGGTTATCACGATTATCAGCACCTGGCCAAGGATTATAAAGATTTTACCGGGCTTACACCAGTTGCCTTTCACCAGTTGGAGAATAAAGCACCTGAAAGGACTTTTGGTCTTTCGGAAAATTACCAACCCTATTCTTAGCTCGCAATAAAATGTATCTTCATCAGTTACCCGATCGCTTTAGTAAATGTTCTACCGGTAACGATTACTGTCTTTTTAAAAATATATGCACATTTCGTGTTTTAAAATTGGCTGTAAAACCTCATTAGCTTAATTTTCAAATAAAAATAATGTCTAGTATGCCAGACTTTCGGCAAGGATTATCCGAAGTGATCAAAGCCAGTTGGTTCAGCCTCGAAGCAGGAGTATATGTGTACTGCCGTGTGCAGGAAGTTAATCATCCCGAAAAGCATCTCATGATCGTACGCGATGGTGAAGAAATAACGGTAGTGACCCGCGAAGAAAATCTTACTTTATTAGGATCCTATGAGGCCAATAATGAAAAATGGCGCCTGCTCAATATCCGTTGTGGCAATCCATTTTATTGCCCGGGGTTTATTGCAACCATTACCACAGGTATGGCTGAGGAAGGTATTGACATTGTGATCACTTCCAGTTTTTCAAACGACCTGGTAATGGTTATGGAGAAAGATCTTGAGCAAGGAACAAACATTTTGATAGAAATGGGTTTTACGTTAAAATAATTTGGAAGAAAAAGATTTTTAACGGCTAATTATTCTAAATACAAAATAGCATTCCTACGAATGTAAAAACCCCGATGCCGGTAGCTTCGGGGTTTTTATATATTCTTTCAGCCAACTGAAAATATATGGAAGTGTAAAACTTTTATGTTTGCTCAATTACAGAGTTTCAGTGTTTCTGCACTTTTATTGCTGATTTGTACTTTATTTATCTTTCCTGCCGGGCTGAAATACAAAACCAGTGTTCCGTATTGCATCTGATATGCTTCCCATCCGGCATCTTTGATACGTGGATTACCGAGGGTACTAAAAAGACTCTTACGATCAGCCCCCATCAATGCCGGGATCATGTTTCCTTTATAGTTCTCTGTAGCTTCAATATAATTTCTGTCTGTATAAAAGTAAAGGCCCTTATCCTTGAAGAAAATACCCGCACAGGCACTGTCGGATGGCACTTCCACAATACTCGTGTAACAGGGAAATCTTGTTTTAATCTCTCCCAACCCCATTTTGGGATAAAGTTTATTTACACTGCCATCAAGTATATCAATGGAAAAAGTTGGACAAACTGGTGTTGCTTTTAATTGTGCGTGGGAAGAATGAGTAAAAACAAACAGCATGAGCGCAGTAAAAAAAGGGAGTTTCATATTCATTGGTTAATAGTTTAATAATACTTCAATACATCAAGTGCAAAATCCTTGCTAGAAAAACCATTTAGCACTTAAATCTGCATATGGTATGTTAAATAGCGTGGACTCAATTGATTTGGTTACAATATATTCACTTTTACGGTAAAATGTACAGGGTTGGATGTTTTTTTCACCGGTGGATACTTCATTTTTTATGGTCTGACCGGTTTTAGATTATGCGGTATGGTTCTTGACCTAACCTATTTACACTAAATCAATTAAAAATGAATAATCACAAAAATTTCGGCTTGTGGATGGACTCCCATCATGCTACCATTGCGGGTCCTTCAAACAATGACAATACCGACCTGGTGATCCTCGCCCAGGTGAACGGGGAAGAAGTTACCCGCTCTTCAAGTGATAAAAACAGCAATAACGCCGAAAAAATGGTGCAGGCAAAATTTTTTAAAGAAATCTGTACCCATTTAGTGAACGCTACCAATATCCATATTACAGGTACAGGCCAGGCGCAGGAACAGTTCATACATTACCTGGCAGATACACCCCAATTCAAACAAACGAAAACAGAAGAATCAACTTCCAATAAAATGAGTGATGAAAAGTTGCTCGTTTTCCTGGCAGAAAAAATGAACCTGCCTGCTTAAAAAATAATCTCTTTACTACTGGTTCCGTATATGACCGGGACCAGTAGTATTTAACATACAATGATCTATAGGGAATCAACCGGTGATTTTAAAGGTTTCAATAACAATAATCAACGTGTATTGTTATTAACTTTATACTACATTAAAAGTTCAAACAGGATCAATGTGAATAAACCGATCATCATCGTGGTATTGGTTAGCCTGTTCGCCCTGCTGTACCAGGCAGCCTTTCTTTCTTCCTTGCCGGAACAGGTAATATTATTCTTATACCTGCTATCCCCTTTCCTGTTGATCCTTATGGTTTATATCGTACTAAAAAATGGGAAGCCCTCAGCGCATTCATTCGACGAACGTTTTTATGATGACTGGGATTATCAACGAAATGGCCGGGAAGATATTCATGGTTGATTGGATGCATTTGCCAGGGTAAGCAGCGTTTCTATGCAGCTGCCTGTCTTTTTCAAAAGACTTTTATGAAACGCTTTATCTTTTCATTCCTGCTGGCAGCAAGCCTGTTCTCCTGCAAAAAAAATAAATGTGAAGATGATCGATGCGATATCCAGGCTGCGTATGCACACAATGCAACCAAGCAAACCATCACCCAGGGTGTTTGGGGAACTGTTTCCATGATGGAAGGCAATTGCATGCCGGTGATTGATCCAAACAATACAACCTGTAAACATTGCCCGGTGAAAAGAAGTGTGAGAATTTATGAATACACGCTACAAAGCCAGGCAACGCCCGTTACGAATAATTCAATCTTTTATACAAGCTTTCAAACAAACCTCATCACAGAAGTAATGACGGATGAAGAAGGCTTTTTCCAGGCCACCCTGCCTGCCGGCCGTTACAGCATCGCCATTTTGGAAGATGGAAAGTTATATGTGAATATAACCGATGGGATGTCGGGATTAAATCCCGTAGATATCCAGAACGGTCCTGTGAAATTCAATGTGAGCATGACTTATAAGGCTGTTTTCTAAATCCTGGTTCAACTTCAATTCATTAGCTGATTCCCACCATTTTTCTCTTTTCCTATGCGCCTTTGTTGGGGCTATTCATAACTTATACAGCTATTCCCTTCTGCTGTTTATGTAAAGCAAACTGTAAAGTCTGTTGAAAATATTTTGTTCCCTGCTTATTCAATCATGGTAAGAATGGTTATATTCATTTACCAAAACTATTTCCAATAACTGTTCAACCCTCCTTCCAACATGAAGAAATTCTCCCTGTTACCTGCCATGGTATCCCTTACAATATTATTGGCATTAAATTTTCAACCAGCATTTTCTCAGCCCTTCACCCCCGTTGCCCTTAATGGCTTCAATCATGATGTGATTGCGGAAGCAGGCACTAGTTCATTGACCACTACAACCATTTCATTAGATGGATTTACGGTTTCCAATAAAGTGATGTATACGAACACGTTTAAAACCCTGAATGGTTTTGGCGGTGGAGGTATTGCAGATAATGGTTTGATCACTGATGCCGCAGGCACATACCAACTGGCCGATTATACTGGTAACAATGCCATGCTTATTCAAAGGAGTCAATCGGGCGAATTAAATATTACCACCCCGGCAGCCTATAGCAGGATCAGGTTGCTTTGTTTTTCTACAGAAGGAACCAGCCTGGTAAATGTGGCGTTGCATTTTACTGATGGATCTACAACCAATGCACTTACTAATTATTCCGTAGGCGATTGGTTCAACAATACGAGCAATTTAGTGTTGTCTGGTTTCGGACGATGCACCCGTGCCACGCCTGCCTCCGGGGATGATGCATACCCCGGCAATCCAAGAATGTATTATATCGATATACCTATCTCTTGTATCGATCGCCAAAAGAACCTCGACAAAATTCAACTGGCGAATGTGACCACGGCTGGTTCCAATGCGCCTTATCCCAATGCGGTTTTCTTTGCCGTATCTGCCATCCCGTTTAGTCTATCCGTCACCGATAATATCACTGCTGCCAGCTGCACGGTCAATGGCAGTGTTACACTCAATATAACTGGTTCAGGTTCTCCATACAATGTAACCTGGAATAGCACTCCGGCTCAGTCAGGACTGACGGCCACCAACCTGCTGCCTGGCCCGTACATTGCCAGCATCACTGATGCGGTTGGTTGCATCAGCCAGTATCCCGTAACCATCGGCCTCAACAATAACCTGTTTATGACAGCCCATATCGATACGCCCATTTGTTATAATGCATCTTTCAATGCCAATACCAACAGCAATGCAACAACGTATTCATGGTCACCCACCACGGGCGTGAGTGATCCAACCAGTGCAAATCCTGTGCTATCTCCCACGGCGCCCAGTACAATGTATACGGTAACGGGTACCCTGGGTTCCTGCCCGCCGATCGTTAGAACGTTTACCGTTACCGTTAGTCCGGAAATAACGTTGACCATACCTCCAAGTCTAACTGTTTGTTCGGATTCTTCTATAACACCCATCATCACAAGTAACGCAACCAGTTTCCAATGGCTGCCTACACAAGGTGTGAGCAATACAACGATTGCAAATCCTGTTTTATCACCGGATGCCACTACTACGTATAGCATTACCGCCACTACCGGACTATGCAGTGTGAATGGTAATCTTT
>ERZ795056.1181-NODE-1181-length-30781-cov-17.971620_pt1 | contig 30781 bp, 18 predicted proteins | sample MGYA00375140_ERZ795056 | MGnify/ENA primary metagenome ERZ795056 (study PRJEB30185, sample SAMN05720227) | activated sludge metagenome | isolation source: Anaerobic digester | place: USA | collected 2015-03-09 ... | reverse complement strand
GAACAAAATTATAACCAATTGATTTTATTTGATTTATAACGAAACGCTACTGATTCAAAATATTTATTCATTTTCGCGCCTTGCCGGGGATGAAAAATTATTAGTGTGACTGCTACATTTTTCATTTTTAAAATTATCTTTGTTTATATTTTTAAATTTTTCCGGGATGAAAAAACACAGATATTTTTTTTGCGCACTGCTGTTGTGTGCCTTAACAACTGTTGTTACGGGCGCATACTCACAAAATAGTTTTAGCGCCTTATCAGGTGTGACAACAGGCAATAAAATTGATCATTATAAAGCCGAAACGGAAGGGTATTTTGTTTGTCCGGTAAATACCAGCAAAGGAATTGTTCTGTCAAACAATTTTGCTTCAAAACTCTATCTCATTGATGATGAAAACCTGGTGGAGCTTGTCTCTGCGCCGGGTTGCGGCAGATATTTTACGCTTTCAGCCGATAGGTCTGCAGTAGGTTTTAAACTCATCAGGCAGAATGGCATGCAGGTTCCCGCCATCTATGACCTGAACGCTATGAAAGTAATTGAATTGTCAGCTCCTGTGGATTTGTGCGGGCAGGTGAGTTTCAGTAATAACGGCAAAATAGTCTATACCGTGGGAAATAATCTTTGTGTTGTTCAAAACGGGAATGTTTCACAGTTTCCGCTGGGAACCTATACCAACATTGCCCCGGTATCGCCTGATGGCAACTTTGTCATTTTTAATAACGATGCCGATCAGTTGTTGATGATAAACCTGGCTACCGGACAAATAACACAAATTACTGACAACGCGCAGGGCTACATGTATCCGAAATGGTCTCCGGACGGTGATAAGGTGGCTTTTTCTACATTAGCGGGCACGATAAAGGTATGGGTTAAATCTTCCGGCACTTTTTATACTATCGGCACAGGGGCGAACTACACCTGGTCGGACGATTCACAATGGATCATTTATAATGTTGTTACAGCGAGTGATTTTGAATTTTTGGGCTCCGAAATTTTCAAATCCCGTTTTGACGGAACCGCTGTGGCTCAGTTGACCCATACTCCCGGCACTCACGAGATGTATCCGGCTTTCGGCTCTGCAGGTACTTTTATTTACAGCACCTATAACAGACGTGAAATAGCCCGGTCACCATTGTCAACCGGTGTTGCCCAGAAGCAAATCACTTCGGTGCTGGTAAGGTCCGAAGCTCCGCTACCCTTAGATACTTTGGGGCCTGATGATTTTTCACAGAAAAAAAGCAAGGCCAACACCATGGTTGCCGGTGATGTTCCCTATTGCCATCAGGTGTACGACACGCCTACCTGGCATTCGGGATGGTGGTCCTGTGCACCAACCACAGCCATTATGGCATTAGCCTATTTTAACAGGCTGCCCAAATGGCCAACCACGGTAAATCATGGTAAGTCCTGGGATCCGCATACCAGCAATTATGGTTCATATGTTGCCGACCGGTACAGATTCAGAGAGGTATATTATGAAACTACCTCCGACGATTATGCCGGCAACACCAGTTATGGAGGATACGGATATATGTGGGGACTGGGCTCTCCCAGTTCTTATATGGATAATTATTTTCAAAACCACGGCATGACTTCGGTAAGGTCGTCGTCCACCACCTTTACTAATGTGCAGACCGAAATCAATAACAATTATCCTTTTTCCATCTGCAGCACCATTACCTCTGCGGGGCACCTGACACTGGCGGTAGGTTACGTTAACGGACAGCACACCATCATTTATAATGACCCGTACGGGAATAAGAACAACGGGTATCCCAATTACTACGGAAAAAATTCATATTACGACTGGCCGGGTTATAATAACGGATACCAGAACATCAATTCCATGGCATGGTCGGCATCATCTGAAACCACTCAGCCAACATACAGTAACACAATAATTGATGATAATCATTATGATCATGGCTTTTATATCTATAATCAGGGCGTCAGCCACATGAGGTATTTCCGCGATAACATTTCGGGAGGGTATAACGGGCATTTCTGGTGGACATACACCAGTGCCGCCACCACCCTCGACACCTGCTATGTTACCTGGACACCCACACTGACCAATACCGGCTATTATACCGTATCGGCTTATGTGCCCAATTCTACCAATGTTACAGCAACCACCGCCCGATATAAGGTTTATTATTCAGGGGGAAGTACCACCGTCATCAAAAACCAGGCTACACAACTCGGGCAATGGGTTTCGCTCGGGTCTTTTTTGTTCAATCCTGCCAACCAGCATTATGTCAGGGTAGGCGACGGATCGGGTATCCTGGGCCAGAAAGTGGCTTTTGATGCTGTAAAATGGGTGTGTACCGTGCCCGCTACTGCGGGGACGATATCGGGAAGTACCACAGTGTGCCAGGGCCAGACATCGGTAACCTATACGGTGCCGGCCATTGCCAACTCAACATCTTATTCATGGACGTTACCCACTGGCGCAACAGGTACAAGTACTACCAACAGTATTACTGTTAATTACGGCACATCAGCCGTTTCGGGTACCATAACCGTCCGGGGAGTTAATTCCTGCGGTACGAATGGAACGGCCGCCTCCCTTTCAATAACCGTCAATCCGCTGCCAGTGGCTGCCGGAACCATCACAGGCAGTGCCACGGTATGCCAGGGCCAGACCTCAGTAACCTATACAGTACCGGCAATTACCAATGCTACCTCCTATGTGTGGACTTTGCCCACGGGAGCCACCGGTACCAGTACCACCAACAGCATTACCGTAAATTTTGGTACGTCAGCGGTATCCGGCACCATTACCGTCAAAGGCCACAATAACTGTGGTGATGGCACAGCGGCATCAAAGGCCGTAACGGTCAACCCCTTGCCTGTGGCTGCAGGAACCATCGCCGGCAGCGCCACGGTATGCCAGGGACAGACTTCAGTAACCTATACAGTACCGGCTATTACCAACGCCACCTCTTATGTGTGGACTCTGCCCACAGGGGTTACAGGCACCAGCACCACCAACAGCATCACGGTTGATTTCGGCTTGTCGGCCGTATCCGGAACCATCACCGTTAAAGGGCACAACGACTGCGGCGATGGGATAGTGGCATCAAAGTCAATCACGGTAAACCCGTTACCGGTCACTGCGGGCACTATCAGCGGCAGCGCCACGGTGTGTCAGGGCCAGACAGCGGTAACCTATACCGTGCCGGCTATTACCAATGCCACCTCCTATGTTTGGACCTTGCCCACAGGAGCCACAGGTACCAGTACCACCAACAGCATTACGGTTGATTTCGGCTTGTCGGCCGTATCCGGAACCGTCACTGTTAAAGGGCACAACGATTGCGGCGATGGGGTAGCTGCCTCTCAGTCAATCACGGTTAATCCTTTACCGGTGGCTGCGGGCACTATCAGCGGCAGCGCCACGGTGTGTCAGGGACAGACAGCGGCAACCTATACCGTACCGGCTATTACCAATGCCACCTCTTATGTGTGGACACTGCCCACAGGGGTTACAGGCGCCAGTACCAGCAACAGTATAACGGTTGATTTCGGCTTGTCGGCCGTATCCGGAACCATCACCGTAAAAGGGCACAACGACTGTGGTGATGGGGTGGCTGACTCGATGGCCATTACTATCAATCCCTTACCGGCTGCGCCAACAGCTTCAACAACAATTGAATATTGTCAGGGCGAATTGTCAGCACCCCTGACTGCTGCGGGTAATAATCTGATGTGGTACTCACTCCCCGCGGGAGGCACAGGAAGTGCTGTTGCACCAACTCCTTCGACTATTGTCGCCGACACGGTTCATTATTATGTCAGCCAGAATGTTGACGGTTGTGAAAGTTCACGTACAGATATAATGGTTACTATACTGGCTATTCCCGGCACACCCACTATTGTCATTGCATATCATGACTTAATTTCAGATGCTCAGGACGGAAATCAGTGGTATGGACCAAACGGCCTTATTGCCGGAGCCGACTCCAGTGTGTATTCGCCTGTTTCCGAAGGTAGTTATTATGTGATTGTAACCCAAAACGGATGCAGTTCCGATACTTCAAATGTGGTGGAATTTGTGTTTTCCGGCATGGAATCGCATCAGGGGGAAAGCGCAATCAGGTTATATCCCAATCCTGTATCAGACGAGTTGATTTTGGAAATGGACGGGAACAAAGAACCGGTAGATTTTGTGATATACAATAGCTTTGGGGCCGAAGTGTACAAAGGCGTTTTATTGCATCAGACACAGGTGCGTACCGGAAACTTCGCCCAGGGCGTTTACCTGATAAAAATTGATGGGGTAAAAGCTGTTGAGTTCAGAAAAATTGTAAAAAAATAATTGACCGGGATTAATACCCCTGCTATTTGAAGTTGCAGGAGGACTTAAAAGTCTGGATATTTTTAGTGGTGCTGTTGTTTGGTTGAAATGACTCCGGGACGATCAGGAATTATTGATCTTTATGAATAATGATGCTGCCGCCGGGATAGATCACAGACAAAGCATTATCTATCCTGACCTTACAACTGGTATTACCTGATGGCAGCGAGATTAGCATATTGGAATAGGGATCAATATCTTTATCGGAATCAGGAATGCCCAATCCGGTATCAGCGAAAGCATCGTTGGGGCCATATACACGAATACGTACTGACTGGCTACTCCTGTTATTGACAAATATCATGGTCGTGTCGATACCGGGGTAAGGCATTGCAACTGGGACTACTGTCGCAGGGCTTCCAATGGCAACAGAAGTATGATTGGTTATGGCAGTTGCCAGTTTTGCGTATTCCTGTTGGTATGCTTCCAGTGTATGAGGCCCGTACAGTGTGCAGGCGCCTTCATAGTTTTGTGTCTGATACTCCTCATAAGTGGTACAGTACCCGCAGTAGGCATTGGAATACAAAGTCAGGGCAACGGTGGTGCTGGTGTCCAGCTGGCTTTTTATGGATGCTTTCAGGCGTCTTCCCGACATGGTTGTCATTTCTCCCGGAACTCCGGCTATGGCAAGTTTTCCGATCTTTATTAATTGTATTGGGACAACATTTGGAACCAGCGGATACGGGGTGGCGCGTCCAACATTCCATAGGATAGGTTTGGGCTCTTGTCCCGCTTCTTCCTGGGCATCTGGTGATGGGAGTACCCAGCCGGAGGGGAGTTTGCCAATTAGCGCCTGGCGTATGATAGTGCGTGTAGTGCTTTCAATAAGAGTGATGTTGTCGGTGGTAATGCCCTCTCTTAGATTTGAAGGAATGCTCAACCCCATGACCACACCATAACCCTTGCTGTCTTCTGTACTTCCGGCGGCCATTGATAGACCCACTGCAGCCGGCCAGGTCCGTTTCCCGGCAATGCTGTCCACCACAATATTTGACATGTCAAGGTGAGTATATTTATAACTAATCCCGTTGGCTAGTTCTGTACTAGCCGAATTGTAAAGTTCTTTTGCCTTGAGATACATCTTGTTCCCGTATTCTTTCATGTGGAGTACTTCGCCGGGGCCTCCTTCCGGGACTTCATATTTTACATTTCCCGAAACATCTCCGGCTGTGGTGTTTGCAAAAGCAGCTACAAAGGTTTCATCCGGATCTACTGATGTTCCCATGGCTGTTTCAAAACACTGTGAAGCCCATCCCTGAACATCGCCGGTGATCAGGGTATTTTTCTGCCCTCTGGTCGTCGGATGCAGGCCATACCAGGTCAAAACTCCGATGGGTTTGGAAATCCCGCCGTTGTTTTTTACAAATTTCAACAATAACATTTCGGTATCAATGCTGTCGGCATAGCTGTTCAGTTCTGAGGGAGGATTGTTCACATAAGCGTCTCTGGAACGGTTTCTTCCGCAATCCACCAGGTTGCCTTTGTTAAAATATACCTTTCCGGGGCCGAGGTTTTTATGTGCTTTTCTCATGGCTTCCACAATGCCTTTTACGATATGGTCAAGGCACATCTGGTCAAAGCCTCCGATAGTAACATTATAAAGAAAATATTCCGAAAAACCTCCCGGGGCGCTGTGGGTGTGCGTTCCGGAAATCAGCACATTATCAATGTTGTATAAATGATGAAAGGTGGTGTCGTTTTGCAGGGCTTCAATAACCTTTGTTTTGACCACCTGATTACAGGAAAGCATATCGAACACGATGATGGCTATGCGTTTCTGACTACTGGCATCGGCAATAATGAATGCTCTGGCATACAGGGGCGTTTCCACTTCTGTGGTTTTCTGATAGTCGTCGGCCATACCCTGCATGCCCATCCCGAAAGTAGGATACGTTACATCGGCTATCCCGGTTCCTATAAGAAAATTTCCTGATGGGGTCTGAGCATAATTCAACCGGCAGAAAAAGACGGCAAAAAATAGTATTAAAAGTTTTTTCATCATATTATTGAATAACTAATTTGCGGATAATGTTATTCTTGTCATTTTTTATCTGAAGAACATAAGCTCCCCGTGGCAGCCAGGTCAAATCAAGTTGCTGCACAGTATTAGCCGTGGAGGAGCTATTTGAGTACACTTGTTGCCCCGATAATGAAAATATCGAAAGTTCAGCATCAGAAATATTTCTGATATCAATATTGATCAGTCCGTTTGACGGGTTGGGATAGACAGTTACAAAAGAATTGTTTTCGATAATTTCGGTGTTTATAGTGTTGTCTATCAAAACGCGGACACTATCCACTCCTATGTCGGTATTGCCGAAATCAGATGTTGCCCTGAACCTGACTACAGCGTGAGGCGTTGTGGAGGATCCCAGAGAAAGGTAATGGTGTGTCCAGCCTGTGGAGGAAGAAAGTGAAACCACGGGGCTGTAGCTAATCCCCCCGTTTTCAGAAAGCAACACCGACAAAGAATCCTGGCCGTTTTCATTATAGTGCCAGAAATCCAGTGCCTTGTAGCCTTGAAGCGTAAAATCAAGGCATAGGTCTAAATTACCCGATGTGCCCGGGCCGGCATCAAAAGTGTGAAACCTTGCTGAATGTGAGTTGCTGTCATTCCCGGCAGGCGGGAAGTTTCCTGAAGTCAGACTAATCCATCCGGCGGTAAAACCCTCATCATCGCGGCGCCAGGAGTTGTTGCCGCGCACCGGAGTATTGTTCCAAAAGATTGACGGCACATCATTAGAATCTTTTTTATTGATCCAGACTCCGTCAAAATTTTCTTCGAAAGGCAGGGTTGCATACGCATTAATCCAAACGGTTTTTGTGGCTGTATCGTTGGAGTAGTCAATGTCATTAAGGGAATTGGGGTATTGTGTCCAGGCTTTTATGATAAAGGGACCTCCGGTGGTGAAATCGTAATTTCCGATAATAACGGAGGAATCGATTGCATTTGTTGCCAGGCCGCTGCTGTTTAAATATACATAGGGGGTACATGCGACACCATTAACGGACCATCCTACCGCTGTGGAATTCAGGGATGCATTTCCGAAATTTTTTATGCTGACCCTTACAGGATTATTTCCTGTACCAGCTGATGAATCGGGGAGGGTGATGGCAAAAATACCCGCATCGTTAGGCCCGGAAACCTTAACCATTATGTCATCAATCATAATATCATAGCCAAAAAGGCTTGTAGCTTTTAAAATGATATGGTTTTTTGTTCCGTTAAAAGATGCCGGAATCATAAAAGAATAGCGATACCATCCCGTGATGGCTTCAACCGGCGGTTGCCCCTTGTGGCGGATGATCTTTCCCAGATGAACGGCTCCTGAAAGTATCGAAGTGTCGTTGATGTAAACATCAAGGCTGTCGTATGTATTAGGGTAACTGTTATCACGGAACATCCACAGTGAAATCGTTCCGGAATTTGATCCTGTCCCCGACAGGTCAATTGGTGGTGAAACAAGGATTGCGGATTTTCCTGTTTTGAGGTTATATCCGAAGAATCTTGTAAAGCCTTCGCCGGAGTGCGCCCCACAAACCGCATCAGTTCCGGTAATTACTCTTTCCCATATTGATTTAGAACCCTCGCCGCTTACCTGGCGCGTTGACCATCCTGCAGGCGGAAATGCCGTAGAATCAAAATATTCATTTATGAGAACCTGTCCCTTTGACAGATAAGAAATCATGAATAAAAACAAAACCAGTAGTAAGTTTTTCATTTGAGAAATATTTCTGAGCCTTATTGTTTTGGGACAAAATTATGACTTTTTTCTGTAAAAAGGGCTTTTCGTGTATAAGAGGAGGTGGGAGAGAGGCTGTGTTTTAAGTCCAATGCAACGTTGTGTACTCCTAAAAGTCTGCTGTTTCGGTTTTTTAGGTTAAAAACTGACAGATTTTGATTTTTGAGACCACCTTCCAAAAAGGAAGGATGTTAGGTACAACGCCTGACCCGAGATTAAAACCGTCGCAACACATTAAACATATTCAAATCGAATTAAAAAGTGAAGCATGTCAATGTGTTAAAAATCAAAAAGTAAAACACGGTAAATGTTAATGTCGGAAAAATATTTTAATTTTTAAAAAAAATGGAAAAAATTGAGTGTATATTTACAGTCTTTAAATAAAATTATTCTTAACCATATTAAAGTGCGGAGTCAGCACTATAATCACTGTCGTAACATTATGAAGAAATTTTTTATTTTTTTTGTAATATGTCTTTTTTACAGTTCAGCGACTGTCCTGGCAACAGATGTTTCAGGTACGATTTCGTCCAATACCACATGGAACCTTGCCGGAAGCCCGTATGTGGTAACCTCCTCCATAACCATTAATCATGGGGTAACCCTTACCATTGACCCGGGAGTTAACGTGAGGTTTGATGACGGACAAGGCATAGCTGTTCTTGGAGGATTGAATGCCACAAATGTAATTTTTACTTCCAATAACGGCAGCCCTACGTCTGGTATATGGGGTAATTTTCAGGTTGGCAATGGCAATCCGGCAGATTCCGGGAGTGTCGTACTGAACTCCTGCCAGTTGTTGTACGGATCGCAGTTTAATGTGGCCAGTGGCACTGCCACACTGAATGGCACTGATATCAGTAATTTTACCAACCATACTGTCTGGATAGATAATTGGGGACGCTTTAATATGACCGGGGGAAATATCAATACTAACAATGCCGGAGCCGCAGCCTGGGGTTGTGCTGTTTTTGGAATTGTATGGTCACATGCCAGCCTTTCGGGGGTGACTATACAGCATTACAGCAATGGAGTGCATTTGAATCCCGGGGCCACCATCAGTATTTCAGATATGAATATCACAAATTGCGGATGGCCCATATCTTTTAGCGATGGCGCTTCTGACTTTTCGGTGAGCGGTTCAAATTCGTTTATCGGAAACGGGAATAATGCCGTGCTTATCAATGGCATGGAACTTTCGGACACACTGGCCCTGCCGGAAATCAATATTCCGTATTATTTTCCAAGTGGCATGCAGGTTAATCCCAGCGGATGCCTGATTGTCGGATCAAATAATGTACTGAAATTCCAGGATAATACAATTCTGAATATCAATGGAACTCTTATTGCTGAAGCCAGTACAGGGGAAGGCATCTATTTTACTTCTTTTCGGGATGATAACTGGGGCGGGGACGCCAATAACGATGGTTCGGCTACAGCACCGGCAACGGGAAATTGGTATGGAATACGTTTCAGCGACCCCAGCCATGATGCTAATTGTCTGATGCGCCGTTGTTATGTACGTTATGCCGGACAAGATGCCAATGGAGGGATAACCACAGAAAACGCAAGCCCTACTATTGATCAGTGCGATCTGTCCAATAACTACTATGGAATTTGCATGAGATATGCGTCAAATCCTGTTTTTACCAACAATACCATAGGTTCCAGCCAGATGACACCCATAGCTATGTCGTTTGAAGCCGACCCGGTTATGTCAAACAATACGTTGTCATTTTCGGATAATGCATACGACGCCATAGGTCTTCTTGGCGGTGACCTTACAGCCAATGCGATTCTTAAAATACGTTCTGTGACAAGTATCCCCAATATAACTTATTTTTTGCTGGGCCATGTTAATGTGCCCACCGGGCTAACCCTGACAATTAATAAGGGAGTTGTAATAAAATCGTATCAGGATTGGGATGCGCGCAGGATAACTGTCCAGGGTACATTGACAGCCAATGCCACGGCTGACAGCATGATTGTCTTCACATCCGCACGGGATGATAATTACGGTAATCCTGCAGACTGCAATAAAGACGGGACAATGACATCCCCTGTTGTTGGCAATTGGAGCGGCATCATCTTTCTTCCCGGTTCTACCGGTACGATGAATTACTGCCGTATCAAATATGCAAAACTTCCCGATTATGGTTTTTCATCCTGCAGCGTGACAGAGAATATCAACGGAGCTGCCATTGCTATGGTCGATGCCAGCCCTGCTATTTCCAACTGCATTTTCGAAAACCTCTTCCAGGCAATTTCATGCTACAGGGCATCCAACCCTGCTTTGTCCAACCTTGATATGATCAATATAGACTATCCGCCAATTAATATATCTGGTTCGGCAAATCCTACGATGACCAGCATTACCTTCACTAATGTTGGTATGCGCGCCATTGGTTTGCTGGGTGGTAATGTTTGCCAGAACGGAACTATACGGAAAAGGGATCTGGCAGGCTTTACCAACATTACCTATGTATTGCTGTGGGATATGACCATTAATTCCGGTACTTATGTTAATGTGGAACCGGGAATTGTGATAAAAAGTGCACAGCATGGCGAATGTTATTCTGATTATGGCTATAATATAATTGTTGACGGCGGTTTTAAGACGGACGGTACATCCGGGCAAAGAGTGGTATTTACGTCTATCAGGGATGACAACCATGGAAATCCCGCCGATTGCAATGGCGATGGCAATGCTACCACACCAGCGCCGGGCGACTGGGGAGGCGTCAAATTCAGATCGACTAGTGATGATGCGTACTGTAAACTTAATTATACCGATTTGCTCTACTCAGGAAGAATACCCTGCGATGTTTCCAACGGAGGCGCAGCATTTGAAAATGCCGGAGGGCAAATGAATTACTGCACGATCTCAAACTCATACAAATACGGTATCTGGTGCGACGGTAATTCAACACCGGCGATTGATAATGCGGTCATTCAGAATTGTACACTGGATCCTATCGCGATGTCTCTGACGGCAAACCCCACCTTTACCAATATCACATTTATTTCAAATTACAGTAAGGCAATAAAGATTATTGAAGGAACGCTCTCATCCAATGCTGTGCTGAGTCCGCGCAATATTGCAGGGATAACAAATATCGCCTATGTTGTCAGCAAACTTACAATTTCCAGTAACGCCCGCCTTACCGTCCAACCCGACGTGGTCATCAAATTCAGGACGGATGACTGGTGTGGATGGTACCAGATACCGTCCAAAATGGATATCTATGGGAACCTTCTTGTAAACGGTAACGCATCACACAAAGTTTATTTTACATCTTTTGCCGATGATTCAAAAGGCGGTGATTCTAACAATGATGGAAACACCACTGTTCCTGCTATGGGGGATTGGGGCTATACCAGCAATTGCGATGATCAGCCGGGAGGGTTGCGGTTTTACAACAACAGCCAGGTGGCAGACACGGTCAATTCGCTGAAGTATTGTGAAATATCTTATTCTAATGTCGGTATCAGGATGCAAAATTCTCATATTACCCTGGATAATAGTATTATTCAACAATCAGCATTTGGCATGTCTATCCGGGGAGCTTCTAATCCGGAAATCAAAAACTCACAATTTTATAATCTGACCTATAGCCCCATAGAGCTCAGTATGTTTTCAAATCCATCATTTACGAATTGCACGGCTTTGAATGTGGGGCTGATGGCCCTTGCGGTCATTCCGGAAACTTATTCGCAGACAGATACCATTCCTGTAAGGGATTTTGGAGGTTATTCAAATATAGGCTATTTCATGGAGGGCGTCTGTACCATTAATTCAGGGACAACTATTACCATTCCGGCCGGCATTGTTTTTAAAACAGGAGCTATTGGCAATTTTGATAATTATATGAAAGGATTTGAGGTAAATGGGCGATTGAATATTCTGGGAACTTCCGGCAATCCTGTCGTATTTACACACCTTGCAGACGATCAATATGGTAACCCGCCTGATATGAACCAAAATGGTTCGGCAACACAACCCCTTGACGGATATTCCTGGGGGCAGAACTGGTACGGAAACTGGCTTACATTCAATGATGTAAGTGATGATTTAAGCTCAATGGACTATGCGGTAATGAAGTATGGGGAAGAAGGTATAATCACACAAAGTGCTTCTCCCACGATAAATCACAGCCTGTTTGAAAATTTATACTATGGGATTGATATGAACGGAGTATCGGCGCCCGGTATTGATAATTGTACTTTTAATAATTTGCGGTTTTATCCGGTACAGATATCCCTGGTGTCTTATCCGGTCACTTCATCAAATAATACTATTTCAGGAACAACATTTAAGGTGCTGAAGGTAAGAGATGAAACCCTGACTCAGGATGTTACTTTGCCAAAAAGGAATTTCGGCGGTATCACAAATATTCCTTATTACTTCGAGCATTATACGGTTGGAACAGGCGCATCACTTACAATAAGCCCGGGTATAGTCTGTAAATTCCGCACCATGCCATATTATGAAACGAATAATGGTATTAACGTTTACAAAGGCCTTTCGGCAATAGGTGGCGCTACACCCGACAGTAATATTGTGTTTACGGATATCAGGGATGATTATTACGGCGGCGATGCCAATTCGGATGGTACCTCTTCCTGGTCAACACCTGGCAGTTGGTCAGGGTTGGTGTTTGAAGATCAATCGCTGGATCCCTTATGTAATCTGCAGAATTGCATCATAAGATTTGCCGAAAGTGGAATCAGAACCAACAGTGCAAGTCCCACGGTGACAAAATGCAATATAAATCGTAATAACTACGGAGTATACGCTACTGCTGCCTCTAATCCAGTATTTAATGACTGCGATTTTGATGATAACTATTATTTTGCCATTAATAATGTTGACAAGTCCTTTACCATTATGGCAGAAAACTGCTGGTGGGGAAGTAATCTCGGGCCAATACAGACAAATACCCCGGGCAACGGAACCAGTGTCCAGGAGCTTGTGACCGATGAGGTAGACTATACGCCTTGGAAAACGAATGGGCCAACCAGTCCGTTAATGGGCGATGTCAGCCTGAATGGCCTGGTGCAGGCCTATGACGCCTCGCTCATTTTACAGAAAGTGGTAGGGAGCATAACTCTTAACAGCCTGCAGCAACAGGTAGCCGATGTCAGCGGTACGGCAGGTGTTACCTCGTATGATGCGTCATTAATCCTACAATACGTTGTCGGGATAATTAACTCATTTCCTGCTGAACAGACCAAATCAGGAGGTATTTTGCCCGCCAGTGCAATATTATCCGTGGGCAATGCCGTTGCAATAAACGGTCAGGATGTGACTATTCCCTTGAGTGCTACCAACGTTTCAGGGATGTCATCAGCGCAAATCAGGCTGCAATATGACCCCTTGTACCTGAAAGTAAGCCAGGTGGCAAATATGATTCCCGGCATGAACCTGATTTACGGAAACGACACGATTAACGGGGTTTTGACCATAGCAATGGCCGGAGCATATCCTTTGAATGCTGATGCGGTTCTTGCCGAAATCACCTTCCATACCATGCTGCCCATGGGAAATTCTGCCATAACACCATTAACGGTTGCAGAATTTCTGGCCAACGAAAATGATTTGACCGCAGGCGCTATAAACGGAAGCGTTACCATAAACGATAATATGACGACAGGAATTACAGAGAATCAGGAAAACGCTAATGGATTTATGTATCCCGTTTATCCCAACCCATCAGAAGGTAATGTGGTGTTGACTTATCGTATTAATGGCATCAATCAAATGGTTACTATCGACGTTTTTGATATTGTAGGACGAAAAAACCTGACGCTGATTCATCAGACTCAAAGTACAGGCGAATATTCCGTATCCATTTCAAAGGACAGGCACCAACTTGCACGTGGTTCTTATTTGATCAGGATGACGGTGGACGGATATCAGCAGACACAATTGATTCAGATCATAAAATAAGTAGCATCTCCGTCTTTTTATAATAAAGAGACGGAATGCTTTTTTGAGGAAAACAGGAATCATTTACTTTAAAACTAAGACAATGAAAAAAAATAAAACCTTATTTTTTCTATTGTTGCTGATATTAATTAGCGGATGGTTACAGGCCCAGACCATCGCCATGCGCATTCCCGATACGACGGTCGAAGCGGGCAATACTGTTGATATTCCCGTATATGCTGATAATACTCTGACAGGTCAAAATATCATGTCGTATATGCTGCAAATAACCTTCAATGCTGAATATTTTCAACCGGCAGGGGTTATTTATACAGGTACTCTTAGCGCACCATTCGGCACTCCCGCCATAAATACTTCTGTGCCGGGAACCGTTACCATTGCATCGGCAGGCACATCGCCCCTTACGGGTTCGGGAGTATTCATTTATGTCAGATTTTTGGCTTTGAAGTCCGGTGGCACGAGTGTCGGTTTTACAGGGCCTGTCGGAAATTATTTTAATGAAGGAACTCCGGAAATGTCCTTTGACGACGGGTACGCAAATATTTCAGCACCCCCGACAATAACCGTCAATCCTGATAACGGTGTCCTTGCCAGGGGAGAACAACTGCAATTCAGCGTCAATGACGGCACACCGCCCTATCAGTGGTCAGTAACAAATTCGGCGGTAGCCACAGTGGATGCAGCAGGTTTGCTTACAACAACTCAGGCAGGCAGCACCAGGGTGATTGCCGTGGATAATAACGGACTCAGGGATACCACCAGCAACATTGAGATAAGGGCGATACGGTTAAGTATTCCCGACAATCTCAGTCAGTGGCAGGGTGCGGATATTGATATCCCGGTAAATATTACCGACCTGACCGGATTAAACATCATGTCGGGAAATTTCGCATTTACCTATAACCAGAACATCCTGACACCGGTCGGTATCTCCCAGGCGGGGACGATGCTGGCATCATACCCGGCACCGGTATTCAACAGCAGTATTCCCGGATACTTTTCTCTGGCATTTGCAGGGACTGCCCCATTGACCGGAAGCGGTACACTCGTTTATGTGAAATTTCATGTTTCCACCCAATCAACGTCCACCTCCGATCTTGTTTTTACCACCGGGATGTTCGGCGAAACCTTGTTGCCGGCTTTTACCAATGGTCTGTTTTCGCCGATGATTTTGCCTGCATTGACTATTCAGCCAAACACAGGGTATCTCGTTGCCGGCGAAACACAACAGTTTACTGTAGATGGTGGAGGGACTCCGCCATTTACATGGTCTGTAAGCGATACCAATGTGGTTTCGCTTAATCAGTCGGGATTAATGACTGCACACCGAAGCGGCACCGTGTATGTGAGTGTCGTTGATTTTTTGGGAGCCACTGCCACGACCGGGGCTTTTCAAATCTATGATACCAGGATCATAACTCCTGACACCATGGTATGTCTGGAAGCTTCTGCCTTTTATTATCCGCTTCGGATTGGCCATCTTCCCGCCGGAGAATCAGTCCAATCAATAGAGGCTGTTTTAGATTATGACACCACCTATTTTTCTTTTGTGGATTTTTCGACCACAGGGTTGCCTACACAAGGTTGGACCAGTGCCAGAAATCTATCCCCGGGCAGGGTTGTTTTTGCAGTGTCAGGATCTTCACCTTTTACCGCTTCAGGCACATTTTTGTATGTTATATTCACAGTGAAACCTGCCTTTATGGTTGGAACTAATACTAATTTGAACTTACATAATGTGCTGTTGAACGAAGGTGTTCCTTTGCCTTACACCGAAGGCTGGGCGGCCATAAGCGGGATGTCCAGGCCATCGACTCCAGTCGTTGGTAATATCGTTCAGCCCACCTGCACACAGGCAACAGGAGCCGTTGACCTTAGCGGCCTGCCTGCGGATAATTGGGTAATCAATCCCGGAAATATTAGCGGGTCAGGGACCAATGAGACCATTTACCTTACCGCAGGAACGTATTATCTTACCGTGACTAATTCATCTGGATGTCCGTCGCAAGCCACCCCTACAGTGGTTATCAATCCACAGCCAATTCCCGCCGCTCCCCTTATTGGCACCATTACGCATCCCACATGTACCGTGTCAACCGGGAATGTCGCCCTGAACGGCTTGCCTGTTGGTAACTGGATCATAAACCCCGGCAATATAGCCGGATCGGGAACAAGCACTACGATTACAAACCTTGTGGCGGGCACGTATAACTTTACCGTTACCAATACTTCGGGATGTACCTCGGTAGCCTCGGCCAATGCGGTAATTAACCCACAACCGGTAACACCGGTAGCCCCAATTGTTGGAACCATTACCCACCCAACTTGTACCGTCTCAACGGGAAGCGTTGTGCTGAACGGCTTGCCATCAGGCAACTGGACGATCAATCCCGGTAATATTTCCGGATCGGGGACAAGTACAACCATCTCAGGTTTGACAACAGGAACACACAACTTTACCGTTACCAATGCCTCAGGATGTACCTCTGCTGTATCAGCGAATGTTGTCATTAATGCACAACCTGTAACACCCGCCGCACCGGGCGTTGGAACCATTACGCATCCAACGTGTACCGTCTCAACGGGAAGCGTTGTGCTGAACGGCTTGCCAACAGGCAACTGGACTATCAACCCCGGTAATATTTCCGGATCGGGTACCAGTACAACCATCTCAGGTCTTACAACAGGAACACACAACTTTACCGTTACCAATTTCTCAGGATGTACCTCTGCTGCATCAGCCAATGTGGTTATTAATGCCCAGCCGGTAACACCTGCGGCTCCTTCCGTGGGAACCATAACCCACCCGACATGCGCCGTTTCCACCGGTAGTGTGGTGCTGAACGGACTGCCATCAGGCAACTGGACAATCAACCCAGGCAATATCAGCAGTTCTGGCACCAGCACAACCATTGCCGGGCTTGTGGCGGGGACTTATAATTTTACGGTTACCAATACCGCGGGATGTACCTCTGCTGCATCAGCCAACGTGGTTATTAATGCGCAGCCTGTAACCCCAACGGCGCCAACTGTGGGAACTATCACTCATCCAACATGTACATTAGCAACAGGAAGTGTCGTACTTGGCGGTTTGCCTGCAGGAAGCTGGACAATCAATCCGGGAAATATTACCGGGACAGGCACATCCACTACTATTTCGGACCTGGTGGCGGGCACTTATAATTTTACTGTAAATAATGGCAGTTGTACATCCCCTGCATCGACCAATGTGGTTATTAACGTGCAGCCTACAACCCCGGCAGCCCCGGCTGTCGGAACGATTACGCAGCCCACATGCGATGTGCAATCAGGGAGTGTGGTCCTGAGCGGTTTGCCCAACGGAAACTGGATAATAAATCCGGGTAATGTAAACGGCTCAGGAAACAGTACCACTATTTCGGCTCTTGCGCCGGGAACCTATAACTTTACCGTTACCAATGCCTCAGGCTGCACTTCTGCTGCTTCCGCCAATGTGGTTATCAATGCAAATATGATAGTAGCCGCCGACGCCGGACCAACATCAACTTATTATTATGGCTCACCAATAATAATCGGAAATGCCGCCAACGGCCCGGGAACCATTACCTGGTCGCCACCGGAAGGTTTGAATAATACGTCTATCGCGCAACCCGAAGCATCACCGACAGTGAATACCACATATACAATAACCGTTAACAATAATGGTTGTGTGAAAACAGACACGGTTACCGTGTATTTCGGGGGATTTGGACATAAAATCTCTGGTAAAACACGTTATTTGGCAAAAGCCTTCCAGGGAAATCCTGCCCCGAATCTTCCCACCTATAATTCGGTTAAGTACGACATTGGCAAAGTCATTGTGATACTGAAAAGTTACCCGGCAGGAGTAGAGCTGGCAAGGGATACCAGCAACACTACCGGCGACTATGAGTTTAACGACGTTCTTGATGGGACCTACAAAATTTCATACGATAAATACACGGCAGACACCATGCAGACTGGAAATGAGATTAATGCGGTAGATATTGCCATGCTCAAATATTTTATAGGCCACGACACGTTGTTTGACCCGTCGAGAAACTTTTCCATGAAACATAAAAAAGCAATAAATATCGATAACAATGCATCTATCAACGCGGTAGATGCCGGAAGACTCAAAGCAAAGGTTGGCCAGCCATACCTTCCTGTTGCGAATTTTCCCAAGGGAAACTGGGTGGCCTTTGACACGGTGGTAACTGTAGCAGGCGCCAATTTGAATGTTATACTGAAAACCATCTGTTATGGCGATTACGATGCGTCGAGTACCAAATACAGGGATTCGACACTTACCTGGAGTATGGCAAAATCAGAACCGGAGGATAACATCATTCAGCTTTCCGAAGAAACTATGAGTATCAGTGGTCCCGGGTATTTTGAGGTTCCGCTGAAGGCAAGCTCCAAAATGTATGAGTTATCTGCTTTGGGTCTGGAATTGAGTTATCCGAATAAAAAATTCAAATTAGTAAGCGCTTCCATGCCAAAAGCTTCCGTTAAAGAAGGTGAAGCAAAAATAAATCCGCCATTGCAGGAAATCATTGCCGACAACAAAGACCTGCTGGTAACCGACCTGGACGGGGTTATCAGGGTGGTGTATGCCACAACTGATTATTTTGATGTGGCCGCCGGTGAAGAAATAATCAGGCTGGGCTTTTTGATGGTTGAGAAAACAGAAAGGGGAGAGGTGGATTTTACCTTGAATGGAACCGGAATTATGGCCGACCAGTACGGAAAAGAATATGATGGCGCCTATCTTACGATGCCCAGGGTTTTTATGCAGGATGACAAAATGGATGCCTTACTAACTTTGTCAGGGTATCCCAATCCTTTCGGTAACACAGTAAACCTGATTTATACTTTGCCGGAAAACGGGACTGTAAAAATCAATGTATATAATTCTTTAGGTGAATTGGTGAGGAAAATTGCGGACGGTGAAGAAATGAGCGGCAAGCATATTTTAGAGATTCCAACAGCCCAATTACCGCATGGATTATATACTTTTAAGATGGAGTTTTCCGGAGATAAAGTTTCAGATTGCAGGTTAATGAAGATGATACATTGAAATGACCCCGCAACTGATCCGACTCGATTTGAGACAAAAAATACTCTGGAACTTTGATAAAATACAAAGCCGGGGATTAATAAACAGGGTTTTATTGTTTGTGAAAGCGTTATAAAAGTAATACCAACCGGGATGCAAGGTGGTGTACGAGCCTGGTAACAGAAAGGATTCCGGCCTATTTGAGTTATACGGTACTTTTGATATTTCTCATATGCCTGCCTGTCTGCGACAGTCTGACAGGGTTATGCCAATGGTTAAAATAATAATATAGTGCAAAAGTATGAAGCGAAGTTTGGATTATATTATTATTCCAATTGGTATTATTCTTCATTAGAATGGATTGAGAGGTGCTGCTTTTGAGTCGATAAACCACACCCTGCTTTTATGAACACAAATCGTTTATTATTCCTGATAATATTTACACACATTGACAATTTTTGTATTTTAGGGGTCTGATTAATAAAAAATGAGTCAGGAAATTAACCAGAACCCGGAACAGAAAGCCCGCGACAATATTGACAAACAGCTTATTACCTGCGGGTGGAATGTTCAGAATAAAGAACAAATAAATCTTGGTTCCGGAATTGGTGTAGCTGTCCGGGAATATCTTACCGATGTTGGCCCGGCTGATTATGTGCTTTTTGTTGATCGTAAGCCGGTCGGAATTATTGAGGCCAAACGAGAAGAAGAAGGCGTAAGGCTGACAACCGTTGAAGATCAGTCATCAGATTATGCCAGAAGCAAACTTAAACACCTGAATAACGACCCGCTGCCTTACGTTTATGAAAGCACCGGAGAACTGACACGTTTTACGGATTATACCGACCCCAAACCCAGGTCACGCCCTGTATTTACGTTTTTCAAACCAGAAACATTCCGCGAGTGGCAGCGAAAAACAGCGTCGTTGCGTAAAAGGCTGCTTAACCTACCGGCATTACCTACTAATGGTCTCCGCGAATGTCAAATTTTAGCAATAAAAAAACTGGACAGCTCATTTAAAGAAAATAAGCCCAAAGCGCTGATCCAGATGGCTACCGGCTCGGGAAAAACTTTTACCGCTATAACATTTATTTACCGTTTGCTAAAATTCTGCGATGCAAAACGAGTGCTGTTTTTGGTTGACACGAAAAACCTTGGGGAACAGGCAGAGCAGGAATTTATGAGCTTTCTCCCACCCGACGATAACAGGAAGTTTACCGAACTTTATAATGTTCAGCGCCTGCGTTCCTCTTATGTAGCTACCGACAGCCAGGTTTGCATCAGCACCATACAGCGTTTGTATTCTATTTTAAAAGAAGAAGAACTTGACGAAACCGCAGAAGAAACTAATCCGGGAGAATTTCTATGGGAAAAACGGGAGCCTGTTCCCGTGGGATATAATGCAAAAGTTCCCATAGAGTTTTTTGATTTTGTAGTGATAGATGAATGCCACCGCAGCATCTACAACCTGTGGAAACAGGTGCTTGAATATTTTGATGCTTTTCTCATTGGACTCACAGCCACTCCCGATAACCGGACTTTTGGTTTTTTTAATCAGAATATCGTAAGCGAATATACCCACGAGCAGGCTGTGATTGATGGTGTGAATGTCGGGTTCAATGTTTACCTTATTGAAACAGTCATATCAAAACGAGGTGGCGTTATATGGAAAGGGGAATATGTGGATTTTCGCGAGAAATTAAGCAGAAAAAAACGCTGGGAACAACTGGATGAAGACTTGGAATATTCTGCCAAAAAGCTGGACGATACCGTGGTAAACCCCAACCAGATCCGTGAAATCATCCGTACCTTTAAAGAGCAACTGCCCGAAATATTTCCCCACCGTGAAGAAGTGCCAAAAACACTCATCTTTGCTAAAACCGACAGCCATGCCGATGATATCATTCAAATTGTGCGTGAAGAATTTGCCGAAGAAAACCGTTTTTGCAAAAAAATTACCTATAATGCCGATGATCCCAAATCGGTGCTGGCACAGTTCCGCAATGATTATTACCCGCGTATAGCAGTTACCGTGGATATGATTGCTACCGGCACCGATGTAAAGCCGTTAGAGATATTGCTGTTTATGCGCGACGTAAAAAGCCGCAATTATTTTGAACAGATGAAAGGCCGCGGAACACGTGTGATTGAACTGGACGACCTGAAAAAAGTAACCCCTTCGGCACAATACACCAAAGACCATTTTGTAATTGTGGATGCCGTTGGCGTAACAAAATCGCTGAAAACAGACAGCCGGCCGCTGGAGAAAAAACCCGGTGTGCCGCTGAAGGACTTGCTGATGGCCATAACTGTGGGGGCACGTGATGAAGCATTGTTTACCTCACTTGCCAACCGCCTGATACGGCTCGACCGGCAGGTCAGCGAAACAGAAAGGGCAAAATTTGCAGAAAAAGCCGGGGGCAAAACCATAACCGAGGTCGCTAAAGAATTACTCATTGCCTACAACCCCGACACACTGGATGAAATAGGCGCACATATTGTTAAAAACAAGCCATCGGCCACAACTGCCGAAATTGACACCGCCCTGAAACAGGCACAGGATGAACTTATCGAAAAAGCAGCCGCTACCTTTCATGGCGAATTGAATAACTATATTGAAAACGTCCGCAAAGCACACGAACAGGTTATAGATATCATCAATCCCGACAAACTTGAATTTGCCGGATGGGAAGAACAATCAGCCGAATATGCCAATAAAATTATCAGCGATTTTAAAGCATATATCGAAGCCAACAAAGAAGAAATTACGGCCTTGCAGATTTTTTACGGACAGCCCTACCGCCGCCGTGAGCTGACCTATAAGATGATCAAAGAACTGCTGGAACAAATAAAGGCAGACATACCGGCCATGGCGCCGATGAAAGTCTGGCATGCTTATGCCGCAATTGAACAAACCAACAGTTCCCCAAAAAACGAACTGGTTGCATTGGTATCGCTGGTTCGCAGGATGTGCGAACTCGACAGCACGCTGACACCTTATGATAAAACTGTGGATAAGAATTTCCAGGACTGGGTATGGAAAAAACATTCCGGCGCAGGAGAGAAATTTAATGAAGAGCAGATGCACTGGCTGAGAATGATAAAAGATTATGTGGCCACATCTTTTCATATTGCAAAGGATGATTTTGACCTTAGTCCTTTTAATGCACAGGGCGGCCTGGGCAAGATGTGGCAGTTATTTGGAGACAAAACAGAAGAAATTATTAATGAATTAAATGAAGTTTTGGCTGCTTAGAATCGGGCGTTTCGACTGCGCTCAACGCCCGGGGGGAGGACGGTGGTTGAGCGTAGCCGAAACCACCGTAACTAATAAATGAAAAATGAAAGGATACATGTACATTTTGCTTTGTTCAAACGGAAAATATTATACCGGAAGTACCAAAGACCTTGAAAAACGCTGGCAGGAACATCTGAGCGGAAATGGAGCCAACTTTACAAAAAAATATCCTCCGGTAAAACTGGTTTATTATGAGGAATATGATAGGATCGACAAAGCATTCTTTCGTGAAAAACAGGTTCAGGGTTGGAGCAGAAAGAAAAAGGAAGCGTTGATAAACGGAGAAAATAAAAAATTACATGATTTTGCAGAATGTATGAATGAAAGTCATTACAAGAACAAGAGGCTTGCTTCGACTCCGCTCAGCAAGCCCAACTCAGCGAACGGTAATGACAGTGGTTGAGCGAAGAATAGGCGTTTCGACTTCGCTCAACGCCCTGGACCACGCGGTGGTTTAGCCTGGGTCGTTTCAACTTCGCTCAACGACCTGGACTATGCGGTAGTTGAGCGTAGCCGAAACCACCGCTCACACCGTAGCCGAAATTACCGCAAAAAAGGAAAATATTAAATAATAATTGAAGGAATAAATTAGGTTTTAGCAGCATAATTTATTTAATTTTGTAAAAAAAAGATGAAAGACTTATTACAAACAAAACCCCTTTTAGGATTGGGAATATATACTATTCCTGATATGGCCTCCATATTGGGTATTCCATACGCAAAAGTTCTGCGTTGGATAAATACCTTTTGGAATGATCGTTTTGGAAGTAAATATGGTCATTCATATTCCTGGAACATTGATTTGACTAAAGCTGTTAACTTTCATACTCTTATTGAGCTCTATACTTTTTATGAATTATCTCAGGCTGGCGTCAAAACCAAAGAAATTCTTCAAGCACATGAATTATTAAGTATTGAATATGCTACCCATTATCCTTTTGCTAATAAAATTATACTGAATAGCATAAGAACAGATGGCAGAAAGATATTATTTGAACAAAAAGACGGTTCTATTCACACTATTGATGCTGCCAAACAGTTTAATTTGGGATTTATCAGAGAGTTTTTTAAAAATCTTGATTTTGATACAGATTCCTTGGCTATTCGTTTGTGGCCATTGGGAAAAGAAAAGTCAATTGTTTGTGATCCGCATCATCAATTTGGACAACCAGTAATTAACGGAACCAACATACAATCTGAAGCATTATACAGGATGCATCTTGCAAAAGAGCCAATTAATTTTATAGCTTCTCTTTATAATATTTCACCTAAAAATGTTAAACATGCTATTGAATTTCATGAAAAGGTTGCATAATGAGAAATTATAAAATTTATATCGACGAAAATATGCCTTCCCAGTTAGCAAAAGGGCTTCATGAACTTCAACAACCTCAAAACAAACGTGATGAATTAGAAATACAGGTTTTATCTATTAAAGAAATTTATGGACAAGGCGAACAGGATGAAGATTGGATACCAAAAGTTGGAAAAGAAAATGGAATTGTAATTACACAAGATTATCGTATTCAAACGCAAAGACATCAAAAAGAGTTATACATTGAAAATGGAATAGGTATTTTATTTTTTAATCCGCCATCGAATGGTGGATTTTCATATTGGGAAATGGTAAAGCAATTAGTTAATCATTGGGAAGAGATAAAACAAATTATTCGCAAAAACAAAGTCCCATTTGCATTTCGCTGTTCTGCAAGAACAAAGTTTGAAAAAATGGAGTTGTAATTTTATTCCATATTTTATTATTTTGACTAAAAAAAATTGGCTATTGATATTAAGCAGCAATGCCAAAAAGCGAATGTTGCTTTTTATTTTAAACAATGGGGCGGAACAAACAAAAAGAAATCCGGAAGTAAACTTGATGGTAAGTCATATAAAGAAATGCCATTAACTAATGATATTGTTGATAATATAAGGTTTTAAACTAATATTATTCAACTATAAGGTTTTTTACTTATATTTGCACATTATTAGGTTTTATACTTATAAAAATGAAAAAAGCAGTTATAACAGGAGACATTATTCAATCCGGGAAATTAAAACCCGAAGAAAAAGAATGGCTGACAAAAACCATTAAAGGCGGTCTTAAAAACTGGGGTAAAGATTTTCAAATGAAAAGTGAGATGTATCGTGGTGACAGCTTTCAGTGCTTATTGCAAAATCCTGCTAGCTCCCTGAGAGTAGCGGTGATAATAAAAACCTTTATTAAAAGTTTGAACCCATCTGCCGTATACGATATTTACAGCAGAGAAACTCAATCAGTTAAAATGACCCGAATCTTTTCAACTAATATGATTGATGCGCGTATTTCAATAGGAATAGGAACGGTTGATCTTGAAATGAAATCTGTTACTACTTCAGATGGCATTGCTTTTAATATATCCGGCATGAATCTGGATAAGATAAAATCAACACGTCAAAGCATGATCATTGGAAGTGATGATGAATATAGTGCAGAACTGGAAACGGAGATAATTTTACTTGACAATATAATTTCAAAAGCAACGGCACTTCAATGTGAAGTTATATATTTAAAACTTTTAGGATACACCGAAATTGAAATAGCAAGGTTTTTAAAAATCAAACAATCGGCAGTTAACCAGCGATCAAATAGCACGGGATGGAACGCTATAGAAACATCAATAAAAAGATTTGAAACTATTTATGGATAAAATTGTATTGTTTTCTACGGAACAGGGAGTTGTTCTTATTCAGTTGATAATAGCTCATATTGTCGGGGATTTTATGTTGCAAACCAATGTGATGGCGCACGAAAAAAAGTGGAACAACTTACACATGGCGACACACATATTGATAATTTCTATTATAACCCTGCTCTTTACAAGAGCATGGTTATTGTCGCTGGTTGTTTCAGTTTTGCACTACGCTATTGATAGTATAAAACCATTATTGAAAACAAAAAAATCCTTCAATACCGCTGTTTTTATTATAGATCAGCTTGCCCATTTTCTGGTAATTATTATTGCATGGGTACTGTTCTGCCAGATTGGTATCGTTGCCTTTAAAAAACTATTGTTGTGTGTTTCCAATTATAACTTCATACTAATTCTATCGGGGTATCTTTTATTGATATACCCAGCGGGATACCTGATCGGTTTGGTTACAAAAAAGCAGGATAAAAATGCAGCAAATAAACAGGATATTGACAGCGGGGGCCGATTAATTGGAATTTTTGAAAGAATAATCATTCTAACTTTAGTGTTTTTGCATCAATATGAAGCCATCGGGTTTCTGATCACTGGTAAAAGTATCATCCGTTTTGCGGATAAAAATTCCACCCTGAAAAGCGAATATGTTTTAATCGGGACAATGATGAGTTACGCAATTGCCATACTCATGGGCGTAATTATTAACTATCTTATGATCTAATATTCGTGAACAGCGTAAACAAAATAAACACACCTTCGGCACCAGGCATACCCAATCACTGGCAACTAAAAAAACTGGGTGAAGTTGGGGAAATTATATCTGGCGGAACGCCATCAACAAAAGTTGCCGCATATTGGAATGGCACCATTTCTTGGATAACACCTGCTGATTTGTCTTGTTATGATAAAAAGATTATTACCAAGGGGCGAAAATCGATTACGGTAATCGGTCTAAAGAATTCTTCGTCAAGATTATTGCCCAAAGGTTCTATTCTTTTTTCATCTAGAGCACCGATTGGATATGTTGCAATTGCTGGAAATGAAGTTTGTACAAATCAGGGTTTTAAAAGTATTATTCCAGATAAATCAATTTTAAGTGAATATCTTTTTTATTTCTTAAAAGCTTCAAAGCAAAATGCAGAAAAAGTAGCAAGTGGAACTACTTTTAAAGAAATATCAATGAAGGCCTTTTCTCAACTCGAAATCCCTCTCCCTCCTCTCCCCGAACAACAAGCCATAGTAGCCAAAATCGAAGAGCTTTTCAGCGAGCTGGACAAAGGTGTGGAGAGTTTGAAAACCGCGCAGCAGCAGTTGAAAGTTTACAGGCAGAGTTTGCTGAAGTGGGCGTTTGAAGGGCGTCTCACTTCGGCTTACTTCGACAAAGCTCAGCACGAGCCGCTCAGTGGCCGCCCCCGCTTGTTGAGCGAAGCCGAAACAAGCGGTAATATGGCTGCCGAAGAAAAAGAAAAATATGGGAACAATGAATTGCCGGAGGGGTGGATAGAAACTGAAATAAAAAATGTTTGCTTGGACATAAAAGTTGGGATTGTTATTAAACCAACAAATTTTTATTCGAAAACAGGAAAAGGCATAAAAGCATTTAGATCTGCTAATGTTAGAGAATTAAAAATAAACGATGCTGACTGGGTTTATTTTACAAAAGAAGCTAATGAAATCAATCATAGAACAAAACTCAATTTTGGGGATGTTTTAATAGTTCGTTCAGGTTACCCAGGAACATCTTGTATTGTTTCAAAAGAATTTGAAGGTTGTAATGCTATAGATATTCTAATTGCAACCCCAAATAAAGAAAAAATTTTACCAGAGTATTTATGCTACTTTAATAATTCACCACTTGGTAAAGGTTTGTTTATATTAAAGTCAAGAGGTGTAGCACAAAAGCATTTAAATGTTGGAGAGTATTCTAAGTTGGTGGTTCATATTCCTTCATTAAAGGAACAACAACGCATCGTTGATGAATTAGAAAGCCGACTCACCGTTTGCGATAAAATAGAAAAAACAATAAACGAAGGTTTGCAGCAAAGTGAGGCATTAAGGCAAAGTATTTTGAAACGTGCATTTGAAGGGAGGTTGGTTTAATTATGGCAAAAATTGATGATAACATAAAACAAAAAATTAAAACTTTAAACAGGGAAGAACTGGAAAAGCTGCTTATAAAAGCAGCTACAAAACATAAAGAATTTCATGATTATCTTTTGGTAAACTATATTGACAAGGAGTTCGGCGAAAAAGAATTATTTGAAAGAGCAAAGTCCGACCTGAATGTGTTGTTTTACAAGTCATACAAAGGTTTCTCCGAACAATTACGCCTGGCAAATATGCTTAGCGCCTGTATCAAGCGTATCAACGAATTTGCAAAAGTCTGTAAAAACAAAAACCTCGAAGCCGACCTTATTATGTGCGTGCTTGAAGTACCTTTTTCATACAGCACCAATATGTTTGGTACTTGTTTTACTGCCTTTGATTATAAGGTCGGATTGCTGGTAAAACGGATGATAACTCTGGTAACAAAAAAAATGCACGAGGATTATCTGATTGATTACAAAGAAAAAATAAACAAATATCTGGATATATTGCACCGCACGTCAGGTCATATAGATTTCATTTATGCATTCCCTAAAAAAATTGATTGACTATGGAACTTTCAAAAAAAGATAAAAAAACCGCCCGCGAGATTATCGAAAAAGGATTGCAAACTGAATACGTTAAAGGACTTAAGCGGTTCGATAGCATATTGCAACAATGGAAAAATAAGACTATAGACAACCGCGAAGCATATATGCAATTATACGAAAGTGTCAGAAAGCACGACAAACACATTGCCCGGCGATACGACGGGATGACAGGCTCTAAATATTTAATGATAATTGCCGCACAACTGGCAGATGGAATCCTTACAGATGCTGACCTGGAAAATTTTTCTGATGAAGTAAAACAATTAATAAAACTATGGTCTGAAGGGTGAAATTTTCGTAAGAATTATTCAGGTTAACGTGTATTCAAATGATCTTTTTAAAAAATATTTTGTCAAATAAAACGAATTTATATGGAACAAGAATTAAAATCGGAAGGCAGATGCCTTTACTGTAACCAGATGTTTTCGCAAAAAGAAATCGGGAAACATTTAGGCACACACCTGGCAGAAATGGAAAAATCAACAGGCGGAAAAACCGCTCAAACCTATTGTCACGTTGTTGTGGATGCCGGCGAAATGTTCCTGCATTTGCTGGTCAAAGGCAATGAAAAAATGAAAATTATCGACACCTTTTTGAAGGACATCTGGCTCGAATGCTGCGGGCACATGAGCAATTTCGGGCATAAAGATTTTAAAATAAGTATGAATCATTTGGTAGGAGATGTTTTTGCCTCACGCATAAAAATTTATCATGATTACGATTACGGAGATACTACAAGGGTTTTTCTGAAGGGTTTGAAGAATTATCGATTGAATCTGAAAGAAAAAATAATTCTTTTGTCCCGCAACGAACCCCTGAAAATTATGTGTGATTTGTGCAAAAAAAAACCAGCGGTTAACATTTGTGTGGTTTGTGCGTGGGACACTGATTCTTTTTTTTGTGAATTGTGCTCTGAAAAACACGAGGCAGATTGTGCAGATTTTGCTGATTACGCGCGAATGCCTGTGGTCAATTCTCCCCGCATGGGTGTTTGCGGTTACGGAGGCGGCGTAATAGATACAGAAAGAGATGGGTGTTATAAAATGAAACTAAAATGACAACAAACGCAATAATCTCAAAAGTCTGGTCTTTCTGTAACACCCTACGTGATGACGGTGTGAGCTATGGCGATTACCTTGAGCAACTCACATATTTGCTGTTTTTAAAAATGGCAGATGAATACTCCAAACCACCATATAAAAGAAAGCTGTCCATACCAAAAGAATATTCGTGGGAAAGTTTAGTAACAGAGCGGGGTTCAGATCTGGAGACACATTACACAAAACTATTACGTGAGCTTGGCAAAGAAAAAGGAATACTAGGGCAGATATTCACCAAAAGCCAGAACAAGATACAGGACCCGGCAAAGCTGTATAAGCTCATCGACATGATAGACAAGGAAAATTGGGTCATGATGGGCGCGGATGTGAAAGGCGATATTTACGAAGGGCTGCTTGAGAAAAATGCCGAAGACACCAAGAGCGGCGCCGGACAATACTTTACGCCCCGTGCATTAATTCGTGCGATGGTCGAGTGCCTGCAACCCGAACCTATGAAAACCATAGCGGATCCCGCCTGCGGAACCGGCGGATTTTTTCTTTCTGCTTATGATTTTCTTGTAAAAAACCACGACCTCGACAAAGCACAAAAAGAGTTTCTGAAATTCAATACTTTTTCCGGCAACGAAATAGTTGCCAACACCCGCCGCCTGGCACTGATGAACCTTTTCCTGCACAATATTGGTGATATTGACAGTGATAATTTTATATCTTCTGCTGATTCTTTGGTCGCCGATCCCGGAACAAGAGTTGATTATGTGCTTACCAATCCTCCTTTCGGCAAAAAGAGCAGCATGACTTTCACCAACGAGGAAGGCGAACAGGAAAAAGAAGACCTTACATACAACCGGCAGGACTTTTGGGCAAGCACGAGCAACAAACAACTGAATTTTGTCCAGCACATCAAAACACTATTGAAAACAACCGGCAAAGCTGCCGTAGTTGTCCCCGATAATGTCTTGTTCGAAGGCGGCGCCGGAGAAACGGTACGTAAAAAACTACTTGAGACTACTGACCTGCATACCATTTTGCGATTGCCTACCGGTATTTTTTATGCCCAAGGTGTTAAAGCTAACGTATTATTCTTCGATGCCAAGCCTGCGGCAAAGAATGCCTGGACAAAAGAGATATGGTTTTATGATTACAGAACAAACATTCATTATACATTAAAGAAAAACCCGCTCAAGTTGGAAGACCTATCGGACTTTATCAAATGCTACAATCCAAAAAACAGGTTTAAAAGAGTAGAAACATGGTGCGACCAATCGGTGGTTGAGGCTCTCGAAACCACCGCAACAAAATCCCCTGAAGGCCGTTGGCGCAAATTCACCTATGATGACATCATCAATCGTGATAAAACCAGTCTCGACATCACCTGGATCAAAGATAAATCACTTGCCGACCTTGATAACCTCCCCGATCCTGACGTTCTTGCACAAGAAATCATAGAAAACCTGGAAGCCGGGCTTGAAAGTTTCAGAGAAATTGCCAACGGACTGAATAAAAAGGATAATGTTTCCTGACTTGTTCCTTACACGGCGCTGTCGGGCACGATGATGCTCTTATTAAAAACGTAGAAACTATTGGACTTTAAGGAATTTATAAATCAAGTTATTTTTAATTATTCAAAATAATTTCCCATTCTCCTGCCTCGTAAATAATCACTTCTAATACCGGATTAATATCTGATGTTTTTAATTTGTTTTTTGTTGTGTAGCTGATCTTTATATGGACAGGAAAAATAACCTGGTAATAAATGTACGTGTTTCCCATTGTTTGATATAAGCCATTATCGGCAAAAAAGGTAAACTCCGACAAATCGGTGTTGGTATTGCCCATTTGATGTAATTTAAGCGAAACTTTATTGCCTTCCCAGAGTTTTGTAATAGAATATCTGTCAAAGTCGCGCGCTATGTAAATCTTATAGGGG
>ERZ795056.1178-NODE-1178-length-30824-cov-7.108161_pt1 | contig 30824 bp, 15 predicted proteins | sample MGYA00375140_ERZ795056 | MGnify/ENA primary metagenome ERZ795056 (study PRJEB30185, sample SAMN05720227) | activated sludge metagenome | isolation source: Anaerobic digester | place: USA | collected 2015-03-09 ... | reverse complement strand
TGCGGATGTGTTGCAGCGATCCGTAAAACGATTTCCAGTTCTCGTCCTTGCAGAACAGACGCACGTAATTCGGGTTCGATTCCCCGGCGTCCAATCCCGGCGGACAGTAAACGGATACAGATACTCGCTTGCCCTTCAAGTCGACGGGAATGCCCACCCGTGCCGGTGCGTCAAAGCGCATGTCGACGTAAATCTCTCCCGCATCGTAACTTGCGTTGGTTCCATCCAAATGCATATCCACCGCCAGGCACCCGGTGCCGTTGCTCGGCGCGGAGGCAACCCATGCGACGCTGGTGCAGGCCATGGCATCGACGTAGGTCTGATACGTGAACCCTTCGTTATCGCTGCTGAAGGAGTAGCGCTCGTTCGCGGGCGATGCGTACGCGCCGGGAGGAATGCCGAAGCGGATTGTCTCCAGAAATACGGGGCCGCTGTACACGCCGGTAGATCCGGGGGCGATACCGAAATCCATGCCCATCTTCGTGACCTTGCAGGGGTCAAAGCCCGGCTCCGCCCCCGCGTTGGTCGCTGTGATCGTCCAGAGAGGCCCTTCGATACGGATGCCGCCGGTCGAGATGTACGTCCAATCGAAATATTCATAGCGGTTGGAATAATCCACTGCGAAGAAGCGGTAACGGTTCGTTGGAGAACCCATCGTCGTCGTGGCCGGCCATTCAAAGGCGATGAAGATGGGCTGATTGCTGAGGTTCATCGGTACGGCGGCCGAGTACGGGAAGAATTCCTGCATGTCGGCGACAACTCGGCCCTGCGCATGGGAGACAGGATTTGTCCGCAAGTCGAGATCCACCCGAAGCGCATACGCGCCGTTCAGGAGACTGAAGATCATATCGGTGCTCTGGCTGACGCCCGTCGCCCCTTCGTACGAACCGTTGGTTTCTACCTGCCACCCCTCGGTCCATGTATTGAATCCGTAGCGCTCCCACGACCAGTACTGGAGGGCATCCGCCGGCATGGCAACACACAGGGCAATCGCCGCGGAGAGAAGAAGAAGGTTTCGAGAGGCGAGAAGTCGACGAGACACAATGCGGCAATCGGTTTTCATAAGCTCACTCCCTGGTGAAACCCTGCTTCCGGGCATACATCTACTTACTACCCACGCACGTTGATGATGTTAGGCCTTTTCTCTGACGCAACAGAATGACAAACGTTTGCGTAATTGTCAAGCCATCGAAATGGAAATGGCCTATAAACATTGCCCTCAGGCAGCTTTCGCGCTTTCAGGAGAGCAGGAATCCCGTAATATCCTCCTCCATGAAGCGACCACATTATTTCGCCGCCCTTCTCACACTCATTGCGATGACGACTCTCGCCGGCCTGAACAACGCGGGATTCGAGACGGGCGATTTCACCGGCTGGCAGTTCTTTGGGCAGGGCTGGCGCATCAGCAATTACGGGAAGGATTCCCACCGCGGCATCTGGGGCGCGGTCAACGATATCGTCACCAACAACGTCGCGGATGAATACCGCGTGATCACGCAGGAAGTAAAAGTTTCCGAAGACAAGACCTACATGTGCGGTGCTTGGGTGCGCGCGGTTTGCATCGAAGTCGGTGAATGTTTCCTCGAAGTCCAGTTTCTCTCGAAGCAGGGCGAGGTACTCTCTCAGTACAACTCCATTCACATCACCAATTCGCAGGAGTTCACGTACCTCTCCATCAGCAACATGGTTCCTCCGGAACGGAGCGCTCGTGCCGGCGTCCGCGGCGTGGTCCACGTCCTCGGCACGCCTGTCCAAAACACCGACTTCCTCATCTTCGACAGCTTCGACTTCCGCGCCCAGCGGTAGATAGCCCCCCTACTCTACTTCCACGCGGTAGTACGAAATCGACGATGGCGGTGCATCCGTGAAGGTGTTCATCGGCGGCGTAGCCGTCACGCCCGACACCAGCCGCGTGAACTTCTCCGACAGATTCGTCCCGCGGTACAGGCTGTAGGTCCTGCCCGACAGGCTCGGCCATGACAACGTGATCTTCGCCCCACCCACGTTCAGACCGCGGCCATCGACACCGAAACTGGATAACCGATTCGTCGGATCCACGCCGGCGTACAGCTCCGCCGCGTCGCTCATTCCATCACCATCGCTGTCCTGGCTCGTCACCGAGTCATCCTGCGTCACCGCGTTGGTGACCAGCAATCCGCCGTCCTCGAGCACAACCTGCCACGCGGGCAGGAACGGCGACGGGGATGCCGCGGCTGCGTAAACCAACTGGGTTTCCACCACAGTGGCGCCGGGCACATCCTGCTGCGCCGACCAGACGGCTGCCTCGACCGGCACGAACGGATACAGCCACGCCTCCGTCGCCCACGTCGCCTGCTGGAACGCGCCGTCCGGCGAAAGCTTGATGACGTACTTCGTGCTGCCCGGCCCCTGCACCCCGCCCGCGGCGAGGAAGTAGTGGCTGGCCATATCCTTGTTCACTTCGTAGTACGAGATGTTCGTCGCACTGTAATACGCCGCGAGGAAATCCGTATCCTTCCGCAACGCGTCGGGCACGACGGACAGCAGGTTGGTCACACCAGCAGGCGGCGTGCCGCGATTGAGCAGGCGCGACGGCGCAGGCGCCGAGAGCGTGGCCAGAAACGCCGCCACATCCGCGTTCGGCTCGCTGCCGCCCAGAAGCACCGTAGCGCGATCGATCTGATCTTCCGCCTCCGCCATGTCTTCCGCTTCCGGCGGCGGTTCACACACCAGCCAGTATTCGCCATTGGCCGTGGACGGCAGGTAGACATTCTCCATCTCCTGCGCGGTGGCATACACATCGTAGCCAAGCCCGCCGAGCCGCGGATCCTTGAGCCACACGCCGTGCACGGTGAAGGATGAATACAGCGCACCGTACGGCTTCGTGCTGGTCTCGAATCCGCGCACCAGCTTGTGCGACCAATTCGTATGACACAGAATCTGCACGGGCACCTGCAGCCCGCCCGCGGGCACGTAATCCATCCAGTACACCGTTTCCTTCAGCGCGTCCGTCAGGCTGGTGCGGTAGCGCGGGCTGAAGTAATAGCCCTGCGGCGCATTGGCGTAGAGCCAGCTTGCCGCGCTGGTGGCCGTGATCTCGTTGTTGTGCGCCGGGTCGTGCGAGGTCGCTGCATAGATGTTCGACTGACCCAGGGTAAACGCGTCGCCTTTCAAGTACCGCGCAATCATCCAGGACGCGGCCGCGCCGGTGTAGTTGGATTGTTCGGCCACGGCGTTCGGGAACACATCTACGCCGTTCACCATGCCCAGCTTGAGCGCATACCAGCCGTCGAGCCGCATGTTGTCGATGAACACCGAGCCCTCGTCCGTGTAGCCCTCCACCTTGATGAACAGTTGCTGGATCTCTTCAAGGCCCGACGGATATACATTGTGGAAGTAGTCGTTCTGTTCCGTCCCGTTGTTCCACTCGGCACGCGTCCACGTGTTCGTGTCGAAGTGGAAGGTAACGTTCCGATTCCACCCATTCGTAATCGCCACGCCAGCCGAGTAGTGCCAGACCCAGTTCGCGCCGGTACGCATCATGAGCTGTATGTTGGTCGATCCGTCCGCGACGTAGAGATCGAGCACGAACGATGTCCGGTTCGACCAATTCTCGTACACGTTGTCGAAGCCGAAGTACGCCTGATACTTGCTCGGCGAGCGATGATAGAACTCAAGCGCCTCGCTGCCTTCGGTGACGTGATTGGTCACCACAGTGAGCGTCCGTCCATCGGAGCTGTCGCCCGTATCCGGGGCCCAGCGGCGCAGGCCACTGCAGGGGTCCCACGGCGGGGTCTGCCCATACACCATCGTCCGGCCGGCCAGCGTGTTGTCGGCCGTGTCCGTCTCACCGGCCACGGTGGAGGCCGTTGCCGTGAGCACGTGAATCGCGTTCGTCGGCTGCGTCATGCAGTTCCACCAGAACCGCGTGTGTACCGAACCGCCCGCCGCCAATGTGACCGTGTTGGTGCCGACGATCTGCCCGGCGGTCGTATCGGTGAGCAGCACGTTGAACGTCTCGCTCGCCGTGCCCTGGTTCGCCACGAGCACTTCCATGAGCTGGCGCGGATTGCGGACAACCCAATCGAACTCTTCGACCTTGAGCACCGCCACATCATGCACCGTGGCGCCGGTCGCACCGACGCGGCGGACCTTAAACGCAATGTCCTTCTGGAAGTTCGGCACGGTGACCGTGAGGGTGCCGGTTGGCGCGCTCGCGCTGACGGTCTGGCGCGGGCCAACCAGCGTATCCCACCATTCGACGTTGTAGTTGCCGGCCTCGAGCCCGTTCAGCTTCAGCGTCGCACCGACATTGCCGGTGACCGAGTTGGTCCAGCGCCGGTCCTGAATCCAGCCGAACGCAAACTGCCCGTTGGAGCTGATCATCGCCAGCGTGTTGTAGGCGTACATGCCCGCCGTGATATTGTCTACGTAGATCGGCCCGCGCAGGATACCGACGTCGCCGAAATGGAATTTGAGGCCAACGATGTGCGCAGCTTCATATTCTGTCGGAATGTCCGCCAGGTTGAACTCGAGATTCCAGAGCATGCCGACAGTCAGCTTCTTCCAGCCGCCGCTTTCGCGGATGTCGCCGCCGTATTCATTCGTCGTCGAGTACCAGTGCCAGTTGTTGCTCGCGTCCTTGGTGAAGATCTCGATGATCGAGCGCGGATCCTTGTTGATGCCGAGCAGGAAACCGTCCGGGTTGTTGGTCGGATGATAGAACTCGGGAATGTAAACATCCATCTTCAGCGTGCCGCGCGGCCAGTAGTTGGTCCAGTTGTAGCTGAAGCCCTCGTTCTCGTACTTCTCGATGCCTGCGGGTGCGTTCGGCATGTTCGCGTAGGTGTCCATGTCGACATTCAGCCGCCACGAGTTGGTGCCGTCCGTCGCCTGCGCGTTGGTGATAAAGCCCGACCGAATCCCATCGCCCCAGAGCTTCCACGCGTTGGTTCCGCTTTCGAAACTTTCCACGAGCGTGACGGCAGGCTCGTTCTCAGCCGTCGTCTCGACGTCCGCCGGAGCCATGTGCAGCTTGTGCATATCGATGTCCGCAAGGAACTTCGAAAGCACCTTCATCTCGTCCGACATCATGCCCAGCCATGGCCCCATCTTCGCATCGCCGAACCACGAGAACGCAGGGGTGGTCCACATCATCGGCGTAATCGCCGCACCGGAGCAGATGCCCGGCCACGCTGTAACTCGCGTGTAATCAGGCTCATACAATTTCCACTCCACGGTGCCAATTTCGCCCATGAACGAGGGCTTGTCGTATTCCTCGTGCAGCTTGTGATGGTACTTGCCGAGCGTCGTCGGCGGCGTGATCCAGTTGTAGAGATCGGCGTAGACGTGGATCTGCGGAATATCGACAATCGGGAAACCGCCGTCCCAGTACTCGTCCGTCGCGTAGCTCGCGGTGGTCGGATGCCGGAACGGATCGTTGTTCTTGAAGTAGTCGTTGATGTAGGTCAGCCATTCGATTCCGTGATCGGCACCGTCGCACTGATTCGTGTTCATGTTCAGGTACGGATTTTCCCCAAACAGCGCGGACTTGTTGGTGACCCACTGCTCGCCCTGGTAGTTGATGCAATTGGCCGAGTTCGCGAACGTGCCAAACATTTCCGACACCAGCGCCCACGTCCCGATCGCCTCGCTATAACCCCAGCGCGCGATGATGTAGCGGTATAACCGGTCCTGGTATTCCTTGTACACGTCGTCGTAGAAGAACTTCTGATTCTTCGGCGGGTTGTCGAGTTCGCTGAAGGCGTTGATGTACCACTCCGGCTCCGAGAACTTGGTGCCGTATGCCTTCGCCCAGCTTCCATTGATGCGCCACTTGTGGTGGTTGAAATCGCGGATCGCATCGTGCGGCCAGATCGTCCACACGAGCTTGACGTTGTATTTCTCCGCATGGCCGACCACGCGGTCCAGTTCCGCCGCGCGCGTCTGCTCGTACGTGTCGTACGACGATTTTTCACGCCAGAAGTCGTTGGGATTCGCCGGCTTCACCGTCAGCATCGTGTCCCACGGCGCCATCCACCAGTGAATCATGTTGATGCCGTGCTCTTCGCACTGGCGGAAGATACCCTCGTCGTCGCCATCCCACGGATGGCAGTAGCCGATGCCGACAAACGGCGAATCATCCTCGTGCTCGAGGTAGTGCCCGTCATCGTCTGATACGCGCAGCCAGCCGCTCTGTCCGCTTTCGACGCAGGAGAACGTGGCCGACGAACTCAGGTTGGTGCCGAACACATTGGCCACACTGACACGGTACGACCAAATTCCCAACTCGTTGGGCGCAAAGCGGATACGGAAGTCGCCCTGACCGGGCGTGTCGCCAACATCTTCCATGTAGAAGCCGTTGATCTTCCAGACCGCACCCGAGGGCGAGGTGAACGTCGCGCTCAAATCCACCTGGTGCGGGTCGTACGGATTAACCCCATCAATACCGTCAAGCCCGACGGCAAGTTCGAACTTCCGGTACTTGCCCACAACGTTCGTCGACGCGGTGACGGAGAGGAGCGACGGGGCATCCGTCGCATCCTTCTGCGCGAGTTGGAGGGAATCGATAAACACCGGTCCGCTCCAGACATCGCGATTCTGCCACACGACTTCCAATCCAAACTCGTCGGCGTCCGTCAGGATGGACACCGGCAGGCCGGACATGTCCCACTCAACCAGGTTCCACTGGCACGGCACGAGCGTGACGGGCTCACTCTGATGGCCATACGCCCAGCCGTCCGATGACGACCGCACCACGAGCCGTACCTGCACCGCATGATGCACGTTGTCCGGCGCGTCACACGGCACGTACACGTACGTGCGGAGGATCGGCTTCCACAGCACGTTCTCGTTTTCCACGAGATCATAGTCCTTGATGTAGAACTTCCCGTAGCTGGGCGCCGCGACCGGCTGCACCGCCAGCGAACCACCGGACGGATTGCCGAGGTTGGTCCAACTCAGGATCGCGTCGCCGTTGCCCCAGTTCTCCGTGCCCCATTGCTCGGTGTCTTCGTTGAAGCTGTAGAGCAACCGGCGCTCCATCACCGGGAAACACGCGGCATCAATGTAGATCGGCCCCTGGTACTCGGAGCCCGCACCGCCGTACTTCACCCGCACACCGATCGCGCGGATCATGTCCGGCGTGAAGCCGCTGTCGACCCACGTGCCCGGCACGTTCGTATCCACGATCAGCGTAAACGTGATCCATTCATTCTCGACGATATTGGTCTCCGCAAGCCACAGCGCGTGCCACTGCGCATCCTTGGCGTAGATCTGGATGCTGTTCGGATTCGCGGGATTACCGCGCGAGCCCGTCGGGCAGTACACAGATATCTGGACGGGCTGCCCCTCGAGGTTGATCGGAGGAATCAGGCCCAGTGGCGGATTCCAGGCCATGTCCACTTCGGCATCGCCGTAGTCGTGCTGCGAGGCGCTGGAAAGATCCACGAACGCCTTGAGAGACTTGATCGCGTGCAGCGCGCGCTCCGTGCTCTGCACAACGGACGTGACCCCATAGCCGGCCCACGGCTGCGCGTTGGCGTACCAGCCCTCAAGGCCCGTCTCAAAATCGTAGCGCAGGAAATCCATATCCGCAGCCGTCAGCGTGACGACGGCCTCGGCGCTGTCGCGCCGGCCGTCGTGCACGACGTAGCTGAACGAGTCCAATCCGATCGAACCGGGCTTCGCGACATACGACAGGTGCGGCGGCGTACCGAACACCCAGCCATTCACGGGACGGGTGATGATGCGATACGACAGAACGTCGCCATCCACGTCGCTGCCCACCAGCGAGATCGTGGTCGGGTTCTTCGGGTCGACGGCGTACCACAGATTCGACGCCACGGGCGCGTGGTTGCCCACGCTGTTGGTGGGCACATTACGTGCTTCGCACCACTCGGCATGGGCCTTGATCACGGGCACCACCGGATCGTCGGCGTACACGACAAAACCGTCGTCGCGCTTGATTTTAACGTCGTCCACGTAGATCTCGCCGTGCCCCACCGGCAGGTCGCGGAAGACGAGACTGACCTGGTGAACATCCTCGAGCACGTTGGAGACGGAATTGGGTATGTTGATGAGGTACTCGCTGTTTTCCCAGTTGTTGCTGACCCAGGAGTAGTGACCCGCGCTCAGGTCAAATATGACGCGATTCCAGCCTGCGGTCAGCGTCTGCGCTGCACCCTCGCACCAGTACCAGTTCGGGCCGCCGGAGATCGCGAGCGCCACGTTCACCGGCTGCGGGCCGGGGTTGTAGAAGTTCCAGAAGAACTTCGTCCGGTTGATGCCGTGCGTCGGCGGCTCATTGGTCAGCATGTTGTCCACGCGCAGCACCCACTTGTCGTTCGTCGGGCACTTGAATATGGCCCGATCCACGCCGCCGGTGTAGTTCCACGAAAGCTGCAGGGAATTCGAGCCGCGAATCACGTACGAACTGGACAGGGTTATCGACGTCGCCGCGCCATACCCGGTGTCCGCGTACCACGGCGCAATGTACTCGCAGGTGTGGAACGGATCGTCCCACATGCCGTCGTACCCGAAGTTCCAGAAGAACGAGCCGGAGATGCCCGCCTGCTCGATGTGATCGTAGTACTGGCTGTAGACGTTCATTCGGTCGATGAAGGTGTACTCCGGCGTCCGCTTCAACTGCACCTGCCCGTAGGAACCGTTGAAGATCCAGCCGATGGCGTGAATGCCGAACTCTTCGAGAATCATCGGCTTGCCGATGGTGTTGTAGGCGTCATACCAGTGGTCGTTGATCCACTCAAAGCGCTGGTCCGCACCGTGGTAGTTCGTGCGCCAGACGTTATACTCCTTCTGGTCCACGTAGATGCGCGCCGTACAGAAGTTGATGTTCGAATTCCCCGCCCGCCATTCGCCGGATACGGGGTCGCGGTTCGTGTAGAACCCGCCCTGCCACTGGACATAAGTCGACTCGCTCCTGCAGTCGCTGAGGAAGTCCACGCCGTGCCCGCGGCCGCAGCCGTACAGGTCGCACGACGAACTGCCGGTCGCATAGGTTGCGTAGTGGTAGTAGTTGTCCGGGTAAACTTCCCACGGAATCGTGTCGGCAAACTCGTAGGTGTTGACGTAGCCACCTTCCTCCCCGTTGCCGAGCATGTGATTCGTGTCGATCGAGCGCACAAAGTCGCTCATCTCGTTCAGCCAGTTATGAATCTTGCGGCCACTGAAATCGGATTCGCACCGCGGCTCGTTGACAATTTCCCAGGCGAAAATCGTCGGGTCATTCTTGTAGATCACGCCCGTGACGGAGTTCGTGCGATTAAGCAGGCGCGTGACATAGTCCTTGTACCACTGCTTGCAGTACGCATTCGTCCAGAACTGGTCGTGGTAGAGGACGCCTTCCTTGTTCAGGTTCGTATCCACGCTCTCGGGGTGTTCCTTTGTCGCCCAGTGCACGTATTGGAAGATGCCGCCGTTGTGCGCCCAGTTGTCGCACAGGCCCAGCATCAGCCGGATGTTGCGATGGCCGGCTTCGGCTACGATCCGGTCCAGGTGTTCAAACATCGGCTCGTTCCACACCCCGCGCTCCGGCTGAAAACTATAAGGCCGGCCTTCCTGCATCGCCCACGTGCGCACGACCTGCAACTGGTTCGACGCCGCCCAGTCCAGGCACTCCTTCACCACCCGGTCGTTCACCGTCTGCAGGTACTCAATGTTCGCGCCGCAGAAGTAGAAATTCGTGCCGCCAATCACGAACTTGTGCCCTTCCGGTTTCACAAAGCCGCTCGTTATCCGCGTGAAATTGGTCCGCGTCTCGCTGCCGCCCACCACGATCTCATCCACATAGATCGTCCCCGTCCAGGACAAGCTGCTGTAAATCAGAACGTCCACAAACCCGATTTCCGATGCGTTCATCGGGCCCGCGGGCGACGGGAAGTCGGGCAGGTTCGTGGCGTATTGCGAGGGATCATCCAAGTCGAACTGCAGGTAATTCCAGTCGCTTCCACCCGCGGTGCCGACATGGAAGTACCACTGGTCACTGATCTTGTCGTATACATACATCTTCGCCGTGAACGCGTCGTCCGCCACCGCCGGGTCAAAGCGAAGCTTGGCCTGCAGAATGCGATGGTCCTTCGTGCTGAGATTTAACGCCGGCTGATAGGCGATTTCGAAAATGCCTTTCTGGAAGGCGTATTCGTTGGTCGTCACCTGACCGAGTTCATTCGTGACCACTTCGGAGCTGTTGTTCGTGTTGAAGACTGCGTCCGCCGCCAACGCAACGGATCCGTTGAATCCCTCGTTGGTCGCGTAGTACACACTTGTCCACGCCTTCGCGTGCCAGCCTTCCGGATTCGCGCCCCACTTCCACCACTCCAACTGATCCGCCGTTTCCATGTCGTAGAGATGCTCGGTGTTCGTGATCGTCTGCGGCGGAACCGGCGGCACATACGCCGCGCCGAAGCCGGCCTCATCAATGTAGAGCGCGTTGCTGTAGGTGCCAAATCCGCGCCACACAACCTCGATGCCAAACTCGGTCACGTTGGTTGAGTCGAAGGGCAGCCCCGCGTAATCCAACCCGGTGACCGTGTACGACACCGTCTGCGTTGAAATACCGTTGGTGATCGTGAACGCATCCCACGCACTCTCCTGGAATTTGTAGTTCTTGTCCTTAACGAAGATGCGCAGTTGTGTATACGACCACGGCTGCCCCGTCCCCGACGCACCGGCAGGACAGTAGACGCGCACGGTGATCTGCGAACCCTGAAGTCTCACCGGATCGAAAGTCACACCGGCAACGGCTGTGTCCAACGCACCGGTCAACACGCAGTCCATGCGCAACGAATTCGTTGAACCGCCGAAGCCCCAAAAACTCGACTGCGCGACGTTGGTGCACTTGTCTTTACCCGCCCCCCAATTCTGCGCAGCCCACCCATCCTTGCCGGACTCAAAGCCGTACCGCGCCGCCTGCAGCGAGCAGGGCGCCAGCAGCAGACATGCGGCGAGAAAAACAAAAAGCCCCGGGCTTCTCTTCCCGGGACTCATCTTCACGCCGTCACCACGCAACAAACTCTCTTCAATCTTCCGGTTCATGGCTTAACCCCCTGCTCGTCAGCTCTGTGAACGTCTCCAAGGACTTCTACCAGCCTGTCGACATCATCGCAACCGTTTGCGTAATATGCAACTATAAAAAGCGATAATTGTGCTTATTATAGGCATATTACTTATACACAAGCCTTTGCGTAATATTTGGGACCAGTCTCACGGCGCGGAAACAGCGTTGCCAAGCCTCATAAGGCAACCGAAAGTCATCAAATGCAACGCCACGCTTTACACGTAACCCGTCTCAGGTTACAAGTATTGTCACCAAACGTTTGCGTTGTGTGTTGCGGGAGAATGGAATGATGATTCAGAAGGTCAGGTCCGCGGGATTCGATGCTCTCCGTTGCGGTGCGCTCCTTGCGCTTCTCGTCGCCACGCTCGCAGCCAGCGGGTGCAAACCGCGCCAAGCCGCACCCGCTGAATCTGAACCAAAACCCATCACCGCTGCACCTCCGACCACCACCCCAACTCGCGAGTTGCTCAACGCGATCGCCTCATCCGATCCCGTGCCCCGCTACGGTCGATTCGAGATCACCGCACAACTCAGTTCCCCCGGTGGCAACCCGTTCGACCCGGACCAGGTCACGCTCGATGCCGTCTTTACTTCTCCGTCCGGCGAGCAGCGTACCTGCCCCGGCTTCCTCTTCGCCTTCGCGCCACAACCCGGCGACCCCGATGACTGGCGCGTTCGGTTCAGCCCCGATCAACCCGGCACGTGGACCTGGTTCCTCCGCGCCCGCACATCCGATGGCGAGTTCGTCACCGAACCGAAGTCCATGACCTGTAACGATGCCGCCACGCCCGGACCCATCCGCGTCTCGGAAATCGATCCTCTCTATTTCGGGCACGCCGACGGAACCTTCTTCTACCCCATCGGTCACAACGTGTGCTGGAATTCCATCGAGCAATACCGCGACCAGTTCGCGAAGATGGGACGCAACGGCGAGAACTGGTCGCGCATCTGGATCGCGCCGTGGAATTGCGACATCGAGTGGTCGCCCAAGGGCGGCGCCTACGAGGGCCTCGGCCGTTACAACCTCGCCCACGCGGAGAAGCTCGACGGCATCGTCGACGCTGCCGAACAGTCCGGGCTCTACCTGCAGCTTGTCCTCCACGAACATTGCCGCCTGAGCGCCAAAACCAATCCCGAATGGCAGAATAATCCTTATAATAAAGAGCTCGGCGGACCGCTCGCCACGCCGCAGGAGTTCTTCACCAATGCCGAGGCCCGCCGTCTCGCGCGCAATCGCATCCGCTACATCATCGCCCGATGGGGCTACTCATCGCACGTCATGGCGTGGGAACTCTTCAACGAGGTGGACCTGACCGATGATTTCCGGTTCGACACCGACACGGCCTGGCACCGGGAAATGTCGGAGTTCATCAAGGCCACCGACCCGCATCGCCATCTCGTCACCACCAGCTACATCTCCTCGCCCAACTCCGACACGTTCAAGCTGCCGACGATCGATTACGCGCAGTCGCACGTGTATATCGCCGACGTCGTCAGCCAATTCGTCCGGCTCCACCCGCTGTTTGCCACGCTCGGCAAACCGCACTTCATCGGCGAGTTCGGCCGCCACCCCGCCGACGGAGTCGACGCGCAGGATGTCGAGGGGCGCGTCCTCCACTCCGGCATCTGGGCACAATTCATGATCCCTGCCGCCGGAAACGCCATGAGCTGGTGGTGGTATGACCACATCGATCCGCACAATCTCTACCATCACTTCGCCGCACTCGCCGCCTTTGCCGACGGCTTTGACCGTCGCGGCGGCGCGTGGACACTGCAGGCGGGCCGCCTCGCCTCCAGCGCCGGCTCGCGCAAAATCCTCGCCCTCACCTCCTCGAATGCCGTGCTCGCGTGGGTCTACGATCCCGCCATCCTCCCGTGGTCCGATCCCGCACCCGCGGCCGCACCATCATCTGCCGTCCTCACCTTCGACAGCATCGCCAACGGCGCGTGGACCGTGGAGACGTGCGACACCGCCACCGGCCAGGCGCTCTCTTCCATCATCATCACCGCTTCCAACGAATCCCTCACCGTGCCGTTTGAAATGGCCGGCGCCGATGTCGCTCTCCGCATCCGTCGGACCGACCCCGCGCCGGCTACCGTCCTGCCCCATCTCGTGCTCGACCCGTGGGACCTGCAGGCCGGACAGCGCTCGCGGCTCACGATCGATATCCCCCGTCGCGACCCGCCGCCGATGATCGATAACGCCCTCGGCGACTGGGGTGGCCTCTCCAGCTACGTTGTCGCCCCACCCTACGGGCGCACCGCCGCGGACAACAGTTTCCGGTTCAGCGTCTGCCACGACGGCACAAATCTCTACATCAGCGTGGTCGTCCGCGATGATGAGCTGATCCGCGTCCAGTCCGACCCCGGCTCGCTGTGGAAGGACGACTGCGTTGAGCTCTGGCTGGATACGCGCAACGACGCAGGTTACTTCAAGGGCATGCCGAACAATCCCGGCTGCTACCAGATCAACATCCGCCCCGCGCTGGAGGCCGGACAGGAAACCGATCACATCGTCTATCGCCACCCGACTCTTAACAACCAGCAACTGCCCGGCATGCAGGCCTCCTCGCACCGCACTGCCGACGGCTACGCCATCGAAGCCCGAATCCCTCTTACCGCGATGCGCGGCACGCCGTGGGAGACGGAGCGGCGCATCGGCTTCAATGTTTCAACGTGCGACGCCGACCGCAAGGACGGCAAGGAAAAGTGGAATCATCTCCTCTGGCAGGGCCAGAACGAGTGGGATGCGGGGGAGTGGAGTGTAGCAGAACTCAAGTAACTCATAATCGTACTCGTAATCCTAATCGTAATCGGAAGTTTCAACGCGACTATGATTAAGATCAAGATTACGATGACGAAACGGAAAAGACGAAAGGATCCGACCATGGCCAACGAGACCGTCTTCAAACGATACAAGGGCAATCCCATCATCACCGCCAAAGCCGTCCCGCGCGCGAACAGCATCCACAACAGCGCCATCATCAAGCGCGAGAAGGACTACGTTGGCATCTTCCGCGTGGACGAGATCGACATGAGCTACACGCTCCATGTCGGCTCCAGCAAGGACGGCATCCGCTGGAACATCGATCCCAACCGCGTCAAAATGAAGAGCGATGACCCGGAGATATTCGTCACCGACCAGAGTTACGACCCGCGCGTGACGAAACTCGGCGACACCTATTACGTCACCTGGTGCAACTCCAATGCGCAGGGGCCGTGTATCGGCCTTGCCACGACCAAGGATTTCAAGACGTTCAAGCAGTGGGAAAATCCGCTGCCCCCTGCGAACCGCAACTGCGTGCTCTTCCCGCGAAAGATCAACGGCAACTACGCCATCCTGCACCGCCCAAGTGACCGCGGCCACACGCCCTTCGGCGATGTCTTCTACGCCGAAAGTCCCGACCTCATCCACTGGGGCAAACACCGCTTCGTGCTCGGCCCGAGGCCCGGCTGGCAGTCGGTCAAAACCGGCCCCGGCCCGCACCCGATCGAAACCAAAGAAGGTTGGCTGCTGATCTACCACGGCGTCTGGTGCAGTTGTAACGGCTACATCTACTCCGCGGGCGGCGCCCTCCTCGACCTCGACAAGCCGTGGAAGGTCATCGCCCGCACAAAGGATTACCTGATGTACCCGACGGAACTCTACGAGCGCGTCGGCGATGTGCCCAACGTGCTGTTCCCCAGCTCCGCCACGCTTGAGGACCGCGGCAAAACGATGCGCCTCTACTACGGCTGCGCCGATACCTGTATCTCCATGGCCGAGGCCAAGGTCGCCGACATCATCGACTGGATCAAAGAACACAGCTTCAAATCGTAGATTTTCCAACCCTTGGAAAATCGGCCCCTGATTTTTCCAAGGATTGGAAAATCCACCGGTGGGCCGGCCCTCCGAGCCGGCCGCGCCTCCCGTTCATCCTGCCGTTGCGCTCATGCCGCAAACGGGTTAATCTCCATGCATTGAGCCGTGGCGATTTCAGGCACGCCGGGCTCTTTGACTTGGGGGTGATGTCCTATGGATGTGGTCTTCCAATGCAGCCATTGCGGGCAGGGACTCGTTGCTGATGTCGCGGGCAAGGGCAAGATCATCGGTTGCCCCAAATGCGGCCGCGCCGTCATCATCCCCGACCCCGACAAGATAACCGCTCCCGTTCCGGCCACCATACCCAGCGCAACCGCCACCAAGCCCGGCTCACCCGCCACGCGCAAGACGGTGATCCGTCTCTCCTCCCCGGACGCCGGGGAAGAGAAGGATGGAAAAAAGAAAGAAGAAGAATCAGACGATGCAGCCGCCGCAGCGCCGGCCGACTGGCACATCCTCAGTGTCGTCGTCGGTTGGATTTGCGTCATCGTCGGCGTACTGCTCGCCGTCCTGATTCCCCGTGCCGTGATGGCGTTCGCCCCCTTCTTCCTCGGGGCGTTCATCATGGGCGTGATGTTGCTCGTGAGCGGCAGAGTCCTCCATGGCATCGTCCTGCTTCTCTGCACCTGCATCCCCCCGCCCCTGCTGATGCGCAACAATATCTGGGAACACATGTCCGCAGCGCGACCGGCCCGCACGATGTCGAGCCCCTCCGACACGCAGAAACTCGTCTTTGATCGGACCGGTAAAGCCAAGCTGGTCTTCTCGCAAGATGCCGCCGCACCATCGGTACAGCCTGCTGCACCGAAGTCCACAGAGAAGATCATGCTGCCGCCGCGAAAGAAGAAGGAGCGCGCGCCGCGTCCCGAATCCGATCTCTCCACGCCCACCAACGCGGGACAGGCCGCCAAGCCTCCGCCGCCAAGAGATGCCTACAGCGACTTGCTCGATAACACGGAGGTCATTCCCACACTGGTCCCGGAGGATGTCCTCGCCCAATCGATCCCGGCCCGCAGCGTGGACTTCCGCTACCAGGATCCTTCATCCACGGTCGGTCTCTCACCCGATGACCCGGCGCCGATCGCCGACATGCCCTTCGTCCTCTACGCCGAGGCCGGCGAGAAGACTCCTCCCTATTATTGCACCGGCCGGATGGGCAACGACCGGGCGCTGACGATCGACGAGAACTGGGACTCCGATCCGCACTCCGGCAAGACATGCATGAAGGTGTCGTATGCCGACACGGGCGACTGGGCACAGGCCGTGTGGCAACACCCGGGCAACAACTGGGGCGACGTACCCGGCGGATACAATTTGTCGAAAGCGGCCAAGCTGACGTTCTGGGCGCGTGGCGACGCGGGTGGCGAACGTATCGAGCTGGGCATCGGCATGAGCCAGTCGACGACGGCGGTCGCCCACGACAGCTTCAAAGAATCCTCCACTTTCCGCCTCCAGACCAAGTGGAAGAAATACAGCATCCCCATCGAAAAATACGACCGCACCCGCATCATCAGCGGTCTCCTCCTTCGCCTCGAGGGCCAGGAAAAACCCATCGTCTTCTACCTCGACGACATCCAGTACGAACCGTAGGGCAAGAAACGGAGAAGGAGACGTATGAAGATCTGGAGCGTGGTCTTGTTGTCGATTGTGGGCGCGTTCACCTCGGGCTGCATGACCCATACGCCAAGGGTACTCCCATCAGATCACAGCCTGACGCCTGAGTCCGCACTGGCCAACGTAGCATCGTCGCTCGGTGGCTCTTCGTCGAGCGGCATCAGACCAAACGCCACGCTCACCCATTTCCAATACTGGGACTGGGAGTCCAAGCAAATGGTAGGCAGCTACGGCAATACAACAACCTACGCTGTGCCGCTCAGATCGGCGAAATACACCGACATCACCAACGTCGTAGTGGAAACATTTATATGGATATCGCCCGGCAGCCCATTTCTCGCTTCCGACGTCTTAATCTCTCTGGCTGATGGGACCGAATGGAAGGCCCAGCGGCAACCCGACATGCGGGATGTTTGCATGATGCTTCCGCCGTTCTGGTTCTTTGACCCCAAGTGGAGTGTTCACAGAGCCAACACCCTGGCCGATTCCTTTCTCCTGCTGCGAAGTCTCCAGCCCAATACCACCAATGTCCCCGAGATCCTCGGCGGCAGGGCCGCCTTTGAAGATGCGATAAAGAAGTCGATGTCGACCGGAGGGCTGTCGCTCGACGAGGTCACCTTCACCTACCCGGACGGCTCCAAGAAGACGATAACCAAGCCGGATACGCCGGACGAACAACCCGAGGCCAACCCGTCACCCAGCGAGTAGCTGAACTGGCCCAAGACGCGACCCACAAACAGCGAAAGAAGAACCGTGAAGCCCCCGTTGATATATCTGACGGTGCTGTGTCTGATCGGATGTGGTTCGACGCCGCGGGACAATGCACCGCCACAGGAACCCTTGGTGCACTTTCAGGACGCGAATTTCGGGGTGCGATTCAGTCACACGGAGGCCCTCACCACCTCCTACAACCCGCACGGTGGGGCAAATCGCGTCGAGATATCCTGGCAGGGGAAACCCGTGGGAGGACTCGTCATTCACTCCGCCCCTCCCGTGGAAAGCATCGAAGACTTCATCGCGTCCGGCAAGGCGTACTACACCACGAAGTATGGTGCATCATCGGCCGAGTACGCACCCTATGAGAATCCACAGCATTACACGTTCCATTGCTTCAAGGCCGAGGCCGTGCTGGGAAACGCCGACCATGTAGTCATGGAGCGTTTTGTCTACCTGCGCGATACCAAGAAGGCGCCGATTGAGCCCTTCTCCTTGGAAGCGATTTCCGGGGCCTTTTCTTTTGAGTTCCTCTACCAGGCAACTGAATACGAGCGACTCAAACCCGAGATCCAAACGGTGATTGATACATTCAGATTGGAAACGGATTCTTCTGCCGCCCATGCGGCAGAAGAATGACCGCCTTCTGAACGCTTCCGTCGGTGTCATAACGGGCGACACCAGGCATCTCCATTCCACACGATCTGCGATCATCTGTGTGTTTCTGCCGGCATACCCACTCCGTCCTCCTCGCCCGCCTTGACAATGTGTGTCTATGCATTTATGTATATATGCATGAGAACCACGCTGGATATTGACGACCGCCTGGCCATTGAGGCCAAGCAGGCGGCCGCGGCAAAGAGGACTTCACTGAAAGCCCTGGTCGAAGCCGGCCTGGAGTTGATCCTGCATGGCAAGACCGGCACGCCCAAGGACTCGCTGGATGCCCTCGCAGGCCTCGGAAAGGACGCGTGGAAGGGCGTCCACCCCGACCGCTACGTTCGTGAATCACGGAAGGGCTGGGAATGAGCGGAAAGGCTTTCTGGGATACCAACCTGTTTATCTACTGGATTGAGCAGGCCCCGCCGTGGCTGGAGAAGGTCAATACGCTGGCTGAGTGGCAAAGAGCCCATTCCATCCGAACCGTCACTTCTTCACTGACGCTGGCTGAGTTGCTGGTCAGGCCCATCTCCACCGGACAAACCGATCTGGTCGATCAATACCAACGACTGGTCACCCAGCTCGGCTGCCTTTCCTTCGGCCCGACCGAAGCGCGGCGCTTTGCCGAAATACGCGCCGCCTATCCGCAAGTCAAACCACCCGATGCCATCCAACTTGCCTGCGCCGCACAAGCCGGGGTCGCTCTGTTCCTCACCAACGACGACCGCCTCTCGAAGGTCAGAGTGAAAGGCATCTCGCGAATCGAGAGCCTGGGTGCATGGTATAAGACTGTGCGGAATAATTGATTTCATGTTGTTTGGCCACGAAGAGGAGACGACACCATGAACAACGAGTGCTGCCCGCCGTTTGATCCCGCACCATGGGACGACAAGGTTCTGACATGGGAAAACAAGCGATTCGCAAAGGATCGTGTAATCAGTTTCCTGCACATCCCCCTGAACTTCAGCGCGGTCATGAAACGCAATGTTGAAGCGATCGAATCCGCCGACGCCGGCATCGAACCCATGGTGGTGCTGTCCGATGAAAATTCACTCTGGGGCGCCGATGTGTATATCGAGGTCAGCAAGGACATTCCACACGCGAGGATGGCAACCATCTCCGGCACCTTCATCTCCAAGGTGTTCGAAGGCCCCTATCAGAACATGCGAAAATGGATCGAAGAGATGCAGGCCTTTGTCGCGGCCAAGGGCAAGAGCCTCCGTAAAATGTATTTCTACTACACGACCTGTCCAAAGTGTGCGAAGAAGTACGGAAAGAACTACGTCGTCATTCTTGCGCAGATGTAGATCGGAAAGGACCTCAGAGATGTCAAAGAGGATCGTCTTCATTCAGGGCAGCCCCAGGAAGCCTGGAAATACCCGCGCCATTACGGCCGTAACGATGGCCGCGGCCAAGGAGCACGGGGCGGCGGTCACCGAAATCGATGCCACGCGTCTTCGTTTCAAGGAGCCGGGCTGTGTCGGGTGTCAGCAATGCCAGCAATCGGACGCCTTCCTATGTGCCTTCGACGACGAAGTGGCACACCGTGTTGCCACGCTCCCCAATTACGACACCATTGTGCTGGCCACGCCCACCTATTGGTGGAGCTATCCCGCCCAACTCAAGATATTCATCGATCGCATTTACTCGTTATCCAAGATATCCGCGTCGGGAGATCACCGCTCGCTCCTTTCCGGAAAGACCATGGCGCTTCTGGCTACAGGAGGGGGACCGTTGGAAGACAACTTGGAAGTGCTGGAATGTCAGTGGAAGCGGCCGGCGCAATTGTTGGGCTGTCGCTTCCTCTCATGCCTTTTTCCTTTTGTGCCACCGGAAATCGGAGCGCTGACCAGCAATCCGGCGGCATTGAAGAAGGCTCAGGATTTCGGCCGATCACTCGCCTCGGCGTAGCCAATGGTCGGGTTCGGGTGATCTGTCAGAAGTGGTTGAATTTCCCTTCGTGCTCTTTGCTTCCCTCCGCTATGCTTAGTTTACATGTCTCAACCAACATCCCCATTAATTCCTTCCATATCCTGCTCGACGGATGCGGCCTTTGCCCCGTACGCCGGGGTCCTGCTGCACACCATTGCTCGTCATTTCAGCGGTCCGTCTTTCACTTTTCATATCCTCGACTATGGATGCACCGGCGACCAGCAACGGCGCATCGAGCGGATTGCGCGACGCGGGAAACCGTCGATTTCACTCTTCTGGCACCAACGCCGCCTGCCCGCTGCGTCACCCCGGGAACGATTTGAAACGATGTGCCACGATCGGCTGGAATTCATGCACGAGGCATCTGAGTCTTATGGCCGCCTTCTGATGCTCGATGTCGATCTCCTCGTGGAATCCGACGTCATGCCTCTTTGGCAAACCGATCTGTGCGGGCACGCGTTGGGCGCAGTGCGCGACTTTGCCTTCCCCTCCATGGGTGATCGATTTCCTGCCACAGCCACCCCCCTCGACCCCTACTACAACCTCGGTGTTCTGCTGGTGGATCTATCCTCCTGGCGCGCGCAGAGTATGACACGGCAATGCCTGGCCCAATGGCCGGACGCCGCCAGTCCTTCCACCCCCTATTGCCCCGATCAGGATGCCGCGAACAAGGCCCTGTCCGGCTGCTGGCAGGAATTGGATCCGTCATGGAACGCCCAGATGATCGCACTGCAACATCACGACCGTTGGCCCGACAGCCCGTGGAAGAAACTTGTTCGCCCCCGATTGGGTGAGCTCTATCATGCACCGCGCATACGGCATTGGTGCGGGCCGTATAAGCCGTGGCAGCAGCATTCCGGCTGCGACATCCCCTTCCAAGATCACTATCAGAACGCCTTCCGGCATAGTGGATGGCAGAGCCGTCTTGAACAGTGGAAGCAGCGATGGCACACCTTCACCGCGCCCGGAAAGAATCCCTGACGTGTTGTTCGGTCGCCGGCCAGATTGACGAACGAACGGGTCCTTCTTTCTCGGCGCGACCTTCTGCCCACACGTCTCTACGGACGTTTCTGCGCGGATATGCGAAGGAACACCCTCTCGACATCCGTAAGGGTGTTGGTGTACGACAACAGCGCATCGGTGCCAGCCACCCAGTGAAACTCGGGCACGAAATACCAATTTGTCATGTCAACGGACGCAGCCACCGAGTAGACGCTATCCACGCTGCTCGTCCAAGTGAGCACGATCTCAGCCCCCATATCCGAACCAGTCTTGTCGGCGTTCTTTTCCATCAAGGAAGGGAACAACGGAGTGATCCCTCTGTCCGTAGCCACGTAAAGAATGCTGTCCGCGTCATCGACAGACGTTCCCACAAGCTCCTCCTCGCGATTGGAGAAACCATCACCATCGCTATCCAGATCCCCTGTCCGCAACCCCTGAGGATCCGGCTTCATTGGATTGGAATTGCACACATCAACTTGTTCACCGCCAACAAGCAATCTAATCACCTTATGACCTGGAGAGGAAGTGAAGTAGGAGTCGCGATTCGCCGGAGCCGTGCCGGAACCCGACTCGCCGCTGTTCGTGTTGACGACCTCCCACGTGTAATCAACAGCATACGGGAAGGGGTTCCGCACCCGCCAGTAACCCTCCCACATACAATTGAGACGCATCACACTGCTCTGCGCATAGTTAACTGTCTGCGTTGCAGCATTGCCTGCAGTGTCGGAGACAAATATTGCGCGGCTGTTGTAGGACTTACGGATGCCAGTGGTTTCGAACTCATACACATCACCGCCCACGGAAATTGCCTCATGCCCATCGACCCGAACCTGCGCGATAGCCACATTGTCGGTGGCTGTGATCGTCATCAGAAATTCGTTGCTCGTGGTGACGTACCCATCAGGTGGCTGAACACTGACGATCACCGGCGGAACCGCATCCGACAGAACGACAGAGTAGATTCCCGTCACCTGAACCATTGAACCGCGGACAACCGTAACGCCCTGATCGGCAGGGGAAGTCCACCCGCTCAAGGGCTTGAACGCGACGGTATTCGACCCCTCCGCCAAGTTAACCAACGCCACACCCGATTCGTTCCAGTTTGTCGCCGTCCCGGAAACCAGCCTCCATCGGGCACCCGCAGCAACTGCCTCAGGAGGGAGAATGGAGCAGCTGAGCGATCCCATGGGGGGCTCACATCCAGAGTCATCATTGAAGACAGCAAGAATCTGGCTCGCGCTCAACGCTCCTTTGTAGATTCGGATATCATCGAGGTAACCCCAAAAGGCATCATCTTGAGACTCACGATAGCCTATGATGAGGTCCCCGTCCGTAGCGGGGGTGAATACGCCGAACTGCTTCTCGCCAGCCATGACCCCGTCGAGATAAACGCGTGCCGTCCCGATCGACCGGTCATAGGTGACCGCCAAGTGGTGCCACTCACGAACGGGCGGATTCGCAGTACTAATCACGCGGCTGCTGGTGTTGTGTGTGACATCTATCAGATTGGCGCCCGTTCCATTGCCCGCCCACTGCCAACCCCAGACTCCCGTCCACAGGTGAACACCAACACCGTCACCCTTGCCAACCCACTCGACGATCGGAAGTTCGTCCTGGTAGTTGTCCACATTGATCCAAGCCGCGAGCGTCAGGCTGTCTGCAATATTCAGCGACGAGCTTGCAGGAACCAAGATGTGGTCGTTCTGTCCGTCAAACGAATAATACCCTCCGCAATCTGAAGCCACGTAGGTCGCGCCGCTCACGGCACCGTTGTTTCCGTAGGCGCTCTGATCGTAAGCAATTGCACCATCGTCCGTGTTGAAGCTGTAATGAAGCACAAGCTCGTTCGTTGTCGATGCCACAGCCGTATACACACCGGTCGATGTAATCGACCCCCCCGCCGGGACATAGACGCTTTGATCGGCTGGGGATTCCCACCCCGTTATACCCTTAAAAGCAACCGTATAATTTCCTGCGGTCAGGTTCAGGATATGATCCCCGCTGTTCTTCCAATTCAGGTCCGCACCGCTTGTGAGGCGCCACTGGGCTCCGGCGCTTCGAGCGCCTTGCGGCTCGATGCTGCAGCTGATGCTCGCATCCGTGACCATGCAGTTGGTGTGCTGGAGGAAGATATCGCGGACTTCGCCTGTACTCAGTGCCCCACGATAGATGCGAATTTCATCGAGCAACCCGTAGAGACGATCATCGGGTTGGGATGGACGGTTTCCAAGGAACATCCCCACGTCCGTCTTCGGAACAAAGCTGCCCAGATTCGCGCTATTCTTAAGATCGCCGTCGACGTACACACACGCACGTCCGCTCACAGCGTCATAGGTCACGACAAGGTGGTGCCAGACGTTCAGTGAAGGATTAGCCGTGGCGATCACGTGGGAATGGTCCCCCGTATCTATAACGTTTGCCCCGCAATGCCAGCTCGGGACCCCCGTCCACATGTGAACCCCCGCCCCATTGGTCCCGCTCCATTCCACCAGAGGCCTTTCGTGTGAATAATCATAGACCTTGAACCAAGCGGCCATGGACAGACTCCCGGCAATGTTGAGAGACTCACTGGCGGGAACCGTTATGAAATCGTCAATACCATCAAAGTGGTACACGCCTCCGCAGTCTGTTACGGTGAACGTCGCCCCACTCACAATGCCGTCGTTTCCGTAACCACTGAGGTCCGTCACCTTGACACCATCATAGGTGTCGAAATCATAGTGAAGGACCATGGTGTTGGAATAGGAAGCGGCATATTCATACGCCGCCTCAATACGGGTTGTCTCTCCGAGAACGACGTTGACAACCCGCGCAGTGGGCGCGGACCAATTCTCGACATCCTGAAACTCAACCGTGTAGCTGCCGGCTGGCAGCTCGCTCAAGGTTGCTCCACTGTTGTTCCATCCAGTGGAAGGTCCGCTCGTCACCCGCCACTGAGCACCTGCAGCAACAGCGACTGCAGGGATGATGGTGCAGGTCAACGCCCCAACAACAGGTTCGCCGTTCGTGGTCGAAAGACTGAGCGATGCGATCTCCCCGTCCGACAACGCTTCATCGTAGATGCGGATATCGTCAAGCAATCCGCAGAAACGATCAAACGGCTGGCTTGGCCTGGAGCCAATGTAGACGTCCGATGCTGTTGCCGGCGTAAACTTGCCAAGGAGTATCGTTGATTTGACAACTCCATCTACAAACACCTTCCCATAACCGGAAGCATAGTCATACGTCACTGCAAGATGGTGCCACTGCCCTGGCGAGGGGTTGGCTGTAGCAACTATGTGGGTGTCATTCCCCGCCGTGTCGATAAGGTTTGCCCCCGTACCCAGTCCACCCCACTGCCACCCCCACACTCCCGTCCAAAGATGAAGACCGCTTTCCGTGCCATACCACTCGATCAACGCACGTTCTCTATCGTAGTTATAGACCTTCATCCTGAGGGCCAGCGTCATACTCCCGGTAGCCGTGAGCGAGGAGCTCTGAGGAATACGTATGTATGAATTCGTCCCGTCGAACTCGTAAGCACCCCCACCATTCAGTTCCACATAAGTCGCATTGGTGATGATCCCATCGTTGCCATGTCCACTCATGTCCATGACAATCTGATTGCCATTGGTGTTGAAGTCGTAGGAGAGGACAAGCCCGCCGTCACAAACAGTGGAAAACAGGACGAACAAGAAAACCACGACGCATGCCCCAAGACAGGTAAGCGACATCTTCATAAACGACCTCCCCAGCCCAGGCCAACGGACCCCCATTGATAGACCTCCGCCAAGCCCAAGCCGCTAGTACCAACCCATACATACCTACTACCCATCCGAAGCGAAAAGTTCAAGTGCAATTATATCGCGATCTGGGGCTGGACAGCATGTATGCCCAACGAGAGACCCGGCTCCACTTTACGGCGTCAGCCGCACATTGTCGATGTACGCGGCGCCGGCGTTCGTGTAGCCGGAAATCTTGATGTAGATCTGATGCATGTCGTCCATGTAGAGCGGGGTGACATCGTTGTAGAAGTTCGTGCCTTCCTGCCGCTGCCAGTCGCTGGACTCGAACGAGTATGTCAGGTTCGTGTTCCAGCCCACATTCAACCCGCGCCATGACGAGTATTGCCAGACCCAGTTTGATCCCGTTCGCATCTGGAACTGGACCCCGTTGGCCGTGCCATCGTTGTAGACATCAAATGTAATGCCCGTCCGGCTGGACCAGTCTTCGAAGACATTGTCGAACCCGATGCACGCCTGATTGTTGCTCGGCGCCTTGTACCAGACATAGAGCGATTCCGCCCCTTCCGTGGCACGGTTCGTGGAGACGTGGAGAATCTGCGCGTCGGACCCGGAAGTGTAGGCACCCCAACGCCGCAGCCGGTTGCATGAGTCCCACGGCGGCGTGACTGCAACGAGGTTCACGTGCGACACCAACACGTTGTCGTTGGTGTCTGTCTCGCCCGACACCGTGGCCGCAGCCAACTGAATCGCATGCCATCCAGGCGTGGCATTCGTCGTGTTCCAAGTGAACGTCGTGGTCGTGGATCGTCCCGCCGACAGGTTGCTCACGCGATTCGTACCAATCACTTTTGCATCGGTCACTGAACTCAATACCACATTGAAGGTCTCGGAGGCGGTGCCCTGGTTGACCACCGTCACGATCACCTTGCTGCTCGTGCTCCGCACGGTCCACTCACTCTGGCTCACGCACCCGACGCTCACGTCATGTACGGTCGAACCAACAGCCCCAATGCGACGCACCTTGGCCGCGATGTCCTTCCGAAAGTCAGGCACGTCGCTGACGTACACCGTGCCCGTCGACGCGGTGTAGTTCTGGGCCGTGTTGATATCTTCTCTCCTCGAGTTCCACCACTCGACATTGTAAATGCCCGGCGTCATGCCGTTGATCTGGAACCGGGAATTGCGCGTGGTGGTATTGGTCCACTGGCGGTCCTGAATCCACGCCATGGCAAAGGTGCCGTTGCTGCTGGCCATGCCCCACGCATTGTAGCGGTAGCGACCCACCGTGATGTTGTCCACGTACACCGGTCCACGCAGGATGCCGGCGTCGCCCATCCATATCTTGATGCCCCGGATACGCTGAGCCTGATAGACCGTCGGTATCTCGTCCAACCGAAGTTCCAGATTGTAGACCATACCGAGGGTCAGTTTCTTCCATCCGTTGTGTTCCGCGGCGTATTCCGTGCGCGTCGAGTAGTAGCGCCAACTGCCGTCTTCCGATTCGACGGCGATCTCCACAATGCACCGCGGATCACGATTGATGCCCTTCAAGAAACCGTCCGGATTGTTGGTGGGGTGATAGAACGCGGGCATGTACAAATCCAGCCGCAACGTACCGTCGGGCCAGTAGCTGGACCAATCTTCGGCGAGGCTGAAGTTGTAAACGCCCGACGCCGGGTTCGTCATGTTGTCCCACGTATCCATGTTGATGTTCATGCGCAGGCTTTGCTGTCCTTCGGAAGACCAATTCGTGCTCAGCGCCATCGAAACAATGCCCGTGCCGAACATGTGCCAGTTCGCTCCCAGCCCACCCTCAAAGTTCTCCAGCACCGCGGGAGCGCTGTCGCCCGTGTTCCAAGCGTCAACCGCCGCAGGTTCAAGATGGAGCCGCGGGAAGTCGATGTCGCTGATGAACCGGGAGAAGAGGAACGCTTCGTCCGCCATGCCGTTCAGCCATGGACCCATCACGGGGTCGCAGTATTCGCCGAAGGCCGGAACCGTCCACATCATCGGCGTGGCCGCGCCTCCTGCGCACAGCGCCGGCCAGATGCAGGCTCGCAGAAAATCAGGCTGGTACGTCTGCCACTTCCACGAACCCGTTTCCCCCATGAACGCCGGTTTGTCGAAACGCTCACCGATGGTGTGGTGATATTTCGCCAGCATGATCGGCGGCGTCACCCAGCTGTAGCTCTCGGAGTAGGCGTGAATCTGCGGAACATCCACGATCGCAAATCCATCGTCCCAGTACTCGTCCGTCTCATTGCACGCCGTGGTCGGGTGGCCAAAAGGATCGTGGGTCTTGAAGAAGCTGTTGATGTGCGTGATCCAGGGAATCGTGTAATCGCTGCCGTCGACCTGGTTGGTGTCCATGTTGGCATACGGATCCTGGCCGACAAGATTGTCCTTGTCGTTGACAATCACGGGATCCTGCCAACGGACGCACTTGAGCGAGTTGGCATAGGTGCCGTACAGCTCCGAGGCCAAATTCCAGATACCGATCCCCTCGCTGTAACCCCAGCGGGCAATGATGTAGCGATACAGGTGATCCTGGTACTTGAGATACTTCGCGTCGTGGAAGAACTTCTGGCTCTTCGGCGGATCGTCCAGCATGCTGAACGCATTGATGAAGTCCTCGGGCTCGTCAACCTTCTGGTCGAAGGCCGCCGCCCAACTTCCGTTCTTCCGCCACGTGTGATAGTTGAAATCGCGCAGGGCATCGTGTGTCCAGATCGTGAAGACCAGCTTCACCCCATACTTTTCGGCGTAGCCGACAATCCGGTCGATCTTGGCGGCACGACTCTGTTCGTACGTATAGAACGTGGAACTCTCCAACCCTTTGTGCCGCGCATCCACAGTCAGCAGGGTGTCCCACGGAGCCATCCACCAGTGGATCAGGTTCACGCCGTGATCGCGGGCATCCCAGAAGATCCCCTCATCGTCGGCGTCGTAAGGACGACAGTAGCCGATTCCGTAGAAAGCCTTGCCATCCGCATGCTCCATGTAGTGGCCGTCATCGGGAGAAACGCGAACCCATCCGTGCGCATCGCTCGCCACGCACGTGAAGGTTGAGGTCGCCGAGGCGCTCGCCCCCCAGCGATTGCTGACCTGCACCGCGTAGCTCCACGTGCCCGCCTCGTTCGGGGCAAACCGCACCTTCCACCCCCCGTAGCCGGCTCCCTCCTGCTCCATGTAAAAACCCCAGACGCGCCAGACCACGCCCGATGGCGAGGTGAAAACAGCCGCCAAGTCTACGTCCTCCGGGTCGTACGGGTTGAGACCGGCCATGTTCGTCACCCCCACGTTCAACTCGAATTTCCCAAACTTGCCCACCGTATTCGACACGGCCGCAACAGAGGTGATTTGCGGTGGCAGGTTGGTCGGAAACACATTCGGCAGCAGATGCACGGAATCGAGCAGGACCGCGCCGTTCCACGTGCTGCGGTTGTCCCAGACAACCTTCATCGCCCATTCGTCCACTTCGGCCAGGACCTGGGTCCCCACATCCGTCATATCCCACATCACCAACGTCCACTGACCCGGCACCAGCGGCGTGAACCCGCTGTAGTAGTGCGCCTGCCAGCCGTCGGAATCCGATTTCACCCACGGCTGCACACGCACGGCTCCCGAGGGGGCACCCGCCGGCAGATAGAACCACGCGCGATAGACCGGCCTTGCCAGCGCCCGCCAGTCTTCACGCAGACTCCCGTCGCGCACGTAGTAGTCTCCATAGCCCGATCCCGCCGCCGGCGCGATGGACAACGCGCCACCGGAAGGCATGCCGGTCGAACTCCAACTGACACCGGCCACGCCATATGTGCCCGTGTCGGAACTCCAACCCTGCTCGCTGGCGGAAAAATCATAGAGCAGCGTCACGCCGCTGAACGGACTCTCCGGGCGCGTCCCGTAGTCGTAAACTTCCTCACCGTCGGTCTGTCCGTCGTTGTCCGTATCCGCGTCCGTCGGAATGCTTCTGTGGACGAGAACCTCGTCGCCATCATTGAGCGCGTCGCCATCCGTATCGGGATTCATCGGATCCACAGTCGACTCGATCAACTCCCACGCATCGCTCAATCCGTCCCCGTCATAGTCGAGCGAGTTGGTGAGGAGAACGCGTTCGATCCGGTAGAAGAAGGTTTGGGTCGCACCCATGCTTCCGGGATCGGACCACTGCTGGACGGCCGCGGCGCCGAGTTTGAATCTGCGCGCAGTCCACCTTCCTGACATCAAAGAGTCGCTTGAGTGAACGCGGTAATAGGAATCGGTGGCCGCATCATATTGGAGCAGGACGTCATTGCCGGATGAAGAGAGCCATGCATCGAACCCCTGCGCCACCGCCATTCCTGCCACGAACATGAGGAGCGCGATCAGGCGGACAGTTCTGCTCATAGGACACCTCACGGGCCACCAAGGACATCCCGAAACATCAGATTGAGGACAACAAAGGACAATGTACGCAAACGTTTGTTACCTGTATAGACATCTGCATTCTTCTGGTTGAGAGTAGATTTTCCAAGGGTTGGAAAAATCGCTCTTCATTTTTCCAACCCTTGGAAAAACCCCGGCCCGCGCGCTCGCGCAGGCCGGGATTACTGCTCACTTCTTACTACTCACTTTTCACTGGTCACTGTTTACTGATCACTGGTCACTGGCTACTGCTTCACCGTCGTGTCCGGGCCGCCTTCCATGGCGAGATCGATCAGGTCATCCACCTTGCCGGTCGCGACATTCATGCACGTGTCCGCACCACCGTAGTAGATCTTGATCGAACCGTCCGGCTCGACGATCGCGCCGTTCGTGAAGACCACGTTGCCGACGTAACCCACGCGCTCGTGATATTCCTGCGGGGCCAGGATGAACTGGTGCGAGCGGCCGATCACCTTCCGCGGATCCTTCAGATCGTGCACCGCCACGCCCAGACGATAGATGCTGCCGGCCATCGTGTTCGTCACCGCGTGGTAGATGTTCAGCCAGCCGCGCGGCGTCTTGATCGGAGGTGCGCCCGGACCAACTTTACAGTCCTGCCAGATGTCGAAGTTGTCCGGAGCCATGATCAACTGCTGGTTGCCCCAGTGAATCAGGTCGGGCGAGTAGCTGATCCAGATGCACGGCCGGCCCCAGTTCGGGCGCTCAAAACGGACGTACATGCCGTCGATCTTCTCGGGGAACAATACGCAATTGCGGTAGTCGATCGCCGTCGTCAACGCGATCCGATCGATCTTCAGGAAGTCCTTCGTCTTCGCCAGCCCCATCTGGAATCCGCGGGTCGAGTAGCAGCTATAGAAGATGTAGTACGTATCGCCGATCTGCGTGATGCGCGGATCTTCCACGCCCTTATTCTCCGGCTCTTTGAAAATGCCCTCGGTCGCCTTCTTCATCACCGGCTCGGGATGAATCTTGAAGTTGAAACCGTCATCGCTCGTGGCGAGACCGAACTCGGACATTCCGTGAAGCCGCCCACAGCGCAGCAGCAGCACGTACTTGTCGCCCATCTTTGCCACACCCGAATTGTAGACTGTTTCGCACGGATACGGCATGTCCGACGGTTTGATGATCGGATTGCCTTTATAACGAGTTAATACTTGTCGCATCATGTGGGTACTCCTTGTTGGTAGGATATCAGGTTTACGGACTGTTTTCTCATCTCCAAACGGGACCCGCCGCGGGACCCTTTTGGAAAAGTCGTTGAATCACGGGTGACCAGCCGGCTGACCAGGATGTTCTCCTCCGCCGGCCCCTTCTGCCCGTTGATGCGCGCCACCAGCCGGCGTACGGCCAGCCGCCCCATCTCCTCCGCATCTACGCGCATCGTCGTGAGGTGCGGCCAGGTTTCCACCGCGCAGCTTGCATCGTCGTAACCGATCAGGCTGACATCTTCGGGCACGCGCAGGCCTCGCTGCCGCGCCGCCTTCAGCGCACGCACGGCATTCAAGTCGTTGCAGGCAAACACCGCGGTCGGCGGCTCGGGCAGGTCGAGCAGTCTCATCATGCTATCGTGCCCGCCGTGGCTTTCACCAAGCTGCACCAAACTTTCGTCGGCCGGAATGCCCGCTTCGCTCAACGCCTCGCGATAGCCGTCAAGGCGCTCCCGGAAGCTCGGACTGCGCAGCGAGCCACCGACAAAACCGATGCGACGGTGACCCAGCGAAAGCAGGTGCTCCACCGCGCGCCGACCACCGACGACGTTGTTGATTGCCACCGTGTCGAATCGACCATCGCCGTAGCGATGGTCGACCAGGATCAGCGGATACCCCAGATTATG
>ERZ795056.1177-NODE-1177-length-30839-cov-41.796972_pt1 | contig 30839 bp, 19 predicted proteins | sample MGYA00375140_ERZ795056 | MGnify/ENA primary metagenome ERZ795056 (study PRJEB30185, sample SAMN05720227) | activated sludge metagenome | isolation source: Anaerobic digester | place: USA | collected 2015-03-09 ... | reverse complement strand
TTGTTCATCTGATTAAAACGAAGTATATTCGCTTTGACATTACCTGTTTTTTCAGCCAGTTTCTTCAATTCCCGAGCAAGAGTTTCATGGTTAAGTTTGGCCTCATAAGCAGCTATTTGCAATACTATAGTTTTGAATTTCTCATTGTCATTATCATTATGAGCTTTAATTAAGCTTTTAATTTGATCTGCAGTAGCCATACACAACACCTCCTTGCACATAATTATAGATTGCTATATCAAATTTTTTATGCTGACAAAAGTCAATTGATCCTACATTTTTACCAAAATGTAAAAGTTGTAGCGATGTGTTTTTCGTTATATTACCATAAAATTCTTCAATGCTGCTTTAATTGCTTCTACCTTTTCAGGTATTGAATATTTCCTTGAATTTTTCAATTTCTCTTCTCTATTTGGAGCATCAAACATTGGTAATCCCAAATCTCTTTTTTACCTCTGCAGTATAAGCCTCATGCACTTTGAATTCATACTTGCTTTCTACATCTATTGTATCATTTTATAGGCTACTTTTTCGCCTGAACTATAATCCTCAGCTTTTTCCGCTATTTTCCCGTCACCATAACTAAACTCCAGATTTACATTGATATGTGTGTCAACATTTTTGTGGGAAAGAAGTACAACCGTCTCCACATGACTAAAAGCGCCCGTTTGAATGTCTTAAGTGTATTTTTGAGTTTTCTCGTTTAAGGAAACACGTCCACTATTCCAAGTCGAGTGCTCGATTTCGATGTTTAAGAAAAAAAGTCCATTTAGGGTTATATTACTGCTTCCCTGTTGGTTTGCTCATAATATTGTACCGCTTGTGCATTGTATTGCTGATCGCAACAAGGATTATTGCACTTTTCTCTTTGAGTTCGTGATATATGTTTCTTCTGTAAAAGCGCCCTTGTAGACCTCCTCATCAAGGAAGCCCAAAATCTCTTTGAGCTTTTTCTTGTCTGTAGGGATAATCAGTTTCTTGTTTTCAACGGTAATTTCCAAGCCGCAACTCTGTGCCAACTTCTTAATTTTAGCAGCGGTGTTGTTCTTCAGAACGCCTGAATCATTTATCGCTGCAATTTTTCGGCGTATCCAAGTATCAGCCAACGACTGAAACTGGTCTTTGTCAGCAATGCTCAACAAGTCCAATCCGCTGAAGCTTTGAACTTCGGTATCGGTTGCAGAGCGATAATATTCGCTCAAATCAAAGATCTGGCGAGCATAAAAATACGAAGAGAATCGAAGTTCCGTTTGGGTGAATACACAATCGATTGTATCTGTAATCCCAATGCCCCATCGGTTCTCTAGAATGAAAGTGTCTTTGTCATAGAACAGGCTGAATTTTTTAGTGGAAAGATACTGCTCCTTATGGAAACGCTGAAAAGCAACGGTGAACACCTCGGTGTTATCAGACTCAGATCGTTCACCGATAAAAATCGCTCTAATATCTGGCTCTGATTCTTTGTCGTATTCAAAGGTCTGTAATCCGAGCGGATTTCTGACCGCATCAGTAATTACCTCAGGAAGGTGAAAATTGCAGATGGATAAGCCTTCGTCTTCGTTCGGCTTATAACTACCGTCGAAAGGAACAATTTGCTTACCCAAAAGTAATGGCACTGCGGAATCTGAAAAACTACTGCAAATCGCTTCTTGCGTAGTTTTATCTACTTCCAGCAATTGAACTGGATTCTCATTTCCATCGTTCAAAAGAACCATAATTGAGCAGTTGTTAAACATCCTATTTTCCCCCTTTTGTATCTATAAGCAGTTTTTCAAAGACTCTTATTACCGTTTTTACATCGGCTTTATTCCGAATTCGCTGTCGCTTTGAAATAAGAATATAATCCCCCACTCCAGTGCTTTCTGTTTCTATTTCATAGAAGTGATAGCCTACAAAGAACAGGAGGATGTTAGGTAACGCCATGATTGCTGGAATAATAACTAAAACAAGCATAATTCCAACCACCATAACAGAAACTATATGATAATCTGACATAACCATATATGCGAACGGTAAAACATAGGCAATCACATATGCTACTAACCATGAATCCTTTGAAATGATTTTTGAAACATTAATACTTTTAACCGGACAGTTATTCTTTCCAAAGTAAAAGCAAACAGCAAACAAAACTGTCACAGCTACAGCAACTCCGAGCAGGATGATCGGAATATTCCAAGTCTTAAATTCAAGATACCAAGCCAATGCCGTCATAATAGCTAGCGGGACAGCGTTCGCAAAGTTGTAAATTGCTCGTTGAAATCCATTTGCCACTATTTTTCTCCTATATTTTTATTCCACACCTAAAGCCTTAAATACAGCTTCATGTGGAGTTGAGTAGAATATCAGACTGAATGCGCCAATGAGGTCTGACGGAACTGTGCCGAGTTCAGCGGCTGATGTTATAGGTATCAGTACCTTCTTCGCTCCGGCATCGAGGCAGACTTGCAAGACGCTCGCCAGTTCCTCGACTTTGAGGATTGTACCGCTTATACTTATCTCGCCTAGAACAGCAAGGCTTGATAACGTCGGTTTGCTTAAAGCGCAGGACGCGAGCGCAATAACAGACGGCAGCGTCAGACACTTAGTCATTCCGATGCCGTTCAGGTCTTGGTAGTTGATGATGTAGTCCTTCGTAGTCGTACTGAGTTGCCCACTAATATGTTTACCGTTCGCCTTCAGATAGTTGAATGCGGTGTTTGTAGCTTCTTTTGCGTCACGATCAGATCCAAGCCCGGTGCGCTCGAATTTGCCGTTACCTGGGAGCATCTGCGTTTCGAGGCGGTACACACCTATCATTCCGGTCTTGCCCTGTGAGACGGTATAGACATTGCCGGGGTTCGTCAGCCCTTCAGGTATTATTTTGCCGCCACCTTGCTCCGGCACTGAGACATATTGTTCCTCAAAGGTTTCATTGTCGATGTAGGAGAAGTTTACATCATAGAACTCCATTCCACCGATTTTCTTTAGCTGTTCCTTAACACGGCGACGCATTTCGAGGGCAAAGATCAATATTTCCTTCATCTCATCTTTGGTAAACTCACCGTTAGGATAGAGTAGCTTAGTAAGGCCGGACACCATCTTACGGACGGCGATAACGTCGCGTTGATTCAGATTGCTGCCGAAGTGGAAGTATTTATCGCACGCGTCACCGAACGGTTCTTTTCTCATCTCACGCATAAACTCGGCAAGGTAATCGGTAATAAAACCATAGTCATTAGTGAATGATTCAGGGCGATACTTCGGGATTTCCCAACCCGGTATATAACAGTGCATACGATCAAGGAATGCAGTATCATAAGCCATCGCTTCTGGGAATGGGTCAAACAGATGAGAGGTTTTAAGTAATACATCGACACTCTGGTTAATGTTACCAACAAATGCCATAGAAGCGGATGCTGCCTTTTCCTCTTTTCCTCTGGAAAAAGATCCGGAAGCCATATAGTCCTTCATGATCTGAACGCCATCTTTATCTTTAAAAGTTATACCAGCCACCTCGTCAAAAGCCACACAATCCCAGAGTCCTACGAGGCCGACTTGCTTGCTCGCCATGTTGTAGAAGAGGTTAGCGACCGTGGTCTGCCCACCGGACACGAGGATAGAGTTCGGCGATATTTCTTTATAAAGGTGCGACTTACCCGTGCTACGAGGTCCAAGCTCGCAGAGGTTAAAGTTGTTTTCAATCAACGGAAGCATTCGCGCAAGTTGTAGCCACTTCTCGCGATTGGTGAAGCGGTTGGCTTCCATCCCTGTTGAACGAAGTAAGACTGTAATCCACTCGTCCTTAGTAAAGGCACTACGTCTGTTCTTGATTTCGTCCATATCAATGTGTGGCATTTGAATCGGCGTCACTTTCATGATGCGAATGGGGGTGGACTTCTTGTCTTCCTCTATGTACTCGTATTCGAGCCTGACAATACACCAAATACCGCCGCAGAGCAGGCGGTCGTACTTCGATACATAATCCGAAGATATCGGAATGTTTCGAACACCGAGGTTTGAGAAATCGGCTTCATATCGGTCGACTTTGATATTCAGGCTGACCGTTATGCGGTCGATGACCGTATAGCTACCGCGTTCGCGTAACCCGGATAGCACCTTCTGTGCTTCATCAGGGCGAACAAAGTTCTCCGCGAGGATTCGTTTGACGCTCGCAACGCCGTCCTCAATTATCTTTGGATCGTCGGATGAACAATACTGCCCAAGCAAAAACTCCAAGACGTAGACAGGCACATTCGCACCTTCTTTAATAGCCTTGGTCAGGTCTTTGCGGACAATCTTGCCATCGAAATGTTCACGTAATTTTCGATTGATGACCTCGTTTGCATCCTCTGTTTCCTGCGTATACCCAGCTGATTCTAAATCCATTGCAGAATCCTCCTTGTTTACAGATAAAAGCCGAAATCATCGGAAAACGCAATATCAATGTGGAACGCGACCTCTTCAGGTGCGTCGGTGTCGTTTGCAATAACAAGGCGGTATAATTTGTTTTTGTTGTACTGTACCTGCTTCAGCGTAAACCTGACGCGGAACACGCGATCAGAAGCATTATTGCTTGTTCTGTCAGCAATAACAGTCTGTAAGTCGCTCACAGGCGCGCCAACCTCATCGGTAAAAAGCAGCGTATAATGGCACGGCTGAACCTTATCGCCAATAGGCTGTTTTTGCAGGAAGTCGAGTGAAAACATCAGGTTTGACACCTTGCGGCTTTCGGATACGAGTGAAAGTCCCGGATTTTGTACCTCGATATACTTCTTGTATCCCGTTCGCATACCCTTGTAGATGATGACCGGAACGACCATCTCCTGCATACTAATTCCGCCGTGGACATAGTTCTCGCCGCCACCCTGTACTTTGATACGGACGGTATCCTGTGGAGCATAGCCTTTCATTGGCTCGCCACCGATAGTCCGCTCTGTTTTAACGGGCAGTAAATAGTCAGCGGTCGTTTCAGGTGACACAAGGGCGTAACGTCTTCCCAGTTCCAATAGTTCGCCGTTAAAGGTCTGCTTGCTGATTTTTTGGCTTTCCTCAAGCGACTTGTAGGTGTATAAGAATCCGTGGTCGGCGGTGATGAAGATGTTCGCTCCACTCAGGTCGTTGACGATGATCTTTACGACGGCGGTTAATTCGTCGATGGCATCGTAACATGCCTCGAACACTTTCATTTCAGTGGCGGCTTTATCACCAAGAGCGTCAATCGTGTTGTGGTATATATAAATAATCTCCTTACCCGCGACCAATTCACGCCGTTCTTGTTTTTTCATTTGAAGCAGTTCTTTATAGGTAACCACTACGCTCTCAGAGTTAGCGGCTTTGAGAATCGTGCCGCGCTGAGCCGTGCTGACGGTAGGATTGCCATCCACAAATACGTCGATCTTTTTGTTTACCGATACCTCTTTACCTGGTAGTAGCGCTGCCATCCCAAATTTCGTGATGCTTGGGAATACGGCTTGCACGGCTTCAAGTGACGCCATACCCTTAGTGGCGCGACTTAGGGTTTCTGATAGTTCGGCAGCGACCTCGTAACGTAAGGCATCAGAAATCACAACGAATACGCGGTTGCCCTTGCTCACGTTCGGAGAAACATAGAAGGCATAGAACCTCCTCTGTTCGTTTATCTCTGAAACGTAGCCGAGCGAATTCAAATCACTCGCTATAGCTTTTGTCCAAGTCAGTGTGAGTTGCTTCAGGAACCACTCACGGTATAAACCCTCGACTATATCTGAACATTTCTTCAAAGCATCTTCCAAGAGGGTATTAGGACTTTTCAGGGTATTGCCGAAGCACAAGTGGAAATGCCGATAATGACTGTCCATCTCATAAGCCTCGGCTGTGTATAGCTTCCAGATCTTCACAGATTCAACGATGTGAAATCCGTCGATGTGCGAGAGGTAAAACTCTTGCATTTTCGCGATATAATACAGGCTTTCGAGGTAGTCCTTAGTCAGGGCGTACCAGGCGGCGGTGCGTCGGTTTTCGACAGCACCTATAATGTCCTCGACTTTAATGACGTTCTCAGTTATCTCTTTAAAATAACGCTTGAGTATACTTTCGTTGATAGCTGGGAACGTATCGCTCTTTAGAAGGATACTTATATCCGTCTTGTCAAAGCGGTCATTAAGGTGCAATTCACGCTCCACATAATGGCAAATCTCCTCCAAGTCACTGATACCGTTGCCGCGTTGCCATTCATGAACAAGCTGATAGCAGTACGTTTTGTTTGAATCGGACGCAAACCGCTCCAAGCCTCGCAGGGCATAAGCCGGTATCGTCTGCGACAAGGCGGTGATGAGGATATGTGTAGCAAGTTCGGAAAGCGAACGGTCGTCGCTATTCTGATAGCCCGTATACTTTTGAACTAACTGCCAGAACGCTTCTATGTTGCCAAACTTCTCTATGTTAATCAGGGCATCGTTCCGTTCTTTTTCCAAGCCTGCCGATAGCACTGCGATGATAACATCCTGCGCCGAGCCACCATTTATTCCGCATAGTACTGCCATAATGTCAATGTGCAGCTGCAGTGGTGTCTGGTAAGTATGCCCGATTCTTTTCAGCTTCGCCTTACGGTCTTTGTTGTCAAGGAATTTGGAGTACAGTTTCACGGTCTTGCGCATTGCCGATGACGGTTCGACGAGCAGCTCCTCCATTTGGAGTGACACAAGGTCAGCACGGAAATCCTCGCTATAAAGCTTAATGTCAAGCAGCCAGTCGTCATGTTGATCTTTCTCGTAAGGCAGCGGGTCGTAAACAAGGTAGTCGCTCGTGAAATCATCAGCCGTCAGTAGTTTTTTAACGGCGAAGTTGTTTGACCCGGTAAGTTTAACGACACTCACTCCGGGCAGATCGAGCTCATCAACCCCACCTGAAAATTCGCCGTCCTCGTCGTGCCAGAAGACGATGCGTCGCTTATAAAATTCGGGCAACGGCGCGGCGAACCGCTCCGTGAGCCTTGCTTTAATCGTTTCTGACAGCATCGTGTACCTCCAAATTCGTGATTGCGATTTGTTTTCTCGCTTGGACGCAATTTAGTCGCAATCAGGTCGCAATTGTTTTAATTCGAACTGCTCTACAAATCCGTTAAAAACCAGCGCGCAGCGTTCGTCTTGCCTTCGCAATAAATGCGACCTTCTTTGCGTAACTCACGCATTAATACTTGTAATTGGTTGTGGCTATGGTTCGGTAGAACCTGCTGCAACTCTTTCAGTGGTGCGCCTTTACTGCCGCTTGCACAAATGTGTTTGATGAGCAGCTCCTTGTTCGTTTCACGATCTAAACCCGTGAGCCTCGTGTGAACGCCAGACTTACCCGTTGCCTCATACAAGCCTCTCACCAAGACGTATTTACCTCTGCCGGTATGCTCGATGATGCGCATCTCGACCAAACGCTTCAACCGCTCACGAAGGTACTCGGTCAGCGGTTTTTCGTGAAAGAGCGCATCTATCACAAGGAAGTCAGCCGTGGAGAGCAATTCTTGGCGTTCTTCACCGATTTTCTTAAGAAACAATAGAAGCCGTTTATCCAATATCAAACCGTTCAAGGTCAACTTTACCTGATAGCCGTCTGAGCCGAAGAAACTCGGTAGTTCCTTGGACTCACGAACACTGAGTTCATACATCAAATCCATACCCTGCCCGGAACGTTCCACTAAGCCGCAAAGTGCAAGTATTTCAGCAATACGCCTGTTACGCGGTGACTGTCGATACAAGATATTCTCTGGTGTAACACCGGCTGGAAAACCACCGGGGCTTTCAATAACAAGCCTATCACGGTATTGCCGTACAAAAACACTTCCCGCCAACTGATAATTTCTATGGCTGACAGCGTTAAGCAGCGCTTCGCGAACAACACGTTCATTGAATGTGGGGATATCAAACACGAACAATCCCTCTTGATAGTGCTGTTTATCGTTGCGGAGGTTAATGAGTTCCCACACACGATTAAAACAAGCAAAGAAACCAATCGTAAAGTCCTCACGTTGTGCGGCGGGTCCCGATGCCTCAGATGAGCGGTACTCAAACACGATTTCTGCTTGCGCGAGATGTTTGCGTAGTATATCACGCGTCCCGAACAGCACCAAGGCGGCGTAGGTGACACCTTCACTGGTGATTGCGCCCACATCACACAATAGCTGATCTATCGATAGATTTTTCAACTGCTTATTGCCACTCTTTTCTACCCAATTAGAACGAAATGCCTCTATCGCCGCTTCGTCTAAGTCGGCGACTTTCGCGCCGAGGCAGATATCACTTGAAAAATCGTGACCTGTTTCCTCGTAAATGTCCCGTAATACATCCGGGGGCATTGTAATCAGGCTGTCGCCTTCGTACCACCACGCTACGCCTTCCGCCTGTACGGGAAGTCCCGCTGGTCGACTTGCCACATCGAATACAAGAACCCGTTCGCCTTCGTATTTGTAGAGCTGGAAATCCACCATAACGTGAAGTTTATCTATCAGGTCTTTGCGAGTGCGTTCCGGTTGTGGGAAGGCGCGGCTGCCAACGACCTTGCGCGGCCGCTTATCTGAAATGCCAAGCACCAGTTTACCGCCGCCGCAATTGGCAAGGGCGCAGCATATCTTCACACTTTCCTTGAAGTCGTCTTTTATTTTCCACTCTTTGAATTGATACTGTTCGCCCTCTTTGGCGTTTAAGAGTTTTTCTATGGTTTCAAATTCCTTCATCACGCCAACTCCCTCATATCTTCGACAAGACATCGCTGAAAATCTCATAGTTCTTCTTCACGCCGTCGTCGAGGTCAATCGTGATGTTTTGGTCGGCGAGGTGATGCACCTTTTCTTCAAAGGCAGTGATTTCTTTCAGTTGTTCTGACAATTTATCCTGTTGTTTTAACAGTCTTGCGCGTTCTGAACCCGTAGCAGTATTCAGGGCAGCGGCAATGTGTGAAAGCTGTGTGCGATAGCGCTCCTGCTGTTCGTGGACGTAATCTGTGCGCAGTTTGGCGAGCAGGTCGGACTGATAGCGATGCAAATAAATAAGCGATTTGAAGCCGTTTTTCTTGCCGCTATCAAACAACCAGTAAATCGGGCGTTTCTGGTATATTTTGCAATGGTCAGTGTAGAAGTCGTTTAGGAAGTAGCTTCGAATAACCTCACGAGGCGTTCCTTTACCTCCAAGCACGTCGGCTATGAATTTCAGATTTTCCTCCAAGGTTTCCACACCATAGACAACGCGTACGAAATCTACAAATCGACCCAAAATGTCATCATCGAAATATTCGTCGTCGCAGATCGGGAGGATATTGTCCTTGTCAGGGATAAAAGAGCGGTATTTACCTGAATCCCAATCACCACCGGCATAGGCAAGACCCTCTATATCGAGCGAGTATCGCCCGAACATACAACCCACGGCGTAGCTGATGAGACTGCGAATCTCACGCTCTTTGTTAGCTCGGCGCACGGTCACGTCCTTGTCCGCAACCTCCGGTGTTAGTTCGTCCTGCAAGCCATAAATATCGATAAAAATACGGTTGAGTTCTTCCTCGTTTGTTTTAAGCGTGTTGAACCGCTCCGTTGCTTCTCGTTCCCACTTGCCGAATGCCGCCGCGATCGTCTTTTCACCGCAGAGAAGCGGGTGATGTTTAAAATCCCACGAACCCTCATATGAATCCCAATCAGCTTTTGAGAGTGAGATATTTGCCTTACAAAGTTCCGAGATTCGTGGGTTAGTTGTTTTTATATACGCTACTTTTTGTATATGACCAATTTCCGTTTTAAATCCAGAGCTAAATAAGGATAAAAAGTAGTCAAATACAGGGCTGTTGAGATACGCCAAAAGGTCATATAGATCTTTGGTAAACCCCGAAGGACTGCAATCGTCAAAGACAAAACCGGCCATAGCAATACGGGCGTGGAAGTTTGCACCGTTTCCGACACGATTCCATGTTATACCCTCTCGAAAATAAAAATCGCTATTTCGGAGCATTGAGTTTGGCTCTTGCCTCATTTCTCTTGCGTTGTGGTGCATATTCACAACTTCGTAATGTCCGCCATACCATCGTATCCGTTCCCCACCGTGGTTATAAGGAAACCACTTCACAGAAAGGCTTGTTGTAGCAGATAACGATGAGACAGAAAAGTCAATCTCATTGCTGTTTACTTCTTGCCAAGATCTGATGTACTTGCTGTTGTCTCCGCAAATCAACCCAGTCTTGCAATCAAGATATTTCCCAACAGGTGTAGCGAACAAGTCGATTGTTTCTGGTTTTATGAAATACGCCGCAACAGGTGACCCCGGAATCTTCGCGAAACCATCATTTGTTGCAAGATAGCGGTCGTTACCTGACAAAAAGCCATGTTCCTTTTCTTGTTGATTTCGACCTGATAGCAACCGAACGAAAGTCGCCTTGAAGCCTTTAACCCGATGTTTGGAAAGCACAAAAGCAGTCGTTTGCACGACTTCGCCACCTATTTCCTCAAACGCCCTTGCGCCTAGGTGCGCCATATTCACGATATCGCGCTGTAAAAGCTTGCCACGTAGTTTCTCATAGCTCGATAGGAACATCCAGGCGTGTTGCGTAATCATTGCATGATAGCCTGTGAGTTTCAGCAGTTCGCCGCATTTTTCAATAAACACAGCAAAAAGATCACTCTTGCTATCTGGGTAGTTCCTATTTACATAGTCCGACAACTTCACACTCATACCTTTACTTCCCATATACGGCGGATTAGTGACGACCACATCGTACCTCTGCGCCAATAGCCGTCTAAAGTTCCAAGCGTTCAACTTCGCATCGTAACTACCGTCAAATAACGTCATCTGCTGTTCTTTTGGCTGTTCAGGCATCGGTTCGAGTTTATCTACTTTCACAAGCGAGCCGTATTCCTCGCCGTCGGGGAATCCAAAAGGGTAGTAAACCTGGGGTTTTATGGCCTCACTGAATATACGACGGTTGTATTGCCGTGCTTTCATCATCAGCGAAAAATAAGCAAGCTGATATGCTCTGCAGTCGATGTCCAGACCGTAGATGTTCTTTTCGAGTATCAACTTTGCGGCATCGCGGGGATTGTAGCCCTCGCTCACATATATCTGCATAAGCACGTCAAAGGCGTAAACTAATATATGGCCACTGCCCATACAAGGATCGATCAGGCGGATGTCCTCCGGTGACTTCACAGGCGACTGCGACCTCATAACGCGGAGTTTCTCAGCAACCTCCGGTGTTTGCTCGGCTTCGTCGAGATAATACTTCCAGTTCGCTTTCAGTGCATCGTTTGGGTGCGATTCAAGCCACAGCCGACCGAGGGAGTTCTCCACCATATACCGCACAATCCAGTCCGGCGTAAAAAGCTGCGTTGCGGCAGGGATTTTTTCCTTGGTGATTTTCACGTTTTTCTTCAAGCCATCGAACACTGCCTGTTTCGGCTCGGTGTTGTAATACTGATACATCCACCCAATAATCTGTACGGCATCCTTCCAGTCGTCCTCGTCAATGTCCTTCACAAGGTGGGCGAGTACACTTTCCTGTTTGAGGATGTTGTTTGGTAATAGCATCTCGGTATAGGTTCCGAGTTTCTCGAACATCTCCGGCAAGGCGGCGTTCAGCGCGTTGCACTGAGTGAGTAATAGGTAACGGTAGAGTTCTTCTGTTTGGTTGGCGTTCAGCATTTCGGAAACTTTCGATTTGTCCAAACCTTCCAGTTCGAGGTGAAGCACGTCCTTGAGAATCTCGGGGTTGAAACCGCCACTCGCGTCCGAAAATACACGGACATGGGTTGGCAGATAATCGTTGACCTCCATAAAGCGCAGAGCAACAAAACGGTTGAACCAAGTATAAGCCACGTCCTCAACTGCCTGTTGATATCCGTGCTTTTTTATCTGTACAACAAACTCATGGCGTTGCCGTTTCTCGTCTGGGGATAGCACACGCCCGGCGATAACTGCGGCGTTTTCGTCGCCGTAGCCCTTGGCGCTGATTCCGTATTGATAGGCACGCTGCTTCACCTGTTCTATGAGCTCATTCCGCGCCCAGATTGCATATTTTTGTATAGCATTCTTGTTCATATAGTTGCCTCGCTTAATTTATCTGAATTCCGTCGTTTGTCTTCAACGTGTCGTACAGCTTCTTGCGAATCGTTTCAAGGTAGACATCCACATCTTCTTTTGTGGTCAGCCGCTTGACGGGGAATACATCATAACGGCGCACTTGCGCAATTCTCTGTTGTTTTTGCGTCTCCTCACCAGGAATCGGTGGAGTCTCGTGGAGGATGGATTCAATCCGCTTGCATACCTGGTCTTTGTAGTTTTGTAATTGAGTTATCATCGCATCAAGCACAGTAAGGCTCGTTGCATCGGCGATTTTCCGCTTGTATTCGCTGAAGCGGTCGTCCGCTTTTCGTACCTCGTCGCTCGTATTGTTTCCAAAATCCGCGAGTGTGTGGACATCGCTCATGCACAGAGTAATAATGCCGCGCACTTCCTCCTTCTTTTGTTCCAAGAGGATGCCGTAGGCGGTCTTGATAGACTGCATCAGTTCAGAGAGATCTTTGATTCTTGTGTAGGGCTTCGCCATGTCAAGGATAGCGACAACTTCGTTGATTTTAGAGGTGGTATCAGCGTGTGTAACGAAGTAGTCCTGTTCATCTTGTAAACTTTTTTGCAATGCCCTTGCAGAATCAAAGATTGCCCGTTGGGACTTGAAAAAGGTCTCTATTTCCTCCATGTCCTCGGTCACATTGAGCAAATCATCTTGTTTGGCAAGAAGGCGTTTTAAGAGAGCCACATTGTCATTCTTCTGCGAGAGGACACTCGCCATCAGGTCACGGGCGTTTTGCACCACTTCCTTTTGCGGATAACGGTCGTGGCTATATTCGTTGAGCAGAGTTTCGTATCCCTCAAGTTTTGTAGACAGTATGTCTTTGACAAACGCCACCAAACCATCCTCGTCTTCAGCAATGCTCATCTGTCCGAGCCACTTGCGTAGAAACTTAACGATTTTTCGCATTTCGTCTTCAGAGGGAGCGATGCGGCGGCTCACACTTGCCTTATCGATTTCAGACTTCACGCGGAGATAGCGGACGAGGTTTTTATCATCCTTGCCTACGACCGCACCGCCATAACGGATTTCTATCTTCTGTGTAACGATAAGCCTTGCCACGAGTGTAGCAATGTCAATTTCTCGCCAACCGTAAGGTATCGCCTGATAGCGGCGTTGCACCTCGCCCATCGACACGGGGAAGTGGCTCAAGTGACGTTCCTCAAGCCACTGGCTGATTTCGTTCAGGGCAAACTCATTATTACTGCCCATTCCGGTAAACTCGCTTTGGTAGGGTTCGCTGTTGAGAACGGTCAAAATATCCGCGTCGCTATCATAGAAGGTGTTCACGAGGTTCAGCTTGGAATAGACGCTCTCTATCAGTTGTTTCAAAACCTCGTCCAGCATGCTCTTGGCATCACCATGTTTTATTTCTATCTTTTCGCCGCAAATGAAGAATGCACCGCCAACGATAGCCTCGTCAATCTGAACCTTCGCACTTTCTTCCAGAGTACGGGCTAACGCCTGACGCTTACGGATTATATCCTGAATGCTTTCTGGTAACTGGGACACGTTCTTCTGCTTGATATACTTACGAATTTTCGCTGCGGTTTCGAGTTCCTCGAAATACTGGATTTCATTGGACAACAGAACGATCGCTTCGCTGTTAACCTGTGAATCCGTGATCAGCTTCTGTTCCGAAACATTGTAGTAGTCACTCGCCATAGTCACGAAACGCAAGCGAACCCCGCCCTGTGCCGTACCGACGAGGGTTTCGTCGATGTACTGGTCATAAGCGAAGTCGTATTTATTGTATTTGTATTTTTTAGACGGGTAGAGTTCACCGAAAATTGTTTGCCCAATGCTCTGCACGATCGTCGCGCTGTCGACGGAAGTGTTGCGGATGTCAATGGCAATATCTTGCTCCTCATCGGTCAGGAACGAGTAATTGTCGCCGTTTCGTGCGACGTAATTCTGACGCTCCAAGCGCTCCAGAGATTCAGCGATTTCACGTCTCAGTGTTATCTTGTCCGTGTGGATGTCGTCCACCATCAAAATGGCGATATTATCGATGTTCGCCTTGATGTCATCAATATAGCGAATGAGGTAGAGCAATTTCAAAACGCTCACGTCACGCTGCTCCAAACCGTCGTGTTTATTTGCTGCCGTCTGGCAGCGGTCGATTACCCGACGTATCGAACTTTCAAGGAAAGTATGCACCGTATCATAGAACTGAGAGAATGGTACAAGTGCGTTTTCATCTTTGTCTTGTACTTTCTGCGCTGCCTCCTGGAAACCGGATAGCATGGAGCGCTCACCGCCGGATAAGTGCTTCCCCGAATTACCGTGCTTGCGGATTTCAGTTAGCACCTTCTGAATGATGATGAACTGATACGGCACAAACGGATAGGTTGCAGAGAACTCTGAACCGTTGGCATACCCTTTGATGTCCAGTATTGCATCACTAAAAACAAAAAGGTTTTTTAGGACTGCGCGTTCCTTATCATAAACCATATGGAGAAGCTGGTCAGCATCCGGGGTTTTTTCAAGGATACGCTTTTTGATGACCTCATCCACCGATGCAGAGGATAACGAGAGACGAGTGTTGAATCGACCTTGAATTTTGGAGAAGTCATCTCCGCTGATTTTCACCACAGAGTCGATCGCTTCCTGGCTTGTGACCATCACCCAGACTTTCCCACGGCACTTGCTTCCGAGTTCTTCAACGAGGGACTGGAGATTAATCATCAGGTTTCCATCGTCGCCGATGTACTGGCCAACCTCGTCCACACAGAACAGAAGGCGGAAGTCCTTACCTTTGGAGTCGACGTATTCTTTGATTTCTTCCACGAGTTGTTTGATGCTCATATCCCCGTTTTCTTCGCTATTGAACCAGTTGCGGGCGGCGGTTTCACTCATGTTAAGAACGCTTTGCAGAACGGAAACAATGTCGTCCTCAAAAAATGCGTAGGAAGCGCGGTTTTCTACCCATGGCAACCCGTTGACTTCCTCAAACGCTACGCGGAAGGCTTCGGTCTTACCTTGCTTATCTACGAAGCGCTCCAGATTCGCGATTTTCAAATCCTCGCCGTAAAAGCCGAGATGGTTATAAAATACCTTGGAAAACACGCGAAGGACAGCAGTTTTGTCTTTATTGATTGGTCCCTCGATGTCGATATTAAAAAGAATCGATTCGGTTGGGATCTTCGTGCAACGGACAATCGTAGCATCCATCATCGGATCGTCAAACTTGCCCTTAAAGAAGTCCACAGCGTACCTGCCTGCAACCTCTTGATTGGACAGCAAATAGGACAACATTTTTAGGAAGTGTGATTTACCGCTTCCAAAGAAACCCGAAATCCAGACTCCTATTTTATCGGTCGGGTGGTCGATAGCCTTCGAGTAGTTATCGAAGAAAGTATCGAAATGGCGGCGGAGTTCCTTGGTGATGATATACTCGCCAAGTTCTTGCACGAGACTTTGTTCGTCGTCCTGCGCCACCTTGATAACACCGTTGATATCACGGTTAATGTTCTTTTGGAACATACTCTGAATCTTCATTATGGTTTCCTCCGGTTAAAGTAGGTTGAACGCTCTGTAATAGTTGCCATCGTGGAACTTATCGAACAGGATTAGATTTTGTCCGTTAAATTCGCCTGGATAGAACATCACAATCGGTACATCTGAGAACGCTTGTTGCATACTGTCGAGCATCTTGTGCGACCGCATAAAAGGATACACTTTCCCGACACCCGTAAGGAACAGCACATCACCGCATTGGTGCGGCTCATACTTCATCCTGGTGAGGAACGCCTCCTGCGTAGCTATCTTCTGGAGCTGGGCGAGGAGGTAGTCCTTGCCTTTCTTTTCCTCCAGAGACGGGATGGTGCCAAGTACTCGCTTCTCCTCTAATATTTCGAGCAGTATCTTGTACATATCCCGCTCGATGATCCTGAAGTCGTCGGACGGTGTATTTATAAGCCTCTCAATGTAGTTACGGACTGTTAGTTCGTATCGTGGCTCGTATTTGAATACGTGAATCCCAACCTCGTTAGAAAGTCCCTTGTTAGAGAGGAAGTTCGGATCAGAGATACGCCCTTTAATTCTATCGAGTTCCCGCTTGATATCTGCCATAGTCACGCTCCTACCTAAAACAGTTGAATGCTGCGAGCGCTGTCAAGTCGTTATTTTCACGGATACCTGTTTCCAATTTACCGCTGATTAAGATGGGGTTCAGTGTGGTATCTTTCACGCCGTCGAGCATCCCTGTTTCAATCAGGCACCTGGTCAGTACCTGTTTCAATTTTATAATCGTTTGGTCGCTCCAAGCCGCTACATCGTCGTTCTGCTCCTGCAAGCGGGAAAAAAACATGTTGATGTCCTTCTTGGTGTAAGAGAAGTCCTGCTGGCGATATTTCTCGCCTACAATCCCTTCCATATACTCGCGGATAAGGCGGTTGTATCGCATCATCGCATAGAGGTTAATCTGCTTCGCTTCCTCGACGGGAGCGGTTGCCATCTCGTAGACTAATTTATTGTTGCCAAGCGAAGCAAGCCGCTTATAGCAAGCCCGGGTAAGTCGGTTAATCATACGCTCCGTTGGGTACTGGAACAGGTTGTCTCGCTTAACATATTCGATTATATCTTCAACGGACTTGTTCTCCAGATACAGCTTCGACACAATTCTCATCTCGTAGAAGAGGAACTGCTCGGCAGTCAAACAGCCGTCGTACGGCATAGAAATATTCATATATTTTTATCACCTTTTCATGCCACTCTGATCTTAAATCGCCATTTGTGGCCCGTTCAATACTGGACTCTTCCACTGCCATTCCAAGGGTCTACTTCTGAAATTTCGCGCGTATATCATTTACTAGTCCGACGGTGCGACACCATTTTTAACAATTACGGATGGTGTTCTCGCACACACCAGGACGTTCAGCTATTTCTTCAAAGCTTGAGCGCTCTTCCGTTTCATTAGTTATTCATTTCCGATTCCCGATGTCGATCCTCAACATAACCATAAAGTTATAACACGATCTACGAGTCGGTAGTATAGGGTGTCTTAAAATCGATCCGTACTCTGATACCACAAATTGTGCGTTTTCGCCGGTTCTCTTTTCAGGAGGGGACTCGATTCTCGGCCGCTCGAGTTCGGATACAATTCCGATAGCGCATTCGCATAGGAGATACGTATTGAAAATTAGCTTTACATTCTACGCTTCAGACTTTTCGATATTAAGGCTACCATCATCTACATTCACAAAACCATAACATCTTCTATTATAAAACTTTAAAGTCCCTAGGGCGATACGTTGTTCGATATCACGTTTTTTTCGTAGCGGCGTGATTCATTCTCTTCCTGAGCAATTGACTCGATAATTTAGATTATAAGATCAATATCTATATCCGCAGTATCAAATACTCCCTGTTTAAATATAACACTAATGTCGAGAATCTTTAGTTGAATTAAAGCATCGAGAATCTCTGCTGGTCTGCCCCCCAAAAATGAGACAAAAGATATGGTACACTTAGTTAGGGAGGCGAACGAATTTGACCGGACAAAAATATGCAATAGAAAAAATTATTCAGATTCTTTCGGAAGCGAAAATGACTTCCGTTTCTGCCGTTTGCAGAAAATATGATGTCTACTCAGCGACGTTTTATCGTTAGCCCAACTTTCGACTAAAAACGCTACAAAAGGCCATAAAAGCCACTTTCTCAAAAAAGTTGGCCACTACAATCGATGAGCCACGTAAGTCAGTTGTCGGTTCTTTAGCATCGGAACGCCCAGTTTCCTGTAGATATCTTCATGAAGCGATTCCGGTTTTCCCGATACCCTCAAATGGTATACCTTATCCTCTTCGTCCCGAAAGATCACCGTACACCGTTGATGGGTCGAGAGCGTCTTCCGGATGGTCGACCATTGTCGATGGTCGCCCGCTTCTTTCAACCGCTGCTCGATCCAGTTCAGAAGATGATACGCCACTATCGAAATAAACAAATGCGCCTTCGTCCGTTCCGTTTTTTGATGATAGATGGGGCGAAGCCCCAGTTCGCTCTTCAGACACCGGAAGGCCGATTCTACCCGCTGTATCGTCATATAGAGCTTCCAGATTTCTGCTGCGGACAGGTCCGTTCGCGTGCTTTCCAACACATAGCATCCCGTCAGCTTCTCCCGCTGTTCCCGCTCGTCCTTTCTGACTTCCCATCGAAGGGATTGGACTTCTTTTCCGTCCTGGGTCGTTTCGGTCGTAACCGTATAGTACTGGGCAATGGATGGATACCGTTCCCGGATTCTTCCCACCCGTTCCCAGACCTTTTCCATCTTTTTTAACCGTTTCATCCGAATCCTTCCCGACAGCCTCTCCAGCGCTTCGAGAAATCGTTTTTCCTGCAGACGGTCCATCCCCTGCTCTTTTTCCTTTCGCCCCACGCTAGCGCATAACACCCGCGCTTTTCCCTCTTCTTCCACGCGTTTGACATACACCCCGTCCGCTTCTTCCCCGATGAGCGTGAAGCCCTCTTCCCATTCCAGAGGATAGTCCTTCTCCCGTTCCCGTCGTTCTACCACCGTATACGCGTATCCCTTCTCTTCCATCAGGCGCAGGTTCTCCCCGGTCGCGATCCCCCTGTCCATCACCATCATCTAATCATTTCTCAAATCATTATTCCTAAAAATCGCTATTCAAAGCCTTTGCAGCTATTGTTGCGCTTGCTGTTACTTATACGCACATGATGAGTTCTAATTTCCGATTACGTATTTTGTCCCGATCCGGCGATACCGGATCCGACTAACGATTTTCCGGGGCCAAAAAGCTTAGGGGGATGGCTTACGTCAGAGGGGGGCGCGGTGGAATTGCCGGTTGGGGGTCTTTTCGGTTGGGGTATAAGGACAGAACGATGGGATGGCTGCGGTATCGCATAAGGAAAATAAACGAAAACACCGCGTTTAAGGCATAGAAGGCCGTGCTTACCGAGAACAGAAGGTTATAGCCGCTCACACTGGCCCCGACGATCAATCCGAACAGCATCGCGGCGATTCCGCGGACGGAATTATTCAGAAACGCGTTGATTCCCGCAAGCGTCGCAATTTTCTCTTTGGGAATAAACGAATTGATGATGGTCGTAAGGATGGGCGACGCCGAGTTCATCAGGATGAATCGAAGCGTATAGAGCAACACGAACAGCGCCGGTTGCCGTACAACGATCAGAGAAATCATCAGGGGAATGACCAGCATTTCGGACCAGAACCGTAACTGCAAGGGACCCACCCGCCGCGCGAGAACGTGTGAAAAGATGTTTCCCGCCGCCGTCCCCAACTGCGCGATGGACAACGCGACGCCGATCGCGGCGGAAGAGAGGCCGAAGAGGTCTTTGTAGATCAGGTTGCCAAAGTGGATAAACAGCCCGGCGCCGAAGCCGATCGACATTGTCGAAAGATAGTAAAGCGTCAGGATCTTTTTTTGCTCGGGTTTGATCATCGAAAAATCCAGTACTTTTCGGATGGCAATCCGGATATCGGGAACCTTTATACGAAGCAAAGGGATGAAACTTATGCAATTGAGCGCCGTAGAGAGATATAGAGCTTCACGCAATCCGAACCACTCTCCGAAGAAGCCCCCAAGAAGATTACCTAAAACGCCGCTGGCCATCATCAATCCGATGTTAAGTCCAAAGACTTTCGCGCGATTCCGGTTTTCGGTCATATGGACGATAATGGCCGATACTACCGTTTGAGAAAGGATTCCGATGCCCCCTCTAAAGAACGAGATCGCGTTAAGCGCAGCGGGATCGGGTATCACGATCATCCCGATATTGAATAACGGAACCAGTAAGGCCGAAATGAGCAACACCTTCTTTCTACCTATCGTTTCGGCCAAAAGGCTCATCACAAATCCGATGATCGCGCTTCCCCAAAGCATGAACGAGGTGATGTTGCCAATCTCCTGGTTGGTTACGAGATTTTCCCGCAGGTAAAGGTTGAAAACGACCCCGAACATATCCCTGGTGATCGTTCCAATACTGGTAAACATAAGTAATTGAGCGATTTGCGCGCGCATCTTCCGATCTCCTCACTTCTTTTAGTACGGTAAGCAAACTATTAGGCGTATTATATGCCATTTTACCAGATAAATCAATGATAAATCGCCAAAGAGCCTCGTTAGTCCCGAGTCATCGGCGAATATGGTAAAATATGGCCGGTAACGACGATCATTCATTAAGGAGAAGAGGTGAGCTTTTATGGAATCAGCGAGTAATACGGAAATTCCTTTACGACCCCCATAGCACGTCTTATGAAAAAGGAGGTAATACCCGATGGTACGATTTTTTTCGCGTGACAATGAGAAGGTTGTCGAGAAAAAAGGCTTTTCCCAGGATTGCATTATCCTCGTAGTGAATCCCACCCGAGATGAGACGAATATGATTTCCAGTCTGCTGAATTTTACGCCCGATTTTATCAACGATGTACAGGATTTGGATGAGCGCGCCCGTATCGACTATGACGAAAAGGTGATACAGATCATCTTGAAAGTCCCTTACAAAGATGAATCAGATGAAAAACTGCTCTACAAAACGATTCCGTTGAGCATCTTATTGGGTGAAAACTACATTCTGTTAGGCAGCAAATACCCGGTCGATTTTATCCAGACGATGATCGAAGAGTCGAAGGTGAACCCCAAGAAGCGGAGCCGTATGATCTTTCAAATGATGTACAAGAACGCGATTTTATTCCTCAACCACTTGAAAGAGATCAACAAAGTAACCGATTCGATCGAGGAAAAGCTGCAAGAATCGATGAAGAACAAGGAACTTGAGCAATTGATGTATCTTGAGAAAAGTCTGGTTTACTTCACGACCTCTCTGCGATCCAATGAAATCGTTATGGAAAGAGTATTGCGCGGCAACGTGTTCGAAATTTTCGATGAAGATCGCGAATTATTGGAAGATACAATCGTCGAAAACAAGCAGGCCTTGGAGATGGCGAATATATACAGCAGCATTTTGTCCGGGATGATGGACGCGTACGCTTCTGTTATTTCGAACAACGTCAACTCGATCATGAAGGTCTTGACGATTGTTACGATCGTTTTGCAGATACCGACCATCCTCTCCAGCTTTTACGGTATGAATATCCCCCTGCCGTTCCAGCATGAAGGGGTGGTATTCGTCTTTATTCTCGCATGGTCAGTCGTGGTCGGTATGCTCATCCTGTTGTGGTTTAAAAAGAAAAAATGGATATAGCCTGATCTTTGATTCGCTGAAAGGAGCTGTTATGATGCCCACTTTTCAAACTTTATCCGTCCTGCCCACTTTGCCGGAACGTCTGAAATCGCTGAAAGACCTGGCTTACAGTTTTTGGAGCAGTTGGAATCCCGAGGTGGAGGCCTTGTTCCGGACTTTAAACCCGCGCCTTTGGAGCGCCGTTCAATACAATCCCGCGAAATTTTTACGGTATATCAGTCAGAGAAGGCTGGATGCGGCGGCGAAAAATCCGGAATTTTTAAGCGAATACGATCGCATCGTCTCGCTTTATGAGCACCATCGGGATGTCGCCTCCTTATGGTTCAACCAAACCTATGGCAAATCCGGAAAGGAAAGCTTTCAGATCGGCTATTTTTCTGCGGAATTTGGATTGCACGAGTCTTTTCCGATGTACTCCGGCGGGTTGGGAATCCTGGCCGGCGATTTCATCAAATCCTGCAGCGATATGGGCCTCCCCATCGTCGCCGTTGGATTACTCTATAAAAACGGTTACTTCGAACAGCGGTTGAACCGGGAAGGGTGGCAAGAGGCGCTTTATCACGAGTATTCGTTCATGGATCTGCCCGTTGAAACGATTAAAAACGATTTCGGCGAAGAGATCAAAATCAATGTCGATTTTCCCAACGGAACGGTCTTGGCCAAGGTGTGGAAGGTCTCGGTGATGAACACAGTGTTGCTGCTGCTCGATACGGATTTACCCGAAAACACGCCGGAAAACCGGGAAATCACCTCGAAACTATACGGTGGAGACCACGATATGCGGGTCCGCCAGGAACTGATCCTGGGAATCGGGGGGGTGCGCGCCCTGCGCGCCTGCGGCTATCAACCGTCCGTGTGGCATATGAATGAGGGGCACTCCGTTTTTATGGCCCTTGAACGGATACGTGAACTGGTCGAAAAAGAAGGCATCACCTTTCATCAGGCGCTCGAGATCGTCAGAGCCTCAACGGTCTTCACCACACACACGCCGGTTCCAGCCGGAAATGACGCTTTTCATTACAGTCTGATCGAAAAATACTTTTACGCCTATTGGATTAGGATGAAGATTTCCAAAGAAGCCTTTTTGGACCTTGGAACGGCTCCTTATGAAGAAGGCCAGATGATGTTCAACCTCACGATTTTGGCGCTCAACGTCTGTGCCTGGAAAAATGGCGTTAGCCGCTTGCACGGGCATGTGTCCCGAAATCTGTGGAAGAACAACTGGATCGGAGTGCCGACAAACGAAATTCCGATCTCCTATGTCACGAATGGAATCCACACGGAGACATGGATGAACCGGAATATACGCGGATTGCTGGACAAGTATCTCCCGGAGTGGAAGGACCGACTGCTGGATCCCGGCTATTGGGACGGCATCGACACGATACCGGACCGGGAGTTGTGGGAAGTCACCCGAAAAATGAAGAAGGAAATGATTCGGTTCATCCACGACCGCGTTTCGGAACAGCGATCCCGTTACGGCGAAACCATCGAGCAGCTCCGGGAAGTGGACAGCATCTTCGATGAAAACACCCTGACGATCGGCTTCGCCAGGAGATTCGCCACCTACAAGCGCGCAACTTTGATTCTTCAAAACATTGAACGGTTCAAACGGATCTTGAATGACCCTGAACGGCCGGTACAGATGATCTTCGCCGGTAAGGCGCATCCGGCAGATCGTCCCGGACAAGAGTTGATCAAGCGTGTTTATGAGATCAGCCGTTCTTGGGATTTTAAAAATCGGATCGTTTTTTTGGAAAATTACAACATGGAGGTCGCCCGAAATTTGGTTTCCGGAGTCGATATCTGGTTGAACACGCCTCGGAGGCCCCATGAAGCAAGCGGCACTTCCGGACAAAAGGTGCCCGTGAACGGCGGTATCAACTTTAGCGTTATAGACGGCTGGTGGGAAGAAGGATATGACGGCAAGAACGGCTGGGTTATCGGGGATGGACGCGAATACGCCGATACGAATATCCAGGATACCGTCGACGCGGTTTCTTTTTACGACACGTTGGAGAAGGAGATCGTTCCGAAGTATTACGCGCGGAACGAGGAAGGTATTCCGGTCGAGTTCCTAACCATGATGCGTCATTCGATGAAAACCGTCATTCCGCAGTTTAATACCCACCGGATGGTCAAGGACTATCTCGTCCAGCTCTATCTGCCGGCTTACGCTTACGGGACGGCCATGGAAGAAAAGCGGTTTGAAACCGGCAAAACCGTCGCGGAATGGAAAGCGCATATAGAAAGAGAATGGAGAGCGGTCAAAATACAAGCCAATTCGATCCGGAGGAATGAAGAAGAAATCCCCGCGAATCTGGAACTCGAATTCTCCGCCACGGTCTATCTTGGAGAGATCGAGCCAAAGGATGTAACGATCGAGATCTATTTCGAACGGTACAACGTGATGGGAGAACTGGAAGGCACCGAAATCTTCCCGATGGCAATGGATATGGAAACCCTGCACCATACGTACGTCTTCAAAGGGAAGTTCCGACTGTCCGAGCGCGGGAATTACAAGTACAGCATCCGGGCCCTCCCCTTCCATCCGGGGTTTCCGTTGAAGTTTGACACGGGCTTGATTCGGTGGATGGGAGAATCCTGACTTGAGCGAAGGACGGGCACAGACGATCCCCTCTCTCGGAGGCTCCATAAGGACACCTAAAAACATCACGGGCGCCAGGGAAGAATGGTTTGGAGGTTTCTAAAGATAGAATAGCGGGTTAGAGTCCCTAATTCGCTACATCGGCAAAATAGAAGGGGTGATTGTATGAAAAGAATCAAACGATTCTGGCTTGTGATCATCGTTATCGCCGTCGTCTTCATATCCTCCGCGCTCTCTTGTGGATCGAACCCGGTCCTCTTAACCATTCACGTCTGGAACAACCAAGGCGCCGGCATCGCGATCCGAGTAGAAATCGATACCGTTCATTACGGTCCTTATGCAAACGGAGAGACGTCCACCTTTTATGTCTCTCCCGGCAGTGTCCTGAAAATTTGGGATGTGACGCACGCCACCTACCTGGTGTTCAACGTGGCCGGCGGACCGTATCAGTACACCATCAACGCCGGTAACACCTTCTTGGTCGATCAGGTCGGCCCAGTCATCTTCATTCAAATCGCCTAACGAGAGAGAACGCGTCCGGAACCTGGATCACTTCCGGCATCGCGATCCGTTCGGACCGGTTTGGCGCTGGTTTTTTTATAGAGTGGCGCAAACTTGCTTCTTCGGCCGAATAAAAGGGGTGATCGTATGAAAAGAATCAAACGATTCTGGCTTGTCATCATCGTTATCGCCGTCGTCATCATTTCTTCCGCGCTCTCTTGCGGATCGAACCCTATCCTCTTTACCATTCACGTCCGGAATGATCAAGGCGCCGGTATCGAGATCCGGGTGGAGATCGATACCGTCCATTATGGTCCTTATGCAAACGGAACGACGCCTACTTTTTACGTCTCTCCCGGCAGTATCCTGAAAATCTGGGATGTGACGCACGGCGCTTATCTTCCCTTCAACACGGGAGGCGGCGCGTTGCAGTACGTGATTAACGCCGACAAAACCTTTTTAGTCGATACCTTCGCGGCGGGGTATTTAATACAAATCGTGTAACGAGAGCGCCATCCTACCGTAGCAGTGGATGTACGGGTTTTTGGGGAGCGGCTGTTTCGCAGGAGTGGCCCCGAGTAAAGGAGGAAAAGGCCGCAGCGATGTTTTTCGATAACGAGAACACTCTCATTTCGAGATTTGAACGGACGGTTCAAGCCTTTCCAGATCATATCGCCGTCGACGACGCCAAAAGGGAGATCACTTTCTGTGAATTGCGCGAGGAAGCCCTACGGTTAAAAGCATGTATCCCGAAAGAGCTTGGGGCAAGATCGCCGCAACCAATCGGCATCTTTCTGGAAGAAAGCGTCGAAGCGGTCGCTGCGATCCTGGCGATTCTCTACTCCGGCAACTTTTATGTTCCGTTAAACGTCTTTTTCCCGAAAGGGGTTAGGGAAAAGATCCTCGCTTCCGTCGAACCGCCCCTCATTATCACGAGTGTCGAGAGAGCCGGCGACTTGATCGTGTGCGGCGTACCCGTTTCCCGTATGCTCTTCGCTGAAGACGGAGCGAGACAAACCGTCCCGGACTCCAGGGTGCTCGGGAATCTTCGGCTGATAGACAGCGATCCGATCTACATCATGCATACCTCCGGATCGACGGGACAACCGAAAGGCGTGATTATCCAGCATCGCAGCGTTCTGGAGTACCTCCGCTGGATAGGAAAAACCTTCCGAATGGATGAGCGGACCGTCATGGGATGCACGAATAGTTTTTCCTTCGACAACTCTATCGTAGAGCTCTTCAGTATGATGTTTTTCGGCAGCCGCCTCGTTTTATTACGCGGCCGCGGCGCTGAAAAAGATGACTCCCTTTTACTTCACGTGATGAACAAACACCGGGTAAATTTCATATTCTGGGTACCTTCGACGCTCAAACGGATCGCTAACGAAGATCGCTTGGCCGACCAAAAACCCGGTTATATCGACCGTGTTCTCTTCTGCGGAGAAGTGATGTCCAACAAACACCTCAATTACTGGCGGCGTCATTACCCTGCCGCCACATTCGCCAATCTTTATGGCCCTACAGAGATCACGGATGTCTGCACCTGCTATATTGTCGACCGCGCTTTCGCCGATGACGACCCGCTGCCTATCGGACATGCGCGTGACAACGTGGATATCTTGCTTATGACCGGAGAAGGGCCAGCAAAACCCGGTGAAAGCGGGGAGATCCTCGTTCGTGGAAGCGGACTGTCCGCAGGCTATTGGAAGGCGCCGGAAGCCACCGCCGAAGCGTTCGTGCAAAATCCTTTGAATGACCGGTATCCTGAAATCGTATACAAAACCGGAGACATTGGGCAGCTCAATGAGCGGGGAGAACTCATGTTTTTGGGAAGAAAGGACACGCAAATCAAGTTTTTCGGAACACGTGTGGAATTGACGGAGATAGAGCGGATGGCGCTTTCGCTCGAAGGGATCAGAAATGTCTGCGCGTTGTATTTCGAAGAACGCAATAAAATCGTGATGGCCTACGAAGCCGATCGAGAATGGAGCGCCGCCGAAATGATCCTGGCCTTGAAACCGCATCTCATCGCCTATCCGACGCAATACATAAGGGTAGACAGTTTTCCGTACAATACGAACGGAAAGATCGATCGGTCGCGTTTGAAAGAAAGAATCGAACCGCAAGTCGGACCTTAAAGCGTTTTTTCACCTGATTCCGTTTTATGTAGAGGAAGGGAGTGGTTTCAATGGAGGGACCGTTCAATAACAAAGCCTTGTTTTTGGGTCCAAAATCCGAAAACTACGATTTTTTCCGAAAGATGTTGCTGTTTTTAATGGACGACCACGCTGAATGGCGGCGATACTTTCATCCGGACGACGCGCCTATTGTGACCGAAGAAGAGAAGGGTCAAAAAGACTTCCTTGATACGCTGCAACAAACCCGAGAAGCCTTGGTGGACCTGGCCGGACAACTTCAGGAAAGCTCCACCCCCTGGTTTTCCCCCCGATATCTGGGCCATATGACCACGGATACCTTGATGGCGGCGAACCTGGGGTATATGCTGACCATCCTGTACAATCCGAATAACTGCGCTTATGAGGGTTCTCCGGCGACAACGGCTTTGGAGATCCAAGTCGGACGGCAACTCGCTTCCTTGATGGGATACGATCCCCAGCGGGCTTGGGGTCATATCACCTCGGGCGGAACGATCGCCAATTACGAAGCAATTTGGTTAGCGCGTAACCTGGCCTCCGTCCCATCAGCCGTTCACGCATGCCGTCCGGAGTTGGTCGCCGGATTGGATGAGTGGCAGTTGATGAATCAGACCACGGCCGAAATCCTGGATCTGATTGACCGCGCGAAAGAAGCCGGCGTTTTTGAAGAGGTCAGGCAACATACCATACGCGGAAAAGGGATGGCTGGAGCCAACCTGGGCGCGGTCATCGTTCCTCAATCCAAACACTATTCCTGGACGAAAGCGGCGGACATCTTCGGCATCGGTCAGGATAACCTCTATTTTGTACCGGTGAAAGACGATTATCGAATGGATGTTCAGGCCCTCAAGACGTTGATCGATTCGCTCATCGCCCAAAAAAAACCGATTCTGGCGGTCATTGCGGTCGCCGGAACGACCGAAGAAGGGGCTGTGGACGAGATAGACAAAATCGTTCGCCTGCGCGATCGGTACGCCAAGGAGGGCGTCGCGTTCTATCTCCATATCGATGCGGCTTATGGCGGGTACGTTCGGACGTTGTTTTTGGACGAAGACCATCGCTTTCTCCCATTTGAAACCCTCGATTCGGAACAAAAGGAAACGGGAGAAAACGGAAACGTCTGGTTGAGTAAAGAGGTTTACGAAGCCTATCGGGCGATGACTCACGCGGATTCGATCACGGTGGACCCACACAAGATGGGATACGTCCCTTATGCGGCGGGCGCGATCGTGGCCGCGGACCGACGGATCATCGACGTCATCTCCTACTTCGCCGCCTATGTTTTTGACCGAAGCGATGACAACCCGATGCTGCTGGGGAGTTACATCTTGGAAGGATCAAAAGCGGGAGCCGCTGTGGCGGCGGTTTGGATGGCCCATCGTGTCGTTCCTTTGAACCGTTCTGGATACGGGCAGATCATTCGTGCCAGCATGGAGGGAGCGAGCCGCTTCTACCATTCAATGCTGAATATGTCGCCTATCGTCGCCAATGGACGCCGATTCCACGTATTACCGTTAACACGGCCGGATATCAACATTATCGACTACGCCTTCCATGAGATTGGCCGCCCGAGCCTTCAAAAGATGAATGACCTTAATCAAGACCTCTACGAACGGTGTTCGTACAAATCCGGCCCGTTGTACACAAACGAATTCATCACTTCGAAAACGGCGCTCACAAAGGAAGAATATGGGGATACGCCGTTATCGTTCGTCCGACGTTTCGGCATCGACGCCTCCGAGTGGGCACGTGAAGGCAGCGTGACCGTTTTGCGTTCTTGTGTTCTTACGCCCTACTTGGTGAACAACAATACCTACGAAACTTATTGGGGGACCTTTTTAAAGGCGATGGAGAAAGCGATCGCCGGGACGGGGCGCTAATCGTTATCGCTTTAAAGTGATGACCCCTTCACTCAAGAATTCAGGGTACGGGAGTTTCCGAAACCCAGCGCGCGTAGATACGGGGGGTTTGAATCTCCAATCCTCTTCTTTCCCGTATCGTTTTGGTCGCATCTGCCGGATCGAAACCAACGGGGGGTGGAATGGCGGCAGCGCCTTTCACGCTCCAGAAACAGTGATAAAATAGGGCTATCTCCGTATCGATGGCATGCTCTCTGGCATATTGCTGCACCTGAATCCATTTTTCTCCCGACGACCAGGCGGCCAATTCCAAAAGGAAGTCCCCGGTCCATTCGACGAACGCGTCTTCCGGGTTGTGATCGTTGACCGTCTGACCAGAAGCGGTTTTCTCGGAGTCATTGTCTGTGTAGGAACTTTGGTTCCACATCGACGCCGCAATCATGAAGGCGAGGTTGTCTTGGGCAAATTCGCCGCTCAACCGCGTTAGGTAGTTCCCCGAATAACAACTTTCGAGTATCAACGAAAAGTGTATGTCGGGAAAAAAGCGAAGGATGCTATCTTTGAACGCCAAGGCCGTCATGGAATACCCCCCGATCGTTACAGACCCGATGCCTCCGTGGGCGCAAATATAGATCGTGACGCGGTTGACCTGCTCCTGGACAATCAGCTGGTTAATCGCCAGTTTGATGCGGTCGACCGGACTCTGCTCTGTCTTAATCGGGCTGGCAAGGGAACGGACTTTCGAAGCCGTAAAGAGACTCTGCATATCCTGCAGAACCCGGGCATGGTTGTTGCTTGCTTCCGTATAGGCCGGTTCCGATTCCATCACGCCGTTGATCACGATCGCCCCCTTGCTGATCACTGAAATCTCCGCAGGGTTGAGTGTTTTTGAGCCTGCCACCGGTTTGATCATCTGAAAAGGATTCCAGACAATCGCCTGAAAATAGGCGTCCGAAGTCAAGCTTCTCAGAGGGTTGGGCATCTGGTCGTTCAGGAGAGGCCAACCGACGGTGTTCTCCGTGTACAGAACACTTCCGCTGACGCCGATAACCGCGATTTTTCCGGGATGCTGGTATAAAGCGCCGGGACTCTGGTCCAGATAGAACAACCAACCCGGTTCTTGCAAAGAGCCACTACCCCTCGATTCGATTTCTTCATAACCGACGAACGAACTGACGACGCTCCCCTCCGGCACAGCCGCCAGAAGAAGCCCCGCTATCGGGGTATCCGGATCTTGGGGAATTCCCTCGTCAATGAGCCACGCAAGAAACAAATCGATCGCCCGATTCTGGTCAATCCGTAGCGGCCCCGAGCAACTGAGCAGCAGAATCAGAAGGATCGCCGGAACGAAACCTTTTAAAATATAGTTTTTCATACGACACCTCGTTTATGTTTAGCTTGTTTGGCCAAAAGATGTGAGCCGTATCGGCAAAAGGAGTCCCAAACGCGTTGGGTCCTCTTAATAAGCTTCGGCACTCGCTAGTGAGGGATCATTCGATGAGAAAACCGATGTTGCGCAAACCCTTGTAAAAGTTTCCCTTCTCAGAGGTAAAGCGCAAAACGCAATAATCGGGATCGTTGACGCCTTGGGAGTAGTAGCGTTCACTTCCATCGAACCAAAGCGCTTTTCTTGATTCTTCATCGATGCAAACTTCCATTCTCCCGATCAATAACAGCCCCTCGAAGTTATCCTGATCGACATAGTATACACTTGCCCGAGGATCCTTTCGGATTTGTTGAACCCGTTTGGAGGAAGTGTTGGTACTGAACCAAATCGTCTTCAATCCTTGGGATCGCAAATTCAACATCGCCTTGATGTTGGGGTAACCGTCTTCGTCAAGAGACCCGATCATGGCGATTTTCGATCGTTGAATCAGTTCCAATCCTTTTTTCTTAACAAGTTCGTGATTCATCTCAGTGCTCCTTTCCCTAATTTTATAGATAACTCGAGACGGTGAAAAATCGACTTTTCCTCAATGCGTAATCGATCTATTTTTACCCTTCGGCAAAAAAAGATCGGGATAGACCGATACCGGTCGCAAAAACGGCACTAACGGTCGAAAAAGGGAACCTGACCCCTCAAGACCCTAACTGATCATAACATATAGCAGCCCAACGCGCGTCATGATAATCGAATATACCATGGTACGCTTCTCGCCGTTTATATGATAAGATGTACATTAGGAGGAAGGGAGGATGGCGGAGATGCTCTTCAGTAAAAACAAACCATCCGAACCCGCCGATGCCTATAAGGGGAAGTATCACTAAGCCATAGCGGTGAAAGTTTTTTTATTGAGACCGGTTTCACGAATTCAGTAACCTGTTAAAGGAGGGTGAGTGAAATGAAGAAACGCATGATGGTGATTTTGCTGATGGCTTTTGTTTTGGTATCCTTTTCTTTCGCGTCCTTTGAACGGTTTCGGGTTGATTTTCCGCAATGTACGCTGGTGTATGCGCCTTCCAGCCAAACTC
>ERZ795056.1171-NODE-1171-length-30912-cov-7.612114_pt1 | contig 30912 bp, 26 predicted proteins | sample MGYA00375140_ERZ795056 | MGnify/ENA primary metagenome ERZ795056 (study PRJEB30185, sample SAMN05720227) | activated sludge metagenome | isolation source: Anaerobic digester | place: USA | collected 2015-03-09 ... | reverse complement strand
TCACTATACATTTTACCGGGTATATATTTTTTTAATGTAGGTTTGAATTTTGATGAAGAAAATATTGGATTATATGATGAACAGGAAAGTATTGCCCTTTGTGGTGGTGGCGGTTTTGGTAATGGTTTTTGTGTTTGCCAATTCCTGGGGTTCAGGAAAAACAGAACCCTCAACAAGGTTTGAAAAAATTCTGACTATTGTTGCCGAATTACTGGAACAAGGTCATTTCAGCCCCAAAAAGCTCGACGATGTCTTTTCGAAAAAGGTTTTTGAAAGCTATCTTGACCAAATAGATGGTGACAAATCGTTTTTTCTGAAATCAAACGTGGCTGAGTTGCGCAAATTGGATACACAGGTGGACAATGAAATGCGTACAGGAAAAACAACCATTGTTCCCGCATTTGACAAAGTGTTCACCGAACGAATGACCGTTGTTGAAGGTTTTTACAAAGAAATCCTTGAACAGCCTTTTGATTTTTCGAAAGAAGAGAAACTGCAACTTGACAGTGATAAACGTGATTACGCGGCAAGCGATAAGGAACTGAAGGAATACTGGCGCAAGCGTTTGAAGTTTATGACCCTTGAGCGCTATGCGGAGGCCGTTGAAACACGCGAAAAAAATAAGGATAGCGCCAATTTTGTTGTAAAGGATGATGCTACCCTTGAAAAAGAAAGCCGTGACCGGGTCCGCAAAATCTGGGACCGTAATTTCGACAGAATCCGTCGCAGTTTTACCCTCGACGATAAATTTAATATGTACATCAATGCCATCAGCGAAACGATGGATCCGCACACCCAGTTTTTTCCTCCTGTGGAGCGTCGCGGTTTTGATGAAGCCATGAGTGGCCGTTTTTTTGGCATTGGGGCACAACTTGTAGAACAGGATGGTACCATAAAAATTGCGAGTGTAATTTCCGGAAGCCCGGCATGGAAAAGCGGGGAGGTGCACGTAAATGACGTAATCTTAAAAGTTGGTCAGGGTGCGCAGGAGGCTGTGGATGTTACCGGTTTTGAAACTACGGATGCGGTAAAACTGATCCGGGGTCAGAAAGGTACCGAGGTAAGGCTTACCCTTCGCAAGACAGATGGTACCATTAAAATAGTATCTATTATCCGCGACGAAATTGTAACGGATGATACTTATGCCCGAAGCGCTATTATTCAAAAAGATAACCGGATTGGTTATATATACCTGCCTGAGTTTTACGCCAACTTTGAAGATCCGAATGGCGCACGTTGCGCACGCGATGTGGCGGTTGAAATAAAAAAGCTGAAGGAGGCAAAGGTTGACGGCATCGTAATGGACCTTCGTTACAATGGTGGCGGTTCGTTGCAGGATGTTATTCAGATGGTAGGTTTGTTTATTGAAGACGGTCCGGTGGTTCAGGTAAAAGACAAGGATGGTGAAGCAAGTGTTTACCGCGACCGCGATAAGGGCATTTTATACGATGGTCCGCTTGTAGTAATGATTAACGAATACAGCGCTTCGGCTTCTGAAATTTTTGCCGCAGCCATACAGGATTATGGAAGGGGCATTGTAATTGGAACACCAAGCTACGGAAAAGGTACCGTTCAGCGTCAGGTGGGCCTCGACCCCAACGGCGGCGGGTTTTTTAGCCAAAATGCTGAGCTTGGCTCACTGAAATTGACTTTGCAGAAGTTTTACCGGATTAACGGTGGTTCTACCCAATTAAAAGGGGTAACGCCCAATATTTTACTTCCGGATAATTTCGAATTTACTGAAAACCGTGAAAAGGATGAGCCCAATGCTTTGCCCTGGGATGAAATTGCACAAGCCACCTTTAAACCATGGCATAGCGGTAATGATATTAAATCTATTGAAAAAGATTTTCAGCCAAAGATTGATAATAATGAAGTATTTAAGCAAATCAGAAACAATGCAAAATGGCTGAGTGACCGTAATGACGACGAAGTGGTACTTACCCTGGCTAGTTATAAAGCCACACAGCAAAAGATTCGGGCAGTGGTTAAACAATCTGATTCATTGCAAACATTAAAGCAGCCGCTGAACATTAGTTTTATGGCTTCTGATGAAGATCGGGTGAGTAAAATGGATAAGGATAAGGGCGATCGGTTCCGCCTTTGGCTCAAGAACCGGACGACGGATATTTATATCAATGAAACGGCCAATATCATGAACGATATTATTGTAAATGGCAGGCTTGCGCATAAGTAGCCCATAACATTTGCGGCGAAAGCTGCAAGACCTGTAAACGGTATGGACCAATTGATCCATACCGTTTACTTTTGTGGTAATTAAAGGACTTATATGTAGTTCCTTTAAAAACATCATTCCGACGAAGGAGGAATCCTGGTTCCAGAGCCGGGATTCCTCCTTCGTCGGAATGACATGAATACAGTAAAAGTAGAATCATGGATTACACTGCTTATCAATCAGGGATTAAGGACGTTATTTTTGGGGAAGGGGTAAAACTTGTTCACCCGGTAAACCTGTATGGATGTACCATAGGGAAAGAGGTTTTTATTGGGCCCTTTACCGAAATTCAACGTAAAGTGCGTATTGGCGACTTTACCAAAGTGCAGAGCCATAGTTTTATTTGCGAGCTGGTAACCATTGGCAGTCATTGTTTTATTGGCCACGGGGTAATGTTTGTAAACGATTTGTTTTCGGCGGGCGGTCCGGCGGGCGGAGATTCAAGCAAATGGAAGGCAACCTGTATAGGTAACCGTGTAAGTATCGGCAGCAATGCAACCATTTTGCCGGTAAGCATTTGCGATAAAGTAGTAATTGGAGCAGGTAGTGTGGTTACAAAAGATATTGCCGAACCCGGCGTATACGCAGGTAATCCTGCAAAATTGCTGAGGAAGCTGTAAAACCAGGTATTTAAAGGCTGATAATCTTTTTGCCTGCCGGGGCTTTTTTGCGGAGCAGCATTACCTGCTGCCTGTTTTCAGGCAAAAATTCATCGGTATATGCAGCATTAATTTCTTCGGGATTCATAAAAGAGGCGGCAAGTTTGCCGGTTGCTTCTTCATGCACTATTACCAGTATTTTACCGGTAGGTTCTGCTGAAATTGCATTGGAAGCTGCATAAGAAACCATGTTTTGGGACAGCGCGGTTTCTTTATAAATCGTTTCCCTTATTCCGGCATGAAGGGTAATCAGTGCGGCAATCTGTTCCCATTCCTTTTCATCGAGGTCGCCCATCAGCTCCAGCTTTTCCAGCAAAACGGTAAACTGTTTCCAGGCAATTTCAATTTCCTTAAGGCCGGCCTCAGCTTGCTGTTCATCGGCCCAGTCAGCCGAAAGCACCCACGACGCCGGGGTAATTAAAGAAGCATTGCCTTCCTCAACTTCCCTGTTTTTTGCTATCTGTTGTTCTACCTCAGCCACTTTCATTTTATTTACCTGCCTCGCTTTTTCTACAACGGCTGATTGTTTTGCCGCAGCAGCAAGGATGGCCACCCTTGCTTCCAAAACCCTTTGTTTCCATGGTTTTGAAGGATCCTGCACGGGGGTGACAGTGGTAAATTCAGTGGTTTTATTTATCGTGGGGAGCTGAAGAGGTTCATGCCTGACCCAGGTAGTTGCAAAAAATAAAACAATAGCCAAAACGGGGAAACCGAAATTTTTCCAGGAAATGCTTTTTTGAGGGTCATGTTGTCCAAGCAAACGGGTAATACGGTTTAAAAGTAAATTTTGCTGACTGCCTTGTGCCTGAAGTGCCCAGGTTCTATTTTGTCCGCTTTTTGCAACGGCAAGTAAAGCCTGTGCATATTGCAGCGGGTTGTATTCAAACTGCATCACCAGGTCATCGCAGGCATGTTCGCATTCCTTTTTTGCTTCGCAAATCAGTTGCCGCATAAAGGGGTTAAAGTAAAGCAGGATGCCGGCCAGTTGCATTACCCAGGCAGCCAGGTAATCACCTCGGCGAATATGGGCCAGTTCGTGCAACAATATGGCCTGTAATTGTGGGGTGCTAAGCCCGGTAAGGCATGAGGCGGGCATCAGGATCACGGGCTTTAAAAATCCGTAGGTGGCCGGGGAAAAAGTACCGGAGATATGTAGCAAAACCCTCTTCTTTATTCCCAGTAAAGCGGCATATTTTTCGGTAAACAATCTCCATTCTACCGGGGCTTTTCCGTTGGCTGAATGCATCATCCGAATGGTGGATTTCCATTGAAAATGCCCCTTTAGTGCTGAAAATGCCAACAGGCAAAGGTAAACGATCCCCAACCAGTACATGTATTGGTTAAATATGACAGAAAAAGAATCCGGCATATTTTGGGTAATGGATGCAACAACCTGCCATTCGGCAGAAGGTTTACCAGAAAAAACCGTGTATAAAAACCATGTACTTCCCATTACTGAAAGTAAAAAGGCGAACCTGAACCTTTCGGCAGGAGAAGGCAGGTAAACGGCTGCTGTTAGTTTGTATAAACCAAACAAAAGCGCCATTTGCCAAAAACTGCAAATAAAGCCATAACCAATTTGCGGTAATATTTCTTGAAGCCAGGTCATTTACTTCAGTTCAAACAAAAGCAGTTATTAAAATAGAGTTATTTGTATTGCTTCAGCAATTGTTCAATTTTTTCAATTTCCTCTTTGGAAGGTTTGTGACCACCAAGGGCCTGCATCATCAGTTGCGAGGGTGAGCCATCAAACAGGGTGTTCATCATTTTGCCCAAAAACTGCTGTTGTGTTTTTTCCTTGCTGGCAAGAGCAAAATAAATATGGCTTTTGCCACTGTCGTCGCGGCCAACAAGGCCTTTATCATGCATAATCTGCATCAGTTTCAGGGTAGTGGTATAGCCTGCATCTTTAAAGCCTGCCATTGCCTCGTGTACTTTGCGAACGGTAGCATTTCCTTCGCTCCATAGCACCTGAAGAATTTCAAGTTCGCTTTCGGTTGGTTTTATGTAAAGTTCACTATTTGCCATGATGTTCAAATTTGGTGCAATATACGATAGAATTCGTATGAAGGTTGGATGAGTGGATTTTTAACAGTATGATTGGTAATGCTACTTAACTCAGCGTCAGGAAAATGTAGTTTTCAATCATAATAATCCTTAGTTTTATAGCCATAAAAAATCCCGACACATGAGCCACGATAAAGCGCTTGCCAATATGCTGGTAACTCCCGGCAAAAAAATGAAGTTGAAGGACTATAAGACAGATGTAAAGCAGAAAGGTATTACCAAAGACGAAGCTGCCAAACTGATGGAAGAGGGCATGACGCATTTTAAAGAGATGCAGGATATGTTGTACGCCGCCAAAAGCCATAGTGTATTAATAATTATCCAGGCTATGGATGCCGCAGGTAAAGACAGCGCCGTAAAACATGTGCTGAGCGGCCTCAATCCGGTAAGTGTAAAAGTGCACTCCTACAAAGCGCCGAGCGATGAAGAACGTGCCCACGATTACCTGTGGCGCCACAACCTCGACTTACCGGCAAGGGGCGAAATCGGCATTTTTGTGCGGAGTCATTATGAAAACGTGCTGGCCTGCAAGGTGCATCCTGAGTTTGTGCTGGGAGAAAATATTCCCAATATTGGCCTCAAGGATATTGACAAAAAATTTTTTGAAATGCGCTACCGGCAGATCAATGACTGGGAACGCCATTTATCGGAAAATGGAACAACCATCATTAAGGTGTTTTTGTACAACAGCAAGGATGAGCAGAAAAAGCAGTTCATGGAGCGACTAGACGACCCTGCAAAGAACTGGAAGTTTAATGTGGACGACCTGAAGGACAGAGCCCTTTGGGATAAATACATGGAGGCTTACGAAGCCATGTTTAACCACACGAGCACCGAATGGGCGCCCTGGCATATTATTCCAGCCAACGACCGCTGGTTTTCGCGAATTGCCCTCGGTTCCATTATTTACCGGAGGTTTAAAACCCTGAAATTGAAATACCCGGTGGTAAACCCGGAGCAGAAGGCAAAGCTTGAGGAAGCGAGAAAGATTCTTGAAGCAGAGAAAGACTAGGGAGTATTTAATATTGTTTTAGGTAATATTTTATATTGCCTATTGCAAATTTGAAATTGCAAATTTTGTATTTTAGATTAAGGTAGGCAAACGTGAAATGCGAGCATTTCACGTTTGCCTTTTGCCGTTTCACAATTAGTTTTAATTCCTAGCTACGTCTCCCGAACGGATGAAATTACATAAATACCCGGAAGGGCTTGCCGTTCGGGGACGTTGGTATTTCGAAAGATGCGATTTCATGGTACTGAATGCTCTTCTGGTGTCGCTAATAGAAACATCGCTCGAACTTGTTACGAGCAACGTAAACTTAAAAGAGTTTAGACTATAAAATAAATTGAACCAACAAAAGAATTACACCTATAAAAAGGATGACAATCATTTGCTTATTTGTCATTTTTTGTTTGGGAGCCTTCTTAGAAAAAAATAAAGCTATGCCCAATGCAACAATACCAAGAGCTATTGCGAAATAGGGAGCATTCTCTATACTTTTATTATTTGCTAATACCACTGTAGCTACTGCAAAAAAAATGATAATAAAGTATTGATAGATTTTCATTTTATAAAATATTGAATGTGATTAATCGATATTTGGATTCTGACACTTCTCTTTCTTTTTGGGCTCATGCATGGTTTGGGTGGGAAAGGCAAATTCTATACCCTCCGCTTCAAATATCTTCAGAATCTCCAGGTAAATCGATTGCTGTTGGTCCATATGAATCAGGAAGTCGGGATTTTCTACAAAATATACCACTTCAAAATTAAGGCTTGAGCTTGCAAACGCCATCAGGTGTGCCCGGTCGAAGGTGATGAATTCCCTGCCTTCAATAATATTCCGGATCATGGCTGGTATCTGTTCCAGCTTTTGGGGAGGTGTATCGTAAGTTACCGTGAGCATAAACGCCACCCGCCTGCGCTCGAGTTGTTTGAAATTATGCACCCTTGCACCGGTTAGGTTGGTATTTCCTATTATAATTAATTCACCCGTAAGTGAGCGAACCCTTGTGGTTTTCAGTCCAATTTTTTCAATGGTTCCTTTTTTATCGTCAACGGTAATGAAATCGCCTACTTCAAAGGGTTTGTCAAACAGGATAACAAAATAACTGAACAGATCGCCGAGAATGGCCTGTGCCGCAAGTGCAATAGCAATACCGCCAATGCCAAGGCCTGCAACAATCCCTGTTACGTTGTAGCCAAGATTGCTGAGCAGGAAAATGAGTGCAAGGCTCCAGATCAGTAATTTGATGATGGCTGAAAGCCCGCGGAGTTCCCTCTTTTTTGCTTCGGGGTCCGGCTGTTTATCGGCATAGTTTTCCAGCGAATGGCGGATGAGCCGCAAAATAATACGAACTGCGAACCAGGTAATAACGATTCCATACAGTACGTTGAGAATGTGATCAATTTTTTCCGAAAGGTTGAGGTAGCGCATACCCAGGTAAAGAAAACCCAGGTTGAAAATGGGCAACAGGTTTTGTTCGAGAACCGATACCAGGAAATCATCTAGTGTTCCTTCTGTTTTTTCGGCCCATTTACGCAGGTACTTTACTGTGCCTTTACGAACAAGTCGAATAAAAACGATGCCCGCTACAACAACTGCCAGCGCAACCAGGTAATTTTGTAATGTATTGCCGAAATAAACCCGTTGAAGTCCCTTTAATATTTCATCCATGGCTGCAAAACTATGTGTTATTGGTGAAGGGTATTTTGTGGAAATTCCAAATTTTCAAATTCCAAATTCCAAATTCCAAACTTCCCCCATGCGGGCTTGCCTGCTTGAATGGCAGGGGGATTAGCGGTGGCTTCAAATTTCAAATCCTTCCATCAGGTATCCTCCCGCTCCATAAACTCCGCAATAAGCCGGTGAAAATGATGCGTGCCTGTTTCGTGCTTTACCGAATACCTGCCGTGCTCATAAAACCTCGACCGGATACCCTGCTGAACACTTTCCACTACGGCCTCATCTTCGTATTCGGTGCTGTCAACATCGGCGCCGGCACCGGTTTGCAGTTTTTCGGGTTTCCATACAAAGCTATAAAAACTGACACGGGTTAGGTCGGTTTGCAGGGGTTCCACCACATTGAGTGATAATCCCCATGGATAAAAGTTGAACATCAGGTTGGGAAACACAAAATAGTAGTAGGCCGCTACATTTTGACCGTAATCGGGTGAGGATTCTGGCAGGTCAAAGCAGGCTTCGCCGGTTTTGGCAATGCCAAGCTGCAGCGAACTGTATTGGTACAGTTCGGTGCGGTAGTTGCCGAAATCCAGCGCTGCGTTGAGCGCAGGGTGTACGAAAGGAATATGAAATCCCTCAAGGTAATTTTCGCAGTACAATGCCCAATGGGCCTTTACCTCGTATGATTTGGAAAGGTCGGGGCGGTAGGAAAAACTATCCAGTGGCATCCAGTTCAGCCGTTCCTGCATAGGACCAAAGAATTGTTCAAAAGAAGCCTCGCCTCTAAGGCGAGTAAACAGGTTGCCGGCAAATGATTGCAGGGGCAGGCTCGCAAGGTTATCTGAAGGAGCTGGAAAGTTTTGTACTTCCTTAAATTCGGGCATACTTTTAAAACTGCCATCCAACCCAAACAGGCGGCCATGGTAGGGGCAGCGGATGTTTGCGGCAGAACAGGCTTCCTGAACAAGCAAGGCGCCGCGGTGGGTACATACATTGCTGATGCAGTGCGGCAGGCCCTGTGCATCCGTTGTCAGCAGCAGGGGCTCGTTGAGGTAGCCGGGCAGCAGGGAAACCGGTGAGCATTGGCTGGGTTCGGCAACGGGATTGCCACAGCAAAGCCATTGCCAGCTTTGTGCGAAGATTTTTTCCTTTGCCGCTTCAAACAGTTTCGGGGAAAGATAAAATTCCTTTTGCAGGGTTTTGGCAAGGGAAATGTCTTCGTGTACCCAAAGATTTGTTTTCATAATGAAAATTCAGATGGAAAAGTACGGGATTTCGAGGTTTTTACCATCGAAGAGCCATGTCCCCTGTGTAAGGGATGACATGACCTGGAGGTCCCCGCTGTGTTTCCCGGAGGGGACACCGCGGTTGACGAGTCGCCTTGTCCCCTTTGGGAGACAAGGCTCGAACCTGCCCGGACCTGGAGGTCCCCGCAGTGTTTCCCGGAGGGAACACTGCGGTTGACGAGTCGCCTTGTCCACTTTGGGAGACAAGGCTCGAACCTGCCCGGACCTGGAGGTCCCCGCAGTTTTTCCCGGAGGGGACACTGTGGTTGACGAGTCGCCTTGTCCCCTTTGGGAGACAAGGCTCGAACCTTCCCTGACCTGAAGGTCCCCGCAGTGTTTCCCGGAGGGGACACTGGGGTTGACGAGTCGCCTTGTCCCCTTTAGGAGATAAGGCTCGAACCTTCCCGGACCTGGAGGTTCCCGCAGTTTTTCCCGGAGGGGACACTGCGGTTGCCGCCGCCAGGTGGCCTTGTCCCCGATGGTAGACCCGGCTCGAACCGGAGCCCCGCGGGTTACAAGGCTCGAACCTGCCCGGACCTGAAGGTCCCCGCTGTGTCTCCCGCAGGGGACACAGCGGTTGACGAAGACCCTACGGATGATGCCATTTGGAAATCTGGATTTAATTTTTACCTTCACAAAACCGTAAATAAAATCCTAACTGTAATGGCAGTAAAAAATGCTTCACATGAATCCTCGGGGGTTTTCTTTATAACCTTTACCTGTTCAAATTGGATTCCTCTATTCGAAATGGTAAACGCCTATGATGTTGTTTACAAATGGTTTGATTATCTGAAATCAAATGGTCATTATATATTTTCTTATGTCATTATGCCAAATCATTTACATTGTATAATTGGGATGAGAGAAAATGAAGCCGGAATAAACAAGATTGTTTCAAATGGAAAAAGATTTATGGCATATGAGTTGGTGAAACGGTTACAATCCTCAGGCAAAATTGATATACTTCAAAAGCTTGAAGAAGCTGTTTCTCTCTCAGACCGAAAAAGGGGTAAAATGCACCAGGTTTTTGAACATTCTTTTGATTGTAAGGCCTGTTATTCGGAGCCATTCATCCTTCAGAAATTGAATTATATCCATCAAAATCCATTAAGGGGGAAATGGCAACTTTCTATCAGTCCTTCGGAATATGTACACAGTTCTGCACTATTTTATGAAACTGGGAAGCAAGGCATATACCAGGTAACCCACATTAATTCATTGAGTGAACTTGAGTTTGGTATTGCTAAGGAAAAAGGTTCTGATTTTTCCTCTAAAATGGAAGGTGGTTAGTCGCTCAGTTCACCCCGATGGGATACACATTTGTAAACCAGTATCAGGATTATTAACCAAAAAGTGTAAACTTTTTCAGGACGATACACACGGCTCGGACCGGAGTCGCCGTGTCCCCGATGGGAGACACGGCTCGGACCGAAGCAAGGCATATACAAGGTAACCCACATTAATTCATTGGGTGAACTTGACTTTGGTATTGCAAGGGAAATAGGTTCTGATTTTTCCTCTAAAATGGAAGGTGGTTAGTCGCTCAGTTCTAATTGTGTTGGCCTTCTTGGGAGCCAGATTAGGACTAAGGTAGTCGCCGTGTCCCCGATGGGAGACACGGCTCGGACCGAAGTCCCCGATGGGATACACACGGCTCGGACCCGATGAATGACCTTGAGTTTTTTATTGGAAAGGATTAAATTTCGAATTTTTAGAATGGAATGGGGGGAAATGAGTCGCCGTGTCCCCGATGGGAGACACGGCTCGGACCGAAGTCCCCGATGGGATACACACGGCTCGGACCCGATGAATGAACTTGAGTTTTTTACTGGAAAGGATTAAATTTCGAATTTTTAAAATGGAATGGGGGGAAATGAGTCGCCGTGCCCCTTTGGGAGACACGGCTCGGACCGGAGGTCTGTCTTAGGACGAGAAACCATCCATTTTTGTTAGCTTCTATTGGGATTATTATTTTCGGTTATTAAAATGAATATTATTTTTATAAAAAATACCCTGACAATCATGCATAAAGCACTAACAATTTTGGTTTTCTTAGCCATTTCAATAGCCGGCATGGCGCAGCAAGTAGGTATAGGCACCACCACCCCCGCTGCATCGGCGCAGTTGGATGTAAGCAGCACTTCAAAAGGATTATTACCGCCAAGGATGACTACGTCACAACGAAATGCCATCGCAAGCCCTGCTACTGGCTTAATTATTTTTAACACTACCACCAATAGTTTGGAAATAAGAAACAACTCAGCATGGGTGGCCCTTTCAACCCCCGCTTCTACTGCTGTTTTTTTACCAACCATGGTTATAGGCACCCAGCAATGGATGAGTAAAAACCTGGATGTAGCCTTCTACCGGAACGGCGACCCCATACCGCAGGTTACCGACCCTACAACATGGCTAGTATTAACCACAGGTGCGTGGTGTTACTATAATAATGATCCAATCCTGGGTAACAAGTATGGAAAACTATACAATTGGTATGCCATAAATGATCCAAGAGGGTTGGCACCACAGGGTTGGCATATCCCCAGCGATGCAGAGTGGACAACACTAGCGACTTCTTTAGGTGGTTCTACAGTTGCCGGAGGGAAAATGAAGGAGCCCGGAACGCTTAATTGGACAACCCCTAATACCGGTGCTGATAATAGCAGCGGCTTTGGGGGCCTGCCAGGCGGCGCCCGTCTCCCCGATGGCTACTTCGACATTGTTAGTACCAACGGCCTCTGGTGGAGTTCTTCGGAGACCAGTCCATCAATTGCCTGGTACCGCTACCTGGCCAACGAAGATGGCGTCCTCAGCAGTTACACCAACGATAAGCGATTCGGGTTTTCTGTTCGTTGTCTCAGGGATTAATTTATTTGATTGATTTGACAACCTGCCTGCCGGCAGCTACTGTTTGATTATTTGATTCATTACCGCGAAGCGGTCGGAAATATTTTTATTTTTGGCATTATTCAGTGATTTACCGGTATATAAAGCGACCTATGATTAGCTACCTGCCTGCCGGTAGGCTAGTTGGCAATTTTTCGTTTTACGAAAGATTTTAGTAAGGATTATAAGTATTCAGTAGGCGAAAGAAATCATTGAATTGCTTACGTGTTGTCCTTCTTAAGAGCCCGGTTAGGACTAAGGAGTCGCCGTGTCCCCGATGGGAGAAACGGTCGGACTGAATATTCAAATAATACTGCCAGGCCATTTATATTTGCAGCACCCAATTAATTGTACACACTTAATAGATAAGCCAATTCAATAGAAGCTATGAAAGCGCTCCTTTTCCTTTTTCCCTTTTTAATAAATTTTTCCCTGGTTGATCTTGAAAAAAGAACATTACTGGATGGTAAAATTGATATGCTCGTTCCCACCCATTTTACAGAGATGCCCGGCGATATGCTGGTTAAAAAGTATCCTGGCAAAAGCCGTCCGAAATTTGTGCTTACTGATGAACGCGGCAAAACCAACCTTGCCTTTTCAATTCTGGAGAACCCTGCGGATTCAACGGTGATAGATCAATACTTAAACGCAGTTGTTTCTTCCTATAAGCAAAACTTTCCAACGGCAAAATGGATTGGGAATGGCATAATGAGGATTGGCAATAAAAAGGCTGGTTTTTTGAAATTGGTCACCGATGGGCAGGATCAGAAAATTTTCAACTTTGTATTTCTAACGGATCTGGAAGGCAAATTGCTGGTGGGAACCTTTAATTGCGTTGAAAAAGATATGGAAGAATGGCGCCCGATAGGGGAGGAGATGGTTGGTTCTATTGACTTTAAGTGAACTTCCATGGGTTGATGGCAGCAAAATGGGTCAAAACCAACATTGCTTTTAAAAGCCCTTTGGGATCAATATCCCCTGTTAGCTTAAGATAGAATTATTAGAACGAAATCCCCGTCGTGTGGCACGGCTCGTACGGAACAAGCCTAAAACCCGAATACCGGGCTTTGCCTCATAAATGAGGAAAAGGCCCGGGCCCGATATAACGGTTTTGGCAGGTTGGTCATTTTCTAATCCGTGAAACGGCCTAGCTGCCTGCAAAGGGTGTTCCAAAAATTCCTACTGCAAGCTCGGCCCAAACAAGAAAGAGTGCAAATAAGATGGCTAAAACAATGGCGATGCGTTGCCCTGTTTTTTTAACGTTCCTGAGTACAAGTTCAATCGTTAGCCCGGTACCAAACAAAAGAATACCCATAATTACAAAATCCGCCAGGCCCCAGTCTACCTCAGATGTAAAGCGCATGGCTATAAATGGAATAAGCAATATAGCCACTGCAGTAAGCATGATACCAATAAGTCTTTTGTTTTGTGTAACCATAAAATGAAGTTTAATTGTAAGGGACAAAGGTATAGAAAAGTACTTTGAAATTCAAAGCAATTTGAGAAAAATATTTTTAAAGGGTCCTTGTCCCTGACTTTATATCCCAAAAGGGATATAAAGGAATCAAACAAAAAGTACTTCCTTCTAAAGAAGATAAGGTCTTCAATATATTTGTTTCTGGCAACGTGATCTATGCTATACCCAGCAAGGGTGGATGTTGAAAAGTTAAGGCGGGGGGGCAGGCTTTAGATGCGCTGGAAAAAGCTGCGGAGGGTTAAGTTGCGCGGGATATCGTATTTGGCATAGGTCGTAATTTCCAGGAATACGCTCAACAGGCAGTACGGGACGGGATAGTTTTAATAGCTGAAGGAAAAACCTGGTGCCATAGTCCTAAACCAAAACTCCAACAACGGGGTAAAAAGAAGCCCGGCTCTGTGAACCGGGATCTCTCATTTTTGACCTTAGCGTGCTTTTTTCTTTGGATTCGCTTTTTTCTGTGCTGAGCTTTTCTTTTTAGTAGGCTTATTCTTCCTTGGTTCAGCTGTCTTTTTCGACATAGATTTAAATTTAAATTTAGTGAATAATTTACTCATGGCTGCAGCGTATTTCTTCCTGTTCTTACATGTTGTCCTTTCAGAAGCGGCAACTGTGCAGCCAGAGTGTAAGTGGACAAAGATAGGCCTATACCGGTAAATCGAAATTTAATCAAGGTTAGCCGCTCCGGCATATGGTGACTTTTTCACGCCGTTGTAAGGTTAGGAGTGGCGATTGCCTTCGACATTGACAAGATATTGAGAAGATTCCAGGACTGACTGCGCACAACAACAAAGGCTTCGTTTGGCTTGCCTGTTGGCAAAAAGGCGCAACGCGCCTCTAATGAAGCCCAATGCCTGCCTACCGGTAGGTAGATTGCACCCTTCTTTGTCAGGGCAAGCTCAACCTTCCGCCTTTATTGAATCGGACAGGTCGGTAGCCGGGCCTTTTATTATGGGGATTCATTTGTTTAGCCCCGCTGCCAGTTCATACAATGCCATTTCTGCTTCCAGGGCTTCTATCTGCAAATTAAGCAGCCATTGCCTAGCCGACTTGTTTTTCAGGGTCATGGCTTCGGTAATACCCAAAAAATGCTGGCACCCCTTTTTTTGGCCGGGAGTCAGTTCAGGGGATTTCAGCAGGGGACTAAGCGCCTTTTGCCGCAAAATGGCCTTTTCATAATTTCGGCGCATTTGTACAGCTTCCTTTTTTAGTGGATACAATTTAAAGCGGGAAAGGGTTGCCTGTTCCTGTGCAGCCTTACGGGCATTGTTGTCTGGTTGAGGAAGCTCCACAGGGCTGGCAATGGCAGCCTGCCAAAGGGGGATGAGTTCAGCCAGTGTAAAAAGGCCATGGGGCGTTTGCGGTTGCAAAAAATGAATACGCATCCGCTGACATTCTGTTGCTGCATGCTTTGTGCAATACCACACACGGCATTTAAGCCTTTTGCATATCAACCGGTGGCAGATACCAGTAATATTTTTAATTGGCAGATAACTGAAGCATAATCAGCAGCTTAGCAGGGCCTTTACAAATTGAATGGATGGCATATCGTTGGAAACATAATGGTGGAGTCCGTTAGTGAATTGCAAACAAATACTTTTTGGGGCATTCGCTGATTCTACAGTAAGGGATACAAAAGCGGCTTCAGTGAAATTACCTGTGCTGGATTCCGACATTTGCTTACTCCAATAAAAAAACAGCTATAAGTAATATTAGTGCTTACAACGCATTTTACTCTTTCCACAACTCACCATGCTGTTTTCTCAATTCATTCATAGGCTTCTTTACCGGGTACATGTGCAAATATATTTTTGTTTGCAGAATGAACCATTACATGGTCTATTAGCCAAATAACATTCCTAATCAAACACAAAACACACACAATGAGTAAGTACCTATTGATCTTGTTGCTTGCAACAATAGCTTTTGCAAGTAACGCGCAGTTACAGGGTTTGGCAAACAAAGTAAAGAATAAGGTTAATCAGAAAGTAAACCAGCGGGTGGATGCAAAGATTGATCGAACCATTGACAAAAAACTCGATGAAATAGAAGGCAAAACTCCGTCAACGGAGAACCCTTCCACTGCATCACCTGATAAACCAGTTAAGCAGGAAGCAGGTGTGGTAAGTTTTTCCAGGTACGACTTTGTACCGGGTGAAAAGGTTTTATACGCAGAAGATTTTGCACAGGAGGCCATTGGAGAATTACCCATTGGCTGGAATAGCTCCGGAAAAGGAGTAGTTGTTACCCTTGATGCCATACAGGGCAAGTGGCTCAAGATGTATCAAAACTCATTTTACCTTAGTTCAAATACAAAATCGTTTGAGAAAAATTTTACGGTAGAGTTTGATTTGCTTTTACAGTTTACATACAATAACTATACTTTTCCCTTACTCACTTTTGGATTGCTCTCCTCAAACGAATTAGAAACAACCGATAACAGTTTGCTTATAAATCCCAGGCAGTACAAGTCTGCTGAAATATTGTTAAGGCCAGCAACCAATGGATGGAGCCAGGGAGGTTTATTTACTGCACTAGATAAAACAGAATATTTTAAAAGTCAGGATCAAAAATTGGCAGTACTCGATGCCAACTACAATCGTATCATTCATATATCTATGCAAGCACAGGAAAGCCGGCTACGGGTATGGATGAACGGAGAGAAAATATTTGATGTGCCAAAGGCTTTAGCCACCACCTATTTATTTAACCAATTGTTTTTTAAGATACATGATTCCGGCTACAGGGAAGACCAGCTTGGATTTTATATAAGCAATGTAATAGTAGCCACCGGCCTGCCTGATACCAGACATAAATTGATAGAAGAGGGAACGTTTTCTACCACCGGAATTTTGTTTGATGTAAACTCAGCTGCTATTAAACCAGTATCTTATGGCGTGCTGAAAGAGATTGCAACAGTACTTAAAGAAAACCCCACGGTGAAAATAAAAATCATTGGCCACACCAGCAGTGATGGTGATGATAATGCCAATATGGAATTGTCGAAGAAAAGAGCTTCGGCAGTGAAAGCAGCATTAATAAAAGAATATGCTATTGATGCGGCAGTATTAGAAACAGATGGAAAAGGTGAAACACAGCCTGTGGCTGATAATAGAACAAAAGAGGGGAAAGTTCAGAACAGAAGAGTGGAATTTATAAAACTTTAAACACTTCATAAATTATAAAAGCAAATACAATGAAGCAAAAATCGAATTACATAATAACAGGAGTATTATTTTGTCTGTTTGGCACCTTGTATGCACAAGACAGCAGCCGTTTTACGCCCCGTTTGCTACTGGATTTCCCGGTGCTGGAATTACCTCATCTGAACAAAGCTGCAGGTATGGCTTACAATAAGCGGGTAGATAAAAGTTCCGGAAGTACAACTTCTCCCAATGCAGGTGATTACCTACGCAGCTATGAAAGCTTATCTATGCAGCAGGCACTGGCAATTACAAAGAATTTGCACGCCACCAATTATTACTTTAATAATAAACTGTGGAATAAATGGATTTCACCTAATAACAATAAAAAGGCATTGCTTAACCGTTTTGCTGCTAATATAAGTTCCGGAATTGTTGATTATGTGCTTGCTTATCATCTTATGGTTTTTGGCCCGGTTTGGCTGCATGAAGAGTTTCACCGGAATGGGATTACACATCAGTGTAGCAGCAGTCATAATGATACCTACTATCGCTTTGGGGGCGGAACTCCCGGAGGCTCAATATCTAAAGTGAAAGATGAAGATTTAATTCGTTTCAAGGCAACAGCTCCACAGGAAATGGTCCGGTCATTTGCAGCCGGTACCGAAGCACAATATGAACTGGTACGCAAAATGAGTAAGGATAATTTTTTCAGTAAAACAAACTATGCCAATGCAATTATGAATATCCTTATTACTAAACAGGCAGTAGACTATGTAAATGAGTTTAAGAAAGATGGTTATGATGCTTCTATTGATAGCATGAACAAGTTTGATGGAACCAATATAGCGTCCCGTGATTATGTAGGATGGGATTTTACTGCCTGGGTGTATGATTTATTTAAACCGGATGAAGCTTATGCTGCAAGAGGTGTGCATCCCACTGGTGTAGGTATTGATCGTGCTATTAAGCGCAGCAAACTTAGCAAAGCAGAAGATGACTATTTAGGTAAAATGGGTCGTATGCAATACATTAATTTTTTATCGCCTGCTATGATTGGTGTAAGCCGCATTAAACTTAATGAACATTCCTCTTTTAGTTTTGCAGGAAGGCATTTACTAAATTCATTTGGCTATGATTTGGGGGCAGATATTTACCTGGACATTAAAGGCAGCCAATGGCTGATTGGATTGCATGGGTATCAAAATCATGAACGATTTTTTCCCGGAATCGAAATTGAACACCCCGGTTTACAAATAAAAGCAAAAAGGAAAACAATTCCGTTAGAGGGAAGAGCCATGCTTTGGTTACAACCAAAAGACCAGTTATTTAAAACAACAAAAGCCGAGCCTGGCGGATTGCTTCAACTACGTAGTAAGTACCAGGTGAACAAAACATTTGCTCTGTATGCTGAGCTGGAAGGAAAAACCAATGGCTGGGTAGCAGGGAACCCATACTTGAATAGCAACCTTACTGTTAGAACCGGATTTACATGGGATATACATCATTAGTCTGTAGTGGTGTAATTGGAAATGGTGAAGTAAAGAAATTACAAACAACCTATAGCAACGTTATGAAAAAGTTTATTTTTATATTAATTGGTGCCTTCTTTGCCGGAACGGGATTTTGTCAGCAAAATTTTTCAGATCATCTGCTTTGGTACACCGGCAAACTTATTAAACCCAATGTGCTGCTTACGACAACGGGGGATACCATTTTTTATAATCCGCAAAAGCGGCAGGTAAAACGGATAAGCAAATCCGGAGCAGGGAAAAAATTCGATGTCATGTTTGCTGAGCTCAATAGAACCTCCAGGCGAATTGAGGAGACAGTAAACCAAATGAAAACAGCATTACCCAGGCCATTACTGGGAGACATGAGTGCTGCTGTTACAACGGCGTTTACTGATTTAGCAAACGAATGGGCGCCTTTGTTGACTAATACTTTTACGCTGCCGGAGGCTGACGTTGCTTTTACCAGCAAAACTATCAATGGCAAAGGAGGTCCGGGCATCTATATGGAAGAGGAAAATCCTTTTGAAGAGATTTTAAAAAAAGTAAAAGCATTTACGGAAATGCATAAGGATGACGACCTAAGCTTATTGCCCGTACCGCCTGTGTATAATTACGCTTATTGTTTTCCTTGCGACAGTATGGCAACCGATCGCTATGAAAAGGAGAAAAATCGTTTTCATACGGAAATAATGGGTTTGTATACAGACCTAAACATTGAAGTGCTTACCATGTGCCAGCAAATACAGCGGATGTATGGAGAATCACTGTACAAAGGAGTAAATGAGGCCATCAAAAAGCAACATGATGAAGCTTTTGCCTTTTATGAATTCTTTTTGCAAACAGCGGCAAAGAAAGCGGTGTTGTTGTTAAATAAATACAAAAACGACCCGTACAGGATACCTGCAGTTTTGGAGTTTGTATTAAAGACAGACAGAGTACTGCAATTACAAGGTTCAAGCAATGAGTCGGCATTTGGAAACATGGATTATTGGACTCCGGTTATAACCACACTGGATAATTTCTTTTCAAATAAGCTTAAAGAAAAGGATTATACCATTGGATTGAATGTAAATGCTATTTTAAGATTTGAGCGCACCAAACAACTCATGGGAATTTTAAATGGTAAAGGTCATCAGTTGTTTGACGACCTGATGAAATTTAACCAGTTTAAAATACACAGCAATATCACTGCAAAACTGGGTAACGACGATGGTCACATCATGGGTCATGTAAGAGGAGATAACTGGTTTTATGCCATACCCGATGCAGCAACCTGCCGCCTTAACTGGACGTTTGCCCATTCAAATACAAATAGAATAGCGAGGTACAAATTACTGGCTGCAGAAATGGTGGGTGCCCCTGTTGAATATGTGGGCACCAAAGAATGGCAATCTCAACTGCCGGTTATTAAAGTGGATTTTTGTTACAAAGAAGGAGAAGAAGTGGTTGATAGTATCCTGGCCAATACCTTTCACCCGGAAGGGTTTATAGAACAATGGAAATTTCCGGAACCAGTTGGTGTGATAGAAGTGGAACAGGTTTCGGGTATCCTCATGACTTCTTTTTTAAATGTGGAGCAGGTGAAGAAAGAAGCAGAAGCAATCAATAAAGAAAAAATGGAAAAAATGCAAAAGGATATGCAGGCTAAGTATATGAAACTAGCCAGCAATAATGCAGCCGATTTGGGTAAGATGACATTGCAAATGCAAGCTGATATGGAAAAGCTAAACCGTGAGACAAGAGAAATGCTGGTGAAATCTAACCCTCTCAGGTATGTTTTTACAACTCAGGTAAATAATAAAACCGCCAGTATTTTTAAAGAGCGGTTAAATGGCAAAGAGCTGTTTCCGGAGAATGGAGCAATTGTGTATGCCTGGTTTCATTTAAATATGGACCATGACCCTGATGGGCCATATCCACTCAATGTACATTTGTTTAACTGGCTGTTGCAGTGATTATTTTTTCCAATAGTACAGTAGCCGGTAAACGGCTATTCATCTTCTAAATTTTACAACCCATACAACATCTGCTATTGAACGGGCTATAATATTTTCAACTATGCTTATGAACAACATCAATTAACAGTAAACAATCATCAAATATGAATTACAATTATCCACACACCATTTCAAATTGCATCGGGGAAACAATAATTTTTCATTCAGTTGAAAAATCGGATGCAGGAGATAAATTAATGGTTGAATCTTTTTGTGAGCCAGGAGCAGGACCAAAATTTCACACACATTTTCATCAGGACGAATGTCTTACGGTTTTATCTGGCAAAATTGGTTACCAGGTTTTAGGAGAAGAAGCAAACTATGCAGGGCCCGGTGAAACCGTTTTATTTATAAGGGGGGTACCACATAAATTTTGGGCTGCTGGAAATGAAAAGCTTCATTGCAAAGGATGGATAGCTCCTGCTAACAGTATTGTTTTTTTCCTCTCTTCTATTTTTGCAGCACAAAACAAATCAGGAAATGAAAACCCGGAAGTTTTTGATGGTGCTTATCTTTTAACCCGGTATGCTAAGGAATATGAGATGAATGAAATGCCGGTATTTGTTAAGAAAGTAATTATTCCAATTGTTTATTTCATGGGAAAAATTCTTGGAAAATATAAGCACTTTACCGGCGCACCGGTTCCGTTAAAGTAATAGAGCTCCGTTTGAAAGGTAACAATGAAGGAAGCAATTTTTGATAGTCAAACCTATTCTGTGAATGAATTGAGCAAAACGCTGTATGAATTGTAATTTGCGCTAAATCAGCCGGAGGTTTTTTTGAGTTTTGTGCATTATTTTTGGCATATTAAAAACCGTCTGCATGTACAAACTCCTGCTTTTTATAGCATTTTTACTGAACAGCTATTTTACCGGGGCGCAATCATCTGAATATTTGTTTCAAAGACTGGGTGTAAAAGATGGTTTGTTTGAAGAAACAGTTCACGCTATTCAGCAGGATGCAAAAGGTTTTCTCTGGCTCAATTTCAGAACGCTTATTCAGCGGTACGATGGTACCCGTATGCTCAATTTTTATCCCGGCACACAATTGCCTGAAGGAAACGTACGGGCTATGATGATGGATAAAAAAAACAGGTTATGGTTGTTAAGCGGAGATGCATCTCTCGGTTACCTGGATCCGGATAATTTTAAATTCCACCCAGTTAAAGTAAACATTCCAAAAGGATTTAACTCTATTGTTACAGGAGCATATATCAACAGAAAAGGTGAGATAATGCTTGGATGGAATAAACAAGGCTTTATTACCTACAACGACGAAACAGGCGTAGCAGATAAAGCTAATAATCCGTTTATACTTCCCAAAGGATGGGAACCCATTCATATTTGGCAGGATGTTGCATTCAATTATTGGGTAGGAACGGTAAATGGATTACTAAAATACAATCCATTAAAGAAAACCACTAGTTACCGTGGTCATAATGCAGATAATGACCCTGCCATAAAAGCGTTTGAGGAAGAAAGAAATATTAATGCTTGTTATGTTGACAATAGGAATAATTGCTGGGTAATAACATGGGAAGACGGTTTGAAGATACTCTCCTACAATACTAAAAATGGTAAGCAAATTGATTGGTCTAAGAAAATTGATCCTGTCGTTAACAAGTATTATGTGCCTTATGGTTTTACTGAAACAACAGGAGGTAATTTATGGCTTACAGGTATCAGTCTTTTTTGTAAAATAAATACGGCTGATGAAAGCGTGCAGGTAATTCCGCAGCAATCATCTGCTGAATACAGCATTTTGTACGATAATATTTTTACTTTGTATGAAGACAAAGAGAAAAATATTTGGGCAGGCACCAACAAAGGGTTGTTTCGGTTTAATCCCCATGTTCAGTTGTTTAATATAATAGCAAACAAAAAGCCTGGCAACGCTAAAGCTATTACAACCGAAGTAACAGATTTTTTAGAAACACAGGATGGAGAATTATTAGTAAGTACCTGGGGTAATGGTATTTTTTCTTACGATCAAAAACTGCAATCCATCGCATCTGCCAGCATATTTCAACAAAAAAGAATGGATGGTACCATGGTATGGAGTATGGTACAGCGTGCCAATGGTGATGTGTGGTGCGGTATGCAGGGCCATGCACTGAGTATTTTTGAAGCAGCTACGAAAAGATTTATTAAGCAAACCATACCACTGGCAGAAGGCAAAACGATAGGTCAATTGGCAGTAGATAATAACGGAAACATTTGGATGGGTACCCACGGAGGTGCAGTGATTAAATGGGATGCATCGCTTAATACCTTTACAAAACAATTACAGTTAAATGCACTTATTTCCCGCATTTATGTTGACTCAAATAATCGGATATGGGTAGGTACAGACAGAGACGGTTTATACGTGCTAAACAGTAAAACAGGAAAAGTGTTGCAACACTACACTTCATCAGCTCCCAAAAATAAAAAATTACTGATTAATGGTATAGCGGATTTAGTACAGTATAACGAAAGTATTTTTTTTATTGCAGGAAACGGTTTGAGCATGCTCAATACAACAACAAACCGTTTTGAATATTTCACCATTGCCAATGGCTTGCCCAGTGCAAACATTACCAATCTTCTCAAAGACAAGAATGGGTTTGTTTGGATGACATCAGGGGCGGGTATTGTGAGTTATCATCCCATAAGAAAAAAGTTGAGTCATTACAATGCAGCGGATGGGTTACCTAATTACAATTTTATTAGCGGAGCCGCTGGTGTGTTAAATAATGGCAACATTGTTTTTGGTACCAACAGAGATTTTTTGGTATTTAATCCTGATGAACTTTCAAGCCATGTTTATCTGCCTCCGAAAGTTCATATTTCAGGTTTGGAAATAATGGGTGTAACTATGAATGTGGATTCAATTTCCAGGCTTACTGTTATTGATTTAAATGCTGATCAACATTCATTTAAGGTGCTCACCTCCACATTACAGTATAAGGATTATTATGCCGTTCATTACATGCTTGAAGGAATTGATATAAAATGGAAAGAGGCTGGTAAAGCAAATACGATTGAATACAATTATCTACCCCCGGGTAATTATACTTTAAAATTAACCTGTTTGGGTGATAATGGCGCAGCCAGCGAAATAACATCACTTTCATTTCATATTGCTGCTCCCTTTTATCGCCAATGGTGGTTTTATAGCATGGTGACTTTAGTAGTCAGCGGCTTGTTGTTTTGGTTAGACAGGGAGCGAATACAGCGGAAAGAGGCCATGCTAAAGATGCGAAGTGATATTGCTACTAATCTGCACAAGGAGATAAACACTGCACTCAGTAATATTAATATTCTTAGTGAGATGGCGAAAATCAAAGCAGATAAGGATATTGAGAAATCAAAAGAGTTTATTGAACAGATACATGGTAAAAGCCAAACCATGATGATTGCGATGGATGATATGCTCTGGGCAATCTCTCCGGAAAATGATAGTATGGAGAAATCGGTAGTACGCATGCAGGAATTTATCGATTCGGTAAACAACCGTTACGGAATTAATATAGAAATGTTGGTAGAAGAAAAGGTAAAATTGCTAAAGGTAAATATGCACCTTCGTTACGAGGCAATTATAATGTTTAAAGAAGGAATCAGCGTTTTGCTAAAAGCGGGTGCAAGAAATTGTAATATTCATTTGCGTATGGAAAAACAAAAGTTGCTTTACATTATTGAATGCAAGAATAATGGAAGTGACGTACAACAGCTCAATTTTTTTCTAAATGGGCAGGAATTTAAAAAACGGCTAAACGCCATTCATGCAACGATGGATTTGGAGGTATATAAAAGTGTTACCGTGTTAAAGTTCAGTATTCAATTGTATTAACCCTCTTCAATTCATACAGCGATTTGCTCAATTCATACGATTCTCTGCCTAATTTAACGTTGGCGCTATACTCAAACAAAAAAATTATCTACTTTGCATATTAAACATGAGGGCAACAATTCCACAATATTCAGGTAAGGACCAATTGGTATTTATTACCATTGTGCTCCCCTATACCCTCTGTATGAATTTCATCATTTTTGGTACTCAATATATCAGTAGTTTACTTTACTTTATGGCCATATCTGCCGTAACAGTTATTGTCTTTACCATTTTTTTTACTGGCATTGGAAGTCTTGCCGTTTTTATGAAAAAACGTTTCTTCAAAGAAGAGCAGGTGGGTGTAAGGCTGGGCACTATCATTTCATTTGCATTGCTTTTGAGTGCCTTGGTTTTGTGGCTGCTGTTCCGGTTTTATGAAGCAATACCTTATTTCAGATTTGAAGGCAGCGATGAAACCTTTGTATGGAGTTTTTGTGCATTGGGTATAAGTAATATTTTCCTTGCATTTTTGCATGAAGGTATTTCCCGCTACCAGGCATGGAAACAAAACCGTGATGAAACAGAACAACTAAGAGCCATTTATCAACGCAGCCGACTGCAGGGTTTACGCAGCCAGGTAAATCCGCATTTTTTATTCAACAGTTTAAACTCTCTTTCAAGTCTTATTATGGAAGATGAGGATAAAGCAGAAAAGTTTCTGGATGAGATGAGCAAAGTTTACCGATACCTGCTTCGGAACGAAAGCGATATATTAGTAAGGCTGGAAGAAGAGTTGAAATTTCTTGAATCGTACCACCATCTGCTGAACGCAAGATATGGAACCGGTTTGCAAATAAAAGTGGATGTGGCAAATGAATATAAAACAAAGTGGCTGCCCCCATTAGCCCTGCAAACAATTATTGAAAATGCATTTTCTCAAAATACAATAAGCAAAACAGCACCGCTGGTTGTTTCCATTACAACGGGTGCAGATGAACTTATTGTATCGAATAATATTCAGTTGAAGAGAATAACATCTAATGCTGATATAGAGGCTGGGCTGGATAATCTTTTAAGTAAATATAGCCTGCTTACTGAAAAGGGAGCGACAATAGAGGATACAATCGCAAAACGCATCATTCGTCTTCCTTTATTAAATGAACAAAAGGAGGCTGTTGTATGAAAATTATAAAGCCACCCCGTTTGGAATTGTACTCTTTTTTATTTTCTATGCCCTTAATAGATTTGGTACTGAATCTTATTTTATTTAAAGAACGTTTCTGGACAGACAGTGAAGTGTGGTTCATTTCTTATCCGCTAATTTTTGTAATTGGTATTGCTTCCTGGTTTTCGCATGTTCAGTACGCCCATAATATTCAATTACGTTTTCCGGAACTGCATCACACCCGCAGCCGCATCATATGGAAAGTACTGATGTTTCTTTTTATAATGACGCCCAGCGTCCTGCTCATCTTTCTATTATATGATTATTTTCATATTCTTGGTTACAATTTACTGAAATTGGACCTGCTAAAAGGTCTTTTTGTAGGTTTTGCAGTCAATATGATTTTTGAGACTTTATATGAAGCAGATTATATTTTTACAAAACTTAAAGAAACAACTGCAGAAAAAGAAACCCTACTGGAGCTTTCGCTCCAAACAGAATTTGATGCATTAAAGAACCAGGTAAACCCTCATTTTTTGTTTAATTGCTTAAATACACTTTCATCTTTGATTACGGTAGATAAGCAAAAAGCAGAGCAATTTTTAGATGAACTTAGCAAAGTTTACCGCTATCTTCTTCGCAATAATCAAGAGGGTGTTAGTACGCTGGAGAATGAAATTAAGTTCATACAATCCTATTACCAGTTGCTGCAAACCCGGCATGGTGATGCGGTGCAATTGAATATTGAAATTGATAAGCGTTATAACACATACCTGCTGCCATCGCTTACTTTACAATTGCTGGTTGAAAATGTGGTAAAGCACAATGCCCTTTCAAAAAGCAAACCTTTAGTGATAGATATTTTTACTACTGCCGGTAATAAATTAGTTGTTAACAATAACATGCAGCATAAAACGGTAAAAGCGGCCAGCAATAAAGTGGGGCTGGATAATATTAAGGCGAAATATGCCCTGCTGAAGAAGCCCGGTTTTGAGGTAATGGTAAATGAAAAGAACTTTACAGTAGTGCTGCCTCTTATTTGGAAGGGTCCTGCAGACAGTAAAGATATATTACAGGGTATAAATATGGGATAATACAGCATGCAGTTCATCAGCTTAAATAACAACTCATATAATATTTAGACAATTCATTCAATATCGGCGTTTTTTTATAAAATCCATGCGTAACTTAATAGAATAATCAACATTTGTATTACTAAACTAAATTGTGCAACATGAAATGCCCCCTGGAAGGTTCACCCCCAACACCAATGATTATTGGGGATTCCATGTGACAATTAAAACCAGCCCCGACACTTCGGGGCGCACAAAAAATGAACATATGAAATCCCCACGAGCTGTCGCACACCCCTGCCCATTGAGCAGGCAAGCAGCTTCGATGATCATTTGGGGATTCCATGTGACAATTAAAAATTAGCCCCGACACCTCGGGGCGCACTAAAAATGAACACATGAAAGTACTGATTATTGAAGACGAGGAACTGGCCGTAAAGAAATTGCAAAAAACATTAGCCGCTGTAGATGCTTCGGCAGAAGTGGTAGGGATTGCCGACAGTATTAAAAGTAGTGTAGAATGGCTGGAGCAAAACCCACAGCCTGATTTAATACTGATGGATATTGAACTTGCAGACGGACAGAGTTTTGAAATTTTTAATCTTACCGAAGTGAAAAGCCCGGTGATCTTTACTACTTCTTATGATGAGTTTGCCCTCAAGGCATTTAAAGTAAACAGTGTAGATTACTTGCTGAAACCAATTCAGAAAGATGAGTTACAAACAGCTTTAGACAAGTTTAAGAAAACATATGCAGCCCCCAAAACCGATTTTAATTTAGACAGCCTTGTAAAAGAGTTACAACAAAAATTACAGCCCAAAGAATTTCGTAAACGTTTTTTAGTAAAGCATGGGCAAAAATTGGTGAGTATTGAAATAGATGATATAGCTTATTTCTACAGTGATGGACGCCTGAACTTTTTTAAAACAACGAATAACAAAAAGTTTGTTGTGGATTATACTATGGATGAGCTGGAAGAAATGCTGGATCCACAAAAGTATTTCCGCACCAGCCGATCCTTCTACGTATCTGTAAACAGCATAGAAAGAATAGATGATTATTTTGGAAATCGGTTGATTCTTGGTTTAAAACCAGCTGTAGATAAAGAAGCCCTCGTGAGCCGTGAAAAAGTTTCTGAGTTTAAAAAATGGATGGGTAAATAAGGAGCCATATTTATGTTGTAAAGACCTGTAAGGTCGCAGGGCGTAAATCCCCTCACGCATTCACAATCAGCTTATAACCCACCCCCCGGATATTCACAATTTTCAGGCTTTCATCAGCTTCCAGCTTTTTGCGGAGTTTGGAGATAAACACATCAAGGGTACGGCCGGCATAATCGCCTTCGTCGCCCCAAACCGCGTTCAATATTACCTCCCGCTCAATGGTAATATTGGCGGAGTTATGCATCAGAAAAAGCAGGTCAGCTTCTTTGCCTGTTAACTCAACGGTTTCCTGGTTGGTGGAAAGTGTCATGTTTCTTTTGTCAAACTGATAGGCCCCAATAGAAATTAACTCTGGGTTTTCGGTGGGCAGGGCGCTATTTTTCTTTTTCCTGAAAAACAAAATAGTTATCAGAATCAACACTGCTATTGGCAAAACCAACGTAAAAAAGTTGATATTACCCGGGGTTTCGGAAAAAGAACCTGTAAGTTTTGTTTTTGAGGATTGCAGGGGAAGCACCTGATTTCCCGGCTCTAATATGGTGAAAAAAAGCGTGTAGCAGGATTTGGGCTGAACCCTGCCGGAGCAGGGGACCATGTCAGATTTAGATGAAATACCCATTTCATAGCTGTAAACCACTATTTTTTGTGATGCACAGGCTTCCACTTCTACAAGATATCTTTCGGCAATTGCAGATTGTTTTACAATACTGTCAATCAATCCAACCAAATCATCAGGCGAAAACTGAAAAGGGGATTGAAAGGTGATTTTATACCGGTAACCATCCTTTTCAACTGGTAATACCAGCGAAGACTTGTCGCCGGAGCGCAGCAGCATTTGATGGCCAATCATTCGGAGGGCAACCATGGTATGTTGCTCCTGCACGTTTTCCTGCGCGTTTTTTTGTGTGGTACCCACCCGCGAATATGCAAGCAATGCTGCAAGCATAAACATGAACCTGAAAAATTGCCTGTATGCCATATTGCAAACCTACCTGATAATTGGTTCATTCGTAAGGTTTTACCTTCTATTTACACTAATTTACATTGGTTAACCCCACTTTCCAACCCATGATGATAGTTTTATGGAAATTTAAAAATCATTACTATGAAACAACAATTTGTATCCAGCCTCCTTGGGTTTTCCATGGTGCTGTTTTCATCCTGTATTGGGCAGGATAATATAATTCCCCTGCAGGATTATGTGCTTACGGATCAGGCCAGTATGATTTCCCGGCAGGATTCTGTGCAGGTAAAATATTCAAAGCCAATTATTCCCGCTCAGTATCAACATATTTTTGGATTAAACTACCAGAAATGGTTGTACCCGGCCCCACAAATAGGGGAGTATGTGCGCAGGATATTTGAAGATAAAGGTGGCAATCTATGGTTTGGCACCAATGGCGAAGGGGTTGGCAGATTTGATGGTAAGCAGCTTTTCTACTATGCTACCTACAATGGGTTGAGTGGCGGACAGATTACCGCCATTATGGAAGACAAAAGTGGAAATATATGGTGTGCCACTGATGGAGGTGTTTCAAGATTTAATGCAGGAACAAAAGACGACAACTGGCAGGGAAAATCCATTACCAGATTTACCATAAATGATGGGTTATCGGATAATTGGGTTTGGAGCCTGTACCAGGATAGCAAGGGTACCATTTGGGCTGGCACTTTAAAGGGACTCTGCCGTTTCGATGGAGCAAAATTTGCCTCTTTTCAGCTTCCTGCCACTAAATTAGAGCATCCCAAAGGATCGCTTGCCCTTGGCAGGGTTTGTGCTATTACAGAAGATAAATCGGGCAATCTTTGGTTTGGAACAGACGGGAATGGCGCCTATCGTTTTGACGGTCAATCGTTTACCAATTTCACCACAGAGGATGGCCTTTGTGATAATAATATCAGTTGCATATTAAAGGACAGTAAAGGAATTATTTGGTTTGGTTCAATGTTTGGCGGTTTAAGCCGTTTTGAAGGAGCTTCCTTTACCAGTTTCAACGAAGGAAATGGTATTGGCAACAACGAAGTTTGGAATATTTATGAGGATAAAAAGGGCAATATCTGGTTTAGCTCAGAAGGTTTTGGGGTGTACCGCTTTGATGGGGAAAATCTTACCAATTTTGGCGAAAAGGAAGGTTTGGGTATAAAGGCGGTTCAAACCATTTACGAAGACAGCAAGGGAAGGCTTTGGATTGGCGGCGGCGGCGGACTTTATCGCTTTGATGGAAGGGATACCTTTTTTAATGTTACAAGGGATGGTTTGACGGATGGATGCTGAGGAGCCCTATGGTTTTCCCGCTTTTTGCCACAAAGCCACCAAGACAAGAAGGTTAACGAAGGCTTTTCTTTGTGCTACTTTGAGCCTTTGCGTTATGGTGGCAATTGGCAGGGTTTTTGCCACAAAGGCACTAAGACACGAAGGTTATCTAAGGGTTTAATTTGTGTTTCTTTGAGCCTTCGTGTCTTAGTAGCTAAAATTTATTCCAATTCCTTCGCCGTTGAGCGGAACCCTTTGTACCCACGCCATGGTTCGATTCCCCTCGTACCATTAATACACACAAATCAAAATTTACAATGGTGCGGGTTCGCCCGCACCATTTCATCCATTTTCAAAAAAAAATAAAGGAAATGCGAATTTTCACAATTCTTTTGAGTGCATATTGTCTTATAAGTTGCGTTGGTCAAAAAGGACAGTCAGCATCCAATTCATTTGATGGATTTATAACAACCGAAACTGGGTTGAAATATAAAATTCTACAAAAGGGTAGCGGACCAACTGCGAAAGTTGGCCAGGAAGTATTGATTCGAGAAACCACTTCGTATGTTGACGGCACCGTATTATACTCCAATGAAAATTCAGGGAACCCTGTGAAAGTATTGATTGGCGGAAATCAGGCTACTACAGCAGTTGACGAAGGGTTAAGGGGCATGCAGGAAGGGGAAATACGGTTTCTTATTGCCACTCCTGACCTGGTAAAGCGTAAATCATACCCGCCCAATGTATCTCCTGACTCAACTTTGACCATAAAAATAAAATTGACCAGGATTTTATGATGGGCAAAATGATTCATTTGGGTGGTGCCGAATAATTCCGCCATGGTGCGAGGCACCCCCGCACCATACCCTAAAAAATCACTTCCCCTCTTTATCCATTTCCCCAACAATCAATTTCAAAAAATTATCAACCACCATTTGCCGCCTGAAACTCTCCGCTTCGGGCCATGCGCTGTTTATCACAACCACTATTTGCCGGGCAGGATCAATATGGATCATTTGGCCGTAAATGCCCAATGCACGGAAACAACCATCGCCCACTGTCCACCATTGGTATCCATAGCCCAAATTTTGCATCAATTTTACCTGGGTTTGGGTAGCTGCCTGCAACCAACCATCAGGAACAATTGATTTGTCATTGATACGTGCCCCATCGAGTATAAATTGCCCGAATCTTCCGAAATCGCGGAGTGGCATTTGGAGACAGCAGCCTGCCAGTTCCTGGTTGGTACGGTCCAGAATCCAGGTAGCTTTTTGTTCCATTCCTAAGGGCTCCCATATTTTAGATGAAAGGTATTTTGATAAGGTTTGCCCCGTGGCAGCACTTACCAATACACCCAGCAGGTGGGTTTCACCTGTTTTATACACCCATTTTTTACCAGGCACGGCTTCGCGTGGCAAGCCCCGCATGTAGCTCACGGTTGCATCCATACCGGGCTCAACAGGTTGGTTGTAAAACTTTATAATATCAGCATTCG
>ERZ795056.1170-NODE-1170-length-30914-cov-59.826274_pt1 | contig 30914 bp, 29 predicted proteins | sample MGYA00375140_ERZ795056 | MGnify/ENA primary metagenome ERZ795056 (study PRJEB30185, sample SAMN05720227) | activated sludge metagenome | isolation source: Anaerobic digester | place: USA | collected 2015-03-09 ... | reverse complement strand
GCCAGTCGAGCACGTGGGGCAGGCGGACCTTGAGGGAATTGACGTTCCAGGTGGCGATCTTCATGGGGTCTGCGAGTCAGTTGTCGGCATGAAAGCCTCTCGCCACAGGGCCGTGGTGAGGGGCTGCGTGGAGGAACGGTGCTCAGCGTTTGCCGGCCGGGTAGCCGGCGTTATCCAGCAGGCTGTGCCACAGGGGTTCGGCGAGGCCGGCTTCCACCGTGCGGCCAACCACCAGGGTGGGAACGAAGGGCTCCTTGCTGAAGCGGGCCTTGAAGGCTTCGACCTGCTCGGTGCTGTCGATGGCGGTTTCGCTGAAGGGAACGCCGCGCTTCTGGAGCAGCGCGCGTCCGTCCTCGCAGGGCTTGCCGCAATCCTTGCTGGTGTACAGGGTCACGGGAAAGCTGGCGGCGGCCTTGCGGGTCAGGAAGGGGGTCTGGGCGTTGCCCCGGTTGGGCTGGACGTTGCGCTCCTCGAACTTCTTGATGGCCTGGGGGGGCGGCTGGTCGCTGTATTGCACGCGCCCCTGCTCGTCCACCCAGCGGTAGGCGTTTTGAGCCGTTGCCGGCCCTGCACCGGCAAGCATCGCCAGCAGCAGGGGCAGGACGGCGCGGGGGGCGGCGAGCTTCATGCCGGCACCATGCCGCTGTGGCGCAGCAGGGCATCCACCTGCGGCTCGCGGCCCCGGAAGGCCTTGAAGGATTCCAGGGCCGGGCGGCTGCCGCCGACGGCGAGGATCTCGCTCCAGAACCGCAGGCCGGTGGCGGTGTCGAGCACGCTGCCCTTGGGCCGGCCTTCTTCCTCGAAGGCGGCGAAGGCGTCGGCCGACAGCACTTCAGCCCACTTGTAGCTGTAGTAGCCGGCCGCGTAGCCCCCGGCAAAGATGTGGGTGAAACTGTTGGGGAAACGGTGCCAGGCTGGCGGCACCAGCACGGCGACTTCCTTGCGGACCTCCGCGAGGAGATCCATGTAGCCCTGGGTGGCCGGGTCGAAATCCATGTGCAGCAGCAGGTCGAACAGGGAGAACTCCAACTGGCGCACGGTCTGCAGGCCGCTCTGGAAGTTCTTGGCGGCCAGCATCTTGTCGAAGAGGGCTCTGGGCAGAGGCTCGCCGGTTTCAGCGTGGGCGGTCATTTCGCGCACCACGTCCCATTCCCAGCAGAAGTTCTCCATGAACTGGCTGGGAAGCTCCACGGCATCCCACTCGACGCCGTGGATGCCCGAGACGGCCAGGTCGTCCACCTGGGTGAGCAGGTGGTGGAGACCATGCCCGGTCTCGTGGAACAGGGTGATCACGTCGTCGTGGCTGAAGGTGGCGGGTTTGCCACCCACGGGGCCGGGGAAGTTGCACACCAGGTAGGCCACCGGGGTCTCGATGCCGCTGGCCAGGCGTCGCCGGGTGATGGCGGAGTCCATCCAGGCGCCGCCCTTCTTGGTGTCACGGGCGTAGAGGTCGAGGTAGAACTGACCGACCAACTGGCCGGCCCGCTCGATACGGAAGAAGCGCACGTCCGGGTGCCAGACGGGGCCGGTGTCCGGTTTGATGCTGACCTGGTAGAGCTTCTCGACGACCTGGATGAGGCCGTCCAGCACCTTGTGCTCGGGCAGGTATTCCTTCACTTCCTGTTCCGAGAAGGCGTAGTTGGCAACACGCAGTTTTTCCGAGGCGTAGGCCACATCCCAGGGTTCGAGGGGTGAGAGACCTAGCTGCTCGCGGGCGAAGGTGCGGAGTTCGGCCAGATCGCGCTCGGCGAAGGGTTTGGCCTTGACCGCCAGCTCGCGCAGGAAGCCAAGCACCTGATCCGGGCTGTCGGCCATTTTCGGGACCAGCGAAACCTCGGCAAAGTTGCGGTAGCCAAGCATGCGGGCCTCCTCGGCACGCAGGGCGAGGAGCTGCTGGATCAGCGGGCCGTTGTCCCACTCGGGCTTGCTGTAGCCGTTGTCGATCTCGGCAGCGCGGGTGGCATAGGCGCGGTACAGGGCCTCGCGCAGGCTGCGGCTGTCGGCGTACTGCATCACCGGCAGGTAGGAGGGCATCTTGAGTCCGAAGCGCCAGCCATCCTGGCCGGCCTTTTCGGCAGCCTCCCGCGCGGCGGCGATCACATCTTCGGGCAGGCCGGCGAGATCGCCTGCCTCGGTGACCAGATGGCTGAAGGCATTGGTGGCATCGAGGACGTTCTCGGAGAACTTGGCCCCCAGGCTGGCCATCTCTTCCTGGATGGCCTGGAACCGGGGCTTCCGGTCATCGGGCAGCTCGGCACCGGAGAGGCGGAAACCGCGCAGCTCGTTGTCGATGATGCGGCGGCGGGCCGGACTGAGGGTGGCGTATTCGGGGCCGTGGGCAATCGCTTTATATTTTTCGAAAAGCTTAAGGTTTTGCCCCAATTCGGCGTAAAAACGGGTGACCTCCGGCAGCATCGCGTTGTAGGCCTCGCGCCATTCGGGGGTGTCCATGACGCTGTGCATGTGGACGGCAATCCCCCACGCGCGGCCGAGGCGCTCGCTCTCGTTTTCGATGGGCTCGACGAAGGTGGCCCAGGTGGGCACGGCAGGGTCGTCCTGGAGGCGTTCGACGGTGTTGCGCAGGGCCTCAAGCAGGCTGCGCACGGCGGGTTCCACGTGGGCCGGCTGAATCGCGTCGAAGCGTGGCAGGCCGGACAGGTCGAGCAGGGGCGAAGTGGCGGGGGTGGTAGTCATTTTTTGAAGGCTGTCAGTTGAGTGGATTCATTTTGCCGAAATCCGCGTGGAGTGTCGCCTCTATCGGCGACCCGGGTCGGGACGACGGACATGTGCAAAGGGGACGGGTGTGAGCGACAAGGCGTTGAATCTGGCGGAGCAGGCGTTCCTGCATACCATTACCCAGGAACTGGAGCGTGGCGAACTGCGTTTTCCGACTTCCATGGAAGTGACCATGCGGGTGATGGAGGCCCTGGATGATCCGGACATGGACCTGGGCCGATTGTCGACCATGGTATCCGCTGAACCGCTGCTGGCGGCACGTACCGTGGCGCTGGCCAATTCCGCCTGGTACAACCCGAGCGGTCGCGTGGTCACGGATGTGCCGAAGGCCCTGGTTCGTATCGGTTTTGGCAAGTTGAGGGCGCTTTCCATGGCGGTGGCGGCGGAGCAATTGATGCACCGGGATATGCTCGGTCCCTACCAGCCCCTGATCCGCAAGCTCTGGGCCCACTGCGTGGATGTGGCCGCGACGGCAAGTGTGCTCGCACGGCGGTGCACCGGTCAGGATCGGGACGCCGCCTTCTTTGCCGGCATGGTGCATGACATCGGCCAGTTCTTCCTGCTGGCCCGGGTGTGGGAATACCCGGAGATGCTCAGCGACGATAGCCCTCTTTCGGATCTGGTGCGGGTTTGGCATGCCCCGGTGGGGCGGGCGGTGCTGGCGGCCATGAGCATGCCGCGGGAGCTGGTGGATGCGGTGGACAATCCCGAGATCTATGGGGGTGAGTGGCCGCCCGCCACGATCCCCGACCTGATCTTCATTGCGAACCTGGTGGTTGAGTCGCGCAACCCGTTTTCGCCCGAGGACGAGGATTTTCGTCAAGGTCTGGCCCGGGCGGCGACCCTCGGCCTGGATCCAGTCCGTCTTGAGGAGGCACTGACGGAATCCGCCGAGGAGCGCCAGACGCTCATCGACCTGTTCCGGGTCGGCTGATTTCCGATTTCAGGCCTTCAGTGAACGCCCATGACCCGCCGTGGCGGGTCATGGGCGTTCATGCGGTGCCCGAAGGCGACGTTCAGAGGTGCTGGCCGGTGAGACGCTCGTAGGCTTCGACGTACTTGGCGGCAGTGCGGGCAATGACCTCATCCGGCAGCCGGGGGCCGGGGGCGACCTTGCCCCAGTCGAGGGTCTCGAGGTAGTCGCGCACGTACTGCTTGTCGTAGCTGGGCGGGCTGATGCCTTCGGCGTAACTGTCGGCCGGCCAGAAGCGGGAGGAGTCGGGGGTCAGGGCTTCGTCGATCAGGTGCAGGGTGCCCGCCCCATCGATGCCGAACTCGAACTTCGTGTCGGCAATGATGATGCCGCGGGTGGCCGCATAGTCGGCGGCCTCGGAGTACAGGCGGATGGCCGCGTCACGGGCTTCGGCGACGAGCTGGGCGCCGGTTTTGCCGGTGCCCTTGAGGGCCTCGGTGAGGACGCTGGCGGTACGGGCCTGGGCCTGTTCGAAACTGATGTTCTCGTCGTGATCGCCCACGTCGGCCTTGCTGGCCGGGGTGAAGATGGGGAAGGGCAGCTTCTGGGCCTGCTTGAGGTGGGCGGGCAGGTCGATGCCGCAGATGGCGCCGGTGTCCTGGTAGTCCTTCCAGCCGGAGCCGATGACGTAGCCACGCACCACGGCCTCGATGGGCAGCGGGGTCAGGCGCTTGACCACCAGCGCGCGGCCGCGTACCTGATCCCGCTCATCGGCGGCCACCACACTTTCGGGGTCGATGCCGGTGAGCTGGTTGGGGACGATGTGACCGAGTCTGGCGAACCAGAAGTTGGCCATGGCCGTGAGTACCTGACCCTTGCGCGGAATCGGATCCGGGAGGATGACGTCAAAGGCGGACAGCCGGTCGGAGGTGACGATGAGCAGCGTGTCGGCGTCGACGGCGTAAATGTCGCGCACCTTGCCGCGACCCAGCAGGGTCAGGCTGTGAAGGGAGGATTCGAAGAGCGGAGTGGTCACGGTCTGGGGTCCGTCGGTCAAAACGCGATTATAGCGGGGTGGCAGGGGCCGGTCAGTGTCCTGCATCGGCGGCAGCCAGATGCTTGCGCATGCGGTGCAGGCCGAAGGCGACGAAGCCGGCGATCAACGGGATGGCGGCAGCGGTGATGCCCTCCGGCGTGAGGGGCTCGATCTGGTGCTTGAGACCCTTGGCCATGTACTGGACCAGTTGCGAGGCGTAGTAGGTGATGGCCACCACCGACAGGCCCTCCACGGTCTGCTGCAGGTGGAGCTGGAGCTTGGCACGGCGGTTCATCTGCCCGAGGAGTTCCTGGTTCTGGCGTTCCAGTTCCACTTCGACGCGGGTGCGCAGTAGCTGGCTGTTGCGGGCCACGCGGCTGGACAGATCTTCCTGGCGGCGGGCCATGGTCTCGCAGGTGTTCATGGCCGGGAGCAGGCGGCGTTCCATGAATTCATGGAAGGTGGGCAGACCGATGATGCGGCGTTCGCGCAACTCGGCAATGCGCTGCATCACCAGGCTGTGATAGGCCCGGGCAGCGCCAAAGCGGAAGGTGGTGCGGGCGACGGAGTGCTCCACTTCGGCGGCCATGGTGGTGAGATCGGCCAGCACGCTGCGTTCGTCCTCGGTGTTGCGCGCGGAGCCGGTGCGGTCCATCAGGTCGGCGAGGCGCTGCTCGCTCGCGCCCAGCAGGCGGCCGACCTCCTTGGCCACCGGAAAGGCGAGGAGGGCCATCAGGCGATAGGTCTCGATCTCCACCAGGCGCTGCACGGTGCGGCCGGCCTGACGGCGGGTCAGGGAGACATCGATGACCAGGAAGCGGGAAAAACCGTCCTCGAACAGAAAGTCGGTGAACACCCAGGCCGCACCATCGGCGACGGTGGCCCCAACCATCTGGCGGCCGGTGGGGGAGAGCTGAGCCATGACACTGTCCGGTGTCACCTCCGCGGCGGAGCGCAGCTCCACGTGGGTGGCGACAATGAGCTTGCCGGGCAGGCTCTTCAGCCAGGCGTCGGGTACGACCGCGAGGGCCGATGTGCCCGAGTCCAGCCCTTCGCCCCGGGCTATGGCGCGGAAGAAGGTATAGCTGGAAAACTCGTTGTGGAGTTCCCACTTGAGCTGGAACGTGCCGAAGTCGATCAACCTGTGGGTGCCGGCGGCATCGATGGGGCGTCCGAGGAGTTTGCCCAGTGCAATGAGATGCTGCTGGGCGGCGCCCGGTGCCTCGCCCTCGTGGTGCAGGGCGAGATAGCTGATCAGCTGGGGGCTTTCCAGGGGAACCGGCGGACGGGCATGGAACTCGTCGTTGAGGGCCTGGCGCAGGTCGTGCTCGGCGAAATGGTCGGGCAGGGTCATGGGCTCGGGCGTACGGGCGGTGCGCCGGGTGTGATCGGGCGTTCATCTTGCCGCTACGGAAGGTGTGCTGGCAAGCTCACCGCCCGGGGGCAGCGTGCGGCCTGTCACGGTGCGTTGTTGCGCTGCAACAAAACCGACCCAAGTGTATCAGGATGAACCAAGGGCCAGGGTGAGTGCCGCCAGGGCGACGACCGATGCCAGGCCGGTCGCGGCTGCGAGCAGGCGGTTGCGCTGGCGGAGTGCGGCTACGGCACCGACCAGCTCGGCGTTCTGGGTGGCAAGGGCGCTGAGGAGCTCGGCGCTTTCCTGCTGACGGGTGCTCATCTCGGCCACCTGGGCGGCCAGGGCGGTGATGCGTGCTTCGGGCGCGGAAGGGTTGCCCGGAACCGGTGTCCCTGCGCTGTCGGCGGTGTCCCGGGTGCTGACTTGCTGCCAGAGCTTGCGGGCGCCCTGGGCGATGTCAGGGGCTTTGGCGATGACGTCGGACCAGGGGATGGCCTTGACGAGCGTTGACCAGGGAAGGGGCATGTCTGGTGCTTCTGGAAGGGCGCGTCAGGCTTCAGGTGATGCTGCCCCCGAAGGGGCTCTGCATCACCTGGCCGGCCGCCGGATCAGCGGATGATCTGGTTGAGGGCGCCGCTCTTGTAGCTGGCGGCGATCTTGTCCAGGCCGATGGGCTTGATCTTGCTGGCGTTGCCGGCGGTGCCGAAGGCCTCGAAGCGGGCCTTGCACACCAGCTTGGCCGCTTCGCGGGCAGGCTTGAGAAACTCGCGCGGATCGAACTTGGACGGGTTCTCGACGAAGAACTTGCGGATCGCGCCGGTCATGGCCAGGCGGATGTCGGTGTCGATGTTGATCTTGCGCACGCCGTACTTGATGCCCTGGACGATCTCCTCGACGGGCACGCCGTAGGTTTCCTTCATGTCACCGCCGTACTGGCGGATGATCTCCAGCAGCTCCTGGGGCACCGAGGAGGAGCCGTGCATGACCAGGTGGGTGTTGGGGATGCGGGCGTTGATGGCCTTGATGCGCTCGATGGCGAGGATGTCGCCGGTGGGCTTGCGGCTGAACTTGTAGGCGCCGTGGCTGGTGCCGATGGCGATGGCCAGGGCGTCCACGTTGGTGAGCTTGACGAAGTCGGCGGCCTGATCGGGGTCGGTGAGCATCTGGGAGTGGTCCAGGGTGCCCTCGGCGCCGACGCCGTCTTCCTCACCGGCCTGGCCGGTTTCCAGGGAGCCCAGGCAGCCCAGCTCGCCTTCGACGCTGACGCCGATGGCGTGGGACATCTCGACCACCTTGCGGGTCACGTCCACGTTGTATTCGTAGGAGGACGGGGTCTTGCCGTCTTCCATCAGGGAGCCGTCCATCATCACCGAGGAGAAGCCGGAGCGGATGGCGCCCAGGCAGATGGCGGGGGACTGGCCGTGGTCCTGGTGCATGACCACCGGGATGTGCGGGTAGGCCTCGACGGCGGCGTCGATGAGGTGGCGCAGGAAGGCTTCGCCGGCATATTTGCGGGCGCCGGCGGAGGCTTGCATGATCACCGGGCTGTCGGTTTCCGCAGCGGCTTCCATGATGGCCTGAACTTGTTCGAGGTTGTTGACGTTGAACGCGGGCAGGCCATAGCCGTTTTCGGCGGCATGGTCGAGAAGCTGGCGCATGGAAACGAGGGACATGTTTTTTCTCCGAGGGCCGCTGCCGGCCGGGTAAAGACGTAAAAGACCGGATTCTACCAAGCCGGCATGGGGCCTGCGTGCTCGACAGGCACCCACGTGCCCCGGATTGTGTTGCCGATCACACCGGACCGGGCTTGGGGGTGTCGCCGACGCGGACGATCTTCATGGTGTTGGTGCCGCCGGAGGCGCCGATGGGTTCGCCGATCGTCAGCACGATGAGGTCGCCGTAGTTGACCACGCCCTGCTCCAGCAGGATCTGTTCGGCTTCCCACAGCAGCACGTCCCGGTCGGCATGGACCTGGGACATGAGCAGGGGATAGACCTCCCGGTAGAGGGTCATCTGGTTGCGTGAAGAGATCTCAGGTGTGAGCGCATAGATGGGTACGCCGCTGTTCAGGCGGCTCATCCACAGGGCGGTGGAGCCGGTCTGGGTGAGGGAGGCGATGGCCTTGACCTTGAGGTGATAGGCCGTCCACATGGCCGCCATGGCGATGGACTGGTCGATGCGGGTGAAGATCCGGTCGAGGAAGTCCCGGTCCATGGTGACTTCGGCGGACTTCTCGGCCTCCAGGCAGATGCGCGCCATGGACTCAACCACTTCCACCGGGAACTTGCCCGACGCGGTTTCGGCCGACAGCATCACCGCGTCGGTGCCGTCGAGCACGGCATTGGCCACATCCGACACTTCGGCGCGGGTGGGGACCGGGCTGTGAATCATCGATTCCATCATCTGGGTGGCGGTGATGGCGAGCTTGTTGCGCTCCCGGGCGAGGCGGATCATGCGTTTTTGCAGGGCCGGCACCGTGGCATCGCCCACTTCCACCGCCAGGTCGCCGCGGGCGACCATGATGCCATCCGAGGCATCGAGGATTTCCTCCAGGTTGGCCACCGCTTCGGTGCGCTCGATCTTGGCGATCAGCAGGGCGCTGCTGCCGGCCGCGCGCAGCAGCTGGCGGGCCATGTACATGTCGGCAGCCCCCTTGGGGAAAGAGATGGCGACGAAATCCACCCCGATCAGGGCGGCGGTCTTGATGTCGTCCATGTCCTTCGCGGTCAGGGCGGGTGCCGTGAGGCCGCCGCCCTGGCGGTTGATGCCCTTGTTGTTGGAGAGCTCGCCGCCCACCTTGACCCGGGTGTGGATCTCGTGGCCGAGGACGCGATCCACGCTCAGCTTGAGACGGCCATCGTCAAGGAGCAGCACGTCGCCGGGTTTCACGTCCCGGGGCAGATCCTTGTAGTCGAGGCCTACCCGATGGAGGTTGCCGGGTGTGGTCAGGGCGGCGTCCAGAATGAAGGCGGCGTCCTTGGTCAGGGTGATCTTGCCTTCCTCGAACTTCCCGACACGGATCTTGGGGCCCTGCATGTCTGCCAGGATGCCCACCGGGCGCCCCACCAGTTGGGCCGCCTCGCGGATCTGGTTGGCACGGGCGATGTGGTCTTCTGCCTTGCCGTGGGAGAAGTTCAGGCGGACCACGTCCACGCCGGCATGGACAAGGCGTTCGAGGGTGGGGAGGTCGGACGAAGCGGGGCCGAGGGTGGCGACGATCTTGGTGTGGCGGGACATGGGGTCTCCAGGTTGTAGTGGCCTTCAGGGCCTGTTCTCGGTCGGGATTCTACCAAGGGGCCAGGCCTCGTGATGACATCCGGGCTGCGCCGGCGCTCCCCCTCATTGTCCTGCCGGCCGGGTGACGGCGCTGCCGTCGCCCGTGCGGCGGAAAGACTTGTTGCGGTACATGGCCGCGTCGGCGCGCCGTGTGAGGCTGTCGAGGTCGGTGCCATGCTCCGGATAGAGGGCGACGCCTATGCTGACCGAGACCAGGGCTTCGCGACCTTCCAGGAGGACCGGAGCGCCGACCGCCCGACGGATCTTCTCGGCGACGGCCAGCGCTTCGTTCATGCCGGCCATGTCGTGGAGAAGGGCCATGAACTCGTCGCCGCCCTGACGGGCAAGGAGGTCGCTGGCGCGCAGGCAGTGGCGCAGGCGCTGGGCTGTTTCAATGAGCAGCGCGTCGCCGGCGGCATGGCCGAGGCTGTCATTGATCTCTTTGAAGTGGTCCAGATCCAGGTAGAGCAGCGCGAAGCGGCTGTGCTGCCGACGCGCCATCAGCAGGCTGGCATTCATCTGCTCGAGGAAGCTGGCACGGTTGGACAGTCCGGTCAGGGAGTCATGGGTGGCAAGGTAACGGATGCGCTCTTCCGACGCCTTGCGCTCGGAGATGTCGGTGACGCTGAGAATGACGCCCTGCAGGCTGCCGTCCTTGCCCTGCTGGGGCGCATCGGTAACGATGGCCGTCAGGGTGCGCCCGTCGGCGGTGAGCAGATCCTGCTCGTAGCTGGCGGGTTCGCCACGCTGCAGGCGGGTGAGGAGGCGGTTGCGAACGGCGGGCTCGCCGGGCGGCCATAGCTTGCTGAAAGGTGTGCCGATCAGGCTGTCTTCCGGGTAGCCGAGCAGGCGGGCCAGCCGTGGGTTGACGAAGGAGAAATTGAGCTTGGCGTCGAGCGCGGCGATACCGTCCCGGGACAGATTCACCAGGGTGCTGTAGCGTGCCTCACTGCTGCGCAGGGACGAACTGATCCGGTCGAGCGCGTGGGCCCGGGAGCGCGCCGCGGCCGCGGCGGCGGTCAGAAGGACAAGCAGACTGCAGATGAGTACCACGGCCCCGGTCTCCAGCCAGTGGTGAGCCGTTAGACGCATGCCCGGCCTTGGGGTGTCGTCAAAGAGCAGGGTCCATACCCGCCCATCGAGTTCAAGGAGTTTCCTGTCGCTCAGGTCCGGAGTGTCGTCCCCGTCCGGGTGGCTGTCGAAGAGCAGGGTTCCGGGTGTGGTGTCATGGCCGTCATGGATGCGCAGGCGGATGCGCGGCCCGGTTTCGGCAAGCGCGCCCGCGACAAGGTCGTTCATGCGGAAAGGGCCATAGACCCAGCCAAGCAAGGCGTGCTCCCGGCGTGCCGGGCTTCCCAGATCTGCTCCGCGACGGAACAGCGGCATGTAAAGCAGCACGCCCGCCTGGGGGTCGGTGGCGGTTTCCTGGACCAGCCGCACCTTGCCCGACAGGGCCGGTAAGCCCGAATGCAAGGCCCGGGTCATCGCTTGCTGACGCACCGGTTCGGACAGCATGTCGAAGCCAAAGGCGCGCTGGTTGCGCCAGTCGAAGGGCTCGAGAAAGACGATCGCGCTGTATTCGCTGCGCGGGCCGGGTGGGCTGACCCGGTAGTCGGGAAAGCCCTCTGCACGGACGGCGCGCTCATGGCGGGCCAGCTGGTCGGCCGGTATATGCGCGGCAAAGCCGACGCCCTGGATGCCCGGATATTCCGCAGGCAGATTCAGGGCCGCCACATAGCGCCGCCATTCATCGCGGGACACCGTCTCCGATGCTTGGAAGAGGGCGTGAGCCCCCTTCAGCACCTGCCTGTAGGTTCTCAGGCGCTCTTCGATGCGCAGGGTGATTTCCCCGGTGTCCTGGGCGAATGCGCTGCGAATGGACTGACCGCGGGCCTGCTCCAGGCGATCCACGGCCATCACGCCGAGCACACTCGCAAACACCAGGGCGACCAGGGTCGGTGTGGCGATGGCCGGTGTCAGTGTCTGCGTGAGTAGCCTGGCAACAAACTGCATGGTCCTGCCGTCTCCCGTGTGCCGGCGCCCCTTCCGAGTGGTGAGGCCGGCCTTCTACTGGCTTAACGGCAGCGGGGCCGGCAGTTTGACCCTTGCATCGGATGGTGGCGCAGTGCGCAGACTTCATCATCCAGCGGTGTCATAATCGGCGCGCTTTCCGGAGGCGCCCCGGTTCGAGTCCGGCCGCTTCCGGCGTCGCCTCCGGGTGGCGCATCTCCGTGAAACCCTGAGGACCTCCCATGATTCTTGTAACCGGCGGTGCCGGCTTCATCGGTGCAAATTTTGTTCTCGACTGGCTGCGCACCAGTGATGAACCCGTTGTCAATCTGGATGCCCTGACCTACGCGGGCAACCTGGAAAACCTGGCCTCCCTGAAGGGCGACCCGCGGCACGTCTTCGTGCAGGGCGACATCTGTGACCGGGCCTTGATCGACCGCCTGTTTGCCGAGCACCAGCCCCGCGCCATCGTCCATTTTGCCGCCGAGAGCCACGTGGATCGCAGCATCCACGGCCCGGGTGATTTTGTGCGCACCAATGTGAATGGCACCTTCACCCTGCTCGAAGCCGCCCGCGGCCACTGGATGAGCCTGGAGGGTGAAGCCAGGGCGGGCTTCCGCTTCCACCACGTGAGCACCGACGAAGTCTATGGCTCCCTGGGGCCGACCGACCCGGCCTTCACGGAAACCAAGACCTACGAACCCAACAGCCCCTACTCCGCCAGCAAGGCCGCCTCCGACCACCTGGTGCGTGCCTGGCATCACACCTACGGGCTGCCGGTGACCACCAGCAACTGCTCCAACAACTACGGCCCCTATCACTTCCCCGAGAAGCTCATCCCCCTGATGATCGCCAACGCCCTGGCCGGCAAGCCCCTGCCGGTGTACGGCGATGGCATGCAGATCCGCGACTGGCTCTTCGTCACCGACCACTGCTCGGCCATCCGCGCCATTCTGGCCAACGGCACCCCGGGCGAGGTCTACAACGTGGGCGGCTGGAACGAGAAGCCCAACATCGAGATCGTGAACACCCTGTGTGCGCTCCTCGACGAACTCAAGCCCGATCCGGCCGGCAGCTACCGCCGCCTCATCACCTACGTCACCGACCGCCCCGGCCACGACCGCCGCTACGCCATCGACGCCCGCAAGATCGAGCGCGAACTGGGCTGGCGCCCCGCCGAGACCTTCGATACCGGCATCCGCAAGACCGTCGAGTGGTACCTGGCCAACCAGGACTGGGTGGCCCATGTGCAGAGCGGCGCCTACCGGGACTGGGTCGAGAAGAACTACGCCGGTCGCGAGTAAGGACGCCCTCCATGAAGATCCTCCTCTTCGGCAAGAACGGCCAAGTGGGCTGGGAGCTGCAGCGCAGCCTCGCCCCCCTGGGCGAGCTCATCGCCCTTGATCACGACGGCGCCCCGGGCCTCTCCGGCAACTTTGCCGACCCTGAGAGCCTCGCCGCCACCGTGCGTGCGGTAGCCCCCGACCTCATCGTCAATGCCGCCGCCCACACCGCCGTGGACAAGGCCGAGAGTGAGCCCGACTTCGCCCGCGCCCTCAACGCCCTGGCCCCCGGCGTCCTCGCCCGTGAAGCCGCCGCCCTGGGTGCCCTGCTGGTGCATTACTCCACCGACTACGTCTTCGATGGCAGTGGTGAAACGCCCCGGGACGAAGCGGCCCCCACCGGCCCCCTGTCCGTGTATGGCCGCACCAAGCTCGAAGGCGAAGACCTCATCCGCCGGAGCGGCGCCCGCCACCTCATCTTCCGCACCAGCTGGGTGTATGCGGCCCGCGGCGGCAACTTCGCCAAGACCATGCTCAAGCTTGCCGCCGAGCGCGACCGGCTGACCATCATCAACGACCAGCACGGCGCCCCCACCGGCGCCGACCTGCTGGCCGACGTCACCGCCCACGCGGCCCGCATGGCCCTGGCCGACGCCGCCCTGGCCGGCACCTACCACCTGGTGGCAGGGGGTGAAACCACCTGGTACGACTACGCCCGCCACGTGATCGAGTTCGCCCGCACCCAGGGCCGGCCCGTCAAGGTCGCCCCGGAGGCCATCCTCCCGGTGCCCACCAGCGCCTTCCCGACGCCCGCGGCCCGCCCGGCCAACTCCCGGCTCGACACCCGCAAGCTCCGGCAGGCCTTCGGGCTCAGCCTGCCGGCCTGGCAGCAGGGTGTTGACCGCATGCTCACCGAAATTCTGTAAATGGATCTCCCCATGACCCAACGCAAAGGCATCATCCTCGCCGGCGGCTCCGGCACCCGGCTGCATCCGGCCACCCTGGCCGTCTCCAAGCAGCTCATCCCGGTGTACGACAAGCCGATGATCTACTACCCCCTCAGCACCCTGATGCTGGCGGGCATCCGCGACATCCTCATCATCTCCACCCCCCAGGACACCCCGCGCTTCCAGCAACTGCTCGGCGACGGCGCCCAGTGGGGCCTCAACCTGCAATACGCCGTGCAGCCCAGCCCCGACGGTCTCGCCCAGGCCTTCGTGATCGGCGCCGACTTTGTCGGCAGCGGCCCGAGCGCGCTGGTGCTGGGGGACAACCTCTTCTACGGCCACGACTTCGCCAGCGGCCTGCGGGAGGCCACCAAGCAGACCGACGGTGCCACCGTCTTCGCCTACCCGGTGCATGACCCCGAGCGCTACGGCGTGGTCGAATTCGACGCCGCCGGCCGGGCCATCAGCCTCGAAGAGAAGCCCAAGGCCCCGAAGAGCCGCTACGCCGTGACCGGCCTGTACTTCTACGACAACCGGGTGGTGGACATTGCCCGCGACCTCAAGCCCGGCCCCCGGGGCGAGCTGGAGATCACCGACGTCAATCGCCAATACCTCGAATGGGGCGCACTGGATGTGCAGGTGATGGGCCGCGGCCATGCCTGGCTCGACACCGGCACCCACGAAAGCCTCCTCGAAGCCGGCCTGTTCATCCAGACCATCGAGAAGCGCCAGGGCCTCAAGATCGCCTGCCCCGAGGAAATCGCCTGGCGCACCGGCTGGATCGACGCCGAACAGCTACAAAAACTGGCGGCACCCCTGGCCAAGAACGGCTACGGTCAGTACCTGCTGCGCATCCTCCAGGAAAAGGTGTTCTGATGAAGGTGATCGAAACCGCCATCCCCGACCTGCTGATCCTCGAGCCCAAGGTCTTCGGTGACGCCCGGGGTTTCTTCATGGAGAGCTTCAATGCCCGTAGCTTTCAGGAGGCCACCGGGCTGAACGTGGATTTTGTGCAGGACAATCACTCCCGCTCCGCCAAGGGCGTACTGCGTGGCCTGCACTATCAGATCCAGCAGGCCCAGGGAAAGCTGGTGCGGGTGGTGCGCGGCAGCGTCTTCGATGTGGCCGTGGACCTTCGCCGCAGCTCACCGACCTTCGGCCAGTGGGTGGGCGTGACGCTGAGCGAGGAGAACAACCGCCAGTTCTGGATCCCGCCGGGCTTTGCGCATGGTTTCCTGGTGACCAGCGACAGCGCCGATTTCCTGTACAAGACCACCGACTACTACGCGCCCGAGCACGAGCGCAGTCTGGCCTGGAACGACCCCGATGTGGGCGTGGTCTGGCCCCTCGACGGCGCCCCCCTGCTGTCGGCCAAGGATGTGGCTGGCAAGCCCTTGGGAGAATGCGAGACCTTTCCCTGATTGAGCGTCAGCAAATCGGCTTTGCGCCCTCGTTCACCCTTCACCCTATTGACGCGGCACCGTGGGCCCGGTCCGGTGGTGCTTCGGAAAGCGAACCCCATCCGCTCGCCACGATTTCTTCACGGGCTCGGGGCACTGCCATTGGCATGCGTCTGACAATTATTTCTTTGTGAGCCCTGCATCCTCCGCGCAATAATGCGCGCCTGACATTCCACCCGTGGAGTTCTGCATGTCCCGTTCCCTCATCTACCTCGTCGCCGGCGCGCGTCCCAATTTCATGAAGATCGCGCCGATCGTGCGAGCCCTGCAGGCGCGGGCCGATCGATTCGACTTTCGCATCATCCATACCGGCCAGCACTACGACCGGGAAATGAGCGATGTCTTCTTCGATGAACTGGGCATTCCCAAGCCTGATTACCACCTGGAAGCCGGTGGCGGCAGCCACGCCACCCAGACCGCCAAGATCATGGTGGCCTTCGAGGAGATCTGCCAGAAGGCCCGCCCCGACTGTGTGCTGGTGGTCGGCGATGTGAACTCCACCCTGGCCTGCTCCATCGACGCCAAGAAGCTCGACATTCCGGTGGCCCACGTGGAAGCCGGCCTGCGCAGCGGCGACATGCGCATGCCCGAGGAGATCAACCGCCTCGTCACCGACAGCATTTCCGACTGGTTCTTCTGTACCGAGCCGGCGGGCGTGGATAACCTGCTGCGTGAAGGCAAGGGCCAGGACGTGGTCTTTCACGTGGGACACGTGATGGTGGACAACCTGCTGTTCCAGCGCGACAAACTCGACGCGTCCGACAAGGCCGGCATGGAGACGCAGGCCATCAAGGCCCAGTACCCCAAGTATGGCGTGGTCACCCTGCATCGCCCCTCCAACGTGGACGATGAAGCCAATCTGCGCGGTATTGCCGGCGCTCTCAAGCAGATCGCCGCCGACTTGCCGCTGATCTTCCCGGTGCATCCGCGCACCCGGGGCAACCTCGAAAAGTTCGGTCTTGATCTGGGCCCCAACGTGGTGTTGACCAAGCCCCAGTCGTACATGGAGTTCCTCAACCTGTGGAAGGATGCGGCGCTGATCATGACCGACAGCGGCGGCCTGCAGGAGGAGACCACCGCCCTCGGTGTTCCCTGCCTGACCCTGCGTGAGAACACCGAGCGCCCGGTGACCATCGATGAAGGCAGCAACGTGCTGGTGGGGACCGATCCCGCCCGCATCCTTGAGGAGGCCGCCAAGGTGCTGGCCGGTCAGGGCAAGCAGGGGCGCCGCCCCACCCTCTGGGACGGCAAGGCCGCCGAGCGCATCGTGGCCGACCTGGACCGCCTGCTGGCCTGACGATCATCCCGCACGGGCTGCGGGGGGATTGAAGACGGCGGATGTTGCGATCTGATTCGCAACATCCGCCGTTTGCTTTTCGGGCGGCGGGGCGCTCAGCCGCCGGATGGCGGCCGGGATGGCAGGTGCAGCGCCACGTCCACTTCGCTGATGCGCCCCTGGGGATCGGGCGCCCCAAGGATCAGGCTGGTTTCCAGTTCGCCACGGATCAGGCAATGGGCAACGCAGTGCAGCCGCTCGGGGTTGTCCGGATCAAGGTTGCGTTCGATGCCGGCAAGGCTCACCCGGGGGGCGGTCAGGCGCAGGCTGAGGTGGGGCGGGGCGCTGCTGAGATCGATCACGTCCAGCCCGGCGACGGTTGCCAATACCGCCGCGAGGGCGCGGGCGAGGAGATCGTCGGCAGTGCTCATGTCCCGCGCCCAGGCCTGCAGCTCCAGATCGATTCTGCTGTTTCTGCGCTCCTGGTAGCCGGCGCAGGGTGCGCCGCGGGTGCGCGCCAGAACCGGGCCAGGGGGGGCGCGGAAGAAGCGCAGGGTGCGCCCGTCGAGGAGGTAGGCGTCACCGGCTGCGAGCACACGGCCGGGCGGGCAGTGCACCTCGGTCAGATCTCCGGGGGCGTCGTCGGGCAGGATGAAGTCCAGCGGATGTTCCGGGGTCGCGGCAAGGGTGCCTTGCCAGCCCTGGAAGGCCGGATCGCGGCTTGGCCGCTCGTCCGGGGTGTTCGGGTCATCCTGGACCAAACGCCGGGCATGGATGGCCACGCGGCTGGCCGTTCCGCCGGGGGCCGGGGCAGGGCCGGTCTGCAGATCCTGACCCGGGGGCAGGGCGGCAGCAAGGCCGGGGCGCAATAGCTGTTCGAGGGGGCCAAGCATGAGGTCAGTCTTCCGGGTCGAGTACGCCGGCCTGGAGGTGCAGCCAGGGGGCAGGGGCGGGCGTGTCCAGGGGCAACCAGGGGCCGCTGCCGCGGCAATGGGAGGCTGCGTCGATGAGATCCGGACAATGGGTGTCAGCATACCACTGCAGGCTGCCGTGTTCGACGCGGCATACCAGCCACCAGGGCTGGCCGGCCAGCGGCCGGGGGGCGGGCAGGCGGCTGCAGACCCACCGGGGGGTGTCGCCGGCCGGGAGGGCGATGGGCCAGGAGACCAGGGCGGTGCCGGCCGGGGAGCCGTGTTCGTCGGCGTGGAGACTCAGTGTGCCCCGGGCCTCTTCGTCGCCGGGATTGCGTAGCTGCAGTTGGACGCTGGACAGGCGCACCCCCTGTGGCAGAGGTGCGAGGCGCAGCCCGGCCGCGTGGTCGGCGTCGCACAGACGGGCCACGCGGGGGATGCGGTCGGAGGGGGGCAGCAGCGCACGCTCTCCCGGACGGGGCTGGTCGGTGGGCTCGGGGGGCGGCGCGTCGGGCGTGGCGGCCGGGGGCGGTGCCTCAAGTTCGGCCTCGAAGGCGATGATGCGCAGGGGGTGCGTGTTGGCGGTGGCGATGTTCAGTGGAACAACCGCAGCGCCCGGATGATCGCTCAGGTAACGGTTGATGGCACGGGCGAGCCCTGCCACCACCAGTCCGGCTTCGGGCAAGGGGGCGTCCGCGCTGAAGAAGGGGGGCTCATTGCCGATCGCCACGCTGAGCTGGCAGGGCTGCCGGGTGAAGCGCAGGCCGATCCGGCGGCCATTGAGCATGCCGGGGATGAGCACGCCGGTGCGCTTTTCGGCGGCGTCGCCCTCGATCAGCATCTCGGCCATCAGGCCCAATGCGCATTGGGCGGGAAAACTCTGCTCGGTGCCGGTGGGCAGGGTGTCCAGCGGCGCCAGGGGCAGCCAGCTACCATTACTTAAGAGGCGTAGGCGCGCGCCCGTCCGGCGGGGTGGGACGAGGGCGCCGACCGCGGGTGGGGAAGCCTCCACCCGCACGCCGACGAGCGCGCGGGGCGCTTTCCAGTCGACGCGGGCCCACTGCCAGAGGGCTTCGCTCGTGCCGGCATGGGGGCCGATGTCGGTGGCAAGGCCCGGGAATTCGAGTTCGTCGAGGGGACGTTCGCCCCCTTCGGCGGCACCTACAAGCAGTCGGGCGGAGCCCAGGCGTCGCCCGGGCGGCAGGGAGAGTGCCAGGGCCAGCCCGTCGCCACCGGCGTTCCAGTTCCGGCCGTCAGCGGGCTGCTCATCCGGGCCTCGCAGGGAGACGGATTCGGCCACGCCATGCGCCCCCGGTTCAGTTGGCGACGAGCCGCGGACCGCCGGCTTCGGCGGCATCCTGCCCGGCGGCCTCGGTGGCGAGCAATTCTTCCAGCACCTGGATGGCGCCGCTGATGCGCATCAGGGTCGTGCGCAACTCGTCCTGTTTTTTCTGAAGTTCGTTCATCACGCCGGCGCCGGCTTCATATTCGCGGCGCAGTTCCTCAAGGCGGGTTTCGATCATGGGCTTCATGGCAGGTTTCCGGGTGGGCTTTCGGGTGGATCAGCGAAGGAACACGAATACATCGATAAGGCCGGTGCTGCCGTCGAAGTCTTCGAGGGCCTTGCCGATGGTGGTGCCGGGGGCGGCGTCGCCGGCACGCATGGCGTGGCCGGGCGGGGTGGCGGCGGACAGCAGGTCGCCCTTGCGGATGGCACCGTTTTCGCCGCTCACCTTGCAGCGTACCCGCCCCACCAGGGCAATGGGGTACTCGCCCGGGCGCGGTATCCGGCGGGCGGGATCGGCGCCGAGCAGCAGACCGGGGTCGGAGGACACGACGCCCAGCACCAGCGGGTCACCGCGTTGGCGGCAGCGCACGATGCCCGTCCCGTCCGGATCGAGGCTGACCACGTCGCCGGCCTCCAGGATCTCGCGGGTGTCGAAGTTTTCGGCCAGGTCACGGTTGCCCGTCTGCACGCCATGTCTCGACCAGATGGTGCCCTCGGCCTCCACGTCCCAGGTATGGATGCCGCCCCCCCAGCCGGCGGTGAGGGGTTGCGGCGAATAGCCGTGGGTACCGAGGTTGCCGGCGATGAAGACGTTGTCCCACAACTTGACGACCCGCCCCAGGGGGGCTCCCGTGGAGCGGCCGAGGATCATCAGCGCGTTGTAGGTGCTGCCGTCGTTTTCGATGGCGGCAAAGCCCGGCGTGTTGCCAAAGCCGGTATGGCGATGGGTGGTTTCGGTGAAATAGATGTCGGAGCCGCCCGCATGGATGGCGCCGCGCACGTCGAGCCGGGCATTGGGGGCTGCGGTGCCGATGCCCAGGTTGGCGTCGTTGATGGCGCAGACCTTGCTGCCGATGACGGCGATGTTGTGGGCATTGCTGCCGTCCGGGTCCATGCGCAGGAAGCGGAATTCCTGGCCCGCGCCCTCCCCGCTGATGTGCAGGTTGGCACCGGGCTTGTCCGGGTCGAGGCGCTTCCAGCTGCCATCGTAATAAGCGTTCCACCCCAGGTTGGTCCAGGGATTCTCCCGCGAGCCGCAGTCCAGGGTGGTGAGATTGCCCATCTGCAATCGGCAGCCGGCGGGGCGTTCGGTGCCGATGCCCAGGTTGCCGATCACGTTGAGCCGGCCCTCGACGGTGTCGCCGTTACGATTGAGCATGGTGCGGACGCTGCCGATGAGGCTGTCGATTTCGGCCAGCAGGGTGCGTGCGCTGACCTTCAGCTCACCGCGAACCTCCAGATCCTGCACGGTGACACGGGCGTCGGGGTCGATGCGTGTGCCGTCGATGGCTTTTTCGAGGATGCCCTCCCGGGGGATGGGGGCGCCGAGGCCACCGGTGTGGTCATGGGCGCCAATGTCCTCCCGGGCGCGGACCTGGGCCTCGTTCCAGTGGTCGGCGCGGATCACGTCGCCAGCGGCGCGTTTGACGTAGGGTTCGGGGCGGTCGGCCATGGTGGGGCTCCCTCAGGGGCGCGCAGCGGGGGCTGCGCGCAGTGCGTCAATCATGAGCTGCTGTTCCTTCATGGCTTCGACCAGCAGGGCGATCAGGGCCGTGGGGTTGATGCCCTTCCAGCCATCGGGGCCTTCCGTGACGGCGTCGGGCAGGACCGCCTCGACTTCCTGGGCGATCAGGCCGACGGATTGTCCGCCGCTACGCCAATCGAAGTGGACCCCACGCAGCAGGCGCAGGGCGGCGGTCGCATTTTCAAGGGGGTGGATGTTCTCCTTCAGGCGCAGATCGGAGCCGGCGAAGGAGCCTTTGGTGCACCACATCACGTCTGCCGCGAATCCGCCGAAGTAGCCGGTGTTATCCACGTTGAAGAGGCGCAGCCAGCCGTCGTTGCCGTGGGCATCACCGATGGCCGACATGCGCCACTTGTTGCCCAGGCGCAGCACGTCGGTCTTCAGCACGCCATCCTTGATATTGAACTGGAAGCGCACCTGGGTGGACTCACTGTCGATCACGTTGAGTACGCGGGCGATGCTCAGGCAGGCTTCATCACCCTTGCGCCAAAAGGCGCCGATGGCCCCCGTCGGAACCTTCACCGGTGCGTCGCCAAGCACGAGGCTGCCGTTCACCTCCAGCCGGTCCCAGACGGCGACACGTCTTTCCCTGCCTTCCTGGCTTCGGTTGCCCAGGAGCATGAGCGCCTTGTACTGCTTGCTGTCGTTGCAGATCTCGGCCGAGTTGTCGTCGGCCTGGTTGGTCCATCCCGACGAGATGCGCAGGCGGTTGTGGTCGGGGAAGAAATCTGCCACCGGGGTCGCGGACGCCTTGTCGGCCTTTTCGGTGGCGAGGCGCAGGCGCATCTCACTGTCCACGACGAAGCTCAGCGGGTGGGTGCTGCGGGTGCCCACCACCATGCCCGGCTCGGCGCCGTGGATGCCCGTGGTGTGGCTCATCACCCGCCCATCGACCGCCCCGGCACGGATGGACAGTTTGGCGTGGGCGTCACCGAGGATGTCCACCACCCGGTGCCAGCCTTCGCTGTTCTCGGGTTGGTCGGTGCCCACGCCCAGATCGCCGCTGGTGGTGAGGCTGGCGCCACTGAAGCGGGCCAGGGCGGCCTGGATGTCGGCGAGCTGGGTGGTGCCGGTGACCTTGAGGGGGCCGTCGATGGAGAGGCTCTTGATGGCGAGGGCACTGTCCGGGTCCACCTTGCTGCCGTCGATGGCCCGGTCGGCGATGCCGGCGCGGGGGATCCGCAGGCCGTTGCCGTCCGTGTGGTCGTGCCCGCGGAGCTCGCTGCGTGCGAGCACCTGCATCTGGTTCCAGTCGGCGGCGAGCATGATGTCGCCGGGTTCCTTGGCGATATAGGGAAGGGGAGTGTCGGCCATCAGAGGATTTCCTTCACGGCATGGGACTCATCGGAGGGGCGCTTTGCCGGCCCGATGCCGGGCCGTGGCCGGGGCAAGGCCGGTGCCTTCGTCCAGGGGCTGGGGCGGCGCGGGGAATTCCACCAGGGCGCGCACACCTGCGGCGGAAGCCCGGGCTATGTCGTCCCGCAGCAGGGGCAGGGCATTGCGTGCGTCTGCCGTGGCGACCCAGTCGGTCCGGGGAATGCGCAGACGGATGCTGGCAGGGGGGCGGGTCAGCCAGTCGAGGCGCAGGCTCAGGCGGCCCAGGTGGGCGGTGTCGCTCTCGGTGGTGCCCCCGGTGTTGGTCTTATTGAAGGACTCGAGCAGCACCGAGGCGTAGCGGGCATCACCCTGGCCGATGGTGCCGTCCAGGAGGGCAAAACGGGTGCCGTCCAGGTCGTCGCTGTCGGCGAAGCGCGAACTGGTCACGGTGTCGTCGCTGTCGGCGAAAGTGGCGTCCGGCTGGGCGAAGGTCAGCAGCATCCAGTCGTTGCTCCCCGGGCGGAGAAGGGGGCTGAGGGCGCGCTGTTCGAGCACCCCGAAATGCAGGGCGTCGAAGGTGGTGTCCCTGTCGTCCAGGCGGGCGCCCCACAGGTAGAAGATGGATGAGCTGACATCCCGCTCCACCCCTCCGGCATCGGTGATCACGGCGCGCCCCTGGGGGTGGGTTGTCAGCCAGGGGTGGTGGTCGGGAGAATCGAAGCCGTCGAAGCGTGCGGTTTCTGCTGGCGGGCAGGCCGGATAAAGCACCAGGGTGTCGCCCGGGCGCAGGGTGCCGGCATAAAGGGTGATCTCACCGCTGTCGAGGCTGCGCAGGGCCGGGTAGGGCACGGGCTGGTCGCGCGCCTCTAGGGTGATCACCGGCCGGTCCGGGCAGAGGCTGGCGCTCTCCACCTTGAACACCCGGCGCAGGCGTGGGGTGGGCTCCAGATGGCGGGCATCGAGTACCGGGTTTTCCGTGAGCCAGGCCGTGATGACCGCCTGACCCCGGTTGGGGCAGGGCTGGCCGCGCGTGTCGCCGGTGCAGGCGGGGCAGCGCTTGCGCGTGCCGGGAGGCAGGCCGATGGCAAGGGTGCTGTCGGGATGCCGCTCCAGTTGGGGACAGGTTTCCGCGCCGAGGTCGGCAAGGGCCAGGGAGAGCAGGGCGCGGGGCGTGGTGAGCCCGCCCATGCGTACCCGCGAAGTGATCAGCAGGCGCTGGCGGAAGGCCTCGCCGGGCTCCGGGTCGAGCTGGGTCTGGAGGAGGGCGAGGCTGCTCGTGGCGGTCTCGGTCGAGGTACCGGGCGCGGGCTCGGCGCGCAGGCTGTTGCTGGCGTCGGCAAGGGTGAAGCGCAGGCCGCTGAAGCGCGCCTCCAGCAGGCCCAGGGGGTCGGATTGGCGCCAGCCGCTGCCGATGAGCTCGTCGAGGGCTTCGGCCAGGGGGGCCGCGGGGCTGAAGCGGACTTCGATCCCGGCGGGGCTCCGTTCGTAGCCCCCATGGCGGATCCGTGCCGGCAGGCGCGTTATCTGCAGCAACTGGCCCAGGCTCTCAAGAGCACTGATGTCGTCGGTGGAGGGGGGGTGATGACTGGCCAGCCCGACCCAGCGGTCGTACTGGACGCGGGTAAGGGCCTCATCCATCCGGGTGAGGCTGGCCGCCATGCCATCAATGACCCTCCCCAGGGCGCTCGACTCGGGCTGGCTGGTGAAGATGCGTGGCAGGAGGGAGAGCAGGCGCTCGCGGCGCACCCGGGTGTCAGCCATCGCCACCCTCGATGCGCAGCCTGGGTTTGCGCGGAATGGCCTGTTCGCGGGGGCCGATGGTGGCCTCGCCGTCCTCGCCATCAAGCTCTTCCACCAGCCCGTCGCGGGTGTGGGTGACGGTGACGCGCAGGCGGACGATGTGGATGTGGACGACAAGCCTGCTGATCGCCCCATGCAGGTCGGTGTAGCGGACGCGGGCCGGGGCTTCGGTGGTGGCCGAACGGGCGGCCTTGTCGAAGAGGTCCTTGATCGAGCCCATGACCCGGGCATCGAAGTCGCTTCCGGCTGGGGCGCCGCTGAGGCTGAGATGGATGTCTATCCACAGATCTTCAAGGGGCGATTCGAGGCTCAGGCGCAGGGGCAGCGTCTTCGGGTCAAGGAAGAGGCGTTCGCCGGGGCGGGCCATCAGGTCGCCGCTGCCCATCAGGGCGCGGAAGGCGATGGATTCGAGCGTGCCATCCCCGTTCCTGGCAAACGGCTCCAGCAATGGCCGCTGGCCGCTCCGCTCACACCCCACCACGGCATCATGGCCCAGCAGGAGGGCACGGATCTTGGCCTCACGCACCGCCTCACCCACCTTGAGGGTGCCGAAGTAGTCGGCCAGCACACTGCCGAGGCGCTTCTGGATCTCGGCCTGTTCCCGCTCCGATGGGCGCGCGTTGAGGGTGAGGGTGGCGGTGACCTGCACGAGGATCGGGGTGGCGGGCCCGCAATGCAGGACGATGCCGGCCGGGCGGACGTTCTCGAGGCGGTTTTTTACTGCGGCCAGCAGGTCGGCACCGATGTCCCGGTCGCCCAGCACGACCTCGACTTCACCCGGACGGCCCTCGGGGTTCTCGATCACCTGCACCTCGCGGATGCCCAGGCCGCGGGCGGCTTCCTCGAGGGCGGCGACGGTGCCGGTGTTGGAGGAACGCACAAGGCGTCGGGCCCGGGCACGCAACTCCTCGTCGGTTTCCTCACGCTGGCGCAGCACCAGGTAGCCCGGGTTGCTCACCTCGTCGATGCCGGCGATGGGCCGGGGCAGGCTGGCCAGGGCGCCGGCCTTGACCGTCTCGCCCCCCGGTTCCACGGCGCGCACGCCCACCACCACCTGACGCGCGCCCTTGTCGAGCACCGCGTTGGCCGTGGTGGCGAAGAGTGGCACGTCACGCCCCGCCACCAGGGTGCCAAGGGGGATGTGGATGTCCTCGGGCGCCGGCTGGCCGCGGCTGAAGGTGGCGGTGCCTTCCAGGTGTCCGCCCCGCTGGCGTTCCACCCCGAGCAGGGCCACCACATTGTCGAGGGCTGCGCCCGCTGCGGAATCGAGATAGGCATTGCGATACACCGCGTCGAGCTGCTCGTAGCACACCGCCAGTTCGCGGGCGAAGGCTTCCGCGAGGGTGCGTACAACGCTGCCTTCGTTGGCATCGGTGAGGGCCAGGCGACCGCCTCGCCCGGAGGCGATTTCGTCCAGTAGGGCGTCCACCACCTCGGCAAAGCCCTTTTTCAGGTAAACCCGCTCAAGCGCCATCGATTCGCACCTCCAGGCTGGTTTCCAGGCCACCGCTGGCACGTACCCGCACTTCCACGTCCACGCCGTCGTGGCGGGGCTCGTGGGGGGTGACACGCACCAGCAGGACTTCCTCCACCCGCGGATCGCGCAGCAGCTCCTGGCGCACGTAGCGACGCAGCAGTTCGAGGTTGGCGCGGTCGAGGGGTTCGCCGATCAGGTCGCGGATGCGGCTGCCGTAGCGGGGGTGGCCAAGCCCGTCGAGTTCGCCCCGATCCACCAGCAGGCGCAGGGTGAGTGCCTGCACCAGATTGTCGATGCCGCTGGCAGTTTCGAAATCCTGCAGGCCGATGGCGAGATCGGCCCCTTCCCGGCCGCGGGTGAAGACCAGGCGCAGATCGGTGCCGAAAGGGTCATGGGGCATCAGCGTGTCCTCACATCAGCCGGCCGGGGCCGGCGCTGGCACCCGGCGGGCAGGGAATGCCGGGCGATACCATGGCCTGGCCGGCGAACAGGGTCAGGGCCAGGTCCACCCCCTGGGCCAGGGCCTTGGCAAGATCGGGGGCCGCCTCGCCCCTCAGTCCGTTCTGGTTCAGCAGTCCGTTGGCGATGCCCTCCAGCGGCGAGGCCAGGGGAACGGGCTGGAGCACGCCCGGCGCGCTGCTGACGAAACCGGCGACGGCGATGCCGGGCATCACCAGGGTCTGGGCGCAGAACAGGGCGATGCCCTGGGCGAGTACGCCGGCGATGACCTTGGCAAGGTCGTCGGCCTGCTCGCCGCGCAGACCCTGGGCCTGGCACTGGCCACCGGCAAGGCCTTCCAGCTGCGCGGCACCGGGGCCGCCGGCCGGTGGCGGCATCAGCCGGCCCGGTCCGGCGGTGGCGCCGCTGCCGCTGATCGGGTCGGCGGCCACCGGGATGCCGGGCATCACCATGGCCTGGGACAGGAACATCGTCAGGGCTTGGCCGGCGGTGTTGGCGATGGCCGTGGCGAGGCCTGCCGCATCCTCGCCGCGGAGGCCGGAGGACTGCAGGAAGCCGCTTACCGGCGACTCGATCTGGGAGGGACTGGGGGCGGGCATCGCGTCTCCTAGCCTTTGGCCTTGACGGTGCCCGAGGGCACCAGCGCCTTGCCGGTGAAATAGCACTTGTGGGATTTCTCGGTGATCACGCCGGCGCCGTCCTTGCCCAGGTCCACCTTGCCCGAGGCGTCCAGCGTGAAGTCGGTGCACTTGATGCTCACCTTGCCCTTGGTCTCGATGGACAGGTCGGCCTCGCCCTTCACCTCCACATTGCCGTCCTTCTTCACCGTCACCACCGTCTTGCCCGCAGTGACGATGCAGGATTCGTCCGCGTCGATGGCGAAGCTGCTCACGCCATCGGCGGTGGCGAAAACATGCCACTCCTTTTCCTTGTGGAGTGGCGGGTTGATCTTCTCCGAGTACAGCCGGCCGATCACCACCGCCCGGTTCGGGTCGCCCCCCACGTAGTTGAGTAGGACCAGATCCCCCACCTGGGGGGCGCTGGCCATGCCCACGTGGGGTGTGGCGATGGGCACCTTGCGCAGTTCCAGGCCGCCTTCGCGCAGTTGCACCGTGCACTCCAGGTTGTGGCCGTCGTCGGCCCCGGTGTGGGGGAAGACGCTGCTGACCACCGCCAGCTCGCCCAGGCGCAGGCTGCGCAATTCGTCGCGGACCACCGCGCGGATGATGTCGATCGGATCGCTCATGGTGTGTCGTCGGGGAGCGCGGCTCAGGTCTTCATGGGGTCGAAGCCCTTGGGCAGGGCCTCGGCCTTGTAGCGCTTGGCCCGCTTCAGGTTCTTGGCTTCGAAGTCCAGGTGGAAAAGGCGGTTGAGGGTTGCGTTGTCGAGGGTTCCGGACACGGTGATCTCGTTGATCTGCTGGAAGGTGCGCAGCCGCGCGGCAAAGGTGGCGCTGAACTTCTTGCGGTCGTCGACCGCCGGTTCCACGTAACCCAGGGCTTCGAGGATGCTGTTGGCCTCCTGTACGTCGAAGCCCTTTTTCTCGCCGTTGAAGGCCAGTTCCCAGACGATCTCCGTGTCGGGGGCAGCGCCGAACTTGCCCACCGAGCGGGTTGGCAGCTTGTCGTCGGCGGCTTCCCACAGGCGGCGCGCTCCCAGGCGGCCCACGTCCAGCGAGGTGATGGTGGCCCCCTTGCCGAAGTTCTGCAGCTTGAATCCCTGATCAAAGGCGAACTGAAGGAGGCGCAGCTTGCCGGTGCGCTCCTGGAGGATGTGGTTCTCTGTGGCGGCCCCAAGCTTGGCTTCGTCAAGGGGGCCCTGCTCGATGCCGAGCAGTTTGTAGAGGGCGGCTCCAATGGTCTTGAGGTCGTCGGGCTCGGGCACCTTGTCGGCGATCTGGAGGATCTTGTCCATGATGTTGGCCACGTCGGGGATCGGCGAGTTGGGGCTTGGCTCCTGGCCGACAGCCACTTCCAGGGCGTTGATGAACTCCTTGCTGGTGGCTGTCTTGACGAACTCCGCCGAGACTTCCACGAGGGCCTTGGCGGCATCACCCTGGATCAGCAGGTCGCCTGCGTCGAGGGTGAAGCGCTGCAGGTAGGCGACGGCCAGGGTCAGCACATCCATGGCCTTCATGACGCCCCGGGCGATGGCGTCTTCGCGGAATTCGCGCACCCGCACCACCCTCACCCAGCGTGGCGCCTGATCCTGGCGCTTGCTGTTCTCCAGGGCCACGCGCACGCCATCGAGCAGTATGGCGACCGTGCGGAAGGGGTTGTCGGGGCGACCGTCGGGTGTGGCGGGAAGGGTGTCGGCCATGGTGTCTATCCTCCGGAAGGGGCCGCGTCCGGGCGGGGCGGCGGTGTCGGCGTGGTGGGGGGCACTGGTGTCTTCAGGGCCTGGAGCGAGACGGAAAGGCGGTCGAGGGCGGCAATGAGTCCACGCCACTGGCCCGGGGCGAGAAGGGCGGCGGCGCCTTCGGCCACGTCGATCCCCATGTCGAGCACGCCGGAAACCTGGCGCAGGGGCCCGGACACCCGCGCAGCCTCGGCCGCGGCGTCGCCCAGGCCCAGATCGGCCAGCCATTCGCCGCCCGCGTCGACGGCCTGCCCCATCCCCGCGACGAACCCCGGCACACAGCCGAGCAGCGCCACCAGCGCATCCGCGTCGATGGCGGCCCGTTGCAAGGGCAGGGCTGCGCCACGGACCTCGCCAAGAACCTGACCGAGGGCGTCAACGCCCGCGGCCAGCTGGGGTTGGGCGCCCAGGTCGCGGGCAATGTTGGGGATCTCCCGGGCTGTTTGGGTCTCCAGCAGGGCGGCCAGATCCTGAACGAGTGTGGCCAGGTCACGGATCACGTCGGAGGGCGTGCTCACTTCGGGCCTCCCTTGATGATCCGGTCGAGCTCGGGGGGCAGCTTCAGATCCCTGATGGCACCCGCCAGGCGGGTCGCGCTGTCGGCGACGGCCTTGAGCTGTTTGAGGAAATCGAGCCCGCCGGAGAAGGCCTTCATCAGCGAGCTGAGCTTGGACGGATCGAGCTGTTTGAGGAAGTCGGCGCCTTCCTGGGCGTATTTTGCGAGCATGCCGCCCAGGGCGCCGGCCCGGCCCAGGGCGTCGATCAGGCCGCCCGCCTTGGTGGGGTCGGCGGCGGCGAGGGTGTCAAGCATGCCATTGAGCTGGCCGGTGTCGAGCTTGTCGAGATTGCCGGCCACGGCGTCGCCGAGGGCATCCATGTCCAGGTTGTCGAGCAGGGCCGGGTTGGCGGCGAGGGCTGCGGGCAGCGAGGCCGGGTCCTGCAGCACGCCCGCGGCGGCAAGGCTGGCATCGCCCCAGGCGGCCCCGTCGGCGCTCACCTGGGCATTGACGTCGGCCATCGCCGCGTCACTGGCCTCGGGCGCTTCGATGTGTTCGCGCAGGCGCAGGCTGAAACGGTAGCGGTCCTTGTACCCCGCCACCTGGCGAACCTTGAAGTCCTCGATGATGACGTCCGTGAGGTCGGTGCCCACCACCAGATCGGCGGCGAAGGATTGCGGCTCTGCCTTGGCATGGGCCTGACGCAGGGTTTCGAGGGCCGAGAGGGATTCCTCGCCGAACAACAGACCGTCGATCAGGATGGTCACCGGCTCGCGGCCCAGATCCTGGAAGACGCTGCCCTGCTGTTCCGGCACGCGCTGCTCGACCAGGGTGCGCGCTTCCTCGGTGTGCAGATCCTGCACGCCGCTGAGCTCGATCTTGCCGATGCGCACGCTCATGGCCGCTCCGCCCCTAGAAGCTCAGACGGGTGAGTGCGCCCCGTTGGCGGTCGAGCCGGTGACGCACACCCCTTACGTGGAGCTGCTGCCCATCACCCAGGAGTGCCGCAGCGGGGTGCTCATCGGGCAGACCGGTGATCTCCACCCGGTCACCGGGCAGTATGGCCGGCGTGGCAAACACCTCCATGCTGCCCCTCAGCAGGCGTGCGGCCACTTCGCTTGCCCAGGCCTTGGCCACGGCCTCGACGGCTTCGCCCGAGCGCAGGGCGCCATCCCGCAGGCGCAAGGGGCGTTCGCCCAGCTTTCCCGGCTGCACTTGCCCGTCCGGCGTGATGCAGGCCTTGGCGCTGACACCCGACAGCTCCGTGGACAGCCAGTGGGCCCGGTCGGCGCCCTTGGCACTGGCTGCGCCTTCACCCCACACCTCGACACTGTCGAAGGCCGGCGGACACTGCCGGATGGCCAGTTCAATGACCGTCTCGCCGAATGCGAAACGATGCTCGGTGCCCCCTGGCTGGGGCGTGGTGCAGTGGATGGCGCCCTTGCCGTCGGCAAACAGGCCCGCTCCGCACAGGGCGGCGAGGCTGCGCAGGTGGCCGAGGGCGGTGGGGCCCCGGTGCAGCGTCCAGAAGGCCAGCGTCGGCCCCTTGGCAAGGGTGCCCGCGGTGGCGCCCGCCTTGCCAATGAGATCCTTGATGATGAAGTCGGCGGAAACGTTCTCGTAGCTGCCTTCCACCTCGGTCTGGCCGAGACGGGTGAATGCGCCATGGGCCAGCACACGCAGGCCGACGGTGCCGGCTTCGACTGCGGCCACCTTGCCGGTGAATACCGCGTTCGGGCCGCTGCCGGCGTCAAGCTTGACCTCCACCGCATCGCCCGTGGCCGGCGGCGTGCCCTCGGCCAGTTCGATGATGCAGTGGGCAACCGGGCCGTCCATGTCCAGCTCGACCTGTAGCTGCAGCAACTGGCGGGTTGATTCGCCGGCCGTGCTGCTGGCGATGGCATCCCCAAGCTGGATGCGGAAAGCGGTACGCCGGGCGGCGGGTTTCATACGTCCAGCCCCTGACGCCGGGCCGCGTCGCGCAACAGGGCTGTCAGGGTCTCTTCAAGCTGGTTGCGGTCGCGGCCGGCAGTCCCGGCGGTGTCACCGAGGGCGACGTTCACATGGAAGTGATTGGCCACGCGGGGGGCTTCGGGCGTGGCCGGGGGGGGCTCGCTCCGTTCGGGTGACAGGGCGGCGTCGGTGAGCCGCCAGGCCGTGTCGAGGACGGGTGCCATGGCCTGCATGACGCGGGGCAGCGCCGGATCGCGGGGGAGCAGGCTGGCGCTTGCTCCCCCGGTGTGACGCGGCGGGGTCGCAGTGGGGGCGGCCTCGGTGGCAGGGGCTGCAGGCGCGGGGGCCGTCTCTGCGGGCGGGGACGGGCGCAGGCGCCACTGGCGGGGGGCGGACGGCACGGCGAGGCTGCCTGGCGGGGCGCTGATGGGGTGGGGTGGAGCGCCGTCGGGCTGGTGTGTTTCCGGAAGGGCAAGGGCGGCAGGCGCGCTGTCCGGGTTCGTCCCCTGCGGTGTGTGTGTTTGCGCTGGATCGGCCGGCGAGTCGGCGCGGACAAGCCGGATGGCCGCAGGCACTGGCGCGGCGCGCAACGGAGCGGACACGGTGGAGGGCGCAGCGGCAGGGGCTGATGGGCGGTTGGGGGGATGGTTCATGTCCGCGGTCGACTCCGGCGCCGGAGACGGGGCGGGGGCCGCAGCGGGGCCGGCCGCTCTCGCCGTCGCGTGGGCTGACGACGCGGGGGGTGTCGATGGAGCAGGATTGGGCGAGCCGGAGACTTGCCGGGTGGAGTGGGCGGTCGCGGCCGCCAAGGCCTCG